>Ga0182737_1002666_pt1 | contig 14222 bp, 8 predicted proteins | sample eDN5th30CBELigOP_FD_128878 | JGI IMG/M metagenome (GOLD analysis project Ga0182737, IMG submission 128878) | Enriched Organic Plus compost microbial communities from Emeryville, California, USA - eDNA 5th pass 30_C BE-Lig OP (version 2) (version 2) ... | reverse complement strand
TGGTGATGCTCTGGGAACCTCCCTTGGGGATGGGCCAGCCGCCGACATGGGCGCTGATTTGTAGCATCAGCCCAATCGCCGAGGTTAGTAGGTGCTCCAGCGGCATGACTGAATGCGCGGCATTTCCAGCAAGGAGGGCTCTTGCTTCTGGCGTTGAGAAATATTTAGCCAGTAAAACGGCGGGCAATCCTGCAGGAAGGCCAAATTTTATCGCAGTTATGAAATCATTAGGGAGGCTGGCAGGACGTAACAGGTCTTCATAAAGATGAGCAGCTTTTTTAACCAGAGGTTCGAACAGTCTTCTGTAGCGGGGGGCATCTTTGCCCAAGCCCGCACATGTCTGGCTGAGAGATTGATGAAGTGTAACTGCGTGTCCCGGCGTCAGCGGGTGGGCCATGGCAATTTCTGGATGCAGCCAACGTAAGCCATGGGATTCAAGGTTCAGCGTCTTCCAGAAGGGGGAGGCGATGGCCATGGGGTGAACGGCGGAGCAGACATCATGCATGAAGCCCGGCAGGGTAAGTTCTTTGGTTCGCGTGCCGCCACCGGGAGTATCAGCAGCTTCAAGCACATGAGTTTCCCAGCCTGATTGGGCCAGCCTGATTGCAGCACTTAGTCCGTTTGGGCCGGAACCAATAATGATCGCTTTGGGCATGATGTGTGAGAATGCAGAGAAAAAAACAGCGTGACAATAGGGTTAATAGATTACGCGTGCCATGCCTTTTCTGCGCCCACATGAAGGATTTTTCTGCGGCCTTCCATGCGCTGCTCCACACGCGATTGCTAAACCCTGGATAGCTGGCGACGAAGAGCCCAATGAACCGTGATGATGATGCCTGCCAGAGTGATCATCATGAAGGTAAAATTCATCCACAATGTGTTGATCTTGATCTCCTGCCACCAGGGTTTTTTTGCTTTCTCGCCCGTGAAATTCTGCACGGCTTCCAGGCTGTTTAACGCGGGTGCAGTTTCAGGCTTGTGAGGCAGCAGGTTGTACGTTTTAATGGTTCCAAAGAAGACGTTAGGACTTGACTCTAGACGATAATCTTCGCGTTCCATTTCTGCCTTGGTTACTAGATCCAGCACCTTCCGGTTGACGTAGATTTCCTCTGCGCTAACACCCTTTTTGTTGGACTGCTCAAAGACGCTGGGATCTAATTTCCCTGTGCGGAGTGTGTCATTGACGATTTGATCGAGACGATGGCTCACGGTCGAAGGGTTTTTATCTTGAAGTCCTGAAACTACCGCCAGAGCTTGTTTCGCAACATCCAGCTCTGCTCGCTGCTGCTCGGACATCTCGACATCACGCGGCAGATCAATCAATGACTGGATTCGTTCCTCCAGCTTGGTCTGAGCACGGCTGAGCGGATTGAGTTTTGCCTGCGCGATGATGGCGCTTTCGTAGGACCAGCGCAGTGGCATAAACTGGCAGATGAGCGGTACTTTAAGCTTGCTGGCCTCAGTGGTGGAGCCATCTTTTGACTCAATCCACTGGCGGATGGAGTAAACAAAGTCGAGGTTTCGGTTCATTTCCTCATATTTGATCAAAGCTCCTCCCAAGATGATCTGTGGAATCAGGATTAGCGGAATGATGTTTAGCGCCGTGCGAATATCATGCACCAATGTGGAAACCAGCAGCCCAAGGCATGCGCCAGTAACCGCTGTTAGAAACATCCAGCAAAGATGAATGATAAACATTTCCCTGAGTTCAAGAATGGCGTTGCCAATCAGCAGATAAATAACGCACTGAATGAAGGCAAATGTGCAGAGTGAGAGCAACTTCCCGATGATGTAATAATTCACCCGCAGATTGTGATTACGCTCCCGGCTTAACATGGGCCTGTCACGAATGATCTCATCCGCGCTATTGGTCAGGCCAAGGAACATCGCGACCACCAGTGTCAAAAACAGGTAGGTGGGAATATGAAAGGCACTGGCAAAGGTGTAAGCTTCATCTTCCGAATAGCGTAGCACCAGGGAAATAAGCAGGGCTAGCGTGGGAGCCTCAAGCAACGTCGTCAGCAGGTTGGCGCGATTGCGTAATTTACTTAAAAATGCCCTCTTCACCATGGTCATGAAGAGTATCATCTCCTCCCTCCAGGTGTGCTGCGGCGGGATGGGTAGTTTTCTCTGCGGCTGTGCCTCAAGGCGGCTGGCCTCCCGGGCAGATGGCGCTTCTGCAGATTTTGGCGCCATGCTATCCATGACGGAATGTGTCTGGAAACGGTCACGCCAGAAATTCGGCGGGAAACGGCGCGCCGGCACCATGTGTCCGTCTCCTGTCTGCTCGTGAATGATGTCACCGCTGATATCCCGCAGAGGTGTTTCCAGCACATCGAACACCAGGTCGGGCGTGACACTGTCTGGCATCACCTGAGCCTGTGCTTCATCTGCCTGGCCGGTCTCCTCATGCAATGCATGCCAGAAGTACTCCAGCATTCCCCGAGGAGTGCCAAAAAAGGCCATCTTGCCGCCTTTGTCGAGCAGCAGGGCTTTATCGAATTTTTGCAACAGCTTGGTGCTCGGCTGGTGGATCGAAGCGAACACGATCTTGTTGCGGGCCAGGTTGCGGATCAGATCAAGGACGTGTTCAGAATCCTTCGAAGATAAACCGGAGGTGGGTTCATCAAATAGATACACATCAGCAATGCCGATCATGTCCAGGCCGGCATTTAGGCGTTTGCGTTCTCCACCGCTCAGAAACTTTTGCTGTGGCGTGCCTGCCAGGCGATTGCGCAATTCATTCAGGCCAAGCTCGACCAGTTTGGCATCCACTCTTTTGCGTCGCTCTTCGCGGGAAAGGTGGGGGACGCGAACGGCTGCGGAAAAATCCAGGTTTTCCTTTACCCTGAGAAGCGCGTCATAGGCATCCTCCTGTGGGATGTAAGAGATGTAAGGGCAAAGATTGTCCAGGCTCTCATAAAGCGGATAGCCGTTCAGGAAAATCTCCCCACCGCGTGGCTTCAACTGTCCACCCAGAGCGCGCAGCAGGGTGGATTTGCCACAGCCGCTCGGCCCCATAACACAAATCATCTCACCGCGTCGCGCCAGCAGGCTAATGCTGTCTAAAGCCGTATCCTGTCTGTCATAGCGGTGGACCACTTCACGCAGTTCAAGCTGTCGAATGACGTTCCGCTCTTCCTCAATGATGCGGTCTGCAAAGTGACAACGCAGGTACTGACCTTCACCCAGGATGATGGTATCCCCATCGTGCAACAAAGCACGCTCTCTAATGGCGTGATTCCCCACATAGATCGGACGGTCAGACCTGAGAATCTCCAGTTCGCCATTCTTGTCTTCGTAGTGGCAGACAATCTTTAACAGAATTTCCCCTTCACCATTCTGCGTCAGCAGGATGTCTCCCTCATCCAGCAAATCAGGATTGTTCGAGACAAGGTAGGTGCTGCGCGAACCCTCCAGACGAAACTGCTCGCCAAACTCGCGAGCACGGCGGCGAAGCTCATGCAGGGAGATTTCAATATCACCCTGTGCAATGATTTTGTCTTCAATCGAAGCTTCAATCGAGGTTCCTTCGTTGAGTTCCTGATCGTTGATTTTCGCATCGGTATCTCGGAGAGCCTCAATCAATACTGTGAGTCCAAAACTGATCCGCAGATTGGTGCCCCGGTTTCTGGCCTGGGTGATCTCAGCGCTGCCCTCTTCCGTCAAGGTCAGATAAAGCTGTGTGCCGGTGAGATTTTTCTTCGAATTGAAATAGGAAATCAGGTCGGCGTAATCCAGAGAGATGTCCTCCAGCACCACACGTTCGCTGGCATAGAGACGGGAAAAATCTCCCGGGCGCAAAATACGGCTGCGAACCAGAATGTTCACGCTCCCGGTATTCTTTAGTAACAAGAGATTCTGAAAGCGGAATGCGGTGACATTGCACCCGGCGCTCAAGGAGCGGAGAAGGACATCACAGGGAGGTTGTGAGCCGATTTTCAGGGTTTCAAGTGGCTGACCGCCCTTGTTGCGGAAATCCGCCTCATCCGTAGGCTTGTCCTCTGCATTGAGCTGATAAACAATGTCAATCGCCTGGGCGGCAATGCCCAGATTGGTCATGAAAAGATAAAACTCCACCAGTTGCTGGCGGGAGTTTTCAGAGCGGGAAATCAGCAGGTAAAGCTGCACGCCCAGCAGGATTTTCTGCTCAACGGACAAACTTCGTGAAAGTTCACGAGCCCGTGCGCTTAAATCCTGCGGTTTTTGCAGTGCCTCAAAATAAATGCGCCTCAGTTCCGAGTAGATCGCCTCCGGGTAGTCATAGCGCATGAACCCCAGGCTGGAGTCAATTTCCTCCTCCATGATCTCCCCATCAATGATGGAGAATCCGGCAAACACCTCCATCAGCACCGGCAGCATGGAACTGTTCACGCTCTCAGGGGGCAAACCGCGAAGGCGACGCAAAGCCCTCCGCCACCATGGGCGCTTGGTGCCCAGCACGTTAGCCATGGCTGACCGGGACGCATTGCGACTGCTGCGCTGCGTGGGTGGCGGGGGCTCGGTCAGGTGGCTCATGGGGTGTGCATCCTAGAGTAGGCGCATGCGTTTCAGGCACAAGATGCAAATTTCAAATCTATCTTAATCATTTTTGCGCCTTCTTTGTCTGACATGGCACGTAATATGTGTGACAAGCCTATGTTGAAGCATTTTTGCCCAAAATCCCCCCATGCTGAGTTTTCTTTGCCACTGACAAAATAGGTGTGTATGATGGAACTTAGGATCAATTCCGACAATTTTTAATCCATGCTAGACGAAGACCCAAACTCCCAACGCAATAATCGCCGTCCCCCTGAGCCCCAGTTTAACTGGAAAGGGGTCGTTTTACTCGGCGCTTCCGCACTCATCATTGCCTGGGCTTTCTTCCTGAACCAAGGAGGCGGCATCAGCGGTAGTGAAGAGAAATCTTATCCCGAGTTCAAACGGCTCGTGGAGGAGGGGAAAATTGTTTCCTCTACCGCCAAGCCTCTTGAACTGGTGGAAAACCCTTCCAAACGGGAACAGTACCTGAAAGGCACCTACTACTTCGGAAACAAGACGGATGGCAAGCCTGACTATCGTCAGTTCACCACTCCGGTGAATATTGCTTTCCAGAAAGATGAGCTGCACGAACTAATCAAGGATAAGAAAGATCATGAAGGTAATCCCCTGACCATCACCCCATCTTACTTCTCCGACCCCACAGGCATGATTTTCATGACCCTGCTTCCCATCTTGATCCTCGTCGGTCTTTTCTTGTTGATTCGTCAGCAGATGAAGATGGCAGGCCGTGGCGCTCTCAGCTTTGGCAAAAGTAAGGCAAAGATGCTCAGCCAGGATCGTAATAAGATCACTTTCAAAGACGTTGCCGGTTGTGATGAAGCCAAGGAAGAGGTCTGGGAGCTTGTTGAGTTCCTTAAAGATCCCAAAAAGTTCCAACGCCTCGGGGGTAAAATCCCTAAAGGTATTCTGATGGTCGGTTCACCTGGTACTGGCAAAACCCTGCTGGCGAAAGCCATTGCTGGCGAGGCTGACGTGCCGTTCTTCAGCATCAGCGGCTCCGATTTCGTCGAAATGTTTGTGGGTGTTGGCGCCAGCCGCGTTCGCGATATGTTTGAACAGGGCAAAAAGAACGCCCCTTGCCTGATTTTTATTGATGAGATTGATGCGGTCGGTCGTCACCGTGGTCATGGCCTTGGGGGGGGGCACGATGAACGTGAGCAGACCCTAAACGCCATGCTGGTGGAGATGGATGGTTTCGACACCCAGGAAGGCGTCATCATTATCGCTGCCACCAACCGTCCAGACGTGCTTGACCCCGCGCTGCTGCGTCCAGGCCGCTTTGACCGTCAGGTGACAGTAAGCCTGCCAGACGTCAAAGGCCGCGAGGAAATCCTGCGTGTTCACTCCAAAAAAGTAAAACTCAGTGAAGCTGCCGACCTCAGCAAGATTGCTCGCGGCACTCCTGGATTCTCCGGTGCAGAACTGGCGAACATCATCAACGAAGCTGCACTTCTGGCCGCTCGTCGTAACCTGAAAGCTATTGGCACACCGGAGCTAGAAGAAGCCCGTGACAAGGTACGCTGGGGCCGTGAGCGCCGCAGTCTTGCTCTGAGCGAGAAAGAGAAGGAAAACACCGCCTACCATGAGGCAGGCCATGCGATCCTGATCGAAGTCCTTGAGCACACGGATCCACTTCATAAAGTGACCATTATTCCTCGTGGTCCTTCTCTTGGTTCCACCATGTGGTTGCCAGAAGAGGACAAGTTCACTCATCGTAAAAGCGAACTGCTGGACGACCTCGTGGTTGCCATGGGCGGTCGTGTGGCTGAAGAAATCCAGTTTGGCGACGTGACCAACGGCGCCATGGGGGATATTCGTCAGGCCACCAATATTGCCCGCAGCATGGTCTGCGCCTGGGGCATGAGCGACAAGCTTGGCATGGTGGAATATGGCGAAGGCGACAACGCAGTCTTCCTGGCCCGCGATCTTGGCCGCAACCGTAACTACAGCGGCGCCACTGCCCAGAAGATTGATGAAGAAGTGAAATTCTTCATTGATGAAGCCTACACCAAGGCCCGCAACCTTCTGCTTGAACACAAAGACAAGCTGGATGCCATTGCTCACGCTTTGCTGGAGTACGAGACCCTGGACGGCAGCCACATCCGTGAAATCATGGAAACAGGCCGCATCCAGAATCCACCACAGTCACCCAAGCCACCAAGCCCACCCCCCGTACAAAAAGCCACCACTGAGCGTCCTGTAAACTCACAAGACGACGATGAAGAAGGCCTGCCCGGCGGAGTTGTAGGCGTGCCAGCTTAATTAAATTAAAGGTGATCAGCTAAGTCTAAATCTAAGTCTTAAACATGGAAGCCGCTGGTTCTCTGAATCAGCGGCTTTTTTGTGCTTAGTTTTTTTGTCAGATGGTTTCCTCAACAACGCGAACACTTGCGTATCTTCCTATGACTGGGAAACCTGAAATCCGAATTCCATGTGGATGTCTAAAATCAAATTCATGATTTCGAAAAGCTGGACTTGGACCTACTTTAAAATTAGCAGCGCTTGCGGTTTCTATTCGCCAGTCGCATGCGTCAATGCGGACGGTGATATTACACACAAGACCTTGGTAACGTTCAGGGCCACTGTGAATATGACCCCATAACCCGTAAAATATCTGACCATCCTCCAGCCAGCCCTCTACCCGGAATCTGAATGGTGTGAGATCATCAACATCTATTGCTGGCAGTTCTGAGGTCTTTATCCAGATTATATCATTTGGTATCACTTCGATAAGGCAACCAATGTCAGCGAGGTGTTTCATTTTTGGTATAACAAGGTTAGCGGTGAATAATATACTTTAGGGGCTATTATAACTAAGCTTTTTTTATTCGCTTAGCTATGACAGCCTCTTATTTAATTTGTTGGCTCGGTCGTCCACCCAAACTTCCCGCGTCCAGTGTGTGACCATTCGTGGCGGATCGGAATCCAGATTCCATCGTTGTTGTATTCAAGATAGATGCGATCAATTGACGAGTGGATGCTATCATCACTACAACTTGGATCGTGCAACGTGACAAGAACTTGATTCTTGGACAGATGCTTAGCCTTTAAACGAATGCGATTGGGGATCTCCCTATGGTAGTCGGTATTGAAATAAAGATAATGCACGGCACATTTATTTGGATCGAGCACGCCAGACTTTTGAAGCCCCTTCACATATTCAACTGCTGGTGAACTCAGCGCTGCTTCTTTGTAAGAAAGCGGAATTGTAAGTTTCAGCACTGCCAGTCCAGCACCGAGCAGGAAGATTAAGATAAATACCCAAGTCAGTTTACGTCTCATTTTTCAGTGAACTAGTTGGTGAGAAACTAAACATTTATTTCGCAGCATCAAGGCTTTGATGCTCGATGGATAAGCAAATGATGTGGCTCTCAACTATGGTCGCATCATTGCCTTGCGCGCTGCGATCGCCGACTTCCCGCGAGACAAAGACTACTTGAAAAGCAAAGTGAGCGAAGCCCAGCGCAAACTGGAAGTGTTCGAGAAAGCTCACGAATAGAAGACTTTCCCCGGCCAGGCATGGCTTGGGGTTTTGGCTGTCGTCACAGTTCAATCAGACCGTTTGCTGGTTGGCTGTGGCGGTTTTTTTGTGTGCTATCTAACTACCTCAAGTGAAGGTGGTGGGTAGCCGCGATTTAGACAGCCCGGATCCGTTCGCAGTAGCGCATGGTTAAGCGACTGTTGGTTCGGCACGAAGAATCCCATTCTCTATTGTAAGCGCAGAAAACTGGGTCAGGTCGAAATACTTCTGCGCAAACTCACGGATGGTGTCTGGAGACCAATCGTGGGAGGGGGAGGGAACTCCCCAATGGGCAGGAAATGTTACCTCATCCGGCTCGTTCCAGCGAGGGACACAAAAACAGAACCCACGGTGAACAGCGGGAAAGACAAGGCGGGTCGTCTCGTCCTCGTAACCAGCACCCTCGAACTCGAAGTGAAATGTTGCTGTGGCGTCTACATCGTAAGTAGCGTTGTCGCGGTATCGGAGAGTAAGCTCACGCACCGTCACGGGATTGTGAGCGGAGCTGACGCAAAAGGAACCGTTCTGGTCGTCGTCAAGCGTGAAAGTGCCGTCTAGCGAATCCCAGTTGTGTCGGTCGAAGAGCAGGCCGTCCAAAACTATGTTGGAATCGACCGTCATCTCATATTCGGGCATTGCTGCGTCCGGACCTAGCGCGAGTGTCTCAATTTCTATGCTGATTGAGTGCCATACCGTCGGGGGTAGGTCGCAATATGGGTTATACGTGAGCGACGCGGTAATCCAACCCATCTTTGGTCTGAGACGAGCGAACGGGAATCTCTTCATTGATTTGTCGAGGTTGAAATGAGAATGCGCCAGTCGCCTGACGACCTCAAGCTCAGTGACCGCGGAGCGGTTCGCTGTAGCGGATGGCTAGGGGACGTTCGAGGCATTCGATGAAAGCGTTCGGAGTAAGTTACGCCCAACGGGCATGAGTTTCCAAGTGCGCTGACGATAGATATCGTACCACTCACCGCCAGTTCCTGCGAACTGGAATCCATGCTGGTTAGGCACGGGAAGCGGGCATTGCGTTGGATGCTCTCGAACTCGGAACAAGCTGAGCTAGCGTGCGCAAGCTTCCTGCGATTATTGCCCTAGTTTGATCGCTGGCCATTGGTGATCGCTTCTGAGTCGCCTAACTAGTTGATGGTTAACATTCCAGTTTGTTTTGTCAATACCGCTATATACAACTGTACTGTTAACTAAATAGCGCGTACGCGTTAATAACAGCATGAAATTAAAAACAAAAGTCTGGAGAACAGGTTGGGTGCGGTGATCTGGATCAAACATTCTTCTTCAGGATGGAGGAAAGCTATGTGGGGCGGTATAAGCAATTTGTCCCCTGGAATCATAAGAGCCACACTGCAGCAATGGCGGGTGGCAGAGGTTGAGGTATTTGTGATTCATCTGGCCGTGAATAGGTAAGTCCGCGCCACGGCGCAGAATTTGAGGTAGTCAGCTCTCTTGCCTTCTATCGAGAGGTTCTGTAATGATGCGTTGCACTGTTTGACTCCCGCCGAGCTAATTTGCCCATGGGCTGAGGAAATCTCTCAGCGCAGCGCACACCTTGCTCCATTCATCAACCCATTCCCGTAGACAACCTGTAGACAATTTGTTGGCTGGAATTGGAAGGATTTGGCGATTTTTGTGTCCAGTTTAGCCCTAATGCTGATTAGCTCATTCACTGCCCTGCCTTGCTTATAAAAGCTTTATTTTCAGCTATTTAGAAAAAGTGCGCCAGGTAGGGATCGAACCTACGACCAGCGGATTAGAAATCCGCTGCTCTATCCACTGAGCTACTAGCGCATTCTATATGAAATAGCTTTGGATGGCGGAAATGCAACTTGATTCCTGCCTCCTGATTATTGTCATGCCTGAACTACTCCACTCGGTTTTGATCAGCCTTTTCAGTCAGCACCTTGAAGCCGAACTTTTCAAAGATGCTGTTGGTGGATGCTGAATCGAGGTGCTGCAAGTATTTGATGGCGAGATCCGCTTGAGTGGCTTCTTTGAGTTTTGCCACGGGATGGGTGATCTGAGGGACGTCGGTGCCGGAGACTTCAAACAGGACTTTTACCTTGGAGGAAATGGCGGCATCGGTCTTGTACACGATACCGATCTCAACGTTGCCGCTTTCCACGGCAGCGAGGGCAGAGCGGACATTATCTGTGGCGATGATCTTGCTTTCGAGCTTGTCCCAAAGCTGAAGTCGGGTGAGCCATTCACGGGCGTAAACACCGACGGGGACAGACTTGGGATCACCAGCAGCTATCTTCTTGATGGCGTCGCCAGTGAGGCCGTGTGCATCTTTGATCTCCAGCTTGCTGTCTGAGGTGGCTACGATCACTAATGAGTTGGAGAGCTGGTCTTTGCGGGTGGCTTCATCAATCAGGCCGAGCTTTTGCAGCTTGTCCATTTGGGCGCTGTCGGCAGAGAAGAAAACATCCGCAGGAGCGCCGGACTCAATTTGCCGAGCAAGTGCGTTTGAACCGCCAAGGTTCAGTTGAACTTTGGCAGCATGTTCACGCTCGAATCCCACATTGACCTCTTTTAAAACATCCGCCAGGCTGGCTGCAGCAGAGACTTTAAGTGTTGGTGACTCACCGAATGTGACCAGTAAGGATGCGCACCAGACAGTTATGAGCAGCACGACGTTTTTCATGGCACCTTTTCAAAAGCTCGAAGGTTTCGTAATGCTTTAATGATGTACGCCAGCGAGGACATCGCGTTCCTTTAACTCAGGCTCGAAGGGCTCAAGCGTCAATGGAGTATCATGATCCAGATAACGGCGCAGATGATCCATCATCGCAGCGTAAGAAGTAGCCCTGCGCATGTCATGCAGGTAACTCCCCGTAGGCTCGACGGCCAGGCCGAGGTAGTTCAGATACTTCTTCATCTTCTGAATGCGATAGACTTCTGCCACATCATCAGTCGTGACGGCGTGGTAGAGTTCATCCACATACTGGAGAACTTCGCGTCCTGTCGGATAGCTGAGAGGCTGGCCATCAAACCGCTGGCGGATCTGTTGGAACAGCCATGGGTTACGAATGGCCCCACGTCCGATCATGAGCCCTGTGGCTTTGGTTTGCGCCAGCACTTCCATGCCTTTGTCTGCAGAATAGACATTGCCATTGGCCAGTACCGGGCATGACATGGCGTCAACCGCCTGGGCGATGTATTCATAATGCACCGCGCTGCGATACATCTCCTTTACCGTGCGCCCGTGAACTGTGAGCAGATCAATATGGTGCTTTGCGAGGATGGGCAGCAAGGCATCGAATACGGCTGGATCATCAAAGCCGATGCGCGTCTTAACTGTGAACTTGATATCAATGGCATCGCGCAGTGCACCAAGGATGCGATCTACCAGAGGCAGCTCACGCAGCAGGCCGCCGCCTGCGCATTTCCGATAAACAATTGGCGCAGGGCAGCCAAGGTTAAGGTCCACGGCGACGATGGGATAACGTTGCAGTTCTTTGGCGGAGCGAACCAGAGAGGGAATGTCATTGCCGATCATCTGCGCAATGCCCGGCTGGCCTGTGGGATTGTCCGCGATGGATTTCAGGATGTGCCTTTCCAATCGCGAGTCAGCATGCACGCGAAAGTATTCCGTGTAGTACACATCTGCGCCTCCATAGGATTGAATGAGCTTCCAGAACGCCCAGTCCGTCACATCCTGCATGGGCGCCAGCGCCAGCACGGGCTTGCCGGAACTGAGGATCGCATCAAACTGCTCTGCCGGGGTGCTCATTGAATCTGCCAGACTTTGATCGGGGGATTATGAGTGCCCACTTTACCTGCTTCGCATGACCATACTTCTTCGGCCTGTTCTACAACGGACCGCCAGAAATCTTGACGCTGGGCAAACACATCTTTCTTCCCTTCACGCACCTTGCCTTTTTTGGAGCGAAGATAGTCTTTCCACTCGGACTCTGTGGCAACCAGATGGGTGACGCCCTGGGCTTTTAGGGATTCAAGCGTGGCTTTGTTGGACAGGCGGTCAATGGTGATCAGTTTTTGCGGGAAGGCTTTTTCGACACTCTCGCGTCCTTCTGCTGCTGGATCAGCCAGCTTGGTTTCCATGCTTTGGGCTACAAAAACCGTCGGCGGTAGATTGTTGGCGATCCAATCAGAGACCCGTTCACGCGTCCCCTGGCCGAAGCCTTCTGCGTAGTCATACAGGCGGACTCCGCTGCCCACGATGGCGACCAGCGCCAGCACCACCGTGGTGGTTTGTAGAGAACGTCTGTTTTTTACGGCTGTAGCCATGTAATCTATCCACAACTTCCAGCCCACGGCTGATGCTGCGCACAAGCCAAAGACGCCAGGCAGGAAATAGCGGCCTGAGTCCTTCTGGCTAAAGCCAAGCACCAGAGCCAGAAAGAAAGGAAAACTGATCAGCGCAGTGACTTCAATGGGCCACTGTTTAATTTTCTTCCAGCCAAAGATAAACAGAAACAGCAGGCCAGGGAAGAGGGCGACTTTCGACACCTGAAGAATGCGTTTAAAGAAGCCGCCGTGGAAGAATCCTTTGGTGGCAATTTCCCCCCCATGCAAGACTCCCAGAGTTTCCTTCTTCAAGCTGGCGCGCAAGGTATCCGGCTGAATGAACATGGTCAGGTTGATGACCACAAAAACAACGGCCAGAGTCGCGAGCAGCAGCGCCAGGCTTTGCCAGGGTTTGACGGGGCGGTAAAAGAACCAAACTATGATGACATAAGGCAGGACGATGACACCTATGTATTTTCCTGACAAGGCCAGTGCCAGCGCTGCGCCCATGACCATGGCTGACCAGCCTCCTGGCTTACGTCTCCACAGCGCAATGGCGGCAAAGGTACACATCAAGCCAAAGGCCAGAGATGGGTCTTCTTTAAAGTAGTGCGCCAGCTCAAAAATGTTCCAGTGGGTGGAAGCAAGCAAGGCTGTGATCCAGCCGGCCACTACTCCAAACCCTGCGCCAATGGTCAGAGTCAGCAGGGCGACAGCGGCGGCACTGAAAAAAGCCGAGACGGTTCTACCTGCTTCAGTGACAGATTGGGCATCCCTGGTCACCATGCCCATCTGTACGAGCAGGTCTGCCGATGAAAGCATCAGCAGGGGGTGGTGAAGATTGCGCTCTCCAGTCAGGATCTGTCGGGCTTTGCTTGGCTCATCCACATGATAATAAAAGGGAAAGTCATTTTTCCAGATGCCGAGCAGAAATGTGATAAGGAAGCCTGCCGCCACAGCCAGAAACAAGGCATAAGAATGTTTGTTTTTGGAGTCGGGCGCTGGGGTGGGCATGGGGTAAAAGAATCAAATCGTGGAATAAAATGAAATGGCCTGAAAATCGCCAGGTCTCCTCATTCCATGGCGTGTTCCTTGCGTAGAATCCAGTCAAATTCTGTGGGATTTATGCATTGATCTTGAAATACTTCCTGCATCCCGATATGCAAGAAGGCTACTTCTTCGTCTCTTTTATCCCATTAGACTCGTAATTTTAAAAACGCTGACTGAACTGTCTCTTCTGAATCTGAATCATGCCCCCACATTCCAAAGAGCTGCGCCATCCGATCAAAGTAGTCTGTCATCGAACCGGGCTTACCGCCCATGCCATTCGCGTTTGGGAACGGCGCTATGGTCTGATCTGCTGTGAAAGAACGCAATCTAATCGCCGCCTTTATTCAGACGATGAAATCGAGCGCCTGCGCCTGCTGAAAAGCCTGACAGATTGCGGACACCGGATCAGCCAGATATCCAAGCTGGATACGGAGCAATTATACGCGCTGCACAAGAAAGATTTGCCTAAGGCCCTGGAGATTGAGCCGTTGGAAAAGCAGCATAGCTCACCAGCGGAATGCTTAAAGCGTTGCCTGGAGGCCGTGGTTCAGCTTGAAGCCTCGGTGATGACAGAACTGCTGGAGCAGTCGTTGTTAAAGTACGGAGCCCGCTCAACCTTGATTAACATCGTGGCACCCCTGGTGTACGAGGTTGGTGAAGCCTGGCGCAAGGGGGAGCTTCGAGTGGTGCATGAACATCTTTCGACCAATGTGGTCCGTGACTTTCTGGCACTTGGGGCGCGTTGTTATCCCAGCACACGTGTTGCGCCGGAAATCATCGTGGCGACTCCTGCTGGACAGGTACACGAGGTCGGGGCTCTGCTGGCGGCAGCGGCGGCGCG
>Ga0182737_1002665_pt1 | contig 14222 bp, 7 predicted proteins | sample eDN5th30CBELigOP_FD_128878 | JGI IMG/M metagenome (GOLD analysis project Ga0182737, IMG submission 128878) | Enriched Organic Plus compost microbial communities from Emeryville, California, USA - eDNA 5th pass 30_C BE-Lig OP (version 2) (version 2) ... | reverse complement strand
CCGGATTGGCGGGACCGCCCATCCCCTCGCCCCCGGCCTGGCCGGCTCCGGCCGTCCCTCCGTTCGCGCCCGCCCCGGCCGCCGCGGCGGTGGCCGGCGCGCCGGACGGGCCGGACGATGGCGGGCGGTCGGCGTGGCGCCAGCCCCACCACGCCGCCGCCACGGCCAGCAGGCAGGCGGCCGCGATGGCCAGGGGGCGCCTGCCGGGCCGCGCCGCCGCCGGGGGCGCGGCGGGCTCGGCCGGCGGCGCGGGCGGCACGGGCAGGACCGGCTCGGGATGCGGCGCGCGGGTGAGGTCGATGCCCAGCAGGGCGGCGAAGGCCGCCATGTCCTGCGGCCGGGCAGCGGGCTCGCGCGCCAGGCCGGCGTCGACGGCGCGCAGCAGGGCGTCGCCGTAGCCGGGCGGGCTGCGCCCGGCCAAAGGCGCATAGTTGTCGTTGATGCAGCGGCGCAGCGCCCGCGGCGGCGGCGCGCCCACGATCAGCGCGTGCAGCAGCGCGCTCAGGCCGTAGACGTCGGTCCACGGCCCGCAGGGCCAGTCGGGGTCGTCGGTGTATTGCTCGAAGGCGGCGTAGCCGCCGGCCAGCAGGGCCGTGCCGGCATCGGCCGCCGGGCGCGCCGGACCGGGCGCCGGCGCCAGCGTGGCCTTGCCGCGCTCGTCCAGCAGCACCGTGGTGGGGGACAGCGCGCCGTAGACCTGGCCGCCCGCATGCAGCGCCTGCAACTGCGGAATCAGCGCGGCGCAGAGCTTTTCGATCCGGTCCTGCGGCACGCAGCCCTTGCGGGCCGCGGCGATCTCGGCCAGGGCCACGCGCACGGGCTCGTAGCGGTGGACCGGGGCGGAAGGAGGTGTGGCGACTTCTTGTGTCATGGCGGCCGGCAACGCCCCAGGCGATGTCGCCCGCAATTACACCACATGAAACGGCCGCCTATGCCCGGGGCCGTCCTCGGCCGCGGCGGCGCCGGGCGGGTCCTCCATGCAGCGCCGTCGCGCCGCGCCGGCCCCGGGCGCGCCCCGGGAAAAGATGCGCTCAGCGCCCGAGGGCGGGCCCGCCGCGCAGCGTCATCACCGCGCTGGCGATGCTGGCCACGGCCTTGCCGTCCTCGCGCAGGATTTCGCATTGGTAGTGGCTGATCGTCCTGCCGCGATGGGCGGCGCGGGCGTGGGCGCGCAGGCGCGACTGCCAGACGGGGCGCAGGAACACGGCCTTCAGGTCGATGCTGGCGAAGCTCTCGCCTTCTTCCATCAAGGTCGAATGGGCGGTGCCGATGGCGGCGTCGGCCAGCTCGCACAGCAGGCCGCCGTGCACGGTGCCCTGCTGGTTGCCGTGGCGCGCGGCGTCGGCGTCGAGCTCGACGACGGCCATGGCCTCGCCGACCTCGACGATGCGCAGGCCCAGCAGGCGGGAGATCGCCGTGGGGTAGCGCATGTGCGTGGCGTCGCCCGGAGCGAGCCGGCCTTCCAGCTGGCGCTGCAGGTAGTGCAGGACGGGCAGGCGGGACGAAGAGGGGGATGGCGTATCGGCCATGGGGACTCCTGTCGATGTCGAGCGGCGCGCCGGGACCGCGCGGCCGGCCGCGGCTGTGCGGCTGTGCGGCTGGCAGGCGAGGCGCAAGCCGGCCGGGCTTCCGGGCATCCAGGCTCGCGGCCGCGGCCGAAGGCTTTCCGCTTTCGATCCGCAGGCTAGTCCCGTAGACTATGACAATCAAGAAATTGTCATAGATACGCTTCTCGGACAGGCAAGCGCCCCCCTTTCCGCGGCTTCTTCCGCTTCCTCGCCTTCCCCGCATGCGCCCATCCCCCGTCCAGGCAGTGGCCGACGCGCTGGCCGACGATATCCGCGGCGGCCGGCTGGCGCCCGGCGCGCTGCTGCCCACCCACCGGCAACTGGCGGCCAGGCACGGCATCGCGCTGGCCTCGGCCAGCAAGGCCTATGCCCTGCTCAAGTCCATGGGCCTGGTCGTCGGCGAGACCGGGCGCGGCACCTTCGTGCGCGACCGGCCGCAGGAACGCGACTGGGACGAGGGCGACGAGGCGCGCCTGAGCGCCGATGCGGCCGACCTGTCCTTCAACCACCCGGCCCTGCCGGGCCAGGCCGAGCTGCTGCGCGCCATGCTGCGCGAGCTGGCGGCTTGCGGCGACCTGGCCGCGCTGATGCGCCAGCAGCCGCCCGGCGGCCGCGCGCACGAGCGGGAGACCGTCGCCCGCTTCCTGGCGCAGGCGCGCGGCATAGCCGCGGCGCCGCAGCGGATATTCCTGGTCAACGGCGCGCAGCAGGGCCTGGACATCGCCGCCCGCGCCGTGCTGGCGCCCGGCGACGCGGTGGCGGTCGACGCCCTGACCTACCCCGGCTTCCGGATGCTGGCGCAGGCCCAGGGCTTCGCCCTGAAGCCCGTGCCGGCGCTGCCCGGCGGCCCCGACCTGCAGGCGCTGGAGGCGCTGTGCCGCAGCCGCCGGGTGCGCGCGATCTACGCCATGCCCACGCTGCACAATCCGCTCGGCTGGGTGCTGTCGCCGGCGCAGCGCCGCCGCCTGGTGGAGATCGCGCGCCGCCACGACTGCGCGCTGATCGAGGACGCCGCCTACGCCTACCTGGCCGGCCGGGCGCCGCCCGCGCTGGCGGCGCTGGCGCCGGAGCGCACCTTCTACGTGTCCAGCCTGTCCAAGAGCGTGGCCACGGGCCTGCGCTTCGGCTACCTGGCGGCGCCCGAATCCTTCGCGCCGCGGGTGAAGGCGCTGGTGCGCGCCAGCCACTGGAGCCTGCCCGGCGTGGTGACGGCCATGGCTGCGCGCTGGATGGCCGACGGCACGGTCGCCCGCCTGGAGGCGGCGCACCGGCGCGACGCCCGCCGCAGGCAGGCCGTGGCGCGCGCGGCGTTCGCGGGCATGGACGTCACGGCCCACCCCGCCTCGCTCTTCCTGTGGCTGCGGCTGCCCGAGGGCGTGCGCATGGACGGCGTGGCCACGGCCCTGGCGCGGCGCGGCATCGCCGTATCGAAAGGGCAGGCCTACGCCGCCACCCGGCACGCCCCGCATGCGCTGCGCCTGGGCCTGGGCTCGCTGCCGATGGCGGAGCTCGGCCCGGTGCTGGCGCAGGTGCGCGAGACCATCGAGCGCTTCCCGATCCGGTAGCTTGCTGCCCCCCGAGGGGGCTTTTTTGCCTTGGGGCGGCCCGGCGGCGAAGAATGCCCCCACGCTGCGCCTTCGGCTTGCTGCCCCCCAAGGGGGCTTTTTTGCCTTGGGGCGGCCCGGCGGCGAAAAATGCCCCCACGCTGCGCCTTCGGCTTGCTGCCCCCCAGGGGGGCTTTTTTGCCTTGGGGCGGCCCGGCGGCAAAAAAAACCGCCGGGACGCGGCCCGGCGGTTTCATCGCCCGGCGCAGGCTGCGCGCCGGGCAGGGGCAGGACGGGCTCAGCCTTCCGAGGGCGGCTCGTCGCCGGACGGCGCGGGCTCGTCGCCGGCGTCGCCCGCGGTCACCGGCGCATCCTCGAAAGGATTGGCCAGCGCACGCGCGGCTTCGCGCTCGGCGGCTTCCAGCGCTTCCTTCTCCTTGCGGGCGCCGTGATAGGCCATGCCGGTGCCCGCCGGGATCAGGCGGCCGACGATGACGTTCTCCTTCAGCCCGCGCAGGTCGTCGCGCTTGCCCATGATGGCCGCTTCGGTCAGTACCCGGGTCGTCTCCTGGAAGGAGGCGGCCGAGATGAACGAGTCGGTCGACAGCGAGGCCTTGGTGATGCCCAGCAGCACATTGTCGTAGATGGCCGGGCGCTTGTTCTCGGCCTCGACGCGGTCGTTCTCGTTGAGCAGCTCGGAGCGCTCCACCTGCTCGCCCGGGATGAAGGCGGTATCGCCCGGGTCGACGATGTTCACGCGGCGCAGCATCTGCCGCACGATCACCTCGATGTGCTTGTCGTTGATCTTCACGCCCTGCAGGCGGTAGACGTCCTGCACCTCGTCGACGATGTAGGTGGCCAGCTTCTCGATGCCCTGAAGGCGCAGAATGTCGTGCGGGTCCGCAGGCCCGTCGACGATCATTTCGCCCTTGTTCACCACCTGGCCGTCGTGCACCAGCACCTGCTTTTCCTTCGGGATCAGGAACTCGTGGCTGACGCCTTCCAGGTCGGTGATGACCAGGCGCTGCTTGCCCTTGGTGTCCTTGCCGAAGGAAACCGTGCCGGTCAGTTCGGCCAGCATGCCGGCGTCCTTGGGCGAGCGGGCTTCGAACAGTTCCGCCACGCGCGGCAGGCCGCCGGTGATGTCGCGGGTCTTTTGCGATTCCTGCGGGATGCGCGCGAGCACTTCGCCCACTTGCACCTGCTGGCCGTCGCGCACGGTGATCAGCGCGCCCACCGGGAAGGAGATGTTCACCGAGTGGTCGGTGCCGGCGATCTTGACTTCCTCGCCGGCCTCGTTGATCAGCTTGATCTGCGGACGCATGGCCTGCTTGCCGCCGCGCGTCTTGGGCGTGATCACCACCAGGGTGGACAGGCCGGTGACCTCGTCGAGCTGCTTGGCCACCGTAGCGCCTTCCTCGATGTTCTCGAAGCGCACCGAACCGGCGTATTCGGACACGATGGGGCGGGTCAGCGGGTCCCAGCTCGCCAGGCGGGCGCCGGCCTTGACGGTCTCGCCGTCGCCCACCAGCACCGTGGCGCCGTAGGGCACCTTGTGGCGCTCGCGCTCGCGGCCGGCGTCGTCGAAGATGACGATTTCGCCGGAACGCGAGATCGCCACCCGCTCGCCGCGCGGGTTGGTGATGTAGCGCATCGTGCTGGCGAAGCCCACCGTGCCGTTGGACTTGGTTTCCACCGCGCTGGCCATGGCCGCGCGCGAAGCCGCGCCGCCGATGTGGAAGGTGCGCATGGTCAGCTGCGTGCCCGGCTCGCCGATGGACTGGGCGGCGATCACGCCCACGGCCTCGCCGACGTTGACCAGCGAGCCGCGGCCCAGGTCGCGCCCGTAGCAGTGCGCGCACAGGCCGTGGCGGGTTTCGCAGGTCAGGGGCGTGCGTACCTTGACCTCGTCGATGCCCAGCCTGTCGATGACGTCGACCAGGTCCTCGTCGAGCAGGGTGCCGGCGGCGATCGCCGTTTCCTGCGTGTCCGGGTTGACGATGTCGATGGCGGCCACGCGGCCCAGGATGCGGTCGCGCAGCGGCTCGATGACTTCGCCGCCCTCGACCAGCGCCTTCATGGCGTAGCCCTGGGTGGTGCCGCAATCGTCCTCGGTGATGACCAGGTCCTGGGTCACGTCGACCAGGCGGCGCGTCAGGTAGCCCGAGTTGGCGGTCTTGAGCGCCGTGTCGGCCAGGCCCTTGCGCGCGCCGTGGGTCGAGATGAAGTACTGCAGGACGTTCAGGCCTTCGCGGAAGTTGGCCGTGATGGGCGTCTCGATGATCGAGCCGTCCGGCTTGGCCATCAGGCCGCGCATGCCGGCCAGCTGGCGGATCTGCGCGGCCGAGCCGCGCGCGCCGGAGTCGGCCATCATGTAGATGGAGTTGAACGATTCCTGGCGCACGTTCTCGCCGTGGCGGTTGACCACCGGCTCGGTGGCCAGCTGCTCCATCATGGCCTTGCCGACCTTGTCGCCGGCCTTGCCCCAGATGTCGACCACGTTGTTGTAGCGCTCCTGGGAGGTCACCAGGCCCGACGAGTACTGCTTGTCGATTTCCTTGACCTCGCGGCTGGCCTCGGCAAGGATGTCTTCCTTGACGTCCGGGATCAGCATGTCGCTCATGGCGATGGAAATGCCGCCGCGCGTGGCCAGGCGGAAGCCCGACTGCATCAGCTTGTCGGCGAAGATCACCGTGTCGCGCAGGCCGCAGCGGCGGAACGACTGGTTGATCAGGCGCGAGATTTCCTTCTTCTTGAGCGGCCGGTTCAGCGCCTCGAAAGGCAGGCCGCGCGGCAGGATTTCCGACAGCAGGGCGCGGCCCACGGTGGTTTCCACGCGGCGCAGCACCGGCTGCCAGGGCTCGTCCTCGCCGGCGCGCTCGTATTCCTTCAGGCGCACGGTGATGCGGCTCTGCAGCTCGACCTCGCCGTTGTCGTAGGCGCGCTGCACTTCCTGCACGTCGATGAAGAACATGCCTTCACCCTTGCCGTTGACGCGTTCGCGCGTGGCGTAGTACAGGCCCAGCACGATGTCCTGCGACGGCACGATGGACGGCTCGCCGTTGGCGGGGAACAGCACGTTGTTGGAAGCCATCATCAGCGTGCGCGCTTCCAGCTGGGCTTCCAGCGAGAGCGGCACGTGCACGGCCATCTGGTCGCCGTCGAAGTCGGCGTTGAAGGCCGCGCAGACCAGCGGGTGCAGCTGGATGGCCTTGCCTTCGATCAGCACGGGCTCGAAGGCCTGGATGCCCAGGCGGTGCAGCGTGGGCGCGCGGTTGAGCATCACCGGGTGCTCGCGGATCACCTCTTCGAGGATGTCCCACACCACCGGCTCCTGGCTTTCCACCAGCTTCTTGGCGGCCTTGATGGTCGTGGCCAGGCCCATCATCTCCAGGCGGTTGAAGATGAAGGGCTTGAAGAGCTCCAGCGCCATCAGCTTGGGCAGGCCGCACTGGTGCAGCTTGAGCTGCGGGCCCACCACGATGACCGAACGGCCCGAGTAGTCGACTCGCTTGCCCAGCAGGTTCTGGCGGAAGCGGCCGCTCTTGCCCTTGATCATGTCGGCCAGCGACTTGAGCTGGCGCTTGTTGGCGCCGGTCATGGCCTTGCCGCGGCGGCCGTTGTCCAGCAGCGAATCGACCGCTTCCTGCAGCATGCGCTTCTCGTTGCGCAGGATGATCTCGGGCGCCTTCAGTTCGAGCAGGCGCTTGAGGCGGTTGTTGCGGTTGATGACGCGGCGGTACAGGTCGTTCAGGTCGGAGGTCGCGAAGCGGCCGCCGTCCAGCGGCACCAGCGGACGCAGGTCCGGCGGCAGCACGGGCAGCACTTCCATGACCATCCAGTCCGGCTTGATGCCGGACTTCTGGAAGCCTTCCAGCACCTTCAGGCGCTTGGAGATCTTCTTGATCTTGGCGTCCGAGCTGGTGGCCTTCAGTTCGCCGCGCAGCTGCTCGACCTCGCGGTCGATGTCGATCGAGCGCAGCAGCTCGCGCACGGCCTCGGCGCCCATCAGGGCGCGGAAGTCGTCGCCGTATTCCTCGGTCTTGGCCAGGTAGTCGTCATCGGACATGATCTGGCCGCGCTTGAGCGGGGTCATGCCCGGCTCGATCACGCACCAGGCCTCGAAGTAGAGCACGCGCTCGATGTCGCGCAGCGTCATGTCCAGCACCATGCCCAGGCGCGAGGGCAGGCTCTTCAGGAACCAGATGTGCGCGACCGGGCTGGCCAGCTCGATGTGGCCCATGCGCTCGCGGCGCACCTTGGCCACGGTGACTTCCACGCCGCACTTCTCGCAGATGACGCCGCGGTGCTTCAGGCGCTTGTACTTGCCGCACAGGCACTCGTAGTCCTTGATCGGCCCGAAGATCTTCGAGCAGAACAGGCCGTCGCGCTCGGGCTTGAACGTGCGGTAGTTGATGGTTTCCGGCTTGCGGACTTCGCCGTAGGACCAGGAACGGATCTTCTCGGGCGAGGCGATGCCGATCTTGATGGCATCGAACTGCTCGTCCTGGGTGACTTGCTTGAAGAGATCGAGTAGCGCTTTCATCAGTTACGCTCCAAATCCATGTCCAGGGCCAGGGAACGGATTTCCTTGACCAGCACGTTGAACGACTCGGGCATGCCGGCGTCGATGGTGTGGTCGCCCTTGACGATGTTTTCGTACACCTTGGTGCGGCCGGTGATGTCGTCGGACTTCACGGTCAGCATTTCCTGCAGCGTGTAGGACGCGCCGTAGGCTTCCAGGGCCCACACTTCCATTTCGCCGAAGCGCTGGCCGCCGAACTGCGCCTTGCCGCCCAGCGGCTGCTGGGTGACCAGCGAGTACGGGCCGGTCGAGCGGGCGTGCATCTTGTCGTCGACCAGGTGGTGCAGCTTGAGCATGTGCATGTAGCCGACCGTGACCGGGCGCTCGAAGCGCTCGCCGGTGCGGCCGTCGTACAGCCAGGCCTGGGTGCGGGTGTCCGTCAGCTGCAGGTTCTCGGCGACTTCCGGCGGGTAGGCCAGGTCCAGCATGCTGCGGATTTCCTCTTCGGTGGCGCCGTCGAAGACCGGGGTCGCGAAGGGCACGCCGCTCTTGAGGTTCTGCGCCATCTCGAGCAGGTCCGAATCGGACAGCTCGTCGATGCGCGCCGAGGAGCCGGTGCTGTTGTAGACCTGCTCGACGTAGCGGCGCAGCTTGGCCGTCTCGACCTTCTGCTCGTCGCGCAGCATGTCGGCGATGCGATGGCCCACGCCCTTGGCCGCCCAGCCCAGGTGCACTTCCAGCACCTGGCCGACGTTCATCCGCGAGGGCACGCCCAGCGGGTTGAGCACGATGTCGGCGGGGGTGCCGTCGGCCATGTGCGGCATGTCCTCGACCGGCACGATGCGCGAGACCACGCCCTTGTTGCCGTGGCGGCCGGCCATCTTGTCGCCCGGCTGCAGGCGGCGCTTGACGGCCAGGTAGACCTTGATCATCTTGAGCACGCCCGGGGGCAGCTCGTCGCCCTGCGTGAGCTTCTTGCGCTTTTCCTCGAAGGCCAGGTCGAACTGGTGGCGCTTCTGCTCGAGCGATTCCTTGGCCTGCTCGAGCACCACGGCGTGGCTCTCGTCGGCCAGGCGGATGTCGAACCACTGCCAGCGGTCCAGGTCGGCGAGATACGCGCGGGTGACGGTCGCGCCCTTGGCCAGCTTGCGCGGGCCGCCGTTGACCGTCTTGTTGACCAGCATCTTCTCGATGCGGTCGAAGGTGTCGTTCTCGACGATGCGCAGCTGGTCGTTCAGGTCCTGGCGGTAGCGGCGCAGCTCGTCGTCGATGATGGACTGGGCGCGCTTGTCGCGCACGATGCCTTCGCGGGTGAAGACCTGCACGTCGATCACCGTGCCGACCATGCCCGAGGGCACGCGCAGCGAGGTGTCCTTCACGTCCGAGGCCTTCTCGCCGAAGATGGCGCGCAGCAGCTTTTCTTCCGGCGTGAGCTGGGTCTCGCCCTTGGGCGTGACCTTGCCCACCAGCACGTCGTCGGCGCGCACTTCGGCGCCGATGTGGACGATGCCGGAGTCGTCCAGGCGGTTGATCTGGATTTCCGGCAGGTTGCTGATGTCGCGGGTGATTTCCTCCGGCCCGAGCTTGGTGTCGCGCGCGACCACCGTCAGTTCCTCGATGTGGATCGAGGTGTAGCGGTCGTCGGCCACGACGCGCTCGGAGATCAGGATGGAGTCCTCGAAGTTGTAGCCGTTCCAGGGCATGAAGGCCACCAGCATGTTCTGGCCCAGCGCCAGTTCGCCCAGGTCGGTCGAGGCGCCGTCGGCCAGCACGTCGCCCTTGGCCACGCGGTCGCCGCGCCGCACGATGGGACGCTGGTTGATGTTGGTGTTCTGGTTGGAACGGGTGTACTTGATGAGGTTGTAGATGTCCACGCCGACTTCGCCGGCGACGTTCTCGTCGTCGTTGACGCGGATCACGATGCGCTCGGCGTCGACGTGGTCGACCACGCCGCCGCGCAGGGCCTGCACGGTGGTGCCGGAGTCGACCGCGACGGTGCGCTCGATGCCGGTGCCGACCACGGGCTTCTCGGGACGCAGGCAGGGCACGGCCTGGCGCTGCATGTTCGAGCCCATCAGCGCGCGGTTGGCGTCGTCATGCTCCAGGAAGGGGATGAGCGAGGCCGCCACCGACACGATCTGCGACGGCGCCACGTCCATGTAGTGCACGTTGGCGCCCGAGGTCAGCATGGTCTCGCCGGCCTGGCGGCAGGCCACCAGGTCGTCGGCGAAGCCGCCCTGCTCGTCCAGGCGCGCATTGGCCTGGGCGATCACGTAGCGGCTTTCCTCGATGGCCGACAGATATTCGATCTGGTCGGTGACGCGGCCGTCGGTGACCTTGCGGTAGGGCGTCTCCAGGAAGCCGTACTCGTTCAGGCGCGCATACAGCGCCATGGAGTTGATCAGGCCGATGTTCGGGCCTTCCGGCGTTTCGATCGGGCAGACGCGGCCGTAGTGGGTCGGGTGCACGTCGCGCACCTCGAAGCCGGCGCGCTCGCGCGTCAGGCCGCCCGGGCCCAGGGCCGAGACGCGCCGCTTGTGGGTGATTTCCGACAGCGGGTTGGTCTGGTCCATGAACTGGGACAGCTGGCTGGAACCGAAGAACTCCTTGATCGCCGCGGAGATCGGCTTGGAGTTGATCAGGTCGTGCGGCATCAGGTTTTCCGTCTCGGCCTGGCCGAGGCGTTCCTTGACGGCGCGCTCGACGCGCACGAGACCCGCGCGGAACTGGTTCTCGGCCAGCTCGCCCACGCAGCGCACGCGGCGGTTGCCCAGGTGGTCGATGTCGTCGATCTGGCCACGGCCGTTGCGCAGCTCGACCAGCACCTTGATGGTGGCGAGGATGTCCTCGTTGGTCAGCGTCATCGGCCCGGTGATGTCGTCGCCGCGGCCCAGCCGGCTGTTGACCTTCATGCGGCCCACGCGCGACAGGTCGTAGGTTTCCTCGCTGTAGAACAGGCGCTGGAACAGGGCCTCGACGGCTTCCTCGGTGGGCGGCTCGCCCGGGCGCATCATGCGGTAGATGGCCACGCGCGCGGCCAGCTGGTCGGCGGTCTCGTCGGTGCGCAGGGTCTGCGAGATGTAGGCGCCGCGGTCCAGGTCGTTGGTGTAGAGCGTCTGGATCTCGCGCACGTTGGCTTCGCGCAGGGCCTTGAGCACGGTCTCGGTGATCTCGTCGTTGGCGTGGGCCACGACTTCGCCGGTCTCGGCGTCGACCACGTTCTTGGCCAGCACGCGGCCGTACAGGAAGTCCTCGGGCACCGAGATGCGCTGGATGCCGGCGTTGGCCATGTCGCGCAGGTGCTTGGCGTTGATGCGCTTGTCCTTCTCGACGATGACCTTGCCGTCGCGGTCGGCCACGTCGAAGCGCGCGACCTCGCCCTTCCAGCGCTCGGCCACGAATTCCATCAGCGCGCCTTCGCTCTTGAGCTCGAACTGGTCGAAGTCGAAGAAGTGCGCCAGGATGGCCTCCGGCATCATGCCGATCGCCTTGAGCAGGATGGTCACCGGCATCTTGCGGCGGCGGTCGACGCGGAAGAACAGGATGTCCTTGGGATCGAATTCGAAGTCCAGCCACGAGCCGCGGTAGGGAATCACGCGGGCCGAGAACAGCAGCTTGCCGGAGCTGTGCGTCTTGCCGCGGTCGTGCTCGAAGAACACGCCGGGCGAGCGGTGCAGCTGCGAGACGATGACGCGCTCGGTGCCGTTGATGACGAAGGAGCCGGTGCCGGTCATGAGCGGGATCTCGCCCATGTAGACTTCCTGCTCCTTGACTTCCTTGACGGTGGGCTTGCTGACCTCGCGGTCGAGCAGCACCAGGCGCACCTTGGCGCGCAGGGGCGAGGCGTAGGTCAGGCCGCGCTGCTGGCATTCCTTGACGTCGAACACCGGCTCACCCAGCGCATAGCTGACGAATTCCAGGCGGGCCATGCCGTTGTGGCTGACGATCGGGAATATCGACGTGAAGGCCGCTTGCAGGCCTTCTTCCTTGCGGGCGGACATGGGTGTATCCGCCTGCAGAAAAGTTAGGTAGGATTCAAGCTGCGTCGCCAGCAGGAAGGGGACGTTCTGCACGTCCTCGCGCTTGGCGAAGCTTTTGCGGATGCGCTTTTTTTCGGTGAACGAGTAAGGCATGAGCACTCCGACTCGAGGTTGCATGGGCCGTCAACCACGGCCCCGGGGTACGACTCCAGGAAATCCGGCTCGCTTCTGACCGATAGACCCGGCCGGCAAGAGGGCTTTCCTGGAAACGCAAAAGCCCGGGGACGGGCGGCTGCCGCAATCCCCGGGCGAACCAGGCAAGGTCTTACTTGACTTCGACCTTGGCGCCGGCTTCTTCCAGCTTCTTCTTGGCGGCCTCGGCGTCGGCCTTGGCGATGCCTTCCTTGACGGGCTTGGGCGCGCCGTCGACCAGGTCCTTGGCTTCCTTCAGGCCCAGGCCGGTCAGCTCGCGCACCGCCTTGATGACGCTCACCTTGTTCGCGCCGGCTTCGGTCAGGATCACGGTGAACTCGGTCTGCTCTTCGGCCGGGGCGGCGCCGGCGCCGCCGGCGGCCGGGGCAGCCACGGCCACGGCGGCGGCAGCGGCGGACACGCCGAACTTGTCTTCCATTTCCTTGATCAGCTCGGACAGCTCGAGCACGGTCATGCCAGCGATGGCGTCAAGGATTTCAGCTTTGCTAAGTGCCATTTTCAGAACTCCAGATTGGGTAAATGCCAGGTTTGGTTGTCGCTTGGTCGTTCAGCGAGTGCCGGACCGGGGCCGCCTAGGCGGCTTCCTTCTGGTCGCGCACGGCAGCCAGGCCGCGGACGAACTTGGTCGGGACTTCGTTGAGCGTACGTACGAATTGCGCGATCGGGGCTTGCATGGTGCCCAGCAGTTTCGAGAGCAGTTCCTCGCGGGTCGGCATGGTGGCCAGGGCCTTCACGCCGGCGTCGTTCAGGACGCTGTTGGGCAGCGAACCGCCCTTGATGACCAGCTTGTCGTTGCTCTTGGCGAAACCGGCCAGCACCTTGGCCGCCGCGACCGGGTCCTCGCTGATCCCGTAGATCAGCGGGCCGGTGAGCTGTTCCGACAGCGGCTCGAAAGCCGTGTTGGCAACAGCGCGACGGGCCAGCGTGTTTTTCAGGACACGCAGGTACACGCCCGATTCACGCGCAGTCTTGCGCAGTACGGTGACAGAGGCGACGTCCAGACCACGGTACTCGGCGACGATGATCGATTGGGCCTTGGCAACCTGTGCCGCGACTTCCTCGATGACCACCGCTTTCTCTTGGCGATTGAGACTCACGGTTTGAACACTCCATCAAATGACGCCGGCCGGCCGGGGGGCCTTGGGCGTCTACCGAATGCGGCGAACCTGGTCGAGTTCTTTGGCAAGAAATCTTCCGTGGGACGCCGTCTGCGCTGGATCCGGACCGGACCGGCTCCGGGATTAAGCCCGTCGGTTTGGCCTGCCTTCTTCCCGGTCGGGAGGAAAGCCGGCGCCGCCTGGGGCTCCAGCGGTCTTTGACAGCAGCATCCGGACGGATCCGGATGCGGCCCAAAGTCTGTTACAGCAGTGCCGCCGCCTTACTGCGCGGTGGCGGCCAGCGAGGCGATTTCCACGCGCGCGCCGCCGCCCATGGTGGACGAGACGGCGACCTTGCGCAGGTACACGCCCTTGGCAGCCGCGGGACGCGCCTTGTTCAGGGCGTCGACCAGGGCGGCCAGGTTGGTTTGCAGCTTGTCGACCTCGAACGAGGCGCGGCCGATGGTGGCGTGGATGATGCCCGCCTTGTCGGTGCGGTACTGGACCTGGCCGGCCTTGGCGTTCTTGACCGCGGTGGCCACGTCCGGAGTGACCGTGCCCACCTTGGGGTTGGGCATCAGGCCGCGCGGGCCGAGGATCTGGCCCAGGGCGCCGACCACGCGCATCGTGTCGGGCGAGGCGATCACCACGTCGAAGTCGAGCTGGCCGGCCTTGATCTGCTCGGCCAGGTCGTCCAGGCCGACGATGTCGGCGCCGGCGGCGCGGGCCTGCTCGGCCTTCTCGCCCTGGGCGAAGACGGCCACGCGCACGCTCTTGCCGGTGCCGGCGGGCAGCACGACGGAGCCGCGCACGAGCTGGTCAGACTTCTTGGGGTCGATGCCCAGCTGCACGGCGACGTCGATGGATTCATCGAACTTGGCCGTGGCGGTTTCCTTGACCAGGGCCAGGGCTTCGCCGACCGGGTAGAACTTGCTGCGGTCGATCTTGGCGCGCAGGGCGGCGGTACGCTTGGACAGTTTGGCCATGATTACACGCCCTCCACGGTGATGCCCATGCTGCGGGCGCTGCCGGCGATGGTGCGGACCGCGGCGTCCAGGTCGGCCGCCGTCAGGTCGGGTTCCTTGGTCTTGGCGATCTCTTCGACCTGCGCGCGGGTCAGCGAGCCGACCTTGTCCAGGTGCGGCTTGGGAGAACCCTTCTGCACGCCGGCCGCCTTCTTGATGAGGACCGTCGCGGGCGGGGTCTTCATGATGAAGGTGAAGCTCTTGTCGGCGAAGGCCGTGATCACCACCGGAATCGGCAGACCGGGCTCCATGCCCTGGGTCTTGGCGTTG
>Ga0182737_1002661_pt1 | contig 14230 bp, 14 predicted proteins | sample eDN5th30CBELigOP_FD_128878 | JGI IMG/M metagenome (GOLD analysis project Ga0182737, IMG submission 128878) | Enriched Organic Plus compost microbial communities from Emeryville, California, USA - eDNA 5th pass 30_C BE-Lig OP (version 2) (version 2) ... | reverse complement strand
GAGCCGACATGCTTCGAAAGCCCCTGCGCGATGGCCGGGTTGATCGTGTATTTGGCGATGTAGCGCCGTACGCGCAGATTGTCGTTGTCGCCGGTTTCGCCGGGCAGGCGCCCGCGCTGCACCTTCATCTTGTGGGCCGTCTGCCAGGTGCGGATCGGCACCTCGCCGACGCGGCCCATGGCCTGGCTGTCGGAAGAGATGATCGAGAAGGCGCCGATATCGTGCAGGATATCCTCCGCGGCGATGGTCTCCTTGCGGATGCGGCTTTCGGCAAACGCGATATCCTCGGGGATCGACGGCGACAGGTGGTGGCAGACCATCAGCATGTCGAGATGCTCGGCGATGGTGTTCTGCGTATAGGGCCGCGTCGGGTTGGTCGAGGACGGGATGACGTTGGCAAGGCCGCAGACGCGGATGATGTCCGGCGCATGGCCGCCGCCCGCCCCTTCCGTGTGGAAGGCATGGATGGTGCGGCCCCTGAAGGCGGCGATGGTGTCCTCCACGAAGCCGCTTTCGTTCAGCGTGTCGGTGTGGATCATCACCTGCACGTCGTAGTCGTCGGCGACGGAAAGGCAGGTGTCGATGGCGGCCGGCGTCGTGCCCCAATCCTCGTGCAGCTTGAGGGCGCAGGCCCCGCCCTCGATCATCTCGACGAGCGCCGCCGGCTTCGAGGCGTTGCCCTTGCCGGAAAGGCCGAGATTGATCGGGAAGGCGTCGAAGGACTGGATCATCCGCGCCAGATGCCAGGGCCCCGGCGTGCAGGTGGTGGCGAGCGTGCCGTGGGCGGGGCCCGTGCCGCCGCCGAGCATGGTGGTGACGCCGGACATCAGCGCCTCCTCGATCTGCTGCGGGCAGATGAAGTGGATATGCGCGTCGATGCCGCCGGCCGTCAGGATGCGCCCCTCGCCCGCAATGACCTCCGTACCGGGGCCGACGACGATATCGACGCCCGGCTGGGTGTCCGGGTTGCCGGCCTTGCCGATCTTCGCGATCAGCCCGTCCTTCAGGCCGACATCGGCTTTCACGATACCCCAATGATCGACGATCAATGCATTGGTGATGACGGTGTCGACCGCCCCTTCGGCGCGCGTCGCCTGGCTCTGGCCCATGCCGTCGCGGATCACCTTGCCGCCGCCGAACTTCACCTCCTCGCCGTAGACGGTGAAATCCTTCTCGACCTCGATGAAGAGTTCGGTATCGGCAAGGCGCACGCGGTCGCCGACGGTCGGGCCGTACATCTGCGCATATGCGGCGCGGGAAAGGTGGGCGGCCATCAGAGTTTCCCCATAACTTGCTGGCGAAAACCGTAAATCTCACGGTTGCCACCGATCGGCACGAGCCGCACGATACGCTCCTGCCCCGGCTCGAAGCGAACAGCCGTGCCCGCCGCGATGTCGAGACGCATGCCGCGCGCAAGGGGCCTGTCGAAGAAAAGCGCCGGGTTGGTCTCGAAGAAGTGGTAGTGCGAGCCGACCTGGATCGGCCGGTCACCGGTATTGGCGACAGTGAGCATCACCGGCTCGCTTGCCGCGTTCAGCACGATATCGCCGTCGCCCGTCAGGATTTCCCCGGGGATCATGGTCACGCCCCCGCCACGAGCCAGAGGCCGCCGAGCGCCGCAAGGCCGCCGGCAATCCGCGCCGCGATCCGCCCGGCACGCCCGCCGAGGCCGAGGCCCAGCGCCACGCCCGCGCCGTGCAGCAGCGCGGTCGCCGCCGCAAAGCCGGCCATGAAGGAAAGGCCGCTCGCGCCGCCGAGCTCCAGTCCGTGCGCATAGCCGTGGAACAGGGCGAAGAAGCCGACGACGGCCATGCCGACCGCGGCCGGCACCTGAAGGGCCACCATCGCCAGAAGCCCGATCACCACGACGGAGGCGGCAATGACCGGCTCGACGAAGGGCAGGCCGAGCCCGCCGAGCGCCGCGAGGAACCCGACGCTCATCGCCGCAACGAAGGCGGCGGGCACGGCCCAGAGTGCCCGCCCGCCGATCAGCGATGCCCAGAGGCCGACAGCGACCATGGCGAGCAGGTGATCGGCGCCCGTCAGCGGATGCGAGAACCCGGCCCCGAGCGAGCCGTGCGCGGCCGGATCGAGATGGGCGAAGGCCGGGCTTGCGGCCGCGCCGGTCAGAAGCAGGGTGAGAAGCAGTCTTTTCATCGGTTTGCCCTTTCGAAAGTCAGCGGATGGGCTGGTGGACGGTCACGAGCTTCGTTCCGTCGGGGAACGTCGCCTCCACCTGCACGTCGTGGATCATCTCGGCGATGCCCTCCATCACCTGGTCGCGCGTCACGACATGGGCGCCCGCCTCCATCAGGTCTGCGACCGGCCGACCCTCGCGCGCGCCCTCGACCACGAAGTCGGTGATCAGCGCGATGACCTCGGGATGGTTCAGCTTGACGCCGCGTTCCAGCCGTTTGCGCGCCACGATGGCGGCCATGGCGATCAGCAGCTTGTCCTTCTCGCGGGGGGTGAGGTTCATGAGGCCTTTCCTATAATTGCCAGACTTTCGGCAGCGGGCGTCCGGCGAGCAGAAGCGAAAGAAGCGGTTCGAGACGCTGGCGGAGCGCAAGGCCCGAGGCTGAGACGAGACGTATCAGCAGCTTGCCGTCCCAGGCGCTCGCCCCGCCCGCATCCCCGATAGATGCGCGCACGACCTCAAGCAGCCGCTCCGGCTCGGGCGCTGCGTAGAGGACGGTCGCCATGGCAGAGCAGCCGGAAAGCGTCGCGGGCCGGGCAAGCCGGGCGGCGATGGCGCCGGAAACGCGGAAATCCTCGGCGAAAACCAGCCTGCCATCGCGGCGGATGCGCCAGCGATCGTGCAGCGCGCCGTGGGAAAGGGTCTCGCCCATGGCGGTGCGGCCGAACAGCACCGCCTCCACCGCCACGAGCTCGGCATCGCCTTCAAGGTCGGCCTCGAGCCGCCGCGAAAGGCACCCGCCGTCGAAGAGGATGGTTTCCTGCGGCAGCCAGGCGAGGCGGCCGCCGGCGCCGACCATAAGCCTGTTCGTCACCGTTGCCGCCTCGCCTGTCGAACGATAGATCCGCTCGCAGGCCTGCGTGGTGACCGTCGCCGCCGTCGCGCCCACAGCCTCGATTTCGGTGGATATCCGGTCGCCGCCCGCAAGCCCGCCCGCCGTGTTGATCAGGATCGCCTCCGGCGGCGATCCGGGCAAGGGCGTCGGCAGGCGGATCTTGACGCATCCCTCCTGGTAGAGCGTCCGCAGCCGCGTCGCACCATGGCGTCGGTGGAAGGCGAGCCGCGCGCTGCCCTCGGCGCGCTGCATGCGCACCGGCACGGCCGAGCCGTCCGGCACATCCGGCGCAGGAAACACGATCACCAGCAACCCCGTCCGGCGCGGTGATCGGATATGTGCCCTCTGTCGAAATCGCCCATGGTCTGCGTGGCCCCGATGGTTGTCCCCACCACGATGCAAGGGCCATGCCATCCGTCTGCGTGACCGAAATCCCGGCAAAAGCGCCCGCGGCAGCCATGATCGCCGCCGGCCCCGGAAGGCATGCGCCTCAAAATTATGCATCCGCACAAATTTCAGCCCTTGCCGGCTGGCGGAGAAATGAAACGGAGCCGCCGCGGGGATTTTGATCCGCGTCAATGCAGCAAGGCGCCGGGCGGCGTTTGCTGGATTGCCTGCCGGATCGAGCCGACCGGGCAAAGCAAGCCGCAAGCGCGAGCGCACCGGCGCTGCACAAGGAGATGTCCCATGAGCGGCACATCGATCGCCAATTTCACCCAGGCAGCGCAACAGGCGCAGCAATGGGTCAACGAACTTGCCGAGGATCTCGGCTGGACGCAGCCGCGCGCCTATCACCTGCTGCGGTGCGTGCTGCATGCCCTGCGCGACTGGCTGTCGCCGGAGGAGATGACGGACCTCTCCTCGCAATTGCCCGTCCTCGTGCGGGGCATCTATTTCGAGAACTGGAAGCCCCTCGAAACGCCCGTATGGGAGCGCAGGAACGAGGATTTCATCGCCCGCGTCGAGGATGCCTTCCCCAGCGATGCGCCGAACGATCCCGACGAGGCCGTGCGCGCCGTCTTCCGCCTGCTCGACAGGCACATTTCCCATGGCGAGATCGCGCAGGTGAGGAATTCGATGCGCAAGCCGCTGCGCGACCTGTGGCCGGCAACCTGAGGTCGCCCTGCACACTTCCCTTCATGCGCGCATGGATATATTCTCGACGCCAGTCAATATGTCCTCGGATGGTGCCGAAACCGGGCGTCTTGACGGGAGAGGCATGCCGGCGCGCGATTTGCCACGATTGCAGGGACGCTTCCTGCAGACCATCTTTTCACCACGCTTCGAAGGAAGGGCGGGGTATGTCCTTGCGCTGATCGCCGTCGCCGCGGTCTTCATCGCCCGATGGCTGCTCCAGGGCGTGCTTGGAAACACGGCGCCCTTCATCCTCTTCACGCCGGTCATCCTCGTCGCGGCCATCGCGGGCGGCGTGGGGCCGGGCCTGCTGGCCTCGCTGCTCTCCCTCATCGGCGCGGCCTATATAGCCGGCCCCGACCAGGCTGTCGGGGTGCAGACGGGCCTCTTCGCCTTCGTCGGATTGACGATCACCTGGATGGGCGAGATGCTCCATCATGCGCGCCGGGCAATCGACAAGACGGAAGGCGCGCTGAGGGCGCGCGAGGCGCATCTCCGCCTGATCCTCGACACCGTTCCCGATGCGACGGTCGTCATCGACGAACAGGGGCGGATTACCTCGTTCAGCGCCGCCGCGGTGCGGCAGTTCGGCTACAAGGAAGCCGAAGTGATCGGCCAGAACGTGCATATTCTCATGCCGGATCCCTATCGCCACGAGCATGACGGTTATATCCGCCGCTATGTCGCGACCGGGGAAAAGCGGATCATCGGCATTGATCGCGTCGTCGTGGGGCGTCGCAAGGACGGCACCACCTTCCCGATGAAACTGGCGGTCGGCGAGATGCGCTCGGGGAACGGGCGGTATTTCACCGGCTTCATCCGCGACCTCACCGAACGCGCGGAGTCCGAGGCCTTGCTGCAGGAGGCCCAGAGCGAACTGGCGCGGCTCGCGCGCCTCAACGAACTGGGGGAAATGGCCTCGACGCTGGCGCACGAGCTCAACCAGCCGCTCGCGGCCATCGCCAATTACGTGCAGGGCTGCGTCCGGCTTCTGGACGGCATCACCGAGGGGCCGGCCGCACAGATGCGCGAGGCGCTGGCGGATGCCGCCCGGCAATCGCTGCGCGCCGGAGAGATCATCCGCCATTTGCGGGAATTCGTCACACGCGGCGAGACGGAAAAGGCGCCGGAGGACCTGCGCAAGCTGATCGAGGAAGCCGCTGCGCTCGCGCTTGTCGGCTCGCGCGAACTCGGCGTGCGAACGGTGTTCGCCTTTTCGCCCGATACGAAAGAGGTGCTTGTCGATCGCGTGCAGATCCAGCAGGTTCTCATCAACCTGATGCGCAATGCGATGGAAGCCATGCGCGAGAGCAGCCGGCGCGAACTGACGGTCCGCACCATGCGGGGCGAGACCGGCATGGCCTTCGTCGAGGTCGACGACACGGGCCCCGGGATTCCCGGCGAGATCGCGGCACGTCTTTTCCAGCCCTTCGTTACGAGCAAGGCAAGCGGAATGGGCATAGGGCTCTCGATATCCCGGCGCATCATCCAGGCGCATGGCGGCGACATATCGGCAGTCCGGAACGGCGATGCGGGAACGACCTTCCGCTTCTCGCTTCCGATTGCCGGAGAAGGGAGGACCCATGACGATTGACAGCTATGTCGTCCACGTCGTCGACGACGAGGAACCCGTGCGCAAATCGCTTGCCTTCCTCCTTACGATGTCGGGTTTCACCGTGCGCGTACACGAATCGGCCACACGCTTTCTCGACGTGGCGCCGACGCTTGCAAAGGCCTGTCTCGTCACGGACCTGCGCATGCCGGACATGAGCGGGGTCGAACTCCTGGAAAAGCTCGGTGCGGCCGGCCTTCTCATTCCCGCCGTCGTCATCACCGGCCACGGCGACGTGCCGATGGCCGTGTCGGCCATGAAGGCGGGCGCGGTCGATTTCATCGAAAAACCCTTCGAGGACCGGACCCTGATCGACGCGATCACGCGTGCCGCCAGCCGCCTCGAAGACGCGAGCGAGATATCCGCCGACATCGCAACGCTGCGGGCGCGCCTGAACAGCCTTTCCGAACGGGAACAGCAGGTCCTTTCCTCGGTCGTCGCGGGGGCGGCAAACAAGACCATCGCCTACGACCTCGACATCAGCCCGCGCACCGTGGAGGTGCACCGCGCCAACATCATGTCGAAGATGCAGGCGAAAAGCCTGCCGGAACTCGTGCGCATGACCATCGCCCTCAAGGCTGCCGGCAAGGGGCGCTAGGCCGCGCCTACGTAGTTTCCCTTACGGAGATGACCGAATTTCCGTGTCGCCGGATTTGCGCGATTGATCGTCCCATCGACATCCGGGGAAAGATCATGGCGCTTCACGAAGAGATTCAGGCATTGTTCTACCGCAAGGCCGCATTCGAGCCGGGGCTTGCCGCCCGCCCCGGAAGCGGCGAGGCTCCGACCTTCTTCAGCGCAGGCGCCGAGATCTACGCGCAGGGGGAAAAGAGCAGCAGCCTCTATACCGTCGAGTTCGGCGCCGTGCGCGTCTATCGGCTCCTTGCCGACGGCCGCCGGCAGATCTCCGCCTTTCTCCTTCCCGGCGAGATGTTCGGGTTCGAGACGGACACCACGCATCACTTCTTCGCCGAGGCCATATGCGCCACCGGAATCAGGATCCAGCGCGCGACGCTGCTGCAAGGCGACCTTGCCGGCGCGCTCCTGCCCATGGCGCTGCAAAGCCTCGTGCGGGCGCAGGAACACCTGCTCGTGCTCGGCCGCCACAGCGCCGCCGAGCGGGCCGCCGCATTCCTGCTCGACATGTCGGAACGCCAGGGCGGCCTGCGGCGTCTGGACCTGCAGATGTCGCGCGCCGATATCGGCGACTATCTCGGGCTCAGCATCGAGACCGTGTCGCGCGTGTTCTCCAGGTTCCGCCAGAAGGGCATCATCCGGCTGCCGAACCTGCGCGGCGTCGAAATCGTCAAGCTCCAGGCGCTGAAGGACCTGGCCGCCTAGCCGATGCAGACGCATCCGAACAACGATACCGCCGCGGACCGGCGGACGAACAGACAGGGAGAAACACAATGATCTTGCCGAACGGTGCAACGGTGGCGGTCGTCGACGGGCGGACGATGCTTCTGTTCCAGAACATCGCCCACGAGCCCGGCATCGAGCTCTTCGCCCTGCCGGAATCCCGGATGGAAGAAGACCACGCCGGGTCCGGCGGACGCCACCGGAACAGCGCGGGAAATCCCGACAAGGCCCGCCTTTCGGAGGACGACTTCGCAGCGGCGGCAAGCGCTGCCCTGAACCGGGCCGCGATCGCCGGAAGCATCGGCAAGCTCCTGATCGTCGCGGATTCGCGAACGCTCGGGGAGATGCGCCGGCACTTTCACAAGAGCCTGCGGGACAGGCTGCTCGGCGAAATCGCGAAGGATATGACCGGGCACTCGAGAACGGAGATCGAGGCGGCCATCCGGACGGCTTGAATGCGCGTTCGCATCGGGCTCCTCGCAGGCATCGCTCCATGTGGCAACCGGCTTCCACTGCGCCCTACAATCAGGATCTCGAACTGGCGGTCTTCGACCGGGACGGCATGAATGCGCTCGTGTTCCCCTGCCGGCGAACGCTGGTCGGCTGGGTCAAATCCGGCACGAGGGAGCATGTCGAGATATCGCCGACCCATTGGCGCGCCTGGGGCGAAAGCGACCCGGCCGGCAACGGGCGGCACGCGCCATGAGCCTCTCTCAACCGCGGCGCCGGCGTGCGAAGAACCAATGCTTCATGGCTTCGGACGCCGCCAGATAGGCGAGCGTGATTGCGACGAGCCCGCCGAGGACCGGGAGCGGCAACGGGACGAAACCGAACCAGTCCGCACCCGGCAGGAAGGGAATCGCGACGGCGAGAAGGCCGACGACCAACGTCAGCCATGAGAGAAGCGCGCTCGGGCGGCTCCGCCAGAAGGCCTTGCGGGTGCGGACCACCAGCACGATGGCAAGCTCGGTGATGAGGGATTCGACGAACCATCCGGTCTGGAACACCCCGGCCGCCGCCCCGGCGGCAAGGAGGAGAAAGGCGAAGGTGATGAAATCGAAAACCGAGCTGACCAGCCCGAACGTCACCATGAAGCGGCGCACGAAGGCAATGTCCCACCGCCGCGGCGTGCGGACCTGATCGGCGTCGACATTGTCGGTGGCGATGGCGAGCGAGGGCACGTCCGAGAGGAAGTTGTTGAGAAGGATCTGCGGGGCGAGCAGCGGCAGGAAAGGCAAAGCGAGCGAGGCGAAGGCCATCGAGACCATGTTGCCGAAATTCGCGCTGGTGGTGATCGAGATGTACTTCATCGTATTGGCGAAGGTCCTGCGCCCGTCGTCGACCCCGTGCAGCAACACGCCGAGATCGCGCTCGAGCAGGATCATGTCGGCAGCCTCGCGCGCCACGTCCACCGCGCCCTCCACCGAGATGCCGACATCGGCCTCGTGAAGGGCCGGCGCATCGTTGATGCCGTCGCCGAGATAACCGACGACATGGCCGTGCCTGCGCAGCGCGGCGATGATGCGCTCCTTCTGGTTCGGGTCGATCTCGGCGAAGATGTCGTTCTGCGTGACGCGGCGCACCAGCGCCTCCTTCGTCAGCCGGCTCACCTGCGTTCCGGTGAGGACACGGCGCTGCGGCAGGCCGACGATTTCGGCAAGATGGGCGGCGACATAGCGGTTGTCGCCGGTAATGATCTTCACCTTGATGCCGCGGGCGGCGAGCGCCTTCAGCGTCTCCGCGATGCCTGCCTTCGGCGGATCGAGGAAGAGCAGGAAGCCGGCGAAGGCAAGACCCGCCTCGTCCTCGCGGCGATAGGCGTCCTGTCGCGAAAAGCGGCGCACGGCGAGCCCGAGGACGCGGTAACCCTGCCCGCTCCAGGCTCTGACCTTTTCGTCGATCGCCGCGGCCCGTGCCGCTTCGAGCGGCACCGGCGCGCCGCTTTCGCCAAGGACGAGGGAGCAGGCGGCGACCACGGTCTGCACCGCACCCTTGCAGATCATCAGGTCCTCCGGCTCGTCCGCCCGGCGGACGATCACCGAAAGCCGCTTGCGGATGAAGTCGTAGGGGATCTCGTCCACCTTGGCATAGGCAGCAAGGTCGTCCTCCACGCCCTTTCCGGCGGCGATGGCCTCGTCCAGCGGGTTCGCCATGCCGGCCTGCAAGGTCGCGTTGAGGAGCGCCCAGAACCGCACCTGCGGCGCCTCGGCGCCCGATGCATCACGGCAGCCGTCGAGACGGATGACGCCTTCCGTCAGCGTGCCGGTCTTGTCGGTGCACAGGAGGTCCATGCTGCCGAGGTTCTCGATGGCGTCGAGACGGCGCACGATGACGCCGTTCGCGGCCATGGTGCGGGCCCCGCGCGCCAGCGTCACGCTGATGATCGCCGGCAGCAGCTCCGGCGTCAGTCCCACGGCGAGCGCCAGCGAGAACAGCAGCGAATCCACCGCCGGGCGATGCAGCAGCAGATTGGCGAAGAAGACAAGGATGACGATGACCAGCATGATCTCCGTCATCAGGTAGCCGAAGCGGCGGATGCCGCGCGCGAAATCCGTCTCGGGCGCGGCATGGGCGATGGTCGCGGCGATCGCGGCGAACTCCGTTTTCCCGCCTGTCTTCACGACCGCCATCGTCGCCGTGCCGCTGCGCACGGACGTGCCGGTGAAGGCCGTGTTCGTCCGCTGGCCGATGCGCGCCTGCGGAGGGCAGACGCCGGCCGTCTTGACCACGGGGAAGGTCTCGCCGGTCAGCGCCGCCTCGCTGACGTTGAAGTCGCGCGTTTCCAGAAGGATGCCGTCGGCCGGAACGAGGTTTCCCGCCGAGAGCCGCACAATGTCGCCCGGCACGATCGCCTCGACGGGAAGCAGGGCCTCCCGCCCGTCGCGCAGCACGAGGGCCTTGCGGGCGATGCGGGCGGTGAGCGCCTGCATGGCGCGGGAGGCGCCGTATTCCTGCGTGAAGGAAAGAACGCAGCTCGCCAGCACGGTGACGCCGATGATGACGGCCTCGCTGCCCTCGCCGACGATCCCCGACACCACAGCCGCGAAGATGAGGATGAGGACGAGCGGGCTGCGGAACTGCCGCGCGAAGGCGGTGAGCGCCGAGGCGCCGCGCCCTGCCCGGATCGCATTGGCCCCGACGTCATCGAGGCGCGCCCTCGCCCCCTCGCTGGAGAGCCCAGATATACGGGTGTCCAGTTGCGCAAGAAGCGCCTCGGCAGGGATCGACCAATAGGCCGGCGCAGCATCGCTAGCCCGCTGCAAGGGCGTTTCCGGCTGCATCTGCCTGCCTCCGCCTCGGCCGCCGTTCCCGGGTCCTGTCAGCTCGACATGAAGCGGTGGAGGCGGATCTCGTCGAGCAGCGAACGGGTCATGCCGCCGAAGACCCATTCCCTGAGGCGGCTGTGCCCGAAGGCGCCCGACACGACGAGGTCGGCATCATGGAGGTCGGCGAGATGGAGCAGGCTGTCGCTCTCCCGGGCGCTCTCGACCGTTTCGCTGCGCGCCGTCACGCCGTGGCGGACGAGAAAGGCGCAGACATCGGTCAGGCTCTCGCGGGCCCAGTGGTCGATCTGCGAGGCCACCGTCGCAACAACGACGTCGTCGGCAGCCTTGAGCAGCGGGATCGCGTCGCACACCGCCCGCCGCGCCTCCCGCGTGTCCTTCCAGGCGACGAGGATTTTCCTGCCGAGCCTGTGTTCGGTGTCCGTCCCTACGACGAGGACGGGGCGGCCCGTCTGCAGGACGGCGCTTCCCGGATCGGACCGGCGGGGCGTGTCCCGCGTCGCCGCGCCGTCGACCGCCTGCGTGACGACGAGGTCGGCCATCCTGGAGGCCTGCACGAGGGCGTAGGTCGGCCTTTCCAGCGCATCGCGCCATTCGGTCTCGACCATGCCGGCGACCAGCGCCTCGAACTCCTTGCGCAGTTCCTTGAAGCGGCGCTCGTCGTCTTCGCGCATCTGCTGCCACACGTCGGCGGCCAGCGTTGCGCCTTCCGGACCCGTCACCGGCAGGTAGGCATCGGCCGCGCAGAAACCGATCAGCCGGGCGCCCGAACGCCGCGCCAGTTCGGCGGATGCCTTGACGACCGGCTTGATCGGCCCGTCGATATCCAGATTCACCAGAATGGATTTGTAGCTCATTGGACCAATCTCCGTCCGTCTTGATGCCTAACAAGAATAATCGGCCCTCGGCCCGCCACCTTGACGCGGATCAAGCGAGGCCGGTTGCCCCGGCCGTTTCGTCGGGCCCTATCTGCGTTCCGCGCGTTCCCGCGACGATCTCCACGGCGTCCTCCAGCCTCCCGATGGCCGCCGGCCTGCCGGTGGCGCGGGCGAAATCGACCGCCGCCTCTATCTTGGGCCGCATCGAGCCGGCAGGAAAGTCGGCCGGCGAAAGATCGCGCGCCGCCACATGCCCCAGCGGCCGGGCCGAGGGCCCTCCCCAGCCGGCATAGACCGCATCGACATCGGTCAGCATCAGCAGGAGATCCGCGTCAAGCTGCCGCGCGAGAAGCGCGGAGGCGAAATCCTTGTCGACGACGGCCTCGACGCCGACGAGGCTGCCGTCTTCGCATTCCACGACGGGAATGCCGCCGCCGCCGGCGCAGATGACGACGACGCCGCGCGCAACGAGAAAGGAGAGCACCTCGGCCTCGACGATCGAAAGCGGTTTCGGCGAGGCGACCACGCGCCGCCATTTGTCGTTGTCCGGGGCGATCCGCCAGCCGCGCTCCGCCGCCAGCCTGCGAGCGGCCGTCTCATCGTAGACGGGGCCGATGGGCTTGGTCGGCGCCCCGAAGGCAGGGTCGTGCGGATCGACCCGCACCTGCGTCAGGAGCGCGGCGAAGAGCCTGTCCCTCACGGCATTGCCGAGCTCCTGCTGCAGGACGTAGCCGATCATGCCGGCGCTTTCGGCGTCGAGCACGTCGAGCGGGAACGGCGCCTCCGGCGTCGCGGCCGCCTGGAGGGCGAGCAGGCCCACCTGCGGCCCGTTGCCGTGGGTGATCACCAGCGCATGGCCGGCCGCGATCAATTCGGCGAGCACCGTTGCCGCGCGGCGGATGTTGGCGCGCTGGTTGTCTGCCGTCATCGGCTCACCCCGCTTCAGGAGGGCATTGCCGCCGAGCGCGACGACGATCCGCATCTCAGGCTCCGATGGTGGCGACGAGGATCGCCTTGATCGTGTGCATGCGGTTCTCCGCCTGGTCGAAGACGACCGACGCGGCGGATTCGAAGACCTCGTCCGTCACCTCCATGCAATCGATGCCGTAGCTGCGCGCGATATCCTGCCCGACCTCCGTCTCCGTGTCGTGGAAGGCCGGCAGGCAATGCATGAACTTGGCATAGGGGTTTCCGGTGGCCGCCATCAGCGCGCGGGTGACGCGATACGGCGTCAGGAGCTCGATGCGTTCGCCCCAGGCGCTCTCCTTCTCGCCCATGGAAAGCCAGACGTCGGTATAGACGAAGTCCGCCCCTTCCACCGAAGCCGTCACGTCCTCGTCCACCCGGAAGCGGCCGCCGCTCGCCTCCGCGAGCGCGCGGACATGATCGCAGAACGACGCCTCCGGCCAGAGCGAACGCGGCGAGGCGATGCGCATGTCCATGCCGACCTTCGCCGCGCCGACGGCAAGCGACATCGCCACGTTGTCCCGTCCCTCGCCGACGAAGACGAGCGTCATGTCCGACAGGTGCTTGTGCGTGAACTCGCGCATCGTCATGAAGTCGGCGAGGACCTGGGTCGGGTGCGCCTCGTCGGTGAGCCCGTTATAGACCGGCACGCCGGCATAGGCGGCCAGCACGTCCGCCTGGTGCTGGCTGAAGCCGCGGTACTCGATGGCATCGTACATGCGCCCGAGCACGCGCGCCGTATCCTTCATCGATTCCTTGTGGCCGACATGGCTGCCGGACGGGCCGATATAAGTGACGTTCGCGCCCTGGTCGTAGGCCGCGACCTCGAAGCCGGAGCGGGTTCGCGTCGAATCCTTCTCGAAGATCAGCGCGATGTTCCTGCGGGCGAGGCGCGGCACCTCCGTGCCGGCCTGCTTGGCCGTCTTGAGGTCGGCGGCAAGGCGCAGCAGGTAGCGGATCTCCGCGCCTGTGAAATCGTCCAGCGTCAGCACGTTTCGGCCATGCAGGTTGACGGGCATGTCGGCTCTCCTCGGTCAGATCGGGTCGCGGGCGATGGGGCAGGTCATGCAATGGCCGCCGCCACGCCCGCGGCTGAGCTCGGCGCCTTCCACGGTGATGACCTCCACCCCGGCGCGGCGCAGCAGGGTGTTGGTGTAGACGTTGCGGTCGTAGCCGATGACCACGCCCGGCTCGACCGCAACGACGTTGTTGCCGTCGTCCCATTGCTCGCGCTCGGACTCGTAGCTGTCGCCGCCGGTCGACACGACGCGCAGGGACGTGAGGCCCATCGCCTCCTTCACCACCTCGACGAAGGGTTTTTCCTCCTCGACGACGTCGACGGCGGCTTCGCCCTCGCCCGGGCGCAGCGAGAAGGTGCGCAGCCGGTCGACGACCGGCGGGTACATGGTCGCCAGATCCCGGTCGCAGAAGGTGAAGACGGTATCGAGATGCATGAAGGAACGGTCGCGCGGCATCAGGGCGGCGACGACGCGGGTCGCCTCCCCCGCCGAAAACAGGCTGCGCGCCAGGCCGCCGACCGCCTGCGGCGTGGTGCGCTCGCCCATGCCGACCAGCACGACGCCGCCGCCGACCGGCATGACGTCCCCGCCCTCCAGGCTCACGCCGGGGCCGGGATTGTCGGGCGAGACGAAGGCAAGGCCGGCATCGCGGAAGCGCGGGTGGAAGCGATAGACCGCCTCCACATTCGCCGCCTCCGGCTTGCGCGCGGGCCAGTACATGGCGTTGACGGAAACCGAGCGATAGATCCAGCAGGAGCTGTCGCGCATGAAGAGCTGGTTCGGCAGCGGCGGCAGCACGAAATCCTGCGGCAGCAGCGTCCGGCCGGTCAGCCCGGCCGGCCGGAAGGCAAGCTCGGCGCGGGCGATGCCGCCCACCAGCAGCGTCGCGAGCTCACCGGCCGGCATTTCGTCCAGCCAGCCGCGCAGCTCGTCCACCATGTCGTAG
>Ga0182737_1002660_pt1 | contig 14243 bp, 14 predicted proteins | sample eDN5th30CBELigOP_FD_128878 | JGI IMG/M metagenome (GOLD analysis project Ga0182737, IMG submission 128878) | Enriched Organic Plus compost microbial communities from Emeryville, California, USA - eDNA 5th pass 30_C BE-Lig OP (version 2) (version 2) ... | reverse complement strand
GGTGGCGCTTATAACGGTCCAATTCTGACCTCGCTTGTCGAGCACATTCGCTCGCTCGGGGGCGTGGGAGTCGGACAAACTTCGTGGGGACCGACGCTGTACGTGGCGTGTCCGAATCAGCAAGCTGCCGAGGGGCTGCGAGACCGCATCGTTGCCGGTTGGAGCGAGCCGCCGCTCAAGTTTCACATCGCGTCGCCTTGGAACCGCCCCGCGTCGATCCAGGTCGTCGGTTAACCCGTATATCACGCAACCATTCTGCCTTCCATTTGAAACACACGATGAACCGGATTTGCTCGCTCCGCATCGCACAAAGTGGCATGCTTGGACTACTCGTCGGAGCACTAACGCTTGTGGCAGGTTGCAACTCGGACAAGCCTTCCACGGCGACGGTGGGGGAAAGGAACAATCCAACGCCGCTGCGCGTGCTGGTGATCGACGATCCGCCGCTGGGGGAGGCGATTGCCAGGCAGTGGAAGTCCCGAACGGAGAGCGAAATCGAAGTTCAGAACGCAACTTTGGCCGACATCGGCCAGGCTCGCCGCATTCCAGCCGACGTGGTGGTCTTTCCAACGCCGCAACTAGGCCTGCTGGCCGAGCGGGGGCTGATTGTGCCGCTGCCCGACGATGTTCTCAACAGAGATCCGTTTTCGAGTCGCGACTGGTTCAGTCAGATTCGGCTGGCGGAATCTCGCTGGGGGCACCGTACGGTTGCGGTTCCGCTGGGCTCGCCGCAATTGCTGCTCGTTTATCGTCCCGACGAGTTTGAGCGACTGCAGCTAACGCCGCCGCAGACGTGGGAAGATTACCAGGCGATTGCCGAGAAGTTGCAGGCGGCCGCGGGCAGTGAAGCGGAGCAAACCAACGCGGAGAAAAAGGGGCTGGCTGTGCTCGAACCGCTTGCCCCTGGTCACGCCAGCGGGTTGCTCCTTGCCCGAGCGGCGGCTTATGTGACGCACCGCGACCAGGTTGCTCCGCTGTTTCATCCCGACACGATGGAGCCGCTGATTCAGCGGGCTCCTTTTGTGCGGGCGCTGGAAGAACTAGCGGCAGCCAATCGGTTGGCTGGTGGCGTCGCCGAAGCTCGCCTGACGCCTGCGGAGGTCGTGGATCGAATTGCGGCGGGGGACGCGATCATGGGGCTCGGATTTCCTGCCGCTGTGGCAGCGGGACGCCCCAAGGAAACGGATCGAGAGTCCGCTGAACTCGCCTTTCTGCCGATCCCCGGTTCGACGAACGTCTATAACTTTGCTGTGGGAGAGTGGGAGCAGATCGGCGGCGAAGAGGAGCCGTTTGCGACGTTAGCGGGCCTTGCCGGGCGTCAGGCGGCCGTCAGCAGCAGCGCACATCAACCGCAAGCCGCCGTCAATTTTGTCGGTTGGCTGAGCAGCCAGGAGAATGCGGGCCGAGTCGCGCCAAGCTCGCCCACGACTGCGCCGTTTCGTAAGACCCAACTGCCGGACACCGGTCGCTGGCTCGGGTTGTCGACGTTGGCGGCCAATTCGTGCGCCACGGCGTTGGAACAATCGCTATCGCAAAAGCGAAGCGTGCTCTTCCCCCGTATCCCAGGCCAGGCCGAATACATGGCCGCGCTCGATGAGGCGGTTCAGGCGACGCTTGCGCAGGAGAAGACGGCCGAACAAGCCTTGCAGGATGCTGCCGCAAAGTGGCAGGAAGTGACCGAACGGCTGGGACGCGACGCACAAAGCCTCGCGTATCGTCGCAGCCTCAATGTGGCGGATTGGCCGTAGCGGCTGGCTGCAAGCTCAAGTAGCGAGCCGCAGCCAGCAGGCGGCTTAATCCATCGTAAACGGCTTGTCCGCCGAGATAACGTCCGGACCTTTGCCGGCCCGCTTTTCGTAGACCCCATCCCCCGACTTGACGTACTTGGTAAAGCCGAGGCGGTCTAGCTTCTTGTCGTCGGCAACGGCGCGGTTCATGGCCGATTCCGACCATTTGCCCCCCACAGCGGGCGGCTGGAAGACTCTCCGGATCGGTTTTCCGGTTTCTGGATGCTGCGTGAGCGGAGCGTCAGACATCTTCTGAAAGATTTCGAACTGCTCCCCCTCGGAGCCGTCCTCAGTAATCACTTCATAGACATACAGCGGCATCTACACGCCTCACAATCGATCCACACGAACGTCCCACCGGCCGACCAAGTTTCTCGACGTCGGCCGCCGATAACTCTCGTGAAAGTATTAACTATCGTATTCAGAGGGCCCGCGAACGACAAGTCGCGGAACCGTCGCCCCACCCCTTGCCTGCCGCGGCGGTTGTGACCTATAAATTGAACTCTGGACAGCCCAATGGGCGGTCCGACACCCTGCGGGTGTGGCGGAATTGGCAGACGCGCAAGATTCAGGTTCTTGTGGCCGCAAGGTCGTGGAGGTTCAAGTCCTCTCACCCGCACTTTCTGAAGAATCGATTACCCACCGCCGCAAGCGGTGGGTTTTCTTTTGCGCAAAAGGCTAGATGGCGTCTAGGCAAAGCTAGGCTTGAGCCGTTCAGCGGGCCTGACTTCGCTCCTCTTTCCGCCCGCAATCACCGTTCGCCGTCGAGATACAGCTATTTCTCGCGGTTGTGCCGCCTGTAGGGCAGGTGGGCGAGTCTGCAGCCCAAAAAACCGCAAACAATCTTGCGGTTTCTCTAAAGCCCCGAATTTGACACCGGACAAAGCTGACCTAGGTTTGCGGTGTAAGGGTTCGCTGTGGTGCTAGTCATCGCAGTTGGCCCTGAACCGTAGGAACGTCAGCCGCCTCTGGGGGCTTCAAGCACGACTGATTCGGCTTCCCCAGATTGTGGCTGGCGATCCTGTGTGATGGCCTGCCGCCTCACATCCCCGATAAGGGCAAACCGGCAGTAATGCCGAGTGCGCAAAGCCACGGGCCGCCATGAGCTGCGAGGTTCATGTCGGAAGCCGAGCTGCCGAAGGGGTGTTCCGCTGATCCGCGAAAACGGAAAGCGGCGTACCTGGATGCGGGAAGATGATGGAGAGGCGAGCTAAATACCAAGTTGAGTCGCGGTCCGGCGCAAGGCAGGCCGACGGGTAACACCGTCAGCGGCGGATCAAGGCTCGGTCGGTTCCTGGTTTGGTCGGCTACTGTCTGCTGCACAAGCGGCAGCAGGCACGACTGGAGGAGTAAACATGAAGAGCTTCGCTTCGAAGGTGCAACGTTTCCTGGCTTCGGAAGATGGCCCGACCGCGGTGGAATACGCCGTGATGTTGGCCCTCATCGTGATCGTCTGCTTGACGGCCATTCAGGCCATCGGCACGAACGCGAACATTACGTTCGACAGCGTCGCCAAGAAGCTGCCGAGCGGCGCCTAGTAGCGCATCGCGTAGTTCTCAAAATCGCCAGCCGAACGCGTGTGCTCGGCTGGCGGTCGACACCTTGTTCCCCTCGACCAGTTCAGCCGCGGTGGCTGTATTCGTCGAGGGGACATTGCTGCGCGGATGGTAACGGGAACGACAGTTGTCGCGTCTCTTCGTTCCAGGCTCTGGCCTGGGACGGAGAAATGAAATCCGTGGCCGCGCGGTTGCAAAACGTAACCTAGTCTTGCGTAGAAGGTGCGCATTCGGGCGGGTTCGACCGGCCCTGAGCGACGCTTTCGCCAAATACCTGATCGTTGTGGGAGCTGACCAAAGATGTACCCATCGCTGCCGATCGACTCGCTTGCGGGCGGGTGGGAAATGGTGTGCTACGGTTTCACGATGGTCGTTGCGCTACTGAGCTACTTATTCGCACTGCGTTAAGACCTGGCCGGCACGATCGCCGGCCGCCAGGGCGATTGTTTTAAACACGGGGAGAGTGCTTCGATGTTCGAACTAGCTGCCGCGTTCGGCACTGCCATTGTTGAAAATTGGCCGATCTGGCTGGTGACCATCACTTTGATTGTCGCGGCAGTGATCGACGGTTTTGAACTCAAGGTTCCTAACTGGATCACGTTCCCGTTCATCATCAGTGGCTGGGTTTACAGCTTCGCCGCCTTCGGCCTCGAGGGACTCGGCTGGAGCTTGCTCGGCACGATCGTCGGCCTGGCCCTGCTGATGCCGGCCTACGCGATCGGCGGCATGGGAGCAGGCGACGTGAAGCTGCTCGCCGGCGTCGGCGCCTGGGTGTGGGTGATGGACACGACTTATGCGTTCGCCTGGACCGCTGTCATCGGCGCGGTGCTAGCAGTCGGCATGGTCCTGTACCGCCGCTCGCTGAAGAAGCACACCGAACAATTCTGGTTGATCTTGAACGAGATCATGGTCATCAAGAATCCGGAGCAGCTAGCAACGATCGCCGCGCAGCGAAAGAGCTCGATGTTGCTGCTGCCATACGGCATTCCGATCGCGATGGGCACCATTGGTTACTTCATCTGGATGGGGAAGCTGGTATGAGCCGATTCGATACTACGACGGTTTCGCGCAGCGTCGCCACCGCACGGCCATCTGGGCAAGGTGGCGAAGGTGTTCCGCAGGCGACGCGGAAGGTGGAGCGACCTTGCCGGTCATTCCGAAGATTCCGTCTGGGCGCTGCGACCGTCGAGTTCGCGGTCGTGGTGCCGGTATTCTTCCTGCTCGTCTTTGGGATGATCGAGTTCGGCCGGATGGTGATGGTGCAACAGGTCATCACCAACGCCTCGCGAGAAGGGGCGCGACTGGCGGTTCTCGATGGAGCCACGACGGCGGAAGTTACCAGCGCCGTGCAGAGTTACCTATCGAGCGGGGCGATCACTGGTGCAACCATAACGGTTAACCCGAATCCGCCAAGCAATGCGGCATTTGGCGACCCGGTGACTGTAACCGTCTCGATTCCTTTCACTAAAGTGAGTTGGCTTCCATCGCCAATGTTTTTGAAGGATAGGACCCTTACTAGCACCACGGTTATGCGCCGCGAAAGCGTGCAGTAGGAATTGGCCCAAGGAGTGGGCGGTTGATCCTGTGTTTGCCCCTCGTGTCGAGGGGCTTACGCCGCCTCACTAGCTAGGAATTGCTCCGATGCGAATGAAATCGCTGATCCTGATCTTTATCGCTCTGGGCTGCGGCCTCGTGGCGTCGATCGGAATCAGCCAGGTGCTGCAGGGGAGTGGCACGCGAGCCACCCCGCAGTTGGAGATGGAGCAAATCCTGGTTGCGCTGTCCGACATCGACATCAACTCGAAGCTCGACGCTTCCAACGTCAAGCTCGAGGAATGGCCCAAGATGAAGGTCCCCGAAGGTGCGATCACGAGCCTGGCCGACGTCGAGGGAAAGTTTGCCCTCCAGCGCTTCTATAAGGGCGAACCGATCCTTCAGCTCAAGATCAGTGACAGTACCGACAACTCGGCAACGCGCATTCCGGAAGGATACCGCGTGATGCCGGTTCGCATTGAAGAAGACACGGTGCTCAAGGGCATCGCTCCGGGCGATCGCGTCGACGTCAACGTGTTCCTGCGTCGCAGCGAAGAAGTGCTGCGGACTGGAACGCACACGATTCTTCGCAACGTCCGCGTCTTCGCGGTCGGCGCCAACACCGAACGCTCGGTTAACGACAAGGGCCAGGAAATTCAGGCTCGCACCGTTTCGCTGCTCGTGAAGCCAGATCAGGCTCGCGAACTGGCGATGGCGGGGCAGATCGGCAAGATCTTCCTAGTCCTGCGTCATCCGGGCGAAACCAATAAGGAAACGGATGACGACGTCACATCGCTCTCCGACATCCTGAACGGTAAGGCAAAAGACGGCGACGATAAGGTCAGCCAGGAATCGCAGCCGCCCAGCACGGGCAATTCGTTCCTGGAAGCGATCAAGTCGGCTGTGCAGACGCCTCCGGCGCCAGTGGCCGACGCTCCGAAGCCTGGATTCGTGATGACCGTCTTCGGCCCGACCGAAGTGAAGAAGTACGAATGGACCGACCGCAATGCGATGCCGACCGAACAAGCCGTGCTGGGGGGCGCCTCGCTCGCGCCGGCTGGCGGATCGAACTTTGCGGAACCGGCTGCGACCGAGCACATCACTGACGATCAACCTGAGCAGGAAACCACTAGCGACCCGTTAATCGATGAAGAAACGCCGCCGGAGTCGAGAGGACGGCGTTCGTTGCTCCGCGCCTGGTAACCAAGGCGCAACCAGCGTCTGCCACGGATGCGGCGGACGCCGGCATGGATTGCCGCACACTACGTAAGTGCAAGGATTTACACGGATGTTGTTCTCTTCGCCCTTGGGCCGCCGGCCCTTGATCGCCGCCTTGCTGCTCGCACTGCTTGGCGTCGCGCCTGCTGCCAGGTCGCTTGCCCAGGACGCAGCTCCGCCGTCGGTGAAGTTCAAAGTCAATGGACCGGCCGAGCGGTTGGAAATGACCGTGAACACCAGCCGGGTCCTCGAATTCCCGTTCGACGTGCCCAAGATGCTGGTCAACAATCCGGACCTGGTGCGCGTCATCCCCGTGTCGCCAAACTCGATCCAGCTTTCCGCCGTGAAGGCGGGCGTCACGCAGCTCAACGTGTGGAGCATGGACGACAAGGTCACCTCGATCGACCTCGTCATCCTCGGCGACGTGCAAGAGCTGGAACTGGTGCTGAAAACCGAGTTCCCCGACGCTTCGCTCCGCTTGCGACCTCTCAACAGCAGCCTCTACATCTCTGGCTTTGTTCCCAAAGCCGAAATGGTGGGAAGCATCGTTCGCGTGGCTGAGGACTACTTTCCCCGCGTCGTCAACAACATGACGGTAGGGGGCGTGCAGAAGGTTCTGCTGCACGTGAAGGTGATGGAAGTCTCTCGCACGAAGCTGCGAACGCTCGGCTTCGACTGGGCTGTGCTCGGCGAACAGGCGTTCGTCTCGCAAGGCGTGGGCGGCTTGATCAACAACGTGGGTAACGCCACCGGAACTCCCTCGACGGTGCGGTTTGGTATCGTCGACGGCAACACGCAGTTTTACGGCTTCCTGGAAGCGTTGCGGCAGAACGACCTGGCCAAATTGCTCGCCGAGCCGACGCTGACCACCCTGAACGGCCGTCCGGCCAGCTTCAACGTCGGTGGTGAAGTGCCGGTGCTTGTGCCGCAGAGCTTGGGCACCGTGACGATCGAATATCGCGAGTTCGGTACGCAGGTCGATTTCGTTCCGATTGTGCTCGGCAACGGGGTTGTGCGGCTCGAAGTTCGTCCGCAGATCACTGAACTCGACAACAGCTTGTCGGTGACCGTAAACGGCGCCGTGATCCCTGGTTTCCGCCAGCGTCGGGCCGATGTCGGCGTCGAAATGAAGGCGGGACAGACCCTGGCGATCGCCGGCCTCGTCTACAACCGCGTGGAAGCTCAAAACAAGGGTATTCCGTGGATTGCCGACGTGCCGTGGTTCGGCGTCCCGTTCCGCCGCGTGACTGAAAAGAACAACGAAGTGGAACTGGTAATCATGGTTACGCCCGAATTCGCGGAAGCCATGGATCCGTGCGAAGTTCCGCCGTGTGGCCCGGGCCAGTTGACCGCCTCGCCGACCGACGTGGAACTGTACTACCGCGGCTATCTCGAAACCCCGAAGTCCGGCTGCAAAGATGGCGACTGCGGTGGCCCTTATCCGGGTGGCGCGCCGGGGTATCCGCAAATTCAGGGTGGAATGCCCCTCGAGCAACTGCCGCCGTCGCAGCCGACTCCGGCTGGGGCACAGGCCCGTCGGCCGATGAACTATCAGGCGTCGCAACCGGTCCGGCAAGGTCCGGCGGCTCGTACGGCGTCGGCTCGCACGACCGTGGGCGACCTGCCGTCGGCGCAAACTCCGAACAGCCGCTACCAGCCTCAGCCCGCTGGTCAAAAACCCGCTGCGGCGGGGCAACCGGCACTGATCGGCCCCTTGGGATATGACGATCTAAAATAGGTTGTCCGTCCTCGCGCCTTGTTCGTATCGTTTCGCTGACCGACCTTTTCCACCCAGGTAACGATGAGCAACGTTCTCCGCCTCGCCATCGTCGACCCAACCGATTCCACCCGCAACTCGCTAAAAAACTTGTTGCTGGGCATGGATGTGGTGTGGCTCGAGGCGGAGTGCTCACGCTACGAGTTCTTCGCCGACGTCGTCGGCCAAACGAAGCCCGATATTGGCGTCGTTTCGATCGACGCCAATCCCGACAAGGGCCTGAAGCTCGTCGAAACGCTGCACGCCAACTCGCCTGAGTGCGCTGTGCTCGTCGTCAGCAGCTCGTCCGACGGCCAGATCGTCTTGCGGGCGATGCGGGCCGGGGCGAAAGAGTTTTTGATCCAACCCGTCCGTGTGGAAGACCTGGTCTCCGCGTTGGACCGGATCAGCAGCCAAAAATTCGGCGGCGGCGATGGCCGTAGCCGGAGCTGCCACGTGGTCGCGGTTGCCGGCGCGACCGGCGGCGTTGGCAGCACAAGCCTGGCAGTCAATCTCGGCTGCGTGCTTGCCGCCGACCAGCGGAACTCGGTCGTGCTCGTCGATCTCGACCTGGCGCTCGGCGACGCGGATATTTTTCTGGACACCATTCCGGACTATACGCTGGTCGACGTTGCCCAGAACATCACGCGACTCGACTTCACGCTGCTCAAACGCTCGCTGACCAAGCACTCGTCGGGGCTCTACCTGCTTCCGCGTCCCGTGCAGTTGCAGGACACGTCGCACATCACGCCGGAAGACCTGACCCGCGTGCTTGGTTTGCTCAAAGCGACCTTCACCCACATGATCATCGATCTGTCGAAGAGCTATTCGCCGATCGACATGGTCGCGATGCAGGCTTCGAAGCACGTGCTGCTCGTTTCGCAGCTCGATTTGCCGTGCTTGCGAAACGTCGTTCGCCTGATGATGTCGTTCGGCGAAGTGGACGGTCTCAAGGACAAAGTGAAGGTGGTCGTCAATCGCGTCGGCCTCGACAGCGGCCCGATCAGCTTGAAGAAGGCCCAGGAAACGATGGGCCGCGAGATCTTCTGGCAATTGCCGAACGACTATCGCACGATGGTCGACGTCCGCAATAACGGCGTGCCGCTCATCGAGCAGGCGCCTCGGGCCAGCATCACCCAGGCGATCGTCACGCTTGCCGAGGCGTTGACCGGCGAAGAGAAGTCCGAACGCGCGAAAGAAGGCGCCGATGCGGGCGCCGTGGCGGTTTCGCCAGCCAAGTCCAGTTGGCTTGGCTTCTTGGGCAAAGGCAGCAAGGCGAAGAAGTAGTCAGGTTGCTGAGCCTGGCAGCTTTACCCTCAATCGGCGCCGTTTCGCGATGCGTCGTCCAATCATGGGCTACGACTTCGGTCGCAGGTGACCGGCCGTTGATTGGAAGTACTTCGTCCGCCGGGTTTGCACTACCTCGCCACTCTCCTGTTGTTGCCGCTGCAGGTCTTCGAGGTTCGCCTGGCATAGCCGGCAGCCGATCTTCTGCACATGGTAGCCGATGTAGTCGGCATGTTCGCTGTCGAGCACTCCTAGCAGGTAACTGCCGAGCTGCTCCCGCGTCGGGCAGCTTAGTCGGTGCCGCCGCCAGATTTCTCCCACCGAGTGCACGCCGGCGTCGCGCCGGCCGTTGATCGCAGCCAGTTGATTGAGTAGCTCCGGGTTGGCGCGAATCGCCGCCTCAATAGCGCTCATCTCGGTCGCAGAGAGCACCTCGTCGAGATAGGCTTCGAGATCGGCGGTAGTGATGCGGGGAGCCATACAGCAATATCTTCGCTCGGTGTCTTAACTTGGATCCGGCAGCCGGGGCAATTGTCCCTTAGCCGCCGGCGGACATGTGCGCCGCGAACGTCTCTTCAAACGGCTGAATGACGACGAATCCACTGCCGTTGAATTCCATCTGGATCGATTCGCCGCTGCCGCGGCCGATCAGTGTTTTGAACGAAATGTCGGTGCGGAATTCCGGCTGCAGCGAGCCCGACCATGCGACGGTCGCATTGGGATCGGTTCGCACCGGCTGACCGGGGCTGACAATGAGCGTCAGCGGTTCGTGATGCGTCGTGATGGCAACCATGCCCACGCCTTCGAGATGGACATTGAAGAGCCCTCCTGCGATCACGGCGGAGAGCCGCTTCATCATGGTGATGTCCCACTTCAGTGACGGTTCGAACGCGAGTAGGTCGTTCCCGTTCACGTAGAGCGATTCCCCCTGCAATTGCAGAATCTGAATGCTCTTTCCCTCGTCAGCCAGATACATCCGCCCCACGCCCATCGCCTTGGTCAGGCGAGTGCCTTCGCCGGTCACGGCCCGCTTGAGAAACTTGCCAATGCCGTGCTCCAGCACGCCTTCCCGCTCGAACTTGATCTGGCCGACGTAGGCTTTCATCGCCCCGGTCTTCATCCAGACCATCGTATTGTTCATGTTCACTTCGAGCATGCGGGGGCTTTCAAGCTCGAACAGCCCATGCTGGCGATCTTGCTGCTGCGTCTTGTTGATGAACTCGTGGAGCGTGTAGCGCGACATGGAGGATCCTGCCAAGGTTTCGCTGATCGAGGGAAAGTACTTATGACGTGTCGGCGAACGTGCGGATCATTAGACGCCGCCCTCACCGGGTATTCGAACTTCGAAGTTCGTTATTCCCCCTCGTACAGCTCGGGAAACACCTCTGTCGACAGTTCCTGCTTCTTGATCAGCGAACGCAACCGGGCGATGAAATCGAACTTGTAGTTCGCCACTTGTTGCTCGCTCAGGCCAAGCTCTTCGGCGACGTCTTTGTTGGCCCAGCCGCGAACGAAGAGCAGCTCCGCACATTTGAGCTTGGTCCACTCTCCCTTTTGACGCCAGCGATCGATCTGCTCGCGCAGCGCGTCGACAATGGCCTTTTCTTCCAGGTTCTTGCGCTCTCCGCTGCGGGCGATGCTGCTGGCGCCCCTCCCCTGCCCTGGCAATTGCCAATCGCCCGACGTGTCGGTGGCTGCCGAGATCGGCACCGCCGGCCGCCGGCCTTCGCGGCGCAGGTGGTCGGTCAGCTTGTAGGCGCAAATCGAGAACAAGTAGCTCTCGAGGGGCCGCTTGCCGTCAAAATTGGGCAGGCTGTTGAGAAAGCCGAGGAACGATTCCTGGACAATGTCTTCGCTGGGCCCGCGGCGACCGATTCGACTTTCGACGAAGGCCAACAAGCGGCCTTCGTAGCGGGCGATCAGTTCGTTCCAGGCTTGATCGTCCCCTTGGCGAATGCGGACGATCAAGAGCGAATCAGCTTGCGAAGCGGTCATACCCCTGGACGCTTCCCGGAACGAACGATGAGCGGCATGGTTCTCGCGATCGCCGACCGCGGCGACGCTTCGGCGGCTGGGGAGACCGACGGTAAGACGACGTTGACCCTCAGCCACCGTGCCTTACAACCATACCACCCAGCGGGCGGCGACGATTCCCACGCCGACGACGGCTAGTATCGCCGCCGCCGTGAGGAACTGCAAGCGTCCGGTGTAGTAACCGCGCGTCGCATTGTCGAGCCGGAAGTAGCTGAACACCACGCCCAGCAGCGCGAGAAACGCGAACGACCCGAGCCCGACCTGCGACACGCGGGCAAATCGCGTCACCTGCGCCCAACGTTCTTCCAACTCGCGGCGGAAATCGCTGTTGAACTCCAGCAGCCCATGCACCTGATGCATCGGGCCGATTGAAACGACGATCTGCTCCTGATAGATGTTTTCCGGCTTCAGGAATCGGGTGCGGATCGTCTTTGCATCGTAGTGAATGAACTGCGTGGCGAACGAGTGTTCCAGATGCTCGGCGATGTAATCGTCGGTCGCTTTGACGATTTGATTATCGAATTCGCGCCAGCAATCCTGCGCTCGGGCGAATGGCCCGGAGGAAATCGCCGTCGTGTGAACCTCGCCGACGCGCATCGGCGGACCTTCCACCCAAGCGGGGCGCCCCGGCGGAATGATCACCCCTTCAGGCTGCGTTTCGATTTCAATCTCATCGCTCGACGACACGACTTTCTTCTTGGCTGCGGGCTCCGAAATGGACGGGCCAGCCGAGGCGGAATCAGCCCGCTCAGCGTCCGTCGAAGGCGACTCACTGCCGCTGGCGTCCGGCGCAGCCGCGTCATCCGACGAAGCAACCGGTTTGCCCGGATCGGCCTCGCTCGACGACGAGGGAGCGGAATCCTCTTTGGCCGCAGCATCTTCCGCCGCTGCAGCGATAGCCGCTTCTGCTGGTTTCTCGTCCGCTTTCGCTTCGCTTTCCGCACAGGCGTTGGCGGTGAACACCCCAGCAAACGCTAGCGTGCCGATCAGGATGAATGCCGACCCCGCCAGGCCACGCCACACCGGCGCAAGTCGACGGCAGACGACGAGCGGCCACGCGCCAAAAGCCATGCACGCGAGCAAGCCAATCATGGTTACTACAAGCCACGTCCACATGACGTTCACCTAGCCTCCTGTAAGCGCATCCGCAGCGCGGAGCGCTCTTGCTTGTTCAACCACGGGGACGAAAGTTGCACGGCGACCGCGATCGCCACCGGCAGAAAGTACGCCCAAGGCCCCGGGAACGGCCAGATCTGCATCCAGATGAAGCCGATGACTCCCGTCGTTACCAATCGTCCGACCGCCAGCCGCGAGCTGCGGAGCGGGTCGGTCTGTTTCCACCAGCCGACGGTGGCGAACACTGCGCCGAAGTACGCCAGATAGGCTGGCAGCAGGGGCAGGCCGCCCGACTCGACCATCCCCCGCTGCCAACGGCCAAGATGGGCCGCTTCGCGGGCGGAGAGACGAACCAAATCGACCATCAAAAACTGGCTCAGCCCAAAAGCGATCAGCCCCACGAGCATGCCGACCACCAGCAGCGCGAAGCGCCGGCGCATCTGCTCCCCCGTCGAGCCTTCCATGAACTTGCCGGCGACCAGCACCGACCACGAGCCAAGCACCGTCACCAGCCACAGCCAGGCGGCCGAGCTGATCGTCGCCATGCTGCCATCGAGCGGCTTGTTGGCGAGCACGAGCATCACAATCGTGAGCACCGCCGAGACCAGCGCCGCGGCAAGCATCGAGCCGCTCAGCTCCGCCGCCCGATCGCCAAAGGTGCGCATCCGAAGCGCCGCCCGGCCCTGCTGATCGGCAGAGAGCGTTCGCCAGCCTTCGCTGCGATATTGAGGCGCCGGAGCGGCTGCGACAGCCGCAGGGGACGCATTGAGTGTTTCGGCCAGCATTCGAATTCCCAGGTACACCACATATACCGCGACGAGCGTCAGCGCGAGCGGAACGATCCAGCCGGCGTGAAACACGCCCAGCATCGCCACGCCGACGAGCAACAGGATCTTGATCGGCGTCGCCATCGCCCCGGTGGTCCACCAGGCGGACAACCTCGACCATTGTTCCTTAAAGGCCTTCGCTATCGGCTCCTCGATCTTGGCATTTGGGGCCAAAACAACTCGCGGCGGTGGTGCGCCTTTTTGGTGCGCCCGTGGATTCAGGACCGGCCGAACCGGTCCCATGAGGATTTCCTGGTCATCGTCGCCGATGAAAATGGGCTCGGAGTCGCTGTGGCCATTCAGCCGGGCCATGCGCTCGGCGACGCTGCTGATCGACGCAGCCGGAGCAGCGGCAGCGGTGGCTGACATCGCTGCGCCCGGCGCGGGGAGCAGCGCCACCATTTCGGCGACGTCGTGGAATCGCTTCTCCGGATCCTTGTGCATCGCCCGCTGGACGAGCGCGCGATACGCCGTCGGCAAACCGGACACATCCGGATCGGCGGTCAGGTGTTTCATGATGATTTCCTGGCTGCTTTCCCCCTCGAAGGGAACGCGGCCGGTAATCATTTCGTACAGAACGATGCCGAGGGCGTAGATGTCGATCTCTTTGCCGTAAACCCCCTTGCCGATTTCGGGGGCCATGTAGTGGAACGTGCCGACGCTCTCCGTCTGGCCGCTGCGGCGGCTGCAGGAAATGAACTTCGACAGCCCATAGTCGCCAATCTTCACGACGCCGCCGTCGTCAAAGATGTTTCCCGGCTTCAGGTCGCGATGGACGATGCCGTGATCGTGCAAGTACTGCACGCCGGCTGCCACGCCGCGGAACCAGTGATCGACCTCCTCCAGCGGCAGGCCGTTGGGATTGCGGTCGATGACGTCCTTCAGGCTCTCGCCTGAGACGTATTCCATGACAACCCAGGCTTCCCCATGTTCGTCGTAGCGCACGTCGTAGAGGTCGATCAGGTTGACGTGCTTGAGGTTCAGGCAGTGCCCTACGCCGCGCAGTTCGACATCGAGGTTCCGCTCCACATGCTTGAGCGCAACTTCTTTGCCTGCATCGCTTGTAGCAAAATAGACTTCGCCAAATCCGCCCCGGCCGATACCACGTTTGATCGTGTATCCGTCGAGC
>Ga0182737_1002657_pt1 | contig 14259 bp, 17 predicted proteins | sample eDN5th30CBELigOP_FD_128878 | JGI IMG/M metagenome (GOLD analysis project Ga0182737, IMG submission 128878) | Enriched Organic Plus compost microbial communities from Emeryville, California, USA - eDNA 5th pass 30_C BE-Lig OP (version 2) (version 2) ... | reverse complement strand
TGCCCGTACTGGGTCTGACCGTACGCCCCGTAGCCGTAGCCGTACCCGTAGCGCCCGTAGCCGTACGCGTCGGGCCCCTTCGTCGGGAGCATCGTGACGACGAGCCCGGCGACGTGGGCGCCGATGTTCCGGAGCGATTCGATCGCGCCGTGGAGCTGGCCGCGGTGCGTGCGGCCGGAGGCGACGACGACGATCGCGCCGCGGACGTGCTTGGCGAGGAGCGCCGAGTCGGTGACGGGCAGGAGCGGCGGCGCGTCGATGAGGACGGCGTCGAACTCTTTCTCGACGGCCCGGAGGAGCGCGACCATGGCGCGGGAGCCGAGGAGTTCGCTCGGGTTCGGCGGGGTCGCGCCGGCCGGGAGGATCGAGAGCGTCTTCATCCCCCACGGCTGGATCGCGTCGGGGAGCTTGACCCGTCCGATGAGCACGTCGGAGAGGCCGACGGCGCCTTCGATCCCGTAGATCGAGGCGATGCTGGGGCTGCGCATGTCGGCGTCGATGACGAGCACGCGGATCCCGGACTGCGCCATGACGATCGCGAGGTTCGCGGTCGTCGTCGACTTCCCTTCGGCGGCGACCGACGAGGTGACGACGAAGCTGCGCGGGCCCCCTTCGACGTCGAGGAACTGCAGGTTCGTCCGGAGGCTGCGGAATGCCTCGGCGCGCGGGCTCGACGGCTCGGCCTGGACGATGAGGGGCCGTTTCGGGGCGTTCTTGTCGAACGTGATGGCGCCGAGGATGGGTGCGTCGGTGATCTCCCGGATGTGCCGCTCGCCGCGGATGCGGGTGTCGAGGACCTCGATGAGGATCGCGATCCCGAGGCCGAGCGCGAGGCCGACGAGGAGGCCGAGCGCGAGGTTGAGCGGGACGTTCGGAGAGACCGGCCCGGGCGGGACCTCAGCGGGGGCGAGGATCGTCACCTGCACGGGCGAGGGGGCGTCCTCGGCCGGTCGGGTGAGCTCGGCGGCCTGCTTCCGGAAGCTCGCGGTGACGGCGTTCGCGATATTCGCGGCCTCGACGGGGTCGGGGCGCGTGACGACGATCTCGATGTTCACGGTATTGAGGACGGCTGTCGCCTGGACGCTCTCGGCGAGCTCTGACGCGGTCTCGTCGAGACCGAGGTCGGGGTCGTTCACGACTTCGTCGAGGACCTTCGGGGAGGGCACCGCCTCGGTGAACGACCGGATGATGTTCTGCGCGTAGGTCGTGCCGGCGGCGAACTCCGAGATCGTGCCGCCGTTCTGCACCGAGACGAACGAGAGGGTGCGGGCCTCGTACTTGGGCGTCATGAGGATCGAGGCGAGTGCTGCGCCTGCGACGCCAGCGAGGGCGAGCACGGCGATGAGGAGCCAGCGCTTCCGCAGGATGCGGATGTAGTCACGCAGTTCCACTCGGGCTCCTCGGTTCGCTCCGGCCGGTGCGCTCTAGCATCGCATAGGCGACGGACGCGCCGAGGATCCAACGACGCAGCGGTGGCGGGGAGCTACTCACGACGAGCAGACACCCGTATGCGCTAATTCGTTACTGACTATCGCGTTAACGCGATGGTGACTGGCCCAGGACTTCGGGCGTGCCCCGAGGATATCGGTGACTACGTCGATCTCGCCCTCGTCAGCGGCTATCCCCAGGCGGCGCTGACACTGCAGGGGCTTGGTAGGGCCGCGTGGCTGTCCTCGTACGTCGATCAGCTCGTCCTCAGAGATGTGGCGGCCTTGGGGACCCGGAATCCATCGCTGCTTCGGCGCTATGTCGAGGCGCTCGCTCTGAACACGGCGGGTGTCGTGACGCAGGCGACGCTGCTCCACGCATCCGGGATCAACCGCGCGACTGCCGCGACCTACGAGCACGATCTGAGTCGGACTTTCGCGCTCGACATCGTCCAGCCGCGGCATTCGAACCGTTTCAACCGACTCGTCAAACTGCCTAAGCGATACCTCACCGATGCCGCGCTGGTCGCCGCAGTACTCGGGCTCAACCGGTCGACCCTGCTCGGGGACGGCGATCTGCTCGGGCGGATGGTCGATACGTTCGTCGCGGCTCAGCGGTGCATCCAGGCGGGACTGGGGATGCCACCGCTGCGGCTGCGGCACCTGCGGGACAGGACGGCCGACGGGAAGTTGACCTCGTCATTGAGACTTCGAAGGGCCTCATCGCGGTCGAGGTGAAGGCGACCGCGACGCCGGACCGCGGCCACAACCGGCATCTGGAATGGCTCCAGGCCGAGCAAGGCAATGCGTTCCTCACCGGCATCCTCTTCACCGCCAACCCGCAGCCCATCCAGCTGACCGAGCGGGTCATGGCGCTGCCGATCGCCGCACTGTGGTCATGAGGCGCCGACTCGAGTCGGCAAGCGGATCACCGGCGCGCGCGGTGCTCCGTGAGGGGATAGGCGAGCTCGGCGGCCTGCTTCCGGAAGCTCGCCGTCACCGCGTTCGCGATGTTCGCCGCCTCGACCGGGTCGGGGCGCGTGACGACGATCTCGATGTTCACCGTATTGAGGACCGCGGTCGCCTGCACGCTATCCGCGAGCTCGGACGCGCTCTCCTCGAGCCCGAGGTCGGGGTCGGCGACGACCTCGTCGAGGACGCGCGGCGAGGCGATCGCCTCGGTGAACGACCGGATGATGTTCTGCGCGAACGTCGTGCCCTGCGCGAACTCAGTGATCGAGCCGCCGTTCTGCACGGAAACGCGGCGCCCGCGAGGGCCAGGACGACGATCAGGAGCCAGCGCTTCCGCAGGATACGGTCACGCAGTTCCACTCGGCGCTCCTCGATGTTTTTCCGGGCAGTGCGCTCAGCATCCCACAGACCACCGGCCTCATCTGCGCCTCCCTTGTACAACTACGCCGACGCGCGGCGCCTCATCACGGCGTTGCTCGACGCCCGCGCACTTCGGGACCTAGCATTCGCGGGATTCGATCCCCTGCTCTCGGGAAATAGCATGGCTGTGTGCCGAACGTTGGCGAGTTCATCCAGGGAATGACTCCGCCGTACGTGGTATCCGCGGCCAGACGACTGCGGGAGCGGATTCGCGGTGAGCGCCTCTTCGACGGCGACGACGAGGCATTCAAACGAATCGCCTCCAGATCGCGCGTGTACGGCGAGTACGGAAGCGGTACGAGCACGATATGGATGCTCGAGAACACATCCGCGCTCGTTCTATCGGTCGACTCGAGCGAGGAGTGGACATCCACCGTCCGAGCGCGGTCCGGCCACTCCGATCGTCTCCTCGCGCATTGGGTCGACCTCGGTCCGATCGGCCGATGGGGGCGGCCGCTCGGGTACTCGCATCGGGATCGCTTCTCCGAATACGCGGACTGGATCTGGCGTCAAGACGAGCGCCCTGACCTCGTGCTCGTCGATGGGCGGTTCCGTGTCGCCTGCTTCCTCACAGCACTGTACGAGGCGGATCCTGGGACGTACATCGTGTTCGACGACTACACCTCGCGACCGCACTACCACGTTGTCGAGGAATTCGTGAGTCCGGAGATTCGAAGCGGGAGACAGGCGATCTTCACCGTGCCCAAACTCGGAGCGGCGAAGCGCGAAGCAGTCGCGAATCTCCGGGACGCATTTCGTCTCGTGCTCGACTGAGGTCACCGCGGCTCGTCGTCACCGAGCGAGGGTGCGCGGCCACTACGCCGAGCACAAACGCGACGTACGCGAGGTGGAAGATCGAGTTGTCGGCTGAGACTGCGACGAAGTAGGAGAGCGCACCGAACGCGGGGAGCGTCGCGAATCCTGTGGCGGGTCCGAGGGGCTCAGTCGCCCGCCAGCTCGCTCGGAGGAAAAGGACCACAAGCGGAACGAGGACGACGACGCCGCATGTGACGAGCACGTCGAGCCACGCCTGATGCGAGTGGAATGCTTCGAAGCCCACCTCGGTCCAGACGGCGCTGTCGAGGGCGCTGCCCGACGCCCATGTGCTCGTTAGTCCGCCCCCGAATGGTTGGAACCGCGCGACCTGATCGAGGACCGCCTGCCAAATCGCCGTTCGGCCGGTGAGCGTTCCGTCGCGTCCGAGCAACGCCGCGCCCCCGCTCAACCACTCAGTGGTGACCAGGAGAACCTGCGAGACGAGGAGCAGCGAGACGAGCGCGGAGAACCTCAAGACTCGAGAAGCGCGCGACGCATGGAGCAGCATGAAACACACACCGAGAGCGGTGCCGACCCAGGCCGTCCGCGAGTTGCTCCACGCGAGGGCGCTACCGCTGGCAAGGAGCGCGAGGACGGTAAGCCAGTTGAACTTGCGGCGGTCGAGCAGCCAACCGGCGGCGAGGACGACGCCCAGGCCTGCGATCGTGCCCATCTGATTCCGATGCACGAATGGACCGAGTAGCGAGCCCTGCTCGTACCCCGCCGCGACAAGTGCAGTATCAGGTGCGAACACGCCGCCTGCGAGGGACCCGGCGCATACGAGGGCGATCCCTGCGAGGCAGACGGCGAGGGCAGTGTCGCTCCCGTGACTCGCCGCGGATCGGGCACCGAGGATGGCCATTCCGAGGACCAGGACGGTAGCGGGGAGATCGGCGAGCCGATCCGGAGAAGCAACGAGAAAGGCATACGCGAGGCAACCGGTCCATATCCAGAGCCAGCCATCGACCACGGCTCGTCTCGCCGCAGCGGGCCACGTTAGCAATGCCATCAGTGCGGCAGCGCCGACCAGAGCACACACGAGAGGATTGCGCCAGATGAATGCCCCCGCGAGCGGCAGCGCGAGAAGCGCCAGTCCCCATCGCGCATGCCCGCTCACCGATTTCTCCTTCGCGCGTACTCCATCACTGATAGCGAGAAGGCCCAGCGAATGTAACCCAGACCACGGCCAAGCCGTTTCATGGAGGCAGCACGGCGGGGCGGGTCGAGTAGGGGCCACGCGATCAACGTGAAGGACGCGACGCCTGCGCGGAGCGCGCCAGCAACGATCGCCGCGCCACGCGTCCGGTTTCGGAGCCGACAGTCGATGTAGCCCACGCGCATGGCACGAGCTCGCACCCACGGCCAGCGGGCTCGGTCAATCGTCACCTCCTCCCACGCGACAGCCTCGTCACACCAGAGAAGGCTCGCTCCCTCACGGACGAGGCGACGCGTCAGCTCCGCATCACTTCCGCCTGACAGGCCGAGCGCGACATCGAACCACTCTGGAGGATCACGCTGTTCGAAGAGCTCAACCCGCAAGCAGAGATTGTTCGTAGCCGCTTCCTCGAGTCGCGTACCGCTCGAGAATCGCAAGGGAGCGAATACGCCCGATGCGACGATATCGCGGCGCGTCCCGACCGGAAATCGAGGCAACACGGGACCGGTCACCATGTCCGCGCCCGTGCGCTTCTGGAAGTCGACGAGCGTCGCGAGCCACACGGGCTCGACCTCCTCGTCGTCGTCCACGAAGACTAGGAAGTCTGCGCGCCCGAGCGCCCAGCCAATCGCTGCATTCCGCGCCGCCGCAATCCCGGGCACCTCCTCCTTGATGTACGTGATGCGCGCGTGCTGAGCATCGCGCGCGACCCGCTCCGCGCTGCCGAGCGGGTCATTGTCGACGACGAGAATCTCCGCGACGTCGACTTCGGCACGCTCGATCGCGGCAGCGAGCGAAGCGAGCAACCTCCGGAGCATCTCCGGACGCCTGAAGGTAACGACTGCGATGACTACGCGCGCCAAAGCCCCTCCCGACCTTCGCCTTTCACATGCACGAGCGCGACCCGGATCACGAGCGAGACCAACTGCGTCGCGGCGGCCGCAACAACCGCGATCTTGAGGCCAGCGGCTGTGGAGAGCAGGGCGAGGGCGCCGAGATAGGCGAGGACGGTCGCAATCGACAGGTAACCGCCCAGCCGATCGATGCCCAGGGCATTGCCGAGTGGGCCGAGCACCGTGTTGCCTCCTACCAGCATGTAAGCGGATAACGCGAGCGCGAGGACCGAGGCATCTTCCACCGTGAGCCACGGAATGAGCGGCGGCAGGACGACGTAGATCGCGGGCGCGGAGGATGCGGCCACAAGCGCGAGGACGAGCGAGCACCCCAAGATGATCCACGCGACCCGCTTGAGTCGCCGCGGCCCGAGCCGCACATGGTTCGCGAGGAGGAGGGCTCCGACGTTCGAAAAGGCGATCATGCCGGACGCTCCGGTCCTGACACCCAGACCGAAGGCAGCCGCCGCGCCACTGCCGAGGGCAGCCGCGACGATGGCGGTGTCCAGATTGCGGGCCTGACCGGCGACGACGGAGACACCGATCGGCCAGGACCGGCGGATCTCGTCGATGGCGCTAGGAAGTGAGACAAGACCGGGCGGGCGTCGGACCGTCACGCACCAGAAGAGCACCGCCGCCGAGGCGAGCGCGCAGGAGAACGCCCACGCGGGGTCGACGCCCACAGCGACAAGAACGGCCATCACGCTCCCTGCGAGTAGCCGCCGCGCGAGCACGAGCCACCCGACACGGCGCGCCTTCCCTTCGCCCAGTGCGATCGTCAACCACGTCTCCGTCTGCCGTTCGGCGAGTGCCCAGACGATGAGCGGCACTACGGGCCAGAGGCGATTATCGAGCACCGCGAGCACGAGCGCTCCGGCTAGGCCCACACCCCCGACGGCGAGCCCCAAGAGGTTCGAGGTACTCGCCGCCGCTAGTGCGGTATCGGAATCCCCGCGCGCCCAAGCTCGCAACGCCGTCGTCGACAAGCCGAGGTCGCTCAGGGAAGCCGCTAGCGTCGAGATCCCGAGAACGCTGAGCGCGAGCCCGAGCGTGTCCGGGCTCGCATAGGAGCCGAGCGCCACGATCATTGCCATCTGGACGACTGCAGATCCCAATCGTCCCCACGTCAGCACGGTGAAATCGCGCATTACCTCGCCAGTTCCAGGAGACCTCGGGCGACGGCGGCGAGATGCGGCGGACTGCTGGGGAAGAGCGGCAGCGATGCGCGAAGGACATCCCACCGCCGTTGACGGAGAGCGGGCGCGACGATTTGGATCCAGAGGAAATCCGCCTTCGCCCGGCCGGACAGCCGCTGCCGGTGCTTGATGGCCCATTGCAGGCTCGCGCTGGGATCGCTCCGCGCCGAAATGGAGCCCTCAGAGCCTTGGAACACGCGAACTACTGGCTGATCGACGATGACCGGACGAAGCCCTCGAGCTACCAGGCGTACGACGAGGTCCCAGTCCTCGTGCACGGAAAGCGCCTCGTCCCATGGGGTATTCACGAGATCGCGCGTGCGGGCGAGCAGCGAGCACGTTTGAAAGTATGTCCTTCCGTATCGAAGCCGACGGCGCTCGACAAGGTAGTTGGCCATGGATTCGTCCGAGCGTGGGTGACGCTTTGGTCGCGACGCATCGGGGACGCCGCTAGCGCGGACGAACTCCGAGAGTCCTACGGAAAAGGAATCGCCCCCGGCGGACGTGAGCGCGCCAAGTTGCAGTTCGTTCTTTCCCGGCAACCACTCGTCGTCATCGTCGAGGAAAGCTACATAGCCCGCTGACGCGCTCTGCACACCCGCGTTGCGCGCGCCACTCGGACCGAGATGGTCGGTCAAGAGCAACCGGTGAGGCCACATCTCGAGCATCTTGCGCACGGAGGCCCGATGCTCGGGCGCGTCAAGCACGACGATCACCTCGGTAGGGGTCGCCTGCTGCACCGCGGACCGGACGGCGCGCGCCAGGGAGGCACGCCGACCCGCCGTCGGGATCACGGCGCTCACCACGGGATCAGGCGTCACCGGATTGAGCCCGATGAACGACGCCTTCGTCTCACCAGAGCCGCCGCGAGAAGAATCGGCTCGACGAGGTACCGTTTCCACAAGCGACGGGGTTCATGCACGAGTCGCCACAGCCACTCGAGCCCGATTCGTCCGAGCCATCTCGGGCTCAATTGTCGGGTGTCGGCTAGGTAGTGAATCGCAGCACCGACCGTGGCGTAGACCGCGGGCGGTAGCTCCGCCAACCAGCGAAGCAAGAATTCCTCCTGACGCGGCATGCCCATGCCAATGAGCACGAGGTCGGGCTTGAACGACCTAATGTCGCCGACCACGCGTTCCTCCTCAGACAGCGCGAAAAAGCCATCCCGTCCCGCGCACTCCGCATCCATGGAGGCAGACAGGCGAGCTTGCGCTACGCGATTCGGGGTCTCCTCCCCGCCGAGCACATACAGCCGTAAGGGGCCGGGCGGGCTTCGCTGTGCGAGAGCCCTAATCCAGTCCGGAGAGCCGATTCTTGTATGGGCGGGCACGCGACCACGGCCGTGAGCGATCCGCGCGGCGGCGAAAATCGGCCATCCGTCGATGACGACGAGATCTGCCCGCTCGTAAAGCTCGCGAAACCGAGAGCTTGTATGAACGAGATAAACACTGTGCAGGTTATGCCCGAGCAAGATCCGCTTACCCTGCGCACTGAGGATCCAGCGAGCGACTTCCGTTGCAGTCGCAGGTGTCACCTTGACGTCGAAGAACGGGACATCGATCTCGCGCGTGGCGGCGACGGGTCCGACAGTCAATACGCCCCCACTTTGCCGATGACCGCCTTGAACGTCCGCCAAATAATCACCACGTCGCCAATGAGCGACCAATTCTCAACGTAGAACAGATCGAGCCGCACCGAATCCTCCCACGAGAGCTGCGAGCGTCCATTCACCTGCCACAGTCCCGTGACCCCGGGCTTGACGAGGAACTTCCGGTGGACGTGGTCCTCGTACGCCGCCACCTCGCGCGGGAGCGGGGGGCGCGGTCCGACGAGCGACATCGAACCGGCGAGGACGTTGAAGAGCTGCGGGAGCTCGTCGAGACTGAACCGCCGGAGCACCCGCCCGAGCGGGGTCACGCGCGGGTCGTCCTTCAGCTTGAAGAGGACATGGTTCCCCGCGTCCCGCTCGCGGTCGAGGAGCGGCGCGAGCTGCGCCTCCGCATCCGCCACCATGGACCGGAATTTCAGCATCCTGAACGGCCGCCCCCGCAGCCCGACGCGATCCTGGGCGAACAGCACAGGTCCGGGCGAGGAGAGCTTCACGAGCGCCGCGATCACGAGCATCACCGGCGAGAGCACGACGAGCAGCACGACCGAGCCGACGAGGTCGAACGTGCGCTTGAGGAAAAGCTGCGGCCCCTCGAACGTGGGCGTCTCCACGTGCATGAGCGGGAGACCCGCGACCGGTCGCATATGAATGCGCGGGCCCCCGACGTCGGTGAGGCTCGGCGCCATGACGAGGTGCTGCCGACCCGGCTCCAGCTGCCAGCTGAGCTCGCGGATGCGCTGCGGCGGGAGCTCGTCGCTGCTCGTGATCACGAGCGTGTCCGCCTCGTGCTCCGCCATCAGCGGGATGATCTGGTCGGCATCCGAGCCGACCGCCACGTCGCGGCCCGGCAGCACCAGGTCGTGCGGCGCATTCGGCACCACCGCCGCGACAACGCGGTAGCCGGCCGATGGCGCGCTCGCGAGATCGCGCGCGATCGCCGCCACCGACGACGCCGACCCGACGAGGACAACGCGGTAGCTGTCGAGACCGCGAGCGCGGCTCGCCCTGAGGATCTGTCGCCACAGCCAGCGGTTCACGAGGAGCATGAGGAGGCCCGCCGGCAGCGCGATGAGGATGTAGGCGCGGGCGATGTCGATCTTCAGCAGGAAGACGATGATCGCCGTCAGCCCGAAGAGCCACAGCGTCGCCTGCGCCACACGCCGGTACTCGGTCGCGCCGACGCCGATGACGCGGGCGTCGCGCGTCTTGAACACCGCGAGCGAGACCATCCACGCGACGACGAGGATGACCGAGATCATCGTGTAGTTGAGGCTCACATCGAAGCCGCGCGAGATCCGCGCCTCCTCCTCGCTGCTCACCCCGAAGCGCAAGAGCTGCGCGCCGACGACCGCCCACGCGATCGCGAAGAAATCGCACACCGCGATGCCGCGCGCGTAGAACGCCCCCCAATCCCCCCTCCGGGCGGCTTGCGGGGCGGAGCGCGTCGCCTGGACCTCGCTGACCACGGGGCGAGCGTAACCGAGACTGCCGACGCCGGATGACCGACTTTGCGCCTCACCGGCGTGTCGAAGACGACGAAGCCCTCGATCTGGGGGTATTGGTGCGCTGAGCCGTGCGCCGACGGGTGTGTCGGCGGCGCTGAAGCGCGCGCGAGGCTGGGATGGCCGCTGTGCCACACAGCGGCTGTGCTCCGATGCGGAACATCACGGTCACGGTCCCCGACGACGTCTACCGGAATGCGCGGATCGCGGCCGCTCAACTGGGCACCTCGGTGAGCGCGCTCGTGGCCGGCTACCTCGAGCAGCTCGCGCGATCCGACGACCGGTTCCAGCGGCTGCTCTCGCTGCAGGAGCAGACGTGGGCCGAGATCGACGCGAGCGGCACCGGATACCGCGCCTCGGAGCGGCTGAGCCGGGAGGAGCTGCACGACCGTGCCGCGCTTCGTTGACACGAACGTCCTCATGTACGCGGTCAGCGGCAGCGCCGACGAGTTGCCGAAGCGCGAGCGGGCGCGCGCGATCCTTCGGGAACCCGAACTCGCCGTGTCGACCCAAGTGCTCCAGGAGTTCTACGTGCAGGCGACGCGGGCGACGCGAACCGACCGGATCGGGCATGACGCCGCAAGCCGCCTCATCGCAGCACTCGAGCGATACCCGGTGCAGGAGACGACATTCGGACTCGTCCTCGCCGCGCTCGAAACGCGCGAGCGGTACGGGCTGTCCTATTGGGATGCGGCGATCGTCGCCGCAGCCCAGGCGCTCGGATGCCGAGAGCTGCTCTCAGAGGACCTCGGTGCAGGTCAGCGATACGGCGATGTCGTCGTCGTGAACCCGTTCGTAGAGCGCTCATCCGGGGCTTGAGCGGCAGTCGCAGGGTGTAGACAATGTTGACATGTCTACAAATGTCCTCTCCGTTCGCCTCCCCGCGGAGATGAGGGCCCGTCTCGACGCACTCGCCGAAGCGACCGGCCGATCGGCCGCCTTTTACGTGAAGGTCGCGCTCGAAGACCGCATGGACGACCTCGAATGGGCTTACGGCATCGCCGCAAAAGCCGAGAACCTTCGCGCGGGTCGTCGGGTCGCACGTCCGATCGACGATCTCATCTCCGAGCTCGGATTCACGCCTGATGAGCTGTCCGGCGACGGCGAGCGCGAGTGACCTGGACCCTCCTGACGGATCGGGACTTCGACCGTTCACTTCGGCGATTCGACCGACCGACCCAGCGTCGCGTTCTGAGCCGCCTGCTCGCCCTCACTAAACTGGACGACCCTCGTGATCGGTTGAAGCCGCTCACCGGGCCCCTCGCGGGCCTTTGGCGGTATCGAGTCGACGACTACCGCGTGATCATCGACGTCCGGGCTACCGAACTCGTGCTCGTGGTACTCGACGTCGGAAGGCGAGACACCATCTACGAATAAGTCGACCGCCTGCCGGGCCCGGCCGCGCATTCCGAGCCGCCTGCTGAAGCCACCGCCAGGGGCGCTACGCGAGCTCGAGCGCCTTCGCCGTCTCCTTGACGGTCTTCGCGACGAGACGCCGGTCCTCGGCGAGCTTCTTGCCGTAGCTCGGGACCATGCGCTTGAGCTCCGGCTTCCACGCCTCGATCCGGTCCGGGAAGCACCGCTGGAGCACGTCGAGCATGATCGGCACCGCCGTGCTCGCCCCCGGCGAGGCGCCGAGGAGCCCGGCGATCGTCCCGTCCTCGGAGGCGACCACCTCCGTCCCGAACTGCAGGACCGGCTTGCCGTCCGCGCCGCGCTTCATGATCTGGACGCGCTGGCCCGCCGTGATCTTGTACCACTTGCTCGCGTCGACGCGCGGCGCGAACTCGTGGAGCGCGCGATTCTGCTTCGCCCGCGTCGCCAGGACCTCGCTCACCAGGTACTTGATGAGGTCGAGGTTCTTGAACGCGACCCCGAGCATCGTCCCGATGTTGTGCCAGCGCAGGCTCCCGAACAGGTCGAGGAGCGAGCCGTGCTTGAGGAACTTCGTCGAGAACCCCGCGTACGGGCCGAAGAGGAGGCTCCGCTCGCCGTCGACGACACGCGTGTCGAGGTGCGGGACCGACATCGGCGGGGCGCCCACCGCCGCCTTCCCGTACACCTTCGCCTGGTGCCGCGCGACGATCTCCGGGTCATCCGTGCGCAAGAAGAGACCGCTGATCGGGAACCCGCCGTAGCCGCGGATCTCCGGAATGCCCGAGCGCTGCAGGAGCGAGAGCGCCGCCCCGCCGGCCCCGACGAACACGAACCGCGCCGTCACCTCATCGGGCGTCTGCCCGACCTCGCGGCGCAGCTTCAACCGCCACAGGCCGTCCTTGCGGCGCTTGACGCTCACGACGCGCGTGTCGGTGTGGAGCTCGGCGCCGTTGTCGACGAGCGCGTCGATCAGGTCGCGGGTCTGCGCGCCGAAGTCGACGTCGGTGCCGTCGAGCATTCGCGTCGCCGCGATCGGGACCGACTTCTTCCGGCCCGGGATGAGCAGCGGCGCCCACTTCCGGATCGTCGCGGCGTCCTCCGTGTACTCGAGCCCCGCGAACAGCGGGTGGTCCTTGAGCGCCTCATAGCGGCGACGCAGGTAGTCGACGTTCGCCTCGCCCCACACGAACGTCATGTGCGGCACCGGGTTGATGAAGTCGCTCGGCTCCGGGAGCACGCCCTCGCGGACCAGGTACGCCCAGAACTGCCGGCTGAGCTGGAACTGCTCGCTCACCTTCACGGCGTTCGTGATGTCGATCGTCCCGTCGGGGCGCTCGGGCGTGTAGTTGAGCTCGCAGTAGGCGGCGTGGCCGGTGCCGGCGTTGTTCCACGGATTCGACGACTCCTGCGCGATCTCGCCCAGTCGCTCATAGATCGCGATCGACCATGAGGGCTCGAGGCGCTGGAGGATCGTGCCGAGGGTCGCGCTCATGATGCCGCCACCGATCAAGGCGACGTCGACGTGCGAACTCACCGGTCCATTCTAGGCGGCCCGGAATGCTCCACCCGCCGCCGCGAGCAGGGCGACGCCCGTCACGACGAGCCCCGCCGCGAGGACGACAGCTCCCGTCCAGAGGAGGGCGATGGCCCGCCCCGGCCGCTGCGGATCTCGACCGAGGACGCTCAGGAAGAACCCGGCGGGCATGAGGATGGCCGCGATCGGCGCGCCGAGCGCCGCCGCGAGGTGGAGCGCGAATGGGAGGCCGGCTCGATCGAGGATCGCGAGGATCGCGAGCCCCAGGATCAGGAGCACCGCGGCGTGGGCGTGGCCCGCGCGGAAGAACGACGTCTGGAGCGAATTCGCGGGGACGGCGCCGCGCGCCACGCGCGTGAGGAAGAAACCGCCGCTCTCGACCGTGACGAGGCTGAGGAGGAGGACCCCCGCGAGGATCGCGGTGAGCGGGTGGAGCGAATCGGCTTGGATAGTCACGCTATCCATTATTGGATAGTGCTACTGTCTAGTCAATGCGGATCTCCGAACTCTCGGACGCCTCGGGCGTCCCGGTCGCGACGATCAAGTACTACCTGCGGGAGGGGCTGCTCCCCACGGGTCGGATCGTCGCCGCGACGCGCGCCGAATACGACGAGTCGCACGTGCGACGGCTCGCGATCATCCGCGCGCTCATCGACGTCGCGGGGCTCCCTGTCGCGAGGGTTCGCGACATCCTCCGCCTCATCGACGCCCCAGGCGACGACCTCTTCTCGACGGTTGGGCGGGTCATCGGCGCGCTCCCGCCCTACGTGGACGCTGGCGGGGCGGGCTCCCGGGACGCGGGCGGATCGGGCGAATCGGGTCGCTCGGGCCGATCGGGGGCGGGCGCCGGGGGCGAGCCGTACCCGCGAGCTCGCGCCGCGATCGCACGCCTCGGGTGGACGTGGGACGAGCGGTTCACCGCCGTCGCGCAACTCGAACGCGCGCTCGCCGCCGCCGAATCCTCCGGAATCCCGCTCACCGACGAGCGCTTGCGCGCCTACGGCAGGGCGATGCACGCGGTCGCGGAAGCCGAACTCGACGAACGCCCCGACGGCCCCTCCGACTTCCTCGCCTACGCGGTCGTCGGCACGGCCCTCTACGAGCCGGTCCTCCTCGCGCTGCGGCGGCTCGCGCACCAGGACGTCTCGGCGCGCACGATCCGTTCGGCCCGCTCGCGCCGCTGAGCGCATTCGGCCGGCGCCCCGCGCCCGCGCGGCGCCCGCGTCTCCGCGGCGCTCGGCGGTCCCGGATCCCCAGGCGGAATGCGGTCGGGCTCAGGCGACCGCGGTCTCCAGGCGCGCGGCGACGAGCTCCGCGATCTGGACGGCGTTGAGCGCGGCGCCCTTGCGGAGGTTGT
>Ga0182737_1002653_pt1 | contig 14280 bp, 7 predicted proteins | sample eDN5th30CBELigOP_FD_128878 | JGI IMG/M metagenome (GOLD analysis project Ga0182737, IMG submission 128878) | Enriched Organic Plus compost microbial communities from Emeryville, California, USA - eDNA 5th pass 30_C BE-Lig OP (version 2) (version 2) ... | reverse complement strand
GCGCCAGGTGTGTGGGAGATTCTTACCGATAAATACCAAATCCCCCTCCTTAAACCGACTGATATGGTCTCCTACCATCCGCGTACCGCTGCTTTCTAGAATTAACGTTAGTTCATACTCATCATGAAAATGCCATATCGCCGGGAACTTGTCCTCATAAATATATCTGTTTACCGCAAACGGTTCGGACTCCGGTTTCTCTACTTTAAGTAATTTAGGGATCATACGTTATCATCGAAATAAACCCTAAATATAGGCAATATAAATACTAGCAGCTATTGAATATGTTTTTATCTCTTCGCGTATACTATGAGACTTAAACCAATAATATAGCAAATAAACATTCCATACAACAGCCTATCGGTGCCTATCGGTGCATTCCTAAATTCTCTCCAGATAAACACGCCCCATATTGCTGCAATCAACGCATTTCCTTGACCAAGTCCAAAAGATATTGCAAATCCTAAGTTGCCTGCTGAAATGATGCTTAGTACTAAGCCCGTCCCCCATATCATCCCACCTAAAATACCATAAAGATGGTCGCGCGAACCACCACGGAAGTATGCTGAGAAAGAAAGTGGTGTTCCTTTCAAAGGTTTCCGCATCAATATCGTATTAAAAACGAAATTACTCAATAACACACCTATACCGAAACAAAATGTGGCAGCGTATGGACCAAGCTTGCCGATTTCGGGTGCTTGGAAATTGGTATACATAGCTGAAGCCACAAATCGATAAAAAAAGCCAAACAACAGCCCGGCCGCCAATGCCAAAATGATTCCCTTTGCCGAAACGGCATTATTGCGCGATACGCGATGATTAGAAAGAGCCGATAAACAGATGGCAAGTACGATGAAAAGAACACCGCCGAATAGGGTGTACGGGCTGCCATCAGGGATTGCCAAATAGTTAACCGTTACTCCAAGGACGAGACCAAAGCCGGCACCGATGGAGAACGCAATAGCCATCCCGGTAAATGCGATCGCAGCAACGAACAGAATGTTGGCTCCATTGAAAATAGCGCCACCCAAAGCGGCGGAAAAAAAGTGCTTGGTTTCAGCCTGCGTTAGGTCTGCAATGAATGTATTGCCGGTGCTTCCGAAATTGCCCATAGTTAGCCCTAAAATTACGGTTATGGCAATTATTCCTATTACGTAATCCCAATAGTAGAGTTCGAAACGCCAAGTGGGGGTGACCAATTTCTGCGTAACGGGCCAAGATCCCCAACAAATCATAGTTAAAACTGACAGCACTACTGACAGCGCATATGTTTCTACGGTTACCATATCACGTTATTCTGTTTTTTAGTTGTATGCCAGAAAGGCCTCTCAATACTTCTTCCGCTGCCATACGTTGCAGCGTAGGCACACTTCGTTCACTATACCAGGCGGTGTGAGAAGTAAGCAATGCCTTACGGGCAAAACGGAGCGGATGGTCACTCGGAAGCGGTTCAGTTTCGAATACGTCCATGCCAGCCACGATTTTTCCTTGTTCAATCGCATAAGCCAAAGCAACGGTGTCAACGAGTCCGCCCCGTGAAGTGTTGATCAATATAGCACCGGGTTTCATTTTATCAATGACTTCCCTGTTTATTATATGCTGCGTGTGTTGTGAGAGCGGTAAGTGCAGTGATAGAATATCTGCGGTCGCGACCAGTTCATCAAACAATAATGGCTCGACACCTTCGTCACGAAGCAAATCACCTGCGAGGTAAGGATCATAGGCTCCTAACTTGAAATGGAAAGATCCGGCGCGTTTGAGGACTTCTCTGGCAATTCGGCCATACCCCAGTGTCGCAAAAAGCATATCCTGGAATGCTGGCATGGGCCGCGGAGGCACGATTTCCCACTTCCCAGCTATTAATTGCTCGTGTGTTTCGGTCAGTTGCCGCGCTAGTGACAATGCCAGGGAGATGGTATGGTCGGCCACCTCATGTATACAGTAATCGGGGATGTTACATACAGGGATGCCGTTCCTTTTCGCTGCGGCGAGATCTACATTATCAACGCCGATACCGTACCTAACGATAATTCGGCAGCGTTGAAGTTTGTCGATTACGTCGGCGGTGATTGGCGCCCACTGAACGAGAAGCGCTACGGCATCTTCGCTTTCCGCAATGAGTTCTTCCTCCGTGCTGCTTTTGTTTGCCTGAACATCGTATCCCGCGGCTTCGAAAAGCGTTTGCTCTTGATGGATGTCTTTAAATCCGTAGTCTGTTATAAAAATCTTTCCGCTTTGCGCCATGTCAGTTACTTTCACGTGTGCCGTATTTATGAGTTGATTAATACCGATTTGATATGTGAAGCCTTAGGCTCAAGCATGTTCATGAATGCCTCGACACCTGCTTCAAGGCTGTAGTAGTCAACCCACGACGTCATGTCAATTTTCCCGGAGGCAATCAGGTTGAGTGCGTCTCGAAGGTCTTCTTGGGTGGCCGCATAGCTGCCTATCACTTGCTTTTCACCAAGTACGATTTCGTAACTCCAAAGTGATTTGGTATTTTGGTATAGTCCGATAACCACGAGTGCCCCGCCGGTTTTTACAACGTTCAAGCCACTGATATTGGTTTCGGCTGATCCAACCGCATCGATGACGAGGTCGATCGGTTGACGCTCGGTTTGCTGGTGAAGGGTTTCGACCAAATCTTGATTATTGGGATTGATAACTCCCGCTGCGCCCAGGCGGCTCGCGACGACCAAACGTTCATCGCGTATATCTGCTACAAAAACTTCCGCATTTCGCATAACCCTAAATGCATGGAGGGCCATTAATCCAAGGGGACCTGCCCCAATGATTAAAATACGGGCCGCCGGTAGGTGCTGGCTGAGTTTTACAAGATGGATTCCATTGGCTAACGGTTCTGTTAAGCAGGCTTGGCGTGTGCTCACCCCTTCGGGCAAGGGAATAAGACATGATGCTGGCACATTGACATACTCAGCGAACGCGCCATTACGGTGCATGCCGAATACTTGACGTGCCTGGCATAGATTAGTCTTGCCTGTTATACAGGAATCACATTTTCCGCACGATATAACCGCATTGCTTACCACCCTCATTCCGGGCTTCCAACCGGATACCGATGGCCCCACTTCGGTAATCTGGCCGCAAAACTCATGGCCCATAATCAACGGCGGATTCCTGCGTGGGCTTTGCGTGCGAAATGTCTCCAATTCGCTGCCGCAGATTCCGCACGCCGCAACTTTAATTAAGACTTCATGGTCTTCCCATGCCGGAATTGGTTGGTTACTAACCTCTAATTGGTTATGCCCTGGATAAAAAAGCGCTTTCATCAATACTACTTTGCTAGATACCCGCCATCGACTACTAAATCACTCCCAGTAACGAACGAGGCTTCCTCACTCGCAAGGAACGCTGCAGCAGCAGCTACTTCTTCAGGACGGCCTTGCCTGCCGAGAAGGTGCATGGCTGAAGCCCGACGGTCTTCTTCCTCGATATTGAGTCCAATCTTCTCGCAAGAATTAACAAACGCACGCGTATAGATATATCCCGGGCATAGCGTGTTTACACGAATCCCATGCGGAGCTAGGTCTTGCGCCCAGCATTTCGTTAAGCCACGTATGGCAAATTTCGTTGCATTGTATGTCGCAAAATTGGCTTGTCCTACAAAGCCACTGACCGAAGAAAAATTGACGATGCTTCCGCCGCCAATTTGCTTCATGCTTGGGACAACGTATTTGGCCATTAGTGAAGTACCGCCAATATTAACGGCGTTGATGCGATTCCATTCATCTGCTGTAGCTTCCACCCCTTTAAAAACGAAGTACGCTGCGGTATTTATAAGTATTCTTGGGTGGCCCACCTCGTTGGCAATCGCCGCACAGGTTTGTGCTACTTCAGTCTCATTACTAATGTCGACTTGCCAAATGCGGGCACCCATGGCTTCGGCCCTGCCTTCTTCATCGGCCTCCACATCGAGTAGTACCACCTTACATCCCTCCTCTTTCATCCGAAGAGCGGTCGCGTAGCCTAAGTCGCCTAAACCGCCGGTAATAACCGCAATTTGATCTTTTAATCCTTTCATGATAATAAACTATCGTTCGTTCAACCTTCCAAAATTAGATTTAGCTTGGTCAATAAAAATACGCTTTCATAGCGAAAAAAGATTGTTAGATAACATATAGCGTTTTTAGCCGGGCCGAGCGCGTGTGCGATGTCATGAAAGCATCATTTTTGGCTTTGAGAATGGATGTTTGGAAATAAGGGGAGCACTACCTTTAGCTATTATAAATCTAACAAAATTAAAGCGTGAAAGAAGAATACAGGGATGACCTCGCGTGCGAGATCACTTCGAAAGACAAAAAATTATTACCAAATTTTTTTAAATCAAAACAATTATGAATATGGACAAATGGATGATGTATTCGGAAGCGGGAGGACACTCGTTTTTGAAGCCGTTGCCGCTCATGCAACGCCGACTGGTTTTTTGCGCATTCTTGCTCATAACCGGTGTATGCCTTTCTCACCTGGTAAAAGGTAATAGCAAAGAGCAAGACCGGTTGATCAGTGGTACCATTAGCGATGAAACGGGGAGTCTGGTGGCAGGTGTATCTGTCGCACTAAAAGGAGCTGCAGTAAGTACGGTGTCTGGCGAAGGAGGTGTCTATCAGTTGACTATCAGTGGTGACAATCCAATTTTGGTTTTCACCCACGTTTCATATGAACCGATGGAGATCCCCGTGGGGCAGCAAGACAAAATCGACGTCGTATTGACCTTAGCATCCACTTCACTCGAAGAAGTGGTGTTAGTGGGTTATGGAGCCCAAAAGAAAAGAGACCTTACAGGCTCTATCGCAACTTTATCTACGACGCAATTGGAAGATCAGCCGGTGGGTCAGATTGCACAACGTATACAGGGAAGAATCCCAGGTGTACAGATTAATCAGACCAGTGGGCAGCCGGGACGGGGAATGTCTATACGCATCCGGGGGGCAGCTTCCGTCAATGCAGGAAACGCACCCTTATATGTCATTGACGACGCACCAATTGTGGGTGATATCAATTCTATCAATCCCAACGAAATTGAAAGCATTACCGTCTTGAAAGGACCATCGGCCGTATCGATTTACGGGTCCCGTGCCGCTAACGGCGTGGTGATGATTACAACCAAGCAGGCTAAGCCCGGTTCAACAAGTGTTCAACTGAACGTCAATAACGGTGTTGGAAGTATCCCCGATCGGGGTAAGCCAGATTTGATGAATGCGAAAGAATTTTTGCAATTTCAAAAGGAGCTGTTTGAAGACCGGATCCGTTATGAGGGTTACGCAGGTGGAGTTCCTGAGCTTTACCAAAATCCTGAAGCTTGGACGGGCCCCGATACCTATTGGTTGGATGAATTGCTGCGACAATCGTATACCGGTAGTTACAATTTAACGCTATTGGCGAGCAAAGATAAGTTTAAGTCGGCAACCAATCTTGGTTATTATGACGAAGATGGAGCTATGCTTAACACCGGCTACGAGCGCTTTTCGTTACGTACCAACAACGAATATCGGATCAACGATAACATTCGTATTGGATTGAACATTGCACCGAGTTATCAGTCGGGGCAAAATTTCGGAACAGACGGATCCTACGCCATCATTTTTGCAGCACTTACCTCGCCGCCTATATTTTCCCCCTATGAAACGGGGCCGGATGGCAACAGGAAGCTGAGGTTCGAAGGGCCAGGGCTATTTACCCAGCCTAACTGGGTAGTTACGTTGGAAGACGCTATCAACCGGGAGAAGCGGTTAAGCGGGCTGGCGAATGCTTTTGTTGAAGTTAAATTCCTCCAAGATTTTACGTTCCGAAGTGCGGCATCAACCGATATGGGTAGTCAGTCTACGCGAATTTTTAACCCAAGTACGGTCGGAAACATATGGAGCCCTCCACCAACCATACCCAGTGGGAGTTATACGACGTGGAACCACGTATCGTGGTTGACAGAGAACACGCTGGCCTACAACAAATCCTTCGCAGACAAACACAACGTAGAAGTGCTCGCCGGATATTCATCACAAAAATATCGTCAGGAGTATAATACCTTGTCAGGTAGCAACTTCCCCGATGACTTGGTTACGTGGATTGATGCGGCAGCGGTTAAAAATGGTGGAAGCAACCTCAATGAATGGTCGTTATTATCCATGTATTCGCGGTTGAATTATAATTACGATGGGAAATACCTGCTGTCGGCATCCATCAGACGGGATGGTTCATCGCGCTTTGGTTCCCAGCGCAGATGGGGGTCGTTTCCTTCGTTTTCGGCAGGTTGGATCGTATCAGATGAGGCGTTTATGGAAGACCTTCCGGCTATTAATTATTTGAAGCTACGCGCGGAATACGGATTGGTCGGCAACTTCAATATAGGCAATTACAATCAATACGGCGGTGTGTCGACGACCAATTATGTGTTTGGAGGCGCATTGGCGCAAGGAAGGAGCTTAACATCATTAGGAAATGCTTACCTAACTTGGGAAACCACCCGGGGATACGATCTGGGGGTCGACATCGCATTCTTCAATAACCGACTGTCATTGACTGCCGACTATTATCAGAAGGAAGTGGACGACATGTTATACCAAGTCGATATCCCTAGAGGAACCGGTTTCGGAAGCATTCAATCGAATATCGGATCGTTTAAGTTCTGGGGTTATGAATTTGCGGTAAACAGCAGCAACTTAACAGGTGCTTTTACCTGGAATACAGACTTTAATATTTCATTCAATCGTAACCGGGTAATGAAACTGGGTACGAATGACGCGCCCATAGACGGGGTGGGCGAGCAAGGCACGTATTGGAAAACGGAAGTTGGCCGGCCCATGGGCTTGTTTTGGGGATATGTCTACGATGGCATTTATATGAACCAACAAGAGCTTGAATCCCAAGCCACACACGTCACTTCAGACGTAGGTACGGTACGTTATAAAGACTTGAATGATGATGGAGAAATCACTCCCGAGGGTGACCGTACGTTCTTGGGCGATCCGAACCCTAAGTTTGTTCTGGGCCTCAACAACAGCTTTAAGTATAAAGGTTTTGACCTGAGTATCGCCGTTGCAGGCGCATTTGGCCAAGATATTATCAATGGACAACTGGAGTGGTCTGAGAACCAAGATGGTGTCTTCAATGTGAGGAAGCATTTGGCAGACCGATGGCGATCGGAAGAAGACCCGGGAAGTGGTAATAACCCACGTACAACGGGGCCCGGCAATAACTTTTTTAGATACGCGAGTAGCCGTTGGATCCAAGATGGGTCATACTTGTCTATTAAGAACATTACGTTGGGGTATACGGTGCCTGCATACAATAAACTGTTCAGCAGGGCGCGGGTTTACCTGAGCTGTCAACAAGCAGCGGTTTTCACGAATTATCAAGGTATGAATCCGGAGGCGAGTATACAAGGGCTAAACGGCCTGCGTGAAGGAGTTGACCAAGGGGCTTATCCTGTACCTCGAACGTTTGCGCTCGGTTTAGACTTTACTTTTTAAGAATATTCAAAAACAATAAATATGAAAAAGCTAACATATTTTCTCCTGGCACTTGTCTTTTGCCTTGGCTCCTGTAATGAAGAGTTTTTGCAAGTGACACCAGAAAGCTCCATTACGGATGCGAACTTTTTCAAGGAAGAATCGCATTTCGAACAGGCGCTCGTAGGGGCATATGCGTCATTGAGAGGGGTAAAAGGATCGCGATCGGCTCATTTGATGGGAGAGATGCGCTCGGATAATACATTCTATGAATATAATAGTACGGATCGGGGGGTTCAATATATTAGTTGGGAGCTAATGGACAACTTCCTGGATGATGCATCGGGGCCGGCTATTAGCGAAATGTACAACAACTGTTACACGAGTATTTCACGTGCTACTGCAATAATTGATAATATACCCAAAGTGGAATTGAGACCGGAATTTGCCGATAGGGCCATCGGTGAGGCAAAGTTTATCCGCGCATTATGCTACTTTGATTTGGTGCGCTTCTTTGGGGGAGTACCACTGTACCTCAGCCAGGTAACTGGCGCAAACGACGCCTATCTCCCGCGGTCGACAGTCGAGGAAGTGTATCAAGCGATCGAAAGTGACCTTAAGGATGCGACGTCGAAATTAGCGCCTCCTGCATTTCCCCAGCGTGGACGGGCCAGTAGAGGGGCTGCTAAAATGTTGCTGGCCGACGTCTACCTTACGCAGAGAAAGTATGATCTGGCCCACGTGGAGCTCAGTGATGTGGTCAATATGGGGTATGACCTGTTGCCTGACTACGCTTCTGTATTTGACCTGGCGCATAAGAACAGTATTGAATCAATCTTTGAGATACAGTATCAAATGGGTAACCAAGGACAACAAAGTAGCTTTGTCTATTGGTTTTTACCCATTACAGACGATGCGAGTTTACTCACCGGCACACAAGGACGGGTGGCAAGTGGGGGCTGGAATGTGCCCACACAAGAGATGATCGATGCTTATGAACCCGATGATGAAAGACTGGAGGGTTCCATCAGTATTATTCAAGGGACAGGTCCGGTAGGCCAAATGGTGATCGAATCTATTCACAGCCCGGTCGGTTATACGACGCCAGCAGGAAAACGTTCCTATCGATTTATCAATAAGTTCCTAAATCCACATAGCTTGATAAACAATACGGACGATAATTTTCCTGTATATCGCTATTCCGAAGCGCTGTTGGCTATGGCGGAAGTGCTGAATGAACTAAATCGGGCACCTGAAGCGCTTCCTTACCTCAACCGTGTACGGAACCGCGCTGGCTTACCTGACATTGTAGAGACGAACCAAGAAGGGCTACGGAAAATCATTTTACATGAACGGCGCGTCGAGTTGGCCTTCGAAAACAAAAGATGGCACGATCTGGTCCGGAGCGGCACCGCGATTGAAGTGATGAATCAGAACGGAACGTACCTGAAGCCATTATTCGGCCATTTGCCGGACAATAGCTATAAGGTGACACAGGAAAAATTAGTTTTCGCGATACCACTCAGAGAAATACTGATTGGAAATCTGGAGCAAAACACCGCTTATTAGCGGAAACCGGTGTACGGAAAGGAGGCTGTCTCATTTTGTTTTGAGACGGCCTCTTTTTTTGACGAATGTTTACCGCAAGAACTCCAACACGTAGGAGTTTATTGCTTAACGGCGATGGTATAATGGCCCGAACCAACATCAAAAATTACGCGGTCGGCTTCAAACACATAATCGTTTAACCTCGAGCCATTAACATAGATTTCCACAGCGCCGACCGCGGGTAGTGATAGGGTCGCTCTCGTATTAACCGGAATTTGTACCGCTATCTGGAATTCTTCCGGTTGCAAGGACCATTCAGAGGTTATCCACCCATATGGCGAATGGAAGCCACCTTTAGCCCATGTAATATCACCGACCGGTTGCGGTTGGATGCGGATATGGTTGAAGGCGACCGCATGGGTCTCTTGCCGGATTCCGAGCAGCCCTCCATGAAACCACTCTAGGATATGCCCCATGGCAAGCTGGTTTTGCGAAGCTTCACCGTCCCACGTTTCGGCGAGCGCTGTGTTACCTTTTTTCAATTGAAACGCGTAGCCACGCTTGTCATCGCGGTTGGTCATCTGGTAAAGGACCTGATCATAACCATTTTTATAAAGCACTTCTACCAAAAAGCGATGGCCCACATCACCAGCTGTGATTTGGAAATCGTCTTCCTTAGCAATTCTCTCCAACAGGTTATGAAGTACGTCCGTTCGATGTTTACCATCTACAATATCCAATGTGAGGGGCATAGCTAGGGAAGTCTGGCTTCCGGATCCATAGGTATTTGTCGTTTCGTTGAAAAATTTCTGATTAAACGCCGAGCGGATTTTTGTGGATAGTGCACGGTAATAGCCAGCGTCATCATCTTCACCGAGTAGTTGTGCCATTTTGCTCAATTTATCAATGGCGTGGTAATAATAAGCCGTAGCGGTAAGGCCCATAGGTGTAACATTGCCAATGTCTAACCAATCGCCTAAACCATATTCAAGTACATGGTCTACGGCGCGGCTTTCGAGATGCTTGGCATATCGAATCATCATGGGATAAGCCTTTCTCATGCTAAGCGTGTCGCCATAATACTTGTACAAAAACCATAAATCTAGTATTCCTGTTGAACCCCATTCAGGCGTGTCAACGAATGGTCCTTCAAATTGTACGTATTCTGGGGCAATATCGGGTATTAGTCCACTTTCGTGCTGTGCATCCATTAGGTGCTGTATCTGGATGCGATAGAGGTTGTAGATGTCATAATTATAATTGATAGCCAAGCGCATAAAATTTTGTTCGCCTTGCCAACTAAGTTTCTCCCGCTGTGGATTATCGGTAATATAACTTTGCAAGTTGCTTTTTACCGCCCAATCAATAAGCGTATAAATACGGTTGAATAGTGCATTGGACGTGAAGAAAAAGCCGGTGGAAGGAGCCGAGTTCCGGTTGTGTAGCAAGTGGATATCCTCCACCTCCGGTAGCGAAGACGACTTGTCCGCATCACCGGGGAGTAGCTCAACTTGCATATACCGGACTGCGAAGTATGTAAATCGCGGGCTCCATTCTTCTTTGCCCGCACCTTTTAATGTGTAGGTATAGTAGTGTGGCGTTGCGCCTTTCATCGGCTTGATGTGCCCATTCTCGTCCAACTCCTCTACCGGCGTAATCCGTATAACCTGCCCGGCGTCCCCCTTCACGACGATTCTTGGAATCCCCGAAACATTTTGGCCAAAGTCGTACACGTAGGTGTTTTCGCTCACTTCAGCGACACGCTGCACTTGAAATGTTTCCATTATCCTCACCGGGTAGTCTTCTTCTGCCATCAGCTTACCGCGTGGCGGATCAACCACGACAGCATTCTCCCATTGCGAGTCATCAAAACGTGCGATATTCCATCCATATTGCTCCAATCGTGCATCGTAGTCTTCCCCTCCGTAGATATTGTTGTATGTAATCGGCGAGGGGATGGTTTTCCAACTTTCGTCCGAAACTACGTTGTATGTCTCCCCATCGTTGAAAGTGATTTTCAACACCGCTTTCATCTTTGGCATGCCATAAGTGCCGGTCCCTTTTGAATACCGTTCTTGCGATACGTGAAAGAATCCACTGCCCAGCATTACACCAATCACGTTCTCGCCTTGATGAAGCCGATCGGTAATATCGTAGCTATTATACAGAACCGTTTTATCGTAGTGTGACCAACCCGGTGTAAGAAACGCACTATCCACGGTGGTACCATTAATAGTCGCCTCGTAATGACCTAGCCCGCTTATAAAAAGTAAGGCTTGCTTAATGCTTTTCGAAGCCTGAAATGGTTTGCGTAACAATGGCGACACCGCGTTTTTCACCCGCTTAGGGTCATCTTCGCTCATCTTGTAATGGACAAAAGGAACAACCCGCATGGAATCATGCAGTTCTTCGTACCCAATCCATTTGGCACCATCCCAATCTCGGAGGTCAGCTAATCCGGTCGTGAATGTTTGGATTGCACTCCATTTGGATAGGTTGCCGGTATTACTTTGTACCCTTACTTTCCAATAATAGGTGTGGGCTGACTGGAGGTGGGGGCCTTGATAGGGAATTTGGATACTTTGATTGCTCGATACCATTTCCGTATTGTAAATATCAAAGTCGTTAGCATGCAGTTTTTCCGCTGAAGATGAGATTACGAGTTGATAGGTGGACTGCATGACGTCTCTTTGGTCCGATTGCATTTGCCAGGAAAAGAACACCCATGATGGATCTACACCAACCGGATTCACTCGGTTGTTACACAAAGTGACGTCTACGACTATGGCTGATTTGGCGGGCAACGGTGTAACCAGGTAGCTAATTAAGCAAATTTTGATGGCTAATCTTTTCATGTAACTGTTGTTTTGATTTTAACGAAGAGAGTTTAGCGTAGCTGAACTTCAAAATGGTAATCTCCCGATCCGACAAGCAGCTGAACCGAATCGGATGTTTTTTTAATTTCATTTATGCCGTTGGTTTCCCTTATTGTTTCACCACCTTCTTTAATTTTAAGTGGATCATCGGATGGGATGTGTATTCTTGCGTTGGCATTAACTGGAATTGACACATTGAGATAAAATATCCCATCCCTGATCTGCCAGTCACTTTTGATGTTACCTAGTACCGACTGGTATACTGCGTTGGCGGAGGTGAGTCCAGTTGGTTGCGGTTGGATAATGATACGGTTATATCCAACGGCATCTTCAGCAGGACGGATTCCTGCAAGATAGCGAAAGAACCACTCACTGATGACCCCGAACATCGGATGATTATGGGAGAAAGTATTGTCACTGAATGCCCAATGCTCCCAAATAGTGGTCGCTCCGGAATCAAGCATGTGAGCCCATCCAGGGAACCCTTTTTTAGTAACCACCTGGTAGGCTAACGCAGCTTTTCCGTTGCTGCTAAGAACTTCTGGCAAGAACTTAGTTCCAAACATGCCGGTGGAAATATGACCATGCTGTTCATTGACAATCCGATCCTCAAGAATCCGCAAAGCTTTTCGTGCAACAGTATCGGATAGTAGGTCAAAGTATAATGCATGGGCTTGTGTGGCCTGTGTGCCAATACCAACCCTGCCCGTCGTTTGATCGACCAATTGGGCATTGAACGTGTGTTTAATCCGTTCAGCTAGATTAACATATAGTTGCGCATCTTGTTCATACCCGAGAACCTTTGCCATCCAAGCCACCAGTGTCGTATTTGCATAATAAAAAGATGTACCACTGACCGTGACATCTTTGGGAGCTATCGTTTCGTGGTCCCCGATCGTCACATCAATGATGTCGTTTTTTGCTTTGGTCCTTAGAAAATCGACCCAGTTCTTGGCTACTGGATATTGTGCTTCAAGGAGCGGTACGTTGCCGTAATATTGGAAAAGTTTCCGAATTAGAAACGGGTGGGCGGTTCCCCACTCAATAGGCCCGGATTCGTTACCCATTCCGTAGTCAGCAATACCCACGAATGGCGCGGTCTCCGTTAAACCACCATCCATACGTGCGGCGTCTGCAAAGTCTATCACCGTTTTGGTATAAAAACCATTCATATCAAAATTGTTAATGAATGCTTCACAGGTAGCCAATATATCTCCCCCATACCCAAATTTCTCCCGATGAGGACAATCCGATTGTACACTAAATAGGTTACTTGTGAATGTGTTTAAACAAGCTTCTTGTATTCGATTAATTAGTGGGTCGGAGCAGGTGAATGTTCCAACGTTGGGCACATCGGCAGCCATCGCCAAACCGAAGATATCTCCGGACGTGAGTGTGCGCGTGTAACCACTTATTTCTGCATACCGGAAGCCGTGGTAGGTAAAACGGGGCTGGAATTCTTCGATACCCCTGCCCGACGCAATAAAAACATCTTCTTGATACGCTGTATCCGGTGCCCCTGGACCGCCGACGCCTGCTTGTTTTATTTGCCCAGCAGTACTGGTCATCATGTTTAACGAACCGTCTGGATACAACAACTCGCCATAACGTATTCGAATTACGGTACCGGTATGAGTTTGTATACGTAATTTTACGACACCGGCGAAATTCCTGCCAAAATCCACTATTTGTTTGCCGTTTTCTAACGTAGTAATTCTGGTGGGTAATAGGGTATCTTTAACAATAACGGGGGGTTGGACCTGCGCACCCAAATTCTCCTTTGGGTATTCTATTATATTCACTTGCCTCCAGCGTTTGGGTTTGAATGTGGCCGTGCTCCAACCGGGAAGTGACTTTCGGTTATCATAATGTTCCCCTAAGTATACGTCGTTCCTGAGAATAGGCCCATCGTGGGCCCGCCAATTCTCATCCGTGAATACGGACGCTTTACTTCCATCTTCATATTCCATGTTCAGCTGGAGTATAAAAGCAGGTTGTCCAACGGTTAAATGTTCGCGGATAGTAAGCCGGCCCCACATTTTCAAGGGGAGCGGATTATACCATCCATTGCCCAACATCACTCCAATGGCATTTGCGTTGTGGGTTAGTAACTTCGTAACGTCAAATGTGCTGTAAAAGACCCGTCGAGCATAGGCTGTCTGTCCGGGGTCCAACATTCTGTTACCAACTCGTTGCCCGTTGATATAAGCCTCGTAATACCCTAAACTGCTTATAAATAGCGTGGCACGTTTAATACGCTTTTTTATATGGAATGTTTTTCTGAAAAGTGGCGAAGGGTAGTATTGATACATCAAACTGTCAATATTGGAGAGGGGAGTATTGTCACTTATCCATTCACCCTCCCAATCGTTTGCCGCCAGTAACGCGGC
>Ga0182737_1002650_pt1 | contig 14291 bp, 5 predicted proteins | sample eDN5th30CBELigOP_FD_128878 | JGI IMG/M metagenome (GOLD analysis project Ga0182737, IMG submission 128878) | Enriched Organic Plus compost microbial communities from Emeryville, California, USA - eDNA 5th pass 30_C BE-Lig OP (version 2) (version 2) ... | reverse complement strand
TCCCCCACCAGGCCATTGCGACCAACAGCGCCACCACGAGCAGCGGACTTCTGACCTTCCTGGGAAGGCTCCTTACGTGAAGAGAATGCGGGTTTGACCGACGCCAGGCAGGCTTGGGTGGCCTACCGTATCCGTCGGTCAGCAGGTGCTTTGCGAATGCGTGCCAGAACATGCGGCTGGTGGCGCTGGCTGCAATTGCGCAGCGTGCCGCAGCCTACAGCGACCGCGAGAACCAAGACGCGTCGATGGGGGTGCCGGCCTTCCCAGCGGCCGCGGCCCGATGCCGGCGCCGTCGGCGACGATGACGTTCACATACCCGGCGAAATGCAGACTTTTCAGGCTTCCTCACGCCTACCGGCGGTCGTGGCAGACGGGCAGCCATCGTCGACGATGCAGACCTAGAACCGGGGCGTGGGCTGGTCGGAAAGCATCCCAGTGGTTGGCGAGCAAAAGCCGAACAACCTTCGCCCTTAAGACATGGAGACGAACGCCATTAGATTGACGCGCCGCGGCGAAAACAAGGAAAAAGGCGTGTGACTTTGCGGCGGGTGAAGCGGCAGGCTGACCGTAAGGTAGTTGCTTGCGGGCCACCATTTAGCCGTCGCCTGGATTCACGGTAGTTCACGTCGCCGCGTCCATTCACCGGATGCAAGCATCCGGGCTACGGGCACTACTGACGCTCGGCGAGTGTTGTTGGCCCTCAGGGAGCACCGCACACGCAGGTACATCAGCGGTAAGTGGTGCGTGCAAGCCCCCGCCCTACAAAAGGCGGCGGTTGCAAGTCCTCACCTTGCAAAGCGGCTCGCTGTACCATCTAAACCGCGGCGTGGACGGTTCTTTGCGCATCGCCCGGCACCACAACGCCACGTCCCCGCACAGCCCCCCAAAGGGTTGGGGCGGCCTGCGCCGCATGGTATGCTGGGCCGCTTAGATTGGCACCCAGTGCGCCGCAAGCCACCTGGTGGTAGCTCGCCGGCGCGTTGATCCATGCAGCGGGGGTTCTGACAATGTGGCGAGCCTGTCTGGCGGCAGTTGTCATTGCGGCCTGGGGAACCAGCTTCGCGGCGGCCGATTGGCCGATGTATCGCGGCAATCACGAGCGTAACGGCTACACCGCCGAGCCGCTGCCGGCCCAGCTCCAGCCGCAGTGGACCTACCGCCCCGCCTATGCTCCCGAGCCCGCCTGGCCCCGCGAGCCGCGTGCCCCGTTTGATCGGGCGTTTCACGCGGTCGTGGCCGATGGGGCCGTGTTCTTCGGCAGTTCGGCCGATGGCTCCATCACCGCCCTGGATGCGGCGACTGGTTCACTCCGCTGGCAGTTCTACACCGAAGGGCCGGTCCGGTTCGCGCCGGCGGTCTGGAAGGACCGGCTGTTCGCCGTCAGCGACGACGGCCACATGTACTGCCTGGCCACCGCCGACGGCAGCCTGATCCGCAAGTGGCGGGGCGGGCCAACCGATGAACGCGTGCTCGGCAACCAGCGGATCGTGTCGCGCTGGCCAGCCCGGGGCGGCCCGGTGATCGTGGGCGATACCGTGTATTACGCGGCCGGCGTCTTTCAGTCCGAAGGCGTCTACATTTACGCCATCGATGCCGCGACCGGCAAAACGCAGTGGGTGAACGACGACTCCGGCGCGATCTACATGCCGCAGCCGCACGGCGGCGCCGATGCCGAAAGTGGCGTCACCGCGCAAGGCCATCTGCTGGCCGACGAAGATCAACTGATCGTGCCCACCGGCCGCGCCGTGCCTGCCGCGTTCCATCGGGCTGACGGCAAGTTTCAGTATTACCACCTGCAAGTGAATCGGGCGGCAGGCGGAACCGAGGCCATGCTGTACCGCGGCGCGACGTTCAGCCTGGGCGCCGACTATGCCGGCGTGATCTTCGATACCACCACTGGCAACAAGATTGGCACACTCAAGCCGGGCGCGTTCGCCGCCACGCCCGAGGGCGTACTGCACGCCGACGGCACCGCGCTGCGGTGGCTGCTGCGGAAGGAAGTGCCGGCGGTCGACCGGCTCGGCAAACCGGAAACTGTCATTGAATACAAGGCCGACAAACAATACCCGGCCATCGAGGATGTGCCCGGCGGCGTGTCGCTGATCGTGGCCGGCCGCTTGGCCATCTCCGGCGGCAAAGGCACCGTGGCCGCCATCGATCTGGACAAGCGGGCTGTGGTCTGGTCGAGCGAGATCGATGGCACGGCCTATGGGCTAGCGGCCGCCGATGGTCGTCTGTATGTCAGCACCGATCGCGGCACGATCTACTGCTTTGGGGCAGGCTCGCAGCCGCACCGCGAACGGACACCTGCCCCGGCTGATCCGGCGGCATACCCAGCCGATCCGGCGATCACCAAAGCCGTGGACGAAATCCTCCAGCGGGGCGGCGTCACGCAAGGTTACTGCGTGGACCTGGGCTGCGGCGATGGCGCTCTGGCCTACGAACTGGCCCGCCGCACTGAACTGCATATCGTGGCCGTGGATGCCGATCCGCAAAACGTAGCCACCGCGCGGCGGCGTCTGACGGCCGCTGGTTTGTACGGCCCGCGGGTAACGGTGATCCAGGCCGATCCGGCGTCCTCGCGGCTTCCCAAGTTCATGGCCAACCTGGTGGTGTCGCGGCAGTCGATCCAGCAGGGTATCGACGACGCCATTCGCACGGAGGCCGCCCGAGTGCAACGGCCGCACGGCGGCGCGCTGTGCCTGGGCCCCAGCGGCTCCATGCAGGTGAGCGTGCGTGGGTCGCTGCCCAGCGAGGGCTCATGGACGCATCAATACAGCAACGCCGGCAATACCGGCTGCACCATCGACGAGGTCAAAGGCCCGCTGCGGGCATTGTGGTATCGCGATATCGATCTGGACCTGGCCCAACGGCACGGACGCGCTCCGGCTCCGCTGTATGAGAATGGGCGGATGTTCGTGATGGGTCTGGAAGGCATGGTGGCCGTCGACGCCTACAACGGCCGCGTGCTGTGGCGGTTCGCTGTGCCGGGCGCCCTCACGGCCTACGACGCCGATCATCTCACCGGCACCGCTGCGACAGGCAGCAACTTCTGCGTCGATGGCGATAGCGTGTACGTTCGCAACGGCAGCAAGTGCTATCGGCTGGACGCTCGCACCGGCAAGGTGCTGGCCACCTTCGAGGCCCCCAAACATAAGGACGGCCAGGAGGCCACCTGGGGCTACATCGCGTGCAGCCATGGCGTGCTGTACGGCACTGCGGTGAATCGTGAGCACATCGTGCGGCATGGCTGGCGGCCGGCCGACATGAGCAACCTGTTCAGCGAATCGAAGTTCCTGTTCGCGTTCGACGTGCAGGAAGACAAGCTGCTGTGGCGGTACGATGCCGAGGAATCGATCCGCCACAACGCCATCGCCCTGGGCAACGATAAGCTGTACGTCATCGACCGCGCGCTGGCGGAGGGCGATCTGCTCAAGTGGGCTGAGCGCCGCGGCGAGGCTCCGCCCAAGTTCGAGCATCCGCCCGGCAAGCTGATCGCCCTGAACGCTCGCACCGGCAAGGTGGAGTGGACCTCGGAGCAGGACATCTTCGGCACGGTGCTTCAGTACAGCGAGCCCAACGACGTGCTGCTGATGAGCTACCAATCCACCAGGTTCAAGCTGCCTTCGGAAGTGGGCGGGCGACTCGCGGCCTTCCGCGGCGACAGCGGCTACCGCATGTGGGACAAGGAAGCCAAGTACATCACGCGGACGCTGATCAATGACCGCACGATCTACGCCCAAGGCGGTGCCTGGAACCTGCTGACCGGCGAGGATGAGCCGTTTGATTTCTCGCGGTCGTACGGTTGCGGGCAGTTGGCCGGCTCCAAGAACCTGCTGCTATACCGCTCGGCGACGCTGGGTTACTACGACCTGGCTGGCGAGAAGCGAACCCGCAACTTCGGCGGCGTGCGGCCCGGCTGCTGGATCAACACCATCCCGGTCGGCGGACTGGTGCTGGTGCCGGATGCCTCGGCCGGTTGCACCTGCAGCTATCAAACTCGGGCTTGGGTGGCCCTCCAAGGCGAGTAAACCAGAGCCCTGCCGAGCCGTTTTGGAATTGCGTAAAGCTTGGCAGGACTGAGACTTTGGCATAGCTGGAGAAGCCTGCCGAGTTTGACATGGCTACCCTGAATGGGTAGCCTATCAGCTTGGCTTGATGCCAAAATCCCGCCGGGTTTCCGCCTGCGCTGGGGCCTACCTGCGGTGGCGCTTGCCCTTTCGCCCGCCCGACTACTCCAACTCGTGTGTTGAATCCAGCAATGCAGTTGCCTGCTATCCACACGGTCGTTTGTCGCCCTGCCCGCCTGCTTGCCCGTTGGGCTTGCCCGCTGCTGTTGGCCGCGGGCATGGTCTCGATGATGGCGGGGCACGCTGCGGCTGAGCCGAATGAAGATGGCATCACGTTTTTCGAGAAGTCGATCCGGCCGCTGCTGGTCAAGCACTGCTACTCGTGCCATTCGGCCGAAGCCGAAAGCCAGGGCAAGCTGCAAGCTGGCCTGTCGCTCGATACCAAAGAGGCCATGCTCACCGGCGGCGAAAGCGGCCCGGTGATCGTGCCCGGCAAACCCAATGAAAGCTTGTTGATCGAGGCCCTCAAGTACGAGTCGTACGAGATGCCGCCCTCGGGCAAGCTCTCGGCCGAGGAGATCGACCTGTTTGTGAAATGGGTCGAGATGGGAGCTCCGGACCCGCGGGTGGCCAGCGGCGCGCCCAAGCCGCGCCGCAGTGCGTTTGAAATCACCGAGCAGGACCGTCAGCACTGGGCGTTTCAGCCGGTGCAGCCTGGCCCGCCCCCGCAGGTGGAAGACACCGCCTGGGTGAAAGACGACATCGATCGCTATGTGCTGGCCAAGCTTCATCAGGCCGGTTTGAGCCCTGCCCCGGCTGCCGACAAATACACCCTGCTGCGTCGCACCACCTACGCGCTCACGGGGCTGCCGCCCACGCCGGAGGAAATCGCCGCCTTCGTGGCCGACGAGCGGCCTGATGCCTTTGAGCGGGTGGTCGATCGGCTGCTGGCTTCGCCCGAGTTTGGCGAACACTGGGGCCGGCGGTGGCTGGACGGCGTTCGCTATGCCACCGATGTGGACCGCTCTGGCGAATACCGCAAGTGGGTCATCCAGGCGTACAACAACGACCTGCCTTACGATCAGTTCATCAAGCTCCAACTGGCGGGCGACTTGATGCCGGCCCAAAGCGTTGGGGCCGACCGCGTGCACTCCAGCGGGGCTTCGCTCGATGGCATCGCGGCCACCGGCATGTTGTCGCTGGCCGTGTGGGAGATCGTGGGCCGCGACCTGGCGGTAGCCGAAATCGTCGATAGCCAGATCGACCTGGTTGGCCGGCAATTGCTGGGCCTCACCCTGGCTTGTGCCCGCTGCCACGATCACAAGTTCGATCCCATTTCGACCAAGGATTACTACGCTCTGGCGGGCATCTTCTTCAGCACCCGAATTGCCACGGGCAAGCTGGTTGCTGACGGCCGCCTAGGGAACGATCTGACGCAGATGCCGCTGCTCAGCGCCGAGGAAGAAGCCCATAACCTGGCTTTGGATGAGGCCGCGGCCAAGCTGGAAGAACAGATTGCCGCCATCGAGAAGAAGATTCCCCAGGCCGCGCGGCTGGTGGCTGTCAAAGCGGAGCTGAAGGAAGTCGCCCTGCAGATCGAAAAAGCGGCCACGGCCAACAACCAGAAGCTGATGGAACAGCAAACCAAGCTGCAAGCCGAGCAAGAAAAGCTGCTGGCCGACCAGCGCGAAAAGGGCTGGGACGATAACCCCGAAGAACTGAAAGAGATCGCCGCGCTGAAGAAGCAAATCAACAAGCTCCTCGCCCAGAAGGTGAACGCTCCCAGCGCCGTCGCCGTGATGGAAGGCGGCGTGCCGGGCAGCAATCGCGAAGGTATCGGCGATGCCCCCGTTTACCTGCGTGGCGAGTATCAGCGCGAAGGCGAGATCGTGCCCCGTCGCTTCCCGGTCATCCTGGCCGGCGCATCGCAAACGCCGATCGGCCAACGGACGCAGCAAAGCGGCCGCCTGGAACTGGCCGAGTGGATCACCTCGCCGGATAACCCGCTCACCGCCCGGGTGGAAGTGAACCGCATCTGGCAGCGTTTGATCGGCCGCGGGCTCGTCCGCTCGCCCGATAACTTTGGCCGGCTGGGCGAACCGCCCACGCACCCCGAACTGCTGGACCACCTGGCTCACCGGTTTGTGAAGTCGGGCTGGTCGGTCAAGCAGTTGGTGCGGGCGATTGTGCTGTCGTCGACTTATCAACAGTCGAGCGCTGCGGCGCCGGAAGTCGCCAAGACCGACCCTGAAAACGTGCACCTCGCCCGGATGAACCGCCACCGCCTCACCTACGAGGAGCTGCGCGACTCGCTGCTCGTGGTGGCTGACCGCCTGGCCGATGGTCCCAAGGCCGCCAAGGGCAAAGAAGTACGTACGATCTACCTGCCGCTGGAACGCCGCCGGCCCAACGATCTGGCCACCATTCTCGATGGGCCCGATCCCAAGGCGATTGTTCCGGTTCGGGCAGAAACCACCACGGCGCCGCAAGCGTTGTTCCTGATGAACAACGAGATGGCCGCCGAATCCGCCCGCGTCCTCGCCGCCAAATTGGAGCAGGACGAGTCGCTCACCGACGAGCAGCGGGCCCAGCGGCTGTGGCTGACCCTGCTATCGCGCCCGCCCGCGGCTGAAGAAACGCAACTGGCACTCGCGTTTGTTGCCGATTATTCCTGGGAGCGGTTTATCCACGCTCTTTTATGCACCAACGAGTTTGCCTACCTTGACTAAAGCTCCAGGTTGCCGGCGGGTGGTATCATCCAACCACTGGCTGATCGCTTGATTGGGGAGTGATGCTGATGACACGACCGGGCCCCTTCGTACCCCACGCAGCCGCGGCAGGCAAACCGGCGGCGGGAATCGATCGCCGGCGGATGCTCGCTTGCCTGGCAGGCGGCTTCGGCACGGTTGGCCTGACCTCGCTGCTGGCCGATGAGGCGGCTGCCGAATCGTCCACCAGCCTGTTGGGCAATGGCCGGGGTCTGCCGCATCACACGCCGCGAGCCAAGCGCGTCATCTTTCTGTTCATGAGCGGCGGCCCGTCGCAAATGGACACCTTCGACCCCAAGCCCGACCTGGCCAAGTGGGAAGGCAAACGCCTGCCCGTGCTCGACCAGAACACCAACAAACTGTTGGGCAAGCCGCGTCCGCTGGGGAACGCCTTCCCCTCGCCCTGGAAGTTCGCCAAGCATGGCGAGTGCGGCATGGACGTGAGCGAGCTGTTCCCGCACGTGGCCAAGCGGGTGGACGATATCTGTCTGCTCCGCTCGATGAGCTGCGACAGCTTCTTCCACGCCCAAGGCACACTGGAAATGATGACCGGCAGCGGTCTGTTCCTGCGGCCCAGCTTCGGCTCGTGGCTCACCTATGGACTGGGCACCGAGAACCGCAACCTGCCGGGCTTCGTGGTGCTGGGCAAGATGATGGGCGCGGCCGACCCCACCAAGGTGTTCAGCTCGGCCTTCTTGCCGGCCGAGTTCCAGGGCACGCAGCTCTCGAACCTCAAGGAGCCGATCCCCAACCTGCGTCCCAAGCTGGCTGAGCAGGAACAGCGGGCCCAGTTGGACGTGCTCCATCGGCTCAACCAGCGACACCTGGACGACCGGCCCGATGCCTCGGTGCTCAACGCCCGGATCGAGGCATTTGAACTGGCCTTCCGCATGCAAACGGTCGCCACCGACGCCTTTGACCTGTCGCGCGAAACCCAGGCCACGCTGGATCTGTACGGTATCAACGACAAGGTCACCGCCGACTACGGGCAGCAGTGCCTGCTGGCCCGGCGACTGGTGGAACGTGGCGTGCGCTGCGTGGTGGTGAACCACAAGGACTGGGACCAGCACAGCAAGTTGATCGCGGGCCACGAGAAGAACGCCCGCGAAACCGACAAGCCGATCGCCGGCCTGCTCTACGACTTGAAGCAGCGCGGCCTGCTGGAAGACACGCTGGTGATCTGGGGCGGCGAGTTCGGCCGCACACCCAACACCGAAGGCAAGGACGGCCGCGACCACAACACGGCGGCGTTCTGCATGTGGCTGGCTGGTGGCGGCGTGAAGCCTGGCTTCACCTACGGCGTGACCGACGAGTTCGGCGCCTATGTGCGTCAAGGCCGGATGCACGTGCACGACCTGCACGCCACGATCCTGTACCTGATGGGCATCGACCACGAGCGGTTCACGTATCGCTACGGTGGCCGTGACTACCGCCTGACCGACGTCTTCGGCAACGTGGTCCACGATATCATCGCATAAGCAGGGTCCGCATTGCGGGCCAGCTTTTGACCGTTGAACGTCTGGTACGCGCCGCTCTTAGACGCACATGTACGCCGGGCGCATTGCGGCTTGGGACAATGAGCGGTAGCCGAGCGGGTACCTCGTGTTCCTTCGCTAGCGCTTCAGGCTTCAAGATCCCTCGCTGACGCTTCGGGTTAGGATGGGCGGCGATTCAGGCGTCCCAGATGGCCGCATCCATGGAGATGCGGGAAGAGCCCTCACTGACGTTTCGGGTTAGGTTGGGCGGCGTTTCAGGCTTGAAAATCCCTCGCTGACGCGTCGGGGTAGGATTGCTTGGCTCGGGCGTTATCTCGCCATAGCGCCGATTCGCTAACTCGCGCTATCTGGCTTCACTGCCCGGGTGGCGATGAATGTCGCCAGGTAATCCGAGAGCGGGTCGATGCTGTCTTCGCCGTAGCGGTCTTCAAAGAAGCCGGTCAGGATCAGGCCGGCTTCAAGCTGGCCGCCGATCAGATCTTCCAAGGTGTGGCCAAACTCCACCGGCAACAATTCGTCCTGGTATCGGCGGCGGCACTCGTCAGGCGGCAAGCTCGTGATGTCGGCATACGGGATTGAATACCGTACCGTCAGGTTGCTGTTCTCCAGATCATCCGGGTCGAACAGATAACGCACCGGATTGATGAAGCCGGCCAACAGCACGCCGCCGGCCTTCAGCACGCGATGGCACTCACGCCAAACCGGCTTCACCGCCGGCACAAAGCAGTTGGAACACGGATGAAAGATCAGATCGAACGTGCCATCGGCAAAGGCCGAAAGATCGGCCATGTCGCCTTCCACGGTTTGCAATTCCAACCCTTCACGCCGGGCAACCTCGCGGTCCTGCTGCAATTGCTGCGGCGAGTTATCCAGCACGGTCACATGCGCCCCCGCGGCAGCCAGCAGCGGTCCCTGCTGACCTCCACCGCTTGCCAGGCAAAGCACATTGGCACCATCTAGCGGCGGATACCAGTTGGGCGGGACCGGGCGCGAGGGCGTCAGCAGCAGTTCCAGTTTGCCGCGGCGAGCTTGGGCTACCGCTTCGGCATCGACCGGCAGCGTCCAGGGATTGCCTCGCTCCACTTCGCAATCCCACGCCTGGCGGTTGTAAGCACGAATCGCATCGTCGCTAAGCGGGGACGGTTCAGACATGCGCACAATAGCCCTGGCAGAAGGTTCGAAAGGTTCGACTAAGCGCCGATCGGGTTGGAATCGGCCTGCAAGAAGTGCGGCAACACGCCGGGCAGCAACGCGAAGTTGAAGTGCACCCGGCTGCCGACCGCGCGGCGGCGATTGAACACGGCGCAGCTTTGTGTGTTCATCGGCTCAAGCTGCGGCTGGCTGTCGATGGGCGCGGCCACCAGCAGGTCGGCCGGGTCGTACTGGCGAGCCGTGCACGAGCAGAGATTAGCCGAGGCATCCACCTGCCAGTTGGTGTTGAGGTAGCCGCGCAGGCTTTCGCCGGCCTCGGCCAGCCAGGTGTGCCGGCCAAGCTGCACTTCGATCGGTTCGACCGGCACCAGGGGCGAAGCCAATCTGGCCGTAGCCGGGAACACGCCGACCATGGTTTGCAGTCGGCCCTCAGGTGTTTCGAGCCGTTGGCACAGGTAGGCCAGCCCACCGCCCTCGGCATAGATCCGCCGGCCCTGGCACACGTGGTTCCGCAGCGCCGAAAGCATGCAATGGTTCGCGGCAAGTTCGTTCGCGTAGATGCCAGCCCGACCGCAGCCCAGGTAAACGATATCGGTCTCCGCCGGCAGCGATTCATCGGCCAGCGGCGAGAACTCCACGACCTCGGCCCCGCGCAGTTCCAAGAGATCGAGCGTTTCAGCGAAGTAGCAATTGAAGGCTTCGTCGTAAGCCACGGCCACACGCACGCGATCGCTGCCGGGCATCGGGCGGTAAAGCTGCTGCTCGGGCGGATCGAAGCTTTCTCGATTGGCGAACTGCAGCAGCCGCTGCGTGCAGAACATGGTGCCTAGTTCGCGGGCCAGCGCGTGACACAGTTCGGCGGGCGGAGTGGTGCCGGGCCGCAAGGCGGCGACCTCGGCTTTGAGGGCAGGAACGGCCGGCAGCGCTCCCAGGACCGGTTTGCCCCACAGCGGCTCCAGCAGGGTTTGCCAGTAACACAGGTCAGCCCGGTCACGCACGCCATCGAGCAGCAGAGCATCGGCATGCGCGGGGCGAGCCGGCATCTGGCAGCCGCGGCAGCCAGACACACAAACGACGCCCAGCCGCGGCAGGTCGAGCCAGTCGCATAGCGCGTCGAGGCGTCCGCCACGGGCGGGGCTATCGGCGGCCAGCGAACCTTCGACCACGCGCAGGTCACACTTGGCCGGGGTGTGAAGGAACACCTCGCGGCAGGTCTGCTGGTTCATCAGCCAGCTATCCAGGTGCCGTGAGGCAATGCCGGTGGCCGCCAGGGCTCCGCCGTAAGGACAAAAACAGGCCCGCGAGAAGTAGTGCTGCACCTGCAACCCGGCTTGCCGCAACAGCGTCAACAGGCCCCAGGTGATGGGCCGCAGGTCGGCCTGGGCTTGCAGACTTCCGATTGCGAGTCGCGGCAGAGATGCCATAAGAAGCCGCCAGATTATGTCGTGCCCGTCCGACCATCACAAACGGAAATAGGACGGGGTATAGGGATGCTGGGAATGGGATGGGGCGCCGCCACAACAGGCACCATGGCGACCGGGATGCTGACCAGCTTGGCGGCAGCACCTAACTGGCGCAATTCTTAGGACGCTTGGAGGGTGCGGTCAACCCTGGCCTCTAGCAGAAATCGCGCCGGCCGTGGAAACCGTTCAGATGGCCCGCCGGGCGGTAACGTGCGCCGGGTGCGGTATGCCCCCCGCGCGACCAGACCGTTTGGCCCCTGTGCTTCCCATCCGGCGAAGGACGTTCCTTCCCCATACCGGGTTGCCACTGGCCCCTTAGGATCGCTACGGTGCGCGCCCTTTAAGCCTAATCGAGCGTAACGACGGATGCCACGCGCGCCTTACACGAACACCGTTACAGCCGCCTGGCGGTATGCGGCGATTGCCTGGCATGGTGGCGTAACTCTGCTGCTATCGCTAGCATCTGCCCGCAGGACACTCACCACGTTTTCACTCTAAACGCTTGTTTGACCGGCCAGCAGCAGAGAACGCGAGGCCGTTAGCGGGGCGTCTGCGGACGCGGCGCCTGGCCGGTGGCAGGCTGGGCCGGCGGTTGTTGCTGGCCCTGGTTCTGCGGGCCGCGCGGCATCTGGCTGAGGTCCAGGAACTCGGCCCCATCGACCTCGATCCGGTTGGTGTCCACCCAGAACATGATCTTGCGCGCAGCCGCCCGCGAAACCTTGCTGCCGATCTTTTCTTGCCGCCACAGTTCGGCAGCGGTGCGCGGGGTGCCTTCGAGCACCAGCAGGCCCTTGTCCTCGGTGTACGTCAGCCGCTGAGAGTTGGCGGTGAAGGTCTGGCCTTCGACCACGGTGTTGCCGTCGGCCACCAGTTCAAACCATTTCTGGTCTTGGCCGGCCTGCATCTGCGTTACGGTCAACTGCCGGCACGAGAGCACCACGCCTTCGGGGCCAAGTTGATCGACACGGTTGGGATCCACGGTCGCATCCCAGGAGGGGATCGGCGCGTAGACCGTTTGGACGTTGTCGCCAAAGATCATCTGCCGCCGCCGGATGTTGCCGGTCAGGCTGCGGTTGAAGTCCACGCGCAGATAGGTGAGCTGCTTTTCCTTGGGCCCACTGGCTGCGGCGCCGGCCAAGGCTCCGCGGCCCGAGGCCAGCGGCGAGCTGTCGCTGCGCTGGTTATAACCAGCGCGCTTGAGCCAGCCTGGTCCGCTGCCGAACACGCCGCCGGAGCGCTGGTCGATAGTCAGGTCGGCGGTTTGCATTTGTTCGTACGAGTCGAGCTGGCCGCGCTCGTCGAACGTGCGCCGCTGCATATGCACGCCGTTGCGGCAGCGAATGACCGCCACTTCTGGCCGGTTCGTCGGGCGCTCTTGCCGGACGAACGAAACCCGTTCGGTGAACAACACCTCCAAGGTTTGCGTTTGCAACTGCTCTTGCTGATGCTTGGCGACGACTTCGCGTTCGAAGGTGGCCTGCTGGCCGTCGAACTGCATGCTGCCTTGCCAATCGACCAACAGCGGCACCGGCTGACTGAGCGCTTCGCCCTGCAGGCCGCGTTCGATGAGCAGGGTCATCTGGCCCGGGCCATCGATCCAAACCTTGTTGGCGGCCTGGTCGAGGTTCACGGCGGCGCCATCGAGCGCCAAGCCGCGGCCTTCGACATGGCCCGGCTTGCCAACCACGGTGACCACGGCGGCGTTGGGCTGCTGCTGCACGGCGTGGATGCGATCGCCGGTGACGAGCATCGGCCGCTCGCCGGGCTTGGGCGTTTGGGTTTCGTGGAGCCTCGCACTACCGGAAATCACCACTTCCGATAGTTCCATCTCCTCGCCCATCACCCGCATCTCGATCCGCACCAGATCACCCCGCACGTCGAACTGCTGCTGAGGCGCCTGCGGCTGCGGCTGAGGAAGCTGCTGGCCGGGCACGTCGGGGCGGAACTGTTGTTGATACTGGGGCTGCGGTTGAATGGCCGTGACGGGGATCGCACCCGGCTGCACGGCGCGGACCGCCATGCCCGAGGGCACACCCGTGGTTGGATACGGCAGCGGAGCTGGCTGAGGCGGAGCCGGTCGCGGCACGGCCGGCAGCGAGCCGGGGTAAGCCACGTGGGCTTGGACCGCACCCTGTTGCATTGCCCCCAGTTGGGCTCGCTGCATCTGCGCCGCGGCTGGGTGCACCACGTGGGCGACCCCACCCTGCTGCACCGGCATGCGCGGCGGAGCTTCCACAAACCAGGCTTCCAGCTTTTCGGTTCGGCCGTTGAGTTGCGGGGAACGGATATCCACGCCGCCCCGGGCCATCATCCGTTGCGGCGAAAGTTTGGGCCGCAGCTTCGACGCGTTGGCGTTATTGGCCACCAGGCCGGCAGCGCCCGGGCCTGCCGGCGCTTCTGGCTCGCGGGGTACCATGTCTTCGCGCAGCCACACATGGACCTCTTCCGCCGCCAGCTTGCCCATGCCAGTCATCTGGCTGACCGTCTGACCTTCGATCGAAATGACCTGCTGGCCTTCGTGCGGTCGGGCGTGGAGTTGCTTGGTCCAGCGGGCTTCAAACCGCTTGGGCGTGGCCGGTTGTGCGGCCGGCGCGCGTCGGTCGCGACTGTTCTCAGGCACCACCCAGTTCATCCAGCCTTGGCCCACGGCCAGGAATTGGCCGATCCGGCCTTCGGGGCCCGGCTGGTAATGCAACTGCTGGGCGTGAATCTCGTTGGTCTGTTCGCGGAATACGACCTCGCGATTGGATTCCAGGCTGATCCGCCGCGTGGTCACTTCGTAGGTGAGCTTTTCGCCGCGAGCGTACACAGCCGACGACGGCGCGCTGAGCACCACCGGATTGCCCTTGGCGACCAACCGCTCGGGCTCCAGCTTGGGAACGCGGTCCTTGCCGGGGTCCTGGCCTTCAGGCGGAGCCTCGGGCTTGAGGAATAGTTCGAGCACTTCGCAAGCCAGGCGATCGCTCGGACCCGGCGAATTGATCCGCAGCACGTCGACCTGTTCTTCGAACGTGGCCAGGTACTGGTGGAAGTCAAAACGGAACGGACCGTGGCAGGTCACCGTGATCGGCGTGGTGGTGCCGGCGGGCGTTTGCTCCTGCGGCGCGGACTGGGCAGCGGCGGCGATATCGCCCGGGGCGGCCTTGCTCTTGAACTGGAAGTTCATCTGCACGTCGTGCGAGAGCGTGAGCTGTTTGACGCGGCCGAACTTGCGTTCCACGCCGAGCTTCTTGGCCGTTTTCTCATCCAGCAGATCGATCTGCATGCCGCGGCCCGAACCGTGGTTGGGGCCCCAGCGGAACTGCACCGTGTGCGGAGTCTGGATCGCCGCGGGCGACAGCG
>Ga0182737_1002645_pt1 | contig 14313 bp, 11 predicted proteins | sample eDN5th30CBELigOP_FD_128878 | JGI IMG/M metagenome (GOLD analysis project Ga0182737, IMG submission 128878) | Enriched Organic Plus compost microbial communities from Emeryville, California, USA - eDNA 5th pass 30_C BE-Lig OP (version 2) (version 2) ... | reverse complement strand
GGAGGCCTTCGCGGGAGCTAGTGGCGGTTTCAGCCACGTTGGCAGCGTGGTTACTCGGGAGCGGAACGACGATCGAGCACAACTGCGCGAGGACTGTTCAGCGGCGCGCAAAAGGGGTTGTAAAAATTTGGAGCCAGCTTGGCGGAAGTGAATGCCCTGCTGGGCTTTATCGCGATTTCGCGACCTAGCGTAAGTGTTGTGGAAACCACCCGCTGGGGTGGTGTTCAGCGCGGGCCAATTCGAGCAGAGTCCGCCCGGCGAGCCTACTACCTCTTTGCTCCTACCTCCCCGCGCCCCGTTTCAGCCACGGCGAGGAATCCGCCCCTCAGGACCCAGCCGACTCAAACGCCCGCATGGCTGTTTCGTAGACGTCTTTGAGCGGAAGGTTTTGCTCGGTGGCGATGCGGCGGCACGATTCGAATTCAGGGGAGAAGCTGAGCGAGCCGTCGCCGAGGACAGCCAGCTTGCCCTCGATCGGACCCCACTGGGTTTCGACCGCGTGCGGCTGGCGCTGGAGCTTGTGCCGGCTGGCGGGCCAGCGGCGGACGCCGAGCGTGCCCGTCTCGCGGAAGAGGATCTTTTCCATCTTGGCCAGCAAGTCGGGCTGACAGAGAACCGTCATCAGCACGCCGGGGCGGTTCTTCTTCATCTGGATCGACGTGGTGTAGACGTCGAGGGCCCCGGCTTCGAAGAGTTTGGTGGTGGCGTGGCCGATGATCTCGCCGCTGATGTCGTCGACGTTCGTCTCCAAGACCCAGATTTGGTCGGCGACGAGATTGGTGTTGGCTTCGCCGAGGACCAAACGCAGCAGGTTGCCTTGCTCCTTGAAGTCCTTGTCCCCTGCCCCAAGTCCGATCGTCTGCATCGTCATCGGCGGCAGCGGGCCGAACTCGTCGGCCACCGTGGCGACAATCGCGGCGCCGGTCGGCGTCGTCAGTTCGCTCTCGACGACCGAAGGCGCGAGCGGGATGCCTTTGAGTAGTTCCGCCGTCGCGGGAGCCGGGATGCTCACGCGGCCATGTTCGATCTCGATGAAGCCGAAGCCGGTCGGAATGGGCGAGCAGACGATCCGATCGACGCCCAGCAGAGAGATGCCGATGGCGGCGCCGACGATGTCGGCGATGGAATCGACCGCGCCGACTTCATGGAAGTGAACCTTGCGGAGCGTCGTGCCGTGCACCTTTGCTTCGGCTTCGCCGAGGCGGGTGAAGATGCGTTTGGCCAGGTCTTTTTGCGGTGGCGTTAGGACAGAGCTGGCGTCGATCTTCTCGGTGATGTGATGGAGATGCCGGTGGGCGTGCTCGGGCTCGTGCTCGACCGTGACCTTCGTCGCGCGAAAGCCGTGCCGCTTTACTTCGGCTGCCACAAGCCGGCAACTCGGCAAGCCGAGCGAGTCGATACCGGCTTGAATTGCAGCCAGATCGACACCTGCGTCGACCAGAGCGCCCAGAGTCATATCGCCGCTGATACCACTGGGACAATCGAAGTAGGCGATCTTCATGGGGAGAGGTCAGGGAGCAGAGGTTCAAGTTCCAGTACTGAGTACTCAGTACTGTGTACTGAACGCGAGCGCATCGCAACTAGCGCAGCGCCAGGGAACTGCCTGACGCTGGTCTGCCCAAGCTTTCCTCGCGGAAGTCTGAACGCCGCTCTCTGAATCTTCGCCTACTGCTTCTCGTGCACCACCGTCACGCTGGTGCTGATGCCGCCGCGCGGGGTGAAGGAGGCGACGAGTTTCAGGCGGCGCGGCTGGAGAACGGCGACGAGATCGTCGTGGATGGAGTTGGTGACGTTCTCGTAGAAGATGCCCTTGTTGCGAAAGCTCTGGAGGTAGAACTTCAGGCTTTTCAGCTCCACGCACTTCTTGTCGGGCGTGTACGTGATCGTCAGGGTGCCGAAGTCGGGCTGGCCCGTCTTCGGGCAGACCGAGGTGAACTCGGGGCAGACGATCTCGATGACGTAGTCGCGGCCGGGGAACTGGTTTTCGAACGTTTCGAGAAGTTGGATGGGGGGCTGATCGGCCATGGCGAAAAATTGCTCCTTTACCGGCCATTTTCGCCGCAAAGGAGTGGGGCGCAAAGGTGGGGGCGAAGAGAGGCGGAAGGCGGAGCGCGGTGCTTCGGGTTGCCGCAGATGAGGCTGATTCCGGTTCTCTTTCCCCCTTACCTCTTTTCTCTTCCCTCTTCGCTCTTCCGGCCCACGCTAGAATGGCTGAGTGAGAATCGTCGAAATCTACCAATCCATCCAAGGCGAGGGGCGACTTACGGGGACGCCGAGCGTGTTCGTGCGCGCTTCGGGATGTAACCTGCGGTGCTGGTTTTGCGATACGCCGTACGCCTCGTGGAAGCCGGAGGGAGAGGATTGGTCGGTCGATGAGATCGTCGCCGAGGTGCAAAAGCTTGACGCGGATCACATCGTCATCACCGGCGGCGAACCGATGCTTTTTGCCGAGTTGGTTCCGCTCTGCCACCGGCTCAAGGAACTGCGGAAGCACATTACGATTGAGACGGCTGGGACGCTTTATCTTCCCCTGCCTTGCGATTTGATGTCGATCAGCCCCAAGCTCGCCGGTTCGGCGCCGAGCGTGGAGCAAGGTGGCCGCTGGCGCGAACGCCACGAGCAGTCGCGGCATGTGCCCGACGTGATTCGCCGACTGACCGAGGAGCACGACTATCAATTGAAGTTCGTTATCAATCAGCCAAGCGACTTGGAATCCGTCGAGCATTACCTGGACGAGTTCCCGCACGTCGCCGACGAAAACGTCTGGCTTATGCCGCAAGGAACCGACCAGAAGCAGCTCGAAGCGACGGCTGCGTGGCTTGAGCCGCAATGCCGCCTCCGCGGCTGGAACTACTGCCCGCGCAAGCACATCGAGTGGTTCGGCGCGACGCGGGGAACGTGACCCGCACAAAAAATCACGCCTCCGCGGCGGCGCTTGCTACAATTGCCAATCCCGCCGCTAGGGCGGCTTTCAGCCTGCCCATCAAGAACCAATCCTCCGACCTTTGTTCATCACGCGCCGGCCTGGAAAGGCTGCCCTACGAGCGCTCCGCCCGCCGAAATCGCATTCATGTCAAATATCGATCCTTTTGTTGCTAATGAAGTTGCCCGCAGGCGGACTTTTGCGATCATCTCGCACCCCGACGCCGGTAAGACCACGCTCACCGAAAAGCTGCTGCTTTACGGCGGCTGTCTCGACGTGGCTGGCGCCGTGCGCGGCCGCAAGTCGCAGCGGGCCGCCAAGAGCGACTGGATGGAGCTGGAACGTCAGCGCGGCATTTCGGTCAGCTCAACCGTGCTGTCGTTCGATTTCGACGGCTTTCGGGTGAATCTGCTCGATACGCCCGGTCACCAGGACTTCAGCGAAGACACCTACCGCACGCTGATGGCTGCCGACTGCGCGGTGATGGTGATCGACCTGGCGAAGGGGGTGGAAGCCCAGACCGAGAAGCTGTTTCGCGTCTGCGCGATGCGGAAGATTCCCGTGCTGACGTTCGTCAACAAGGTCGACCGTCCCGGTCAGGAGCCGCTGGCCATTTTGGCCAACATCGAAGAGAAACTGGGGCTGGAGGCGATTCCGTTCAATTGGCCGGTCGGCAGCGGCGGCGATTTTCGCGGGATTGTCGAGACCGACACGGGCGTGGCCCACGTCTTCGAGAAGAGCAACGGGCAATCGCGCGTCGCGTTTCAGTCGTATCCGGTCGAGGAGATTCCCGAGGCGGACTGCGAACCGGCGATTCGCCAGCAGGCTGCCGAAGAGCTGGAGCTGGTGCGGACGGCTGGGCCGGCGCTCCAAGCGGAGCGATTTCTCCGCGGCGAGATGACGCCAGTTTTCTTCGGCAGCGCGCTGAACAACTATGGCGTCGAGCATTTCCTGCGAGGGTTTTTGAAGCTGTGTCCGCCGCCGGGAGATCGGATCAGCGATCAAGGCAAGGTGCCGGCCGCCCGGCGGGAGTTTTCGGGCTTCATCTTCAAGATCCAAGCCAATCTCGACCCGCGGCACCGTGACCGCGTGGCGTTCATGCGGATTTGCTCCGGCCGCTTCCAGCGTGAAATGGAAATCGTCCATCCGCGGACGGGCAAAAAGCTACGCCTGGCGCGAGCGCACCGGCTGTTTGCCCAGGATCGTGAGACCGTGGACGAGGCGTTTCCGGGAGACATTGTCGGCCTGGTGAATCCGGGCGAGTTTCGGCTGGGAGACACGATCTGCGAGGGTGCGCCGGTCAATTTTCATGGCCTGCCGCAGTTTCCGCCGGAGTTTTTCGCCACGTTGCACTGCACCGACACCTCGCGGCGAAAGCAGTTCGACCGGGGCCTGCAGCAGCTTGTGGAAGAGGGGGCGATTCAGTTGTTCACGTCCCCCGACGAAGCCCGGCGGGAGTTTGTGCTGGCGGCGGTCGGCGAACTGCAGTTCGACGTGGTCCGCTTTCGCCTCGAAACGGAATACAACGCGACGACGACCCTGACCTGGCTGCCGTACAAGCTCGTCCGCTGGATGCCGGACATCGATCCCCGCCAGCCGCCGCGGCTGAAGCTCCCCTACGGAGCCCGCCGGGTGATCGACCAAAACGGAATGCAAGCGATTCTTTTTGAATCGATTTGGGAGGCCGAGCACACGGTCAAAGAGAACCCCTCGATTCGGTTTTCCGCCATCGGAACCCCTGGCGCAGCCGAATTCTCCGATTCCAAGGTCGCCGGATAACGAAAAATCGGCCTGAACCCCTCCGGGGTGGAGTCGCTCCTTACCAGTTGTCGAAGAGGTCAAAACAGCGTAAACTGTTCATCTTTGAGGCCAGGACCGCGGCTCCGCTGGGCTGTGGAATTGGGCTCAAGATGGCTCCCGCTGCCGGACGATTTTTCCGGCTTGGGGGGCAAAAACCGCGCGGTTAGCTCAGTTGGTTAGAGCGCCACGTTGACATCGTGGAGGTCACAAGTTCGAGTCTTGTACCGCGCACTTCTCTTCTTTTTCTTTGGGCCGGTTCATCGCGGACGCGATTGAGGCAAGTTCGCCGGCCTTGCTGCCCGTACCCGCTCTAGTGGGGGCGTTTCTGCATTCAAGCCCCTCGGCATCCTGAACTGCGTTTGCGCGCTTTTCGCAGGGCTTAGGAAGATTCCCTCCGTTCACCGGGGCGCTGTCGCGGGGCTGCGTGAGGGCTTTGAGGAATCCGTTTCTTCCACGGACGCGGCAGAGCGCGTGACATTCTCGCGAAGGAAAGCCGCGAACCTCTTTGCCCGCGGCGGCTCCTAATCGTTGACAGGCGCAACTGGCCGCCGAATGGAAGGAACGATCTGTGAAACGCTTCTCGGATGAAGATCAACGAGGGAATACCCTCCGCGGCTTGCATTACGGCATGCCGGTGATCGATCCTCGCTTGCGCCGATGACGGTTCGGCTGAAGTCCAGATGACTTACAAGCCCGGCGTCACCAGCAGACGCCGGGCTTTTTTGTTGGCTTACCGGCTTGGAGCGTGCGATTGCCCAACGGGAGCTGGCGTCGGTTGGAATGCGGAACTCGGAATAGGGAATGCGGAATAATAGTGAGGTGCGGGGGCATTATCCCGCATTACGAATTCGCCTTTCCGCATTCGCAATGTGTCCCCGAGCGCCTATGCGAACGAATATGGTTGGAGCCCGTCGAACATGACTGCCGTTCTCGATCAGCCGACGCTTGTTTTGAACCGTAATTGGCAGCCGATCGGCGTGGCGCCGGTCTCGCGGTCGCTGATGCTGGTTTGGAATGAGAATGCCCACTTCGTCGACCCGAGCGACTTTCAGCTCTACACGTGGAGCGATTGGTCGCGACTGAAGCCGGCCGACGACGAGCCGTTCATTCAGGCGGTTCGCCTGCGGTTGCGAGTGCCGGAGGTGGTCGTGCTGACGCGCTACGATCGGTTGCCGTCGCGGAGCGTTCCGCTGAGCCGGCGGAACCTGTTCCAGCGCGATGCGTACACCTGTCAGTACTGCGGCGCCCAGCCGGGGAGCGAAGAACTGACGATCGACCACGTCGTGCCGCGTTCGCGCGGCGGAGTGTCGAGCTGGGAAAACTGCGTGCTGGCTTGCGTCGAGTGCAATAAGCGCAAGGCCAATCGCACGCCGGCGGAAGCGGGCATGCCGCTTCGCAGCGTCCCTGCACGGCCCAAATGGCAGCCGCACTACGCCTGGCGGCTGCAGCGAATCGAAAGCTGGTCGAAGTTCGTCAGCGAGGCGTACTGGACCGTGGAGCTAGAGAGCTGACGGCTGGTAAAGCCGAAAGCGGAAAGCCGAAAGCGGAGGGGGCAGGAAATTGCGGGCGGATTCGTTCTCCGCTTTCCGCTTTCCGGCCTCCGCTTTCGAACAGTCCTCGGAGTGTGGTGGAGGCACGCGACTTTGCGGAGGTCGTAGGCCAGGTTCGACTCCTGGCGAGGGCATTCACAAAACAGACCGCTGACGTGTAGCTCGCGGCTCGTTTTGTCGGGCGTCTAAGCTCCAGCGAATTCAGCCACGTGCTAGCGGCCCAGGCGGCAATTTCGTTGAAATGCAATTGACCCTGCGGCCGATGGTCAGATAAGACGGTGCGCCGCGCTATTTTTCTGGCTGATTTGCTTGCATGCTGGCAAGGGGCGAAGGAGCGGCGGGCAGTCGGAAACGATGCCGACTCACTTAGCAAGGATGCGGATATGATGCGCTCGTTGTTGATCGTGGCGGTAGCAAGCGTAACTGTGGGGTGGACGGCCGACGTCGCCAAGGCTCAGCACGTCCACTTCTCGTTCGGCGGGCACGGGCACGGCCATGGACACTGGCATCATCACCACCACCATCCCGCGTGGTGTTACCCGCACTTTGGCATCGGCTACTACTGGGCTCCGCCGCCGCGGGTGACCTACGTGCAGCCGGAGCGGACGATCATCGTGCCGCAGACTGTGGTAGCCCCGGCGGTCAGCTCGACGACCGCTCCTGCGACCAGCGTCGCGAGCGTTCCTTCGACCTCGACTGTGGCTGCGACGACGCCTCCGGTTCGGACGAACTCGCTTCCCGCCTATCGCGGCCCAGGCGTGACCATCCAGAATCGCAACGCTGCGGGCCTTGCCGTGGCTTGTGTGGTGGACGGTCAGACGCAGCTTGAGCTTCGCCCTGGCGAAACGCGCCCGCTACGCGAAAAGGCTACGTACATCGTCGAATTCGACCGCGGCGGCAGCTTTGGCACCGCGAAGTATGAGCTGACCGAAGGCCAGTACGAATTCGTCGTCACCGAGCGGGGTTGGGATCTGGTGCGCGACGCGACCGGCGGCAGTTGGCAGACTGCGACCGTGCCGGAAGTGAAGAAGAACTCGCTGCCGAGCACGGTTCGGTAGGCCGCCGGTGACGCGGCATCGAGAGCCGCCTTCAGCCGGGGCGATCTACTTCGCCATGCGATGTTCCTCGGACTGCTCCGGGAACTCGCGATCGAGAATCTTGACGATCATTTGGGCAGCCGGCGTTCCCGGCTGAAGCTGGGCGTCGGGCGCGAGGCCGATCGCTTGCTTGTACTGCTGCACAATGGTCTGACGCTTGTGCAGGATGAACGAGAGCAATTCCCGTTCGCGCTGCTCGCGAGTGTTGGCGGCCATAGCGTTTCCCCTGGTCGATACTCCGTTCGGACTTCGGAGTCGAAGCCCGCCTTCCCCTAACGCATTGGCGCTCGCCACGGACGGGCTGCGGTTGCAGCCGCGGCTTTGCGGCGCGTCTCACGTCCGTTGAGGCGATTGGTCCGCCCCGGCAGATCGGCTGTGAGAAGCGTTCGCATGTGGTCGTACGCCCTAACGCCTTTTCTAGCGAACCTGGGGGAAAGAATACCAGACGCAAACTGCAAAACTTCCAAGAATCTTCGGGAAAAATGGCCGTTTCGCCGAAGGTTGTGACTCCGAGTCTGGTTCCCAAGGGGGTGTGTGCTGAAACGCGGCCCAACGGCATCTGCAGCACTGACGCCGCCCAAGTGTCGAAGCGGAACAGGATGGGCGTCGCTGAGTTGCGCTCCGCCCCGCCCCCCGCGTCAAGGCATTGCGCGGGCACTCGCCGCCGCGAATTCTTGCAATGCTACCGCAACGCCAGGCCCGCAGCCGGCCGTCGCGCTTTGGAACTCGCCAGGGGCAAAAATCCGCTCTTTGTCTCTTGAGGGAAGCGGCCCTAGAATAGTCGCGATGGCTACCGAAGTCGTTTCCAGTTCGCTGCTTACCACCGCTCGGCAGGAGTCGCTGCTGCTAGCACCCTATGCGATGCACAGCGCCGACTCGCGCGGCCGAAAGTACCCCGAACCCGAGCATCCCTACCGGGGCGCCTTTCAGCGGGACCGCGACCGCATCCTCCACTGCAGCGCCTTCCGGCGGCTGAGTGGCAAGATGCAGGTCTTCACCGGCGACATGGGGGACTATCACCGGACCCGACTTACGCACACGCACGAGGTGGCCTCGATCGCCCGTACGATGGGACGGGCGCTCCGGCTGAACGAGGACTTGATCGAAGCCTTGGCCCTGTTCCACGACATCGGCCATCCGCCCTACGGCCACGCCGGCGAAGACGCTCTGAACGAGTTGCTGCGCGACTTTGGCGGCTTCTCCCACAATCGCAACGCCCTCACGATCGCCGAAGAGCTCGAAGGACGCTATCCGAACTTCTCGGGCCTGAACCTCACCTATGAAGTGCTCGAGGGGCAACAGACGCGGGTGCTCAAAGAGCCGATTCCCGATCCGATGCCGCTCGACTATCGCGGCCCGCTTCTGGAAGTGCAGGTCGTCGAAGCCGCCGACAGCATGACCTACGACGCTCACGACTCCGACGACGCCGTGAAGCTCGGCCTGGTCTCGCTTGCCGACCTGCAAGAGAACACGCTAGTCCGCGAAGCCGTCAATCGAGTGCACCGCCGCTACGCTAATGTCCGCGGCGACGTCCTCCGCAAGGCGGTCGTTCACGAGCTGATCGATCGGCAGGTGACCGACGTCCTGCGGTACACGAGCGAGCGACTCGCAGCCTCGGCCCCGCCCGACGCCGAAGCGGCCCGCCGACTCGATTGGCGCGTGGGCTGCAGCGAAGAGCTGTGCGAACTGAAGGAAGAGCTGGAAGCGTTCCTCTACGATCGCGTCTATCGCCACCCGAAACTCATCGCCATGCGGGCTGAAGCCCAGCAGCGGATGAGGCAGATGTTCTACGGCTACCTGGAACGGCTCGATCTGCTCCCCGAACGTCATCGCCGCCGCGCCGAACGCATCGGCCCCGAGCGCGCGGTTGGCGACTACCTGGCGGGCATGACCGACCGGTTCTGCGAGCAGATTTACGAACTGCACTTTGCATCGTAAGCGTGGGGCTGACCGAATCTCGGTAGTCTTGCGCCCTGCCGATCATTTCTTCGCACTCGCCGGCGGATCGCCGACATCGGCAAACCTGGCGAACTGTCGATCGATCTCTTCCGCTGTCGGCTGGCCGCGGTGGATCCACAAACCGTAGCGGAGCTTCAAAGGTTCGCCGGTGGTGATTGTTCGCTCGCCGCCGTAGGTGAGCGACGTCCCCATCCAGCCGTCTCCGCGCACGTGAAAGTGCGTCGGATGGTTGGGATTACTGGGATGGTCCATCAGCGTAATCCCCTCGGCGACTTCGCGAGTGATCGGCCCCGAGTAATCGACCCAGCGGGCCTGCTTCCAGAGAATGGCCTCTTCGCCGGCCGCTCCTTCGGAGTTGCGTAGCGAGCCGCCCCCATCGTGTACCCCAATGGTCTTCGCCATTCGCACGCCGACAAGTCCGAACGGTGTTTGGCCGAGCGTAACCGGATCTTTGGCAGCCGATAGCTCGAGATCGATGACGAGTCGCCACTCGCCGTCGCTAAGCGTCTGAAACCGGAGCGTGCGAAACTCCTTGAGCAGCGGCTTCTGCTGCTGCGATTGGTCGACCCAGGCGTTCTCCACCTGGATGAGCGCTTCGTCGTCGGCGTCGTCAAAGCGGACGACCCGCTTGTGGACGATCCGGCCCTTGCCGGTGTCGCCCCAAAAGTCGACGTCCCCCACCTTGTGGTGCGAAACCCAAACCGAGTTGTGATGGCTGTGGCCGTTGGGATCGTGCGGATGCCCCATCCGCGTCAGCGAGCGACCGGAGGGGCCGATCAGCGGAAACAGAAACGGCCGATTCAGGTCGCCGCCGAAGTAGTACCGCGAGATCTCCTGGCCGTCGCGCTCCACGGCTGCTTGGGCCAGTGGAAGCGGAATCACCTGCATCCGCGGAACGGGCTTCGGCCCAGCGGGCTGCTGAGCCGAAGCCGTTTGAGCGCTGGCAGCGAAGCAGAGGAGCAAGGCGGCGAACAGCGACGACCAACGTAGCGACTTTGCCATAAACGCCCCCTGCCCTGCTTCGGCGAAGAACGTGGTGATTCCGCGAGCCCGCTTTCAGACGCCGTTTCGCAAGCGTCTCAGCCCTCGCCGTCCAAGAAGCTGTAGTCGATCTTCAGGATCTCGAGCGAGTACGAACCCTTCGGCGCCGGAATTTCGGCGATGTCGCCGATCTTCTTGCCGAGCAGTCCCTGACCGAGTGGGCTGGTAACCAGCACGCGGCCTTTGTCGTAGTCTTCTTCGCCCGAGCCGACGAGCGTGTAGACCTCTTCCTCGTCCATGTCGATGTCTTTCACCGTCACGGTCGCGCCGAACGAGACTTCGTTCTTGTTGAGCGTACTCGGATCGATGATGTGGGCTTTCGCCAGCTTGTGCTTGATCAGGTTGATCTTGGCCTGCAGCAAGCCTTGAGCCTCGCGCTGAGCATGGTACTCGGCATTTTCCTTCAGATCCCCTTCAGCTCGCGCGGCGCTGATTTTGTCGGCGATTTCGGGCATCTGCACCGATTCCATGTGCTCCAACTCTTCTTTCAGCTTCTGAAAGCCGGCCCGAGTCATTGGAAAGGAATCGTCCATGTCAGTAATCTCCCCATTCGACAAAAAACGCGACCTCCCAAGGGGAGGCCGCGGTGCACGATGTTCTAGATACTCGAATATTGTGTGCGATCCACTCCGGCATGTAAAGCCGCAGCCACAGCTCCGAGTGTTCACGCGGCACAGCCAATGCAAGCTTGTCTTTTGCACAGGCGAGACGCCTGTGCCACTTGCGACCTGCTAGCGACAAAACAGACGCCGCGAGCACTCTGCTCGCAGCGTCTGTTTGTGTTTCAATCTACTGTTCTGTAACCAGCGCGGCGACCAGCCACCGCGCCAGCGCGAGTCAAACGACTACTGCTGGCTAAGCGAGGTCACTTCGCCGGGCGAGGCCTTCTTCAGGTCCTTGTTCGCTTCGACGCGCCGGGCCGCTTCCTTCGTGATTCGCATGGCGAGTTCCATCTGGCTCGGCGTGAAGTACGGCTCGACCGTGCCATTCAGGTGCTTCGCGCCAACCTTCGCCGCCAGTTCCTGCCAGCTCATGCCGTTTTCCAAGTGCCACGCGGCAGCTTGGGCGCTCCGCTGATCGATCTCGCCGCGAGCGAGCATCTGTACGACGGCGATCACTTCCGGCTTGTCGGTGTAGGAGTCGATCGGCTTGATCTCGTAGGCTACGCGCGGGTTGGGATCGGCTTTGCCGTGCTCGAGGCAGACTGCGGCGAACTTGATCTTGCCGACCTTTTCGGGGCCGACGTTGAAGAAGCCGCCCATGCCGCCGCCGCCGAAGCCGCCCATGCCCATCCCCATGCCGCCCATGCCCATCATGCCGCCGCCGAAGGACTGGTTCTGGTTGTTGTTGCTATTACCGCCGATGCCGCCGCCAACGCCGCCGCCGAATTGGCCCAGCGCCGGAACGCCGGCGAATGCAGCCGGCAACTGAATCTTGAGCGGCTTCTTGGTCTTGTTCGTGATCATGGCGACGCCGGTCGTCGAATCCTTCGGGACCAGCTTCACTTCAATGTCGCCAGCCTTGATCGCGGCAAACAGTTCGACGTGCTCCGCGGCGTTGTTTTCCGCCGCAGCCTGCTCGGCGGACGAGGGCTTGGCCGCCGAAGAAGTCGAAACCATGAACGCCGCCGCCAGAACGGCCAGCACGAAACACTTCGCCGATTTCACAAGCCACCTCCAAAACTGTTTGTTCCGCTCGACCTACGGTGCAGCCGATCTCTCACGACGGGATGCGACAAGACTTGAATCCCGGCGGCCGTCGCATTCGACGGCCAGCTAAACGGAGCGTCCGGACCGATGCCCCAAGCACGACGTAAGTCTGCGGTATTCAAACTAATCGGCCCCCGCCAAGAACACAAATACAATCCGCCCAAATTATCTTTCTTCGCCGCATCCGCCCCGCTTCTCCCCCCGGCCGACGGGCGCGTTCCACAACTTTTTACGGGCCCTGCTGAACACCACCCCAGAGAGTGGTTTTCACAACACTTGCGCAAAGTCGTGAAATAGCGATAAAACCAGGCCGGCCATCCACTTCCGCCAATTTGGTCAAAATTTTTTACAACCCCTTTTCCAGGCCGCTGAACAGAGCGCTTTCAGCCGTTCTGGCGGCCAGTTCACAACCCCTCCGCGACGCCCACAATCAATCCAAACGCCAGCAGCGGCGGTCAGCCCGTTCCTGAGCAGCTGTTCAACCACCGCGCAGCGTCAAACGCCCCACGCCAGCTTAAAGCCAACGAGGTTCGTTTGGATGAAGTGTAGTAACTTGTAAAAACTTGTCAAGTTGCGGTCGTGGTTGCCCCGAGCATTCAACCCGGCATTAGGTTCCATCCCGGTGGGTTTCGCGGAACGCAAAGCCGCGAAGACGCCAGGCCGCCAAACGCGAAGAGGGCATTCTTCGACATATGTGTCCTCCTCTGCGACTTGGCGCCGTGGCGTTGTAAGGCGACCAAGCGGCGAACCTCACCCGTATCAAGCCAAGGCCTTCTGGGGGGATTCACCGCAAAAATGTCTCCGCACGCCCCTATTTGGTGCTAAGACAGTAGCACTCCGTGGCTGCCGATTCTTTTCTCGCGGGCGGTTCGGCGTATGGAATGAAGGTTTGGCGATCGTTATCGACTTCCGCTCCTTCCTCTCCCGGAGACCGTCGTGCCCCTGACCGCAGAATTTGAGGCCATTTTTCAAGAGGTAGTTAAACGCAACCCAGGCGAAGGCGAGTTCCATCAGTCGGTGCGCGAGGTGATGGAATCGCTCGGTCCTGTGCTGGCCAAGCATCCGGAGTTTGCCGAAGCCAAGGTCTTTCAGCGCCTTTGCGAACCGGAACGGCAGCTCATCTTCCGCGTGCCGTGGCAGGACGACCGGGGCGAAGTGCAAATCAATCGCGGCTTCCGCGTGCAGTTCAATAGTGCGCTCGGCCCGTATAAGGGAGGCATTCGCTTTCACCCGTCGGTCTATCTGGGCATCGTCAAGTTCCTCGGCTTCGAGCAGATCTTCAAGAACTCGCTCACCGGTCTGCCGATCGGAGGAGCGAAGGGCGGCTCGGACTTCGATCCGAAGGGTAAATCCGATTCCGAGGTGATGCGCTTCTGCCAGTCGTTCATGACCGAGTTGTGGCGAATCATCGGCGAGCACACCGATGTGCCAGCCGGCGACATTGGCGTCGGTGGCCGGGAAATTGGCTATTTGTTCGGCCAATACAAACGGCTGACGAACAAATTCGAAGCTGGCGTGCTGACCGGCAAGGGGTTGGTGTACGGCGGCAGCCAGGTTCGTCGCGAAGCAACCGGCTACGGCTGTGCCTACTTCATCGAAGAGATGCTGCGCACGCGCAACGACAGCCTGGAAGGGAAGCGAGTGATCATCTCCGGCTCCGGCAACGTCGCCATCTACGCGCTGGAAAAGGTCCGCCAGCTCGGCGGCCGCGTAGTGGCGATGAGCGATTCGAACGGCGTCGTGGTCGACGAAGCGGGAATCGATCTCGAACTGCTCAAGCAGATCAAGGAAGTGGAGCGGCGGCGGATTAAGGAGTACGCCTCGCACCGCAAGTCGGCCAGCTACAAGGAAGGTGGCAACATCTGGTCGGTGCCGTGCGACGTGGCCGTGCCGGCTGCCACGCAGAACGAGCTGACGGGTAAGGATGCAGCCACGCTAATCAATAACGGCGTGAAGGCGATTGGCGAAGGGGCAAACATGCCCTGCACGCCCGACGCGATTCGAGCGTTCCTTGAAGCCAAGGTGCTGTTCGGTCCCGGCAAGGCTGCCAACGCTGGCGGCGTGGCGACGTCGGCGCTCGAAATGCAACAGAACGCCAGCCGAGAAGCCTGGTCGTTCGAGGAGACCGACGCGAAACTGCGGCAGATCGTCCGCTCGATCCACGAGACCTGCGCCCGAGCCGCCGAGGAATTCGGCTTCCCCGGCAACCTGGTCCGCGGCGCCAACATCGCCGG
>Ga0182737_1002641_pt1 | contig 14337 bp, 8 predicted proteins | sample eDN5th30CBELigOP_FD_128878 | JGI IMG/M metagenome (GOLD analysis project Ga0182737, IMG submission 128878) | Enriched Organic Plus compost microbial communities from Emeryville, California, USA - eDNA 5th pass 30_C BE-Lig OP (version 2) (version 2) ... | reverse complement strand
CGGCCGCTGGCCCGCTAATAAGTTGCCATGACCAAGTCGCCCGAGAACCAAGAGTCGCTGCCCTTCGCCCCCAGCCGCTTTAGCCTGGCGCTGCGGCGGTGTTGCGGCGTTATGGTCTGGGCGGGGCCGATGATCGCGGGCATGGCTTTGGTGTGGGGCGGCGGCTGCTCGATGAACGAGAACGCAACCATTGGGGGCGTCAAACCGGCCACGCTGTTCAAAGACGACTTCACCAAGGACGAAGCCTGGCGGGCCAAGGTGAAGCGGGACAGCTTCCCGGATGCCAAGCCCAGCGGGCTGTAAAACGCCCGTCGCGGGCTCCTACGCCCCGCTCTTGCGGGCGTTTCTTGCTTGTCCGGCGAGGCCGCCTTGGGCGGGAATTCCGCGATTTTTGCGGCCAGTTGTCCCCTGCTCGGGGCCGGTTCTTGCGGCCTTTTCTTTCATCGGGGGGAGCTATAATGACCAAGACGGTATTTCGCGCGTGCGCACCCCCCTCGTGCTGTTAGGTTGCCCGGCAGGCCCGCTGGTCGCGAAGCCCCGTTTTCCGTGCGCATTCGTTTCAGACCGACCGCGAGCACTCACGCCTCAGCGCACGCAGCCGATTCCCCCCGGTGTTGCGGCTCGGGTTGGCCAGGCTCCCTGCCGAGAGTACTTCAGGAGAGGTTCATGAGAAAGCATCGCTGGATTGCTAGTTGGGCGGTGGCCGTTGCCCTGATTGGCTCGCTGAGCTGGGCAACCGTGTCCCAGGCGGCACCCACGCGTGAGGAAGTGGTCGCCAAGGCGATCAACTATCTGCGGACGCGGCAAAGCGAGGACGGCGCCTTCGCCAAGGAGACGGGCCCGGCGGTAACGGCGCTGGTGGTTACCTCGCTGCTGCGGCAAGGCCGCACCCTCAACGATCCGATGGTGGCCAAGGCCATTGCCTACGTCGAAAAGTTCGTTCAGGAAGACGGCGGCATCTATCAGGTGGGCAGCCACCACCGCAATTACGAAACCTGCGTGGCTGTGATGGCGTTCTCCGAGGCCAATCGCGACGGCCGCTACGATAAGGTTCTCAAGAAGGCCGACGCCTTCCTGAAGGGCCTCCAGTGGGATGAAGACGAGGAGAAGGAAAAGAACGATCCGGCCTACGGCGGCGCTGGTTACGGCAGCCACAAGCGGCCCGACCTTTCCAACACCAGCTTCCTGATCGAAGCCCTCAAGGCCACTGGCAACGACGCCAACAGCGAGGCGCTCCAGAAGGCCCTGATCTTCGTCAGCCGCAGCCAGAACCTGGAGTCGGAATACAACACCACGCCGTTTGCCGGCAAGGTCAACGACGGCGGCTTCTACTACACGCCGGCGGCCGGCGGCAGCAGCCAGGCGGGCACCCTGCCCAATGGCGGACTTCGGAGCTACGCTTCGATGACCTACGCGGGCCTCAAGAGCATGATCTACTGCGGCGTGTCGGAAGATGATCCGCGCGTCGAGGCCGCCATCAGTTGGATCAAGCAGCACTACGATCTGAGCTCCAACCCGGGCTTGGGCGATTCCGGCTTGTATTACTACTACCACACCTTCGCCAAGGCTCTGCATACCCTGGGCGTGGATACCTTTGTCGACGCCAACGGCAACAAGCACGACTGGCGCGATGAACTGGTGGCCACGTTGGCTGCCCGGCAGAAGGCCGACGGTAGCTGGGCCAACGAGAATCCCCGTTGGATGGAAAGCAATGCTGACCTGGTCACGGCCTACTCGCTGCTGGCGCTGAGCTACTGCGGCAAGTAGCGGCCGGGCGAAGCCAGGTTCGTTAACTGCGATGAAACGATAAAAGCCAACGGGCATGGATCATAAGAACCATGCCAGTTGGCTTAATTTGTTGGACGACTTGCTTACGCCGCTCTGACGCTCACCTGCCCCGCCGGCTTACAGCCGGTTGCAGATGGCTTCGGCCATTTCGCGGGTGCCCACGGCGGTGGGATCGTCGCGGTGCGGCTTCAGGTCGTAGGTCACGTACTTGCCTTCGGCAATCACGTCGGCCACGGCCTTTTCCAACCGCTGGGCTGCATCCTTCTCGCCCAGGTGCTGGAGCATCAGCATGCCCGAGAGGATCAGGGCGGTGGGATTCACTTTGTTCTGGCCGGCGTACTTGGGAGCGCTGCCGTGGGTGGCTTCGAACACCGCGCCGCCATCGCCGATGTTGGCGCCAGGAGCCACGCCCAGGCCGCCCACGAGGCCGGCGCCCAGGTCGCTGAGGATGTCGCCGTACAGGTTCTGGAGCACCAGCACGTCGTACAGCTCAGGCTTCTGCACGAGCTGCATGCACATGTTGTCGACGATGCGATCCTCGAACTCGATGTCCGGGTATTCCTGGGCCACCTTCTGGGCGGTGGCGAGCCACAGGCCGTCGGAGTACTTCATGATGTTGGCCTTGTGGACGCAAGTGACCTTCTTGCGGCCGTTGGCCCGGGCGTACTCGAAGGCACAGCGGACGATCCGCTCGGTGCCCGGCACGCTGATCGGCTTGATCGACACGCCGGTGACGTCGCCGGGCGTCTTGATCTTGCGATCGGAGATGCCGTTGATGAAGTCGATCAGCTTGGCCGTTTCCGGCTTGCCGGCTTCGAACTCCACGCCCGCGTACAAGTCTTCGGTGTTCTCGCGGACGATCACGATGTCGACCGGCACGTCGCTGAAGTAGCTCCGCACGCCGGCGTATTGCTTGCAGGGCCGGATGCAGGCGTACAGGCCCAGCTCCTGCCGCAGGTACACGTTGATGCTGCGGAAGCCGGTGCCCACCGGAGTGGTGATGGGAGCCTTCAGAGCGCAGCGGGTGTTGCGGATGCTCTCAATGGTGGCTTCGGGCAGCGGGTTGCCGGTGCGGGCCATCACGTCGATGCCGGCCTCCTGCACGTCCCAGTTGATCTTCACGCCGGTGGCGTCCACACAGCGGCGCGCGGCCTCAGCGAGTTCCGGACCGGTCCCGTCCCCAGTAATCAACGTCACATCGTAAGCCATGCGTCACCTGCTGCTGTGCGTGCCGGCGCGAAGGGCCCGCCAAGGGCCGGATTGCCGAACATTTCTGCGAAGTTTAAGCCAAAATGGCGAAGCTATCAGATCGCACTGCGACGGTCAACGAGCCCAGACGGGCTGCACGCCCCCAAGGAGCGTTGCTCCGCCGAGCGGGCGCGCTCGATCTGGCCGGCCGTGCGGGAAATTTGGCCCGCTCGCCCCCTACGCCCGGGTGGGGGCCTCGCCTTTGACGCGGCGGGGGCTGAAGTTGCGGCGGATCACCGACATCAACTGTTCCCAGTCGAACGGTTTGGAGAGGTAATCGTCGCAGCCGGCGGCGAGGCATTTTTCGCGGTCGCCCTTCATGGCCCCAGCCGTCAGGGCGATCACCGGCGTGCGATTGTCATCCTCGCGGAGCCGCCGCGTCGCGTCAAAGCCGTTGAGGACCGGCATCTGCATATCCATCAGCACCAGGTCATATGGCTCGCCCGCCGCCTCGGCCCGCTGCATCTCGTCGAGGGCTTCCTGCCCGTTGCTGACCACGTTGACGTAGCCCACCATCCCCTCCAGCATCCGCTGGAGCAGGAACTGGATGCCGCGGGTATCTTCGGCCACCAGCATCCGGCAATCGCTCAGGTCGAGCCCCACCGACGTTTCAGCCGTGTGAAGCTGCTGGTTGGAGATTTCGTCGGCCGGGGCAAACCGCAGCTCGTCGGCATTGCCGACCGGCAAGGTCACCGTGAACGTGCTGCCCACGCCGTGGCGGCTCTCCACGGTGATATGGCCGCCCAGCAGGTAGCACAACCGCTGGCAGATGGTAAGCCCCAGTCCGGTGCCGCCGACCTTGCGGGTGAGCACCTCGTGATGCTGCGAGAACGCTTCGAAGATCGCCTCGACCTTGTCCGGGGCGATTCCGATGCCTGTATCGCGCACGCTGAGGCTGAGTTGTGCCTGGCCGGCATCGTCGGCGCGGCAACTCACGCTGATATGCACACTGCCTTCCTCGGTGAACTTGATCGCGTTGCTCACCAGGTTGAGCAGAATCTGCCTGATCCGCAGGGCGTCGCTGTGGATGGTCACGGGGATGGTGGAATCGAACGAGCTGGTGAGCGTCAGCCCTCGCTCTTGCGCCAGCGGCTCCATCAGCGAGCGGACCTCGTTCACCACGAACGTCACCGAGCAAGGTTCGTGATGGATTTCCAGCCGCCCGGCTTCGATCTTGGAGAGATCCAGCACGTCGTTGAGGATGCCCAGCAACAGCCGGCCCTGGCTGCGGATCATGTGAACCAGGTCCAGGGCGTTTTCTTCTTCGAGCTGATCGAACAAGGTGTCGGCACAGCCCAGGATGGCCGTCAGCGGCGTGCGGATTTCGTGGCTCATGTTGGCCAGGAACTCGCTCTTGGCCCGGTTGGCCAGCTCCGCGTGCTGTTCGGCCTGACGCAGCTCTTGTTCGTGCCGGACGCGGTTGGTCACGTCGCTTTGGATGCCGACAAAGTGGCTGATGCGGTGGTCGCTGTCTTCCACCGGCGCCAGGTGCAATTCGCTCCAGAAAGAGGAACCGTCCTTGCGGTAATTGAGCAGCACCACCTCGCAGCCTTCACCCTCGACCAGGGCTCGCTCCAGCGTTTCAATGGCAGAGGGATCGGTATCGGAGCCGTAGAGGATATCGCAACTGCGGTTCAAGATGTCGTCGGCCTGGTAACCGGTCAGTTCTTCAAAGGCCGGGTTCACGTAGATGATGGGCCGCTGGGGCAGCCGGGCATCGATGATGAAGATGCCGTTGGTGGCCGACTCGATGGCGCGTGTTCGCAGCCGCAGGTTCTCTTCCGCCTGGCGGCGCTCGGTGACGTCGTAATTAACGCCCACGATACGCACGGCCTGATTGTTCTCATCGCGGATCACGCGGCCGTGGCCCAACAGCCAGCGGTAGCGGCCATCGGGCAGAATGATGCGGAACTCGCGGTTGTAATCTTCCACGCCATCGAAAGCCCGCTGCAACGCTTCCCGGACCCCGGGAATATCCTCGGGATGGATGCGCGACAGGAACTCCTCGGCCGGGGCGAAACCGTCGGGGGCATCGAGCCCACACAACGCGATCTCGGTTTCGTCGTAGTGGGTGATGCCGGTGACCAGGTTCCAATCCCAGGTGCCCATCCCGCCGGCTTGCAGCGCCAGCCGCAACCGCTCCTCGCTTTCGCGGAGCCAGGCGGCGATACGGTCGCGTTCGTCGCTTTCACGCTGCTGTTGCTTGGCGAGTAGCTTCAGCTCGCGGGTGCGGGCTCGGACTTCGTCTTCGAGCTGCGCCGGGCTGCGGAAGGCCAGGGCCTTGGGCACCACGTAGATGAGCGCGAACAGGGCTGCCCAGGCCATCGTCGCGGTGAACAGCTTGGCCACGGCGGCGAAGCGAACGATCGGCCACCAGAATGTCAGCACGTCGAGCAGTTGCAGCAGGCTACAGGCCAGCGTCAGCCAGATGAACAGCCGCAGCACGCGGGGAAAGGGCACATCGCGCCGCCGCCGGGCAAAGTAAATCAGCGATGCCGCTATGGCCGCGAACGCGGCGAAGGCCAGAACATCGGCCGCGATATGCAGCCAACCCCAGGCAGGCGTATCTTGCCAGCCGGGGCCACTCCAACGATCGGCGTAGCCTGCCGTGTCGAACAGATCCATCGTCCAAGGACCTCGAAGACAGCGCGCACGCGCCGGCGGAGCGGCATCATAGGCAGGCCGCTAGTAGCCGGCAGGGATGGCGGCTTGTCAATAGAACACGCGATCTTGCGCGGAGCGTGGCACCGATGGGCGATGACGTGCACCGACCGGAAGCCGAACCAACTCTCCGCGTCACCCGACAGTTTCCGGCCACAACTCATAGGCTACCGTAGACGGCCTTCGTCGAAAAGACGCGGCCGGACTTTCAGGGGGCCTGCGGCGGAGAAACCGCTAGCAGTCGCAAGCGGCGTAATGCCAGGGCGCAAAGACACCTGCGCTCCAAGCGAGGGCGGAAGGATGCCCAGGAGGAAGAGAGGCCATGGCGGAGGTCCGTGCCACGGCGGCTGGATCAATCGCTCACTGAGAGGAAGCCTGGGCCGAAGCGGCGGCTTCGATCTTCTTGAGCAGCTCGGTCTGGGCGGCAGCCAGCTTGGCGGCCCACTCCAGGTTCTGCTTTTCCAGGTTAGCGATCTGCTGCTGGACCGTGTTGACCTGCTCGGCCAACTCGTTGAGGTGCTCGGTCACCTCTTTGGCTTCTTTCGCCAGCAAGTCGTGTTCTGCCTGGAGGGTCTGCTGGAACTGGGCCAGCTTGACGTTCTGAGCCTCGGCCAATGCGACTGCCGCCAGCGTGGCATCGCGATCGGCGAGCGTCGCCCGGATGCGATCATCGAGCATGGGCGATTCGCGATAAAACTCGCTGAACATCAGGGCGTAATCGCGGAGTGGGCGGTGGAACTTGCGTTCCAGTTCGTCGACCAGGCCCATGGCCTTGAGCTGCTCGGCCACTTCGGCCGTCACCCAGGCTTCGCGGTCCTTGGCCACCAGCCGCGTCACGTCGGCCGGGATGTGCGTATCCTGCTGGTTCGTGTAGTCGACAATGTGCAGGCTGGCCAGCGCTTGCTTATCGACCGTGGGATCACCAAAGTCCTTGGTGAATCGCACGCGGACCAGGATCGCGCTCTTGTCGTCCTCGTCGCCCGGTTCGTCGCCGTGCCGCACGTACTGGTCGATCAGCCGCCGGCGGATCTCCTCGACCCGCTGCTGATCGGCGTCGGTCATCACGGCCGGATTGGCCGGCGGGAACAACGCCTGGATGTCTTCGTCGGTCATCTCGGCGAACCGGACGTGGGTGTCGTCGGGCATGACCTCGTAGAGCACCCAGCTTTCCAGGTTGCGGGAGATCCGCTGCATTTCGCGAACCATGAAGGCCAACTGGCCCAGCTCAAAGTCGAGCGTGCTCTTGGCCTCGGGCGTGAGCTGCTGATTGTTGGCCAGGGCGTCACGCAGCGCCAGGACTTCGGTCCCGATCGCGTTCAGGTCGCCGCGGCCAATCGCGCCCTGCAGGGCGTTGGTATCCAGGCCTTGCAGCCGTTGGGCCTGGTTGCGGAGATCGTTGAGGGTGAACTTGTGCGTCCACTCCAGGTCGACGTTGGCGGTCTGGGCATTCGCATCGGGCGGGGCCGATGCCACCACCTTGAACTCGCCAACGTAAATCCGGTTACCCAGCGGCAGGCTGTCGGCGCTTTCGAACGCTTGCACCACGGTGCCGACGGCCAGCTCTGGCGGGTCGGGCTGGCCGGTGCGTAGCTTGATGATGCCGGTGTTGGGGTCGTAGCTGAGGGCGCGGCAGCCGGTCCAGACACGGCCGCGGCGGTAGTAGATCACGGATTGGGCGGCCTTAAGCTCAGCAATGCTCATTTGGTTGGCATCGCCGTCGCGGACGCGCTCGACGTTCTGCTCAACCTGCTCAACCCTGGCCACATGCGCGTTGTAGGCGCTGCGGTAGGCATCCCAGGTCATGACCGCGCGCGAGGCTGCCCACAGGAAGCCTAGCGAGGCCAGAAAGACCAGGCCCAACAGAACCTTGCTCAACGTGCTCATCCCGCCTCCTTAGGCGCATGCGGCTGAGTGCCGTTCGAGAGTGCATGCAGCGCGGCCAGGTTCCAAGAACAGGCAGGGACCGGGCACCGGCAGCAGTCGAGGCATCAACAGTTAGAGCCCGCGCAGCGCCTCCCCCTGTTCCATGTGGTGGCGGCACGGCACGAGGCCCACCGAGGACTCCAACAATAACTCTATTCGACAATTAGCTCGCCACAGCGGCCATCCGTTGGCGATTCGCCCAGGGAGCGGCAAATGGGATTGGTATTTCAAGCCGGCCTGGCTGCGGCACCGTCACTACCCGCACATCTCGCAGCGGACCGATTGCGGCGGACGCTTGCAGGGCAGTAGTCGGGCGAGCCGCGCCTGCCATGCGTACCACCTGCAAGTAGCGAATTGAGGAGCCACCCTGCAGGCGCAACACCGACATCGGCCAGGCTGTTTGAGCGGAATCCGTACGGACGAATGTCCTCTCTAACCGCTTATATAGTTCGATCATAGGCAGGGTGCAGAGGGGTGTCAAGAAATTACGATTAGGTGGTCGGCGCTCTCCAAATCTTCGCTGGTATTAGACTTCCGCACATCAACCGCCCTTCTGCCGGCACGCTCCGCCCAATCGGCAAAACCGTTAAAGATTGCCTACTTAACCAGCCGAACTAAGGAGCACACCTGCCTTCATGGCCGGGTGGCGATGGCCCGGTGCGCGGCCCGCCAGCCGCCAGCAGCGGCAAGTTCAACCCGGCATAGTCTTCCGCCAACCGGTGGGGATAGCAGCAGAATACCGACGGGGGACGACAATGCACTAAGAACGTTAAGTTCTTAATCCAAAATAAGTTGTGGTGGTTTTTCCGACCGAGTGCAGCCAGGGGGGCGCAGTCGCGGACGCACGCAACACGTTACGGCCATCTATGCCCTTGCGACCCATGCCCTTGGCCAACAACATGCCCCGGCCTTTCCGTCGGCCTTCATGCGCCGGCAGTGCCGCCGCACGCAGGCTCCTGTGGGTGCTGCCGCTGCTGCCAATGTTGGCGGCGATCGGCTGTTCGCGCAGCCACTACAGCATCCGCGCGGATCAGGATGCCTACGACGTCATCGCGGCGGCGAACAAGGACCCCCGTTGGAGCTTGCCGGACTACAGCGTCTATCCGGACCCCCGCTCGCGTTTTGCCAGCGAGTGGCCGGTCGACTGGCCGGCGATGCCTCCGGACGACCCGACCTCCCATAAATACATGGAGGTAGTCGACAACAAGAAGGCGTTTGCCTGGGACAAGAAGTTCGCACACACCCCATATGTGGAAAACCCCTATTGGGGAAAGTTTCTGCCGCTGGACCAGAACGGCTGCCTGGTGCTCCAGCGCGAGCAGGACGCCGTGCAGGTGGCCCTGCTGAATAACCGTGAGTATCAGGAACAGCTCGAAGACCTGTATCTCTCGGCCCTGGACGTGTCGTTTGAGCGGTTCCGGTTCGACACCCAGTTCTTTGGCGGCAACTCCATTTTCTATACGGCCGACGGCCGTGTACGTTCGGGCCGCGACCCTGGCTCCTCCAGGTTGGACGTCGATTCGTTCCTCCGTGCGGAGAAGATGTTCGCCAGCGGCGGTCAGTTGGTGGTCGGCTTCGCCAACAGCATGTTGTGGGAATATGCTGGTCCCAACCAGCACACGCCCAACACGGTACTCAATTTTGCATTCGTGCAACCGCTGTTGCGATTTGGCAACCGGGCTCAGGTGCTGGAACGTCTGACCCTCAGCGAACGTTTGCTGCTGAACAACGTCCGCTCGATGGAAATGTTCCGCCGCGGCTTCTATGTGGAAATCGTGACCGGACGGAACAACACCTTCGGCCCCAACCGCCAAGGTGGTCTGTTCGGTGGTGCCGGTCTGGAAGGCTTCAGCGGTGTCGGCGGTGGTTTCGGCCGCGTGGGCGGCACCGGCGGCGGTGGCGGATTGGGCGGGGCTGCTGGCGGTGCCGGTGCGGCTTCAGCCGGTGGCTATCTCGGTCTGCTGCAAACCCAACGGGAAATCGCCAACCAGCAGGACAACGTCGACCAGTTGTGCGGCAGCCTGCGGCTGATGGAAGAGTTCTTTGCCGCCGGCCGCATCGACCGTCTGCAATTGCAGCTCACGCGGCAATCGCTCTACAACGCCGAAAGCCGCCTCAAGAGTGCTGAGGCCGGTTTCGAAACCACCCTCGATCAATTCAAGATCAACCTCGGTTTGCCGCCGGAAATGTGCCTGCGGACCGACGACACGCTACTCAAGAAGTTCGAGCTGATCCGGCCCGAACTGCTCGACCTGCGCAACCGGGCATTGCTGCTGCGGGCCCGGATGGCGGTGGGACCGCCGCGTCCGTTGCCGCCGCTCAACCCCGATCTGGCCGACTCGCCCGAGGATTTCACGCTACCGCCGCAAGCTGGTGGCGGACCGCTGCTCGGCCGGCAGGATCAGAACGCCGAAGAGCTGCCGCCGCCGGTAGCTGAACGCGAACAGGAGCAGGCCGATCCGTTCTCGGCTCCGCAGCCTGACCTGGACCGCCGCGCGCTGGAGATCCAGCGTCGGGCCAGTCAACTGGCACGGCTGATCGAGGAAGCCGAACTGGCCGTCAAACTGCTGGATCGTGCCCGCTTCCTGGATATCGCGACCGATTCGCTGAACAACGCAGGTTTTGTGGGCGGGCCGGCCACGGCTACGGGCACCACGGTGTACATTGCCCAGCGGCCCAGCAGCCTCAAACAGCTTCAAGACGACTTCCAAACCATTGCCGATTCGCTTGATCCCACCAAGGGTCTGCTCAAGCAGTTGCAGCGGCTGATGAACTTCCCGTACGCGGTGCGGGTGGCTCCCACGCTCCAGCGCGAAAGCTGCGACAAGTTCGGCCAGGTGCAACAAACCTTTGAAGCCCTCCAGGCCGCCAAGGATGCCCGCATCCGTACGCTGCGGGCGCTCAACCAGAGCGACCTGCAAGTGCGGTGCGACGAACTGGCCCGCGAGGCGTTTGGCGTCGAGGCGTTCCTCAAGCGGGTGGAAGCCCTGCAGCTCCAGGTCAACATGGCCGACGAGATGCTGTGCGGCAACATCCCCTGGGAGCGGTTTGAAGCCATGCTCGAACGCGAGTTCCAGCGGCTGCCGCAGTTGGACGATCAGCTTCAGGCGTACTTCAACCGGGTTCGCCCGCTGCTGCGTGAGCTGCAACAAACCAGCGAAATCGGCTTCCTGCAACTGGGCGCTCCCAACGCGGCGCAGCAAGACGCCCAGCGTCGCTTCCGCGAGGCCGTCGAAGAACTGCGCAAACTGCCGCTGATGGGGATTCGCGAGCAGCTTGAGCAGTATGTGGAGCCGCTGACTACCACGCTGGACCAGGTGCAGAACGAACTGGACGAACTGGCCCACCAAAGCTCCAACCTGATGCTGATCGATGCCCGCTCCGCCTTGGAGCAGATCGAACTGGAACGGGTGGAGATGGACGAACACGAGGCGTTCAGCCTGGCCGAGAACAACCGGCTGGACTGGATGAACGCCCGGGCCAGCCTGGTCGATGCCTGGCGTTTGATCACCTTCAACGCCAAGAACCTGCAAGGCGATCTGAATGTGGTCTTCAACGGCGACATTCAGAACGTGGGCGATAACCCGTTCAAGTTCCGTTCGAGCAACGGCCGGCTCCAGGTGGGGCTGGAGTTCGATGCCCCGCTGACGCGGCTGGCCGAACGCAACGTGTACCGCCAGTCGTTGATCGACTATCAACAGGCTCGCCGGCAGTACATGCAGTTTACCGATAACATTCGGGCTGTATTGCGGAATGAGCTGCGGACGATGCGGCTGAACGAACTGAACTTCGAACTGCGGCGGCAAGCGATCAACGTCGCCTTGGACCAGGTGGACCTGGCCCAGGAAGGGTTGTTCAAACCGCCTCGCGATGAAACGCAAACGGAGCTGGGAGCTACCGCCGCCCGCGACCTGGTGTCGGCGCTCTCCGATCTGCTCTCGGTGCAGAACGACTTCCTCAGCGTGTGGGTCAACTACGAAGTGCAGCGGCGTAACCTGGACCTCGACCTGGGCACCATGCGGCTCGATGCCGAAGGTAACTGGATCGATCCGGGCATCGACGTGGGCCGTGTGATGCTCGAACCGTGGTGCCCGCCCGAATCGCCGCTGTTGCGCCGTGGCGACGACTACGTGCCGCTGATGGAAGAGTTGCCTCCGATGGAAGGCGACGGCCGGCTGCCCGAGCTGCGCGAAGTCAGTTGGCAAACGGCTTCGGCCGACCAGGCCCCCGTCTTGTTCCGCGGCCGGAGCAGCGGTCAAAACGGCCAGGGCGGTCAAGGCGGCAAGCCGGCTGGCGGCCCCATGCCGCTGCACCGCGGCCAAGGGCAGCAGCAGCCCGCGCCGGAGGAAGTGTCGCGCCAGCGACCGCCGGTCGATCGGCCGCCGGAGCCACCGCGGCGTGGCCTGATGGGCTCGCAGCCAGCGAGGCTGTTCCGCTGAGCCACGGGGGCGTGCGTGCTGCGTGAGGCGTGCAACGTACGGCATAAACTGCCGGCGTCCGCGTCACTTTGACGGCGCCCGACGGCAAATTGTCTGTCAAACGTGCGAAGTTATCGGGCGGCCGCCGCGTTCAACGCGGCGAGCCGCCTTTCCCTTTGGCGGTGCGCCACATTCGGCCGCGGCTGTGTGGCGTTTGCTGCGCGCAATCACTTCTAGGCTGGTGCCGCGCGGTGCCGTGATCGCCGCGGCCGCGTTTGTTACCGCGGCGCTATCTTTGAATCCGGCCGAACGCCGCTGCGTCCTGTGTTCTGCCTGCGGGTGGCAAGCCTCCGGCATATCGTTTGCCCCCTGGTAAGGCTTTTAACCAGCGGGCTGTAACACCTGCTATGGGTTGCAACCGACTCACGCGCACAGGAGGGAATCAATGTACCGGCTCGCAAAGCCATTGCTTCTGGCCAGCATCGTCGCCGGCGGTCTGATGTTTGGCGGCGTACAACAGGCCTCCGCCGATGAATACTGGGATTCGTACTGGACGTGGTACGACGGCACCTATCGCCCCTACTACCACCGGCACTATCGGCAACAGTACCGCGATTACGACTACGACGCTTACCGGCACCGGTCGTACTACCAGCGGCCGCCTTACGGCAATCCGTATGATCACCGGCCGGGTGGCGGCGTCCACGTGGGCCCGCTGCATATTCACTGGCGGTAACGATTCGCTGCGTGGGGGCAATCGGGTTCAAGTAGCAGTCATGCAACGCGGCTCTGGTGGCGTTATCGATTCTCCGGCCGGTTCGGGCAGCCAACGCCGGTGGATGATTCGGACGCAGCCAAGACGCTTTCTTCGATTCGCCGCTTTCCCTTATCAGCGACGTTGGCCTGATGCGCAGCCGCGCGGGGCATGGCCCCTTTGGAAGGCAGCGCTGCGGCGAAACGCGCCAACGGCTGGGACGATTGCGGCAACATCGAATCTCTTGAGGAGAGTTCTCCATGAAACGTGCGATCCCAGTGCTTGGTGCCGTGTTGGTACTGACAGGCGTGTGCGCCGCGACCGCCATGGCGCAACAAGAGCAGCCGCCGCAACCTCGCCCGGCTCCCCAAGCGCAGCAACCACAACAACAGCCGCGGCCACAAGCCGACCAACAGCGTGAACAGCCTCGGCCGCAGGCCGATCAGCAACGCGAAGAACAACCCAGGCAACTACAGCCAGGGCAGCAACCGCAGCGGCAGCCGGGCCAGCAGGCTGGCCAACCGCCGCGTCGCCTCCCTCAAGATGATGCGGCCGCGCAGCAGCCACAGTTGAATGACGACGGCGTGCGGCTCGGCGTCATGCTGGCTCCCAGCCCCGCGGGCGTGCTCGTTCAAGATGTGCGGCCCGGCGGCCCCGCCGATCACGCGCGGATCCAGGCAGGCGATTACCTGCTCTCGATTGGCGACACCAAGATCGATAGCGAAGAAGCCGTGATCCAAGCGCTCTCGCGGTTCCGCGAAGGCGACACGGCTGAGCTGGTTGTCTGGCAGGAAGGCGAGCAGCGGACGGTTCAGGTGACCTTCGATCCGCGGTTCCAGCGGGCGTTCCGTCAGCAGTTTCCCGTGTCCGATGACTCGCAGCAAGGCCAGCAAGGTGATACGGCCTGGCTAGGCGTTACCATGCGGCGGTTTGCGCCGGAGCCCATGCCGCTACCCGGCCAACCTGTGGACCAACAGCAACCGCAACAGGGTGTCCACTTGCTGCGAGTTTATCCCAGCGGGCCGGCCGCTCGAGCTGGCCTATCGGCTGGCGACGTGGTGATTCGGGCTGGCGGTCAGGAAGTGGCGCGGCCGGAAGACCTGGCCGATGCCGTTTCTCAGCACGAACCCGGCGATTCCATCGAACTGACCGTGCTCCGCAATGGCCAGGAGCGTCAGGTTACGGCGCGGTTGGGTTCGCTGGCGGCGTTCATCGGCGAAAGCAACGACCAGTCGCCGCAGCCGTTCCTCGGTGACTTCCGCGACGACGATATCTCCGAGCACGCGATGATGCTGGAACAGAATCGGCGGTTTGCCGAACAGCATCAGCGGCTGGAAGAGCTCGTGCTGAAGTTGCATGAGGAAGTCCGCGCGCTCCGCCAGGAGCTTCGCGGCGGTCAGCCGGCCGATCAGCCGAACGGCGCGGAGCGTCAGACGCCGCAGACGCAGCCAGGCCTGGGCACGCCGCGCGAGGCGGCTCCCGCGACGCCCACCCCGCCGGCTCCGAATAACCGGCAGCCTCGAAGCAACCCGGGGAATTAGCGCT
>Ga0182737_1002637_pt1 | contig 14356 bp, 16 predicted proteins | sample eDN5th30CBELigOP_FD_128878 | JGI IMG/M metagenome (GOLD analysis project Ga0182737, IMG submission 128878) | Enriched Organic Plus compost microbial communities from Emeryville, California, USA - eDNA 5th pass 30_C BE-Lig OP (version 2) (version 2) ... | reverse complement strand
TGCGCGGCATCGACACCCTGGGCGAATTCATGGAACGCCAGGCCATGGCGATCCTGCAGAGCAGCAAATAGCCGCCTCGGCGCCGCCCTGACACATTCGGGCGATGCGCCGGCGCTAAGATTGCCCCCCACGAGCCGGCGCACCGCGCCGGCGGGCCGGCCCGGGATGCCGCCGGCGCAGCAAACCATGCCACAATCACTGCCATGTTGAGCGTCGTCCTAATTACGGGGATATCCGGTTCGGGCAAATCGGTCGCGCTGCGGCTGCTTGAAGACACCGGCTACACCTGCATCGACAACCTGCCCGTCCGCTTCCTCAGCGAGTTCATCGCCTCCACGCGCGGCGACGACAGCCCGCGCCGCGTCGCGGTCGCCATCGACGTGCGCTCGCCGGGCGAACTGGCCGAACTGCCCGACGTCATCACGGCGCTGCGCGCCATGGGCACCAGCCTACGCGTGCTGTTCCTGGATGCCGACACGGGCACACTGGTGCAGCGCTATTCCGAGTCGCGCCGGCGCCATCCCCTCACCGACCGCGCCGCGCGCGGCGGCGGCAATCCGTCGCTGGTCGACTGCATCGCGCTGGAGCGCGAGATGCTGGCGCCGCTGCGCGAGCAGGCGCATGTCATCGACACCTCGGCGCTCACGCCCGGCCAGCTGCGCGCCTGGATCCGCGACCTGATCCAGGCCGACCGCGCGCCGCTGGTGCTGACCTTCGAATCGTTTGCCTACAAGCGCGGCGTGCCCAACAGTGCCGACCTGGTATTCGACGTGCGCTGCCTGCCCAATCCGTATTACGACAGCACGCTGCGCCCGCTTACCGGCCGCGACGAGCCCGTGGCCGCGTGGCTGGCCGGCTTCGACGAGGTGGGCCGCATGATCGAGGACATCGCCAGCTTCATCCGGCGCTGGCTGCCCGAATACACCAAGGACACGCGCAACTACCTGACGGTGGCGGTGGGCTGTACCGGCGGCCAGCACCGCTCGGTATACGTGGTGGAACAGCTGGCCCGCCTGTTCGCCGACCACGAGCCGCTGCTGGTGCGCCACCGTACGCAACTTCCGGACGACGCCCCCCACGCATGAATCCACTTCTGTCCCGCACCTGGTCCTTCCTGGCGATCCTGCTGCTTGCCGCCCTCGTGGCGGGATGCTCGTCCACCGGAGGACGCAAGACGGCGGGCGGTGGCGGGTACTACAAGGACGACGGCCCGGGCGACAACCCGCCCGCCAACATCGACGCCATCCCCGATGCCATGCCGCGCATCGAGCCGCTGGCCAGCGGCGCCAACCGGCCGTACGTGGTGTTTGGCCGGCGCTACGTGCCCGACACCGCCGAACGGCCCTTCCGCCAGGCGGGCCTGGCCTCGTGGTACGGCCGCAAGTTTCACGGCAACGCGACCTCCAACGGCGAAACCTACGACATGTACGCGATGACGGCGGCGCATCCCACGCTGCCCATCCCCAGCTACGCGCGGGTCACCAGCAAGGTCAACGGCCGCACCGTCATCGTCCGCGTCAACGACCGCGGACCGTTCCACAGCAACCGCATCATGGACCTCTCGTACGCCGCGGCCTACAAGCTCGGCCTGATCGGGCCCGGCAGCGGCCAGGTGGTGGTCGAGCGCATCCTGCCCGACGAAATCCGCACCATGATCGCCAACGGCGGCAACGCACCGGCCGCACCCCAGGCCGCCGGCGACGGCCAACCGCTGATCACACCGGTGGCCGCGCGCATCGATGGTGGCCCGGCCCCCGTGCCGCTGGGGCCAGCCATGTCCGAGCCGCAAGCCTCGGCGCCCCCACGCCCCGGCGCGGCCGCCGCGCCGCCCGCCAACGCATCGCTGGCCAGCGGCGTCTATCTGCAGGTGGGTGCCTTCAGCCAGCAGGCCAACGCGCAGTCGCTGGCCAGCCGGGTCACCGCGCAGCTGGGCAACGGCGCGCCCGCCACGGTGGTCGAACAGGCCAACCAGCTGTATCGCGTGAAGATCGGCCCTTACGCCACCCGCGAGGCGGCGCTGGGCGCGGTGCAGCAGGTGTCCGAACGCATCGGCATCCTGCCCAGCCTGGCCGTGCATTAGGCCGCGGAGCTGGCCCGCAGCGGGCCGCTTGCGCGCCGGCTACCAGGGCAGTTCGATCTGCCCGTCGTTGACCCGCCGCGCGCGCGCCGCGGGGCCGTTGTAGCGGTGGCCCTCGTGGGCCAGCAGCAGGCGCTTGCGCGGCAGTCCGCCGCCGAAGCCCGTCAGCGACGTATCGTGGCCCACCACGCGGTGGCACGGGATGATGATCGAAATGGGATTGCGCCCCACGGCCCCGCCCAGGGCGCGCACGGCCTTGGGCCGGCCGATGCGCCGTGCCAGTTCGCCGTAGCTGACCGTCTCGCCGAAGGCGAGCTGCGTCAGCGCGCGCCACACCTCCAGCTGGAACGCGCTGCCCTCGGGGCGCAATGGCACGCTGAAATCGCGTCGCCCGCCCTCGAACCATTGCGCCAGCTCGTCGGCAGCCTGGCGCAGCACGGCGCAGGCGTCGGCCACCCAGCCCTGCGGCGCCGGCAGGTCGGATTGATCCAGGAACCACAGGCCGCACAGCGCGTCGCCGCGCGCCGCCAGCCGCAGGCGGCCGGCGGGACTGTCCTGGTCCTGGAATCGGATCGGGGCCTCGGACGGCGTGGCGGCCGGAGCAAAGACGGGCATGGCGTCAGCCCTCGCCTTTGCCCTTGCGGGCCAGGGCGCGCTGATAGAGCCGGTCGCGCGGCTGGCCGGTGACGCGCGCCGCCACGCGGGCCGCGTCGCGCACCGACAGGGTCTCCAGCAGGGCATCGAGCAGCGCGTCGGCCTGCGGATCAGCCGCCTCCGCCTCCTCGCCGCCCGCGTCGGGCACGGCCGCCTCGTGCACGATCAGCACGAATTCGCCTTGCCCGCGATGCGCATCGGCGGCCAGCCAGGCGGCCGCCTCGCCCAGCGCCACCGTGGCGATCTCTTCGAAGCGCTTGGTCAGCTCGCGCGCCACGGTCAGGCGGCGCGCCGGTCCGCAGACGTCGAGCAGGTCGGCCAGCATGGCCGGCAGCCGGTGCGGCGACTCGAACATCAGCACCGGGGCCGGCAGCGCGCACCAGGTGCGCAGCCAGCGCTGGCGGGCCGCCGCCTTGGGCGGCGCAAAGCCCGCGAACGCGTAGGCGGGATTCTCGTCGGAGGTGGCGCCGCTGCCCATCAGCGCGGCAATGACGGCGCTGGGGCCGGGAATGGGCACTACGCCGTAGCCGGCCTCGCGCACGGCGCGCACCACGCGCGCGCCCGGATCGCTGACGGCAGGAGCGCCCGCGTCGGACACCAGCGCCACGCGCTGGCCCTGGGCCAGCCGTTCGCAGATGGCCTGCGCGGCGGCGGCCTCGTTGTGGCGGTGGGCCGCCATCAGGGGCGTGGTTACGCCCCAGGCATCGAGCAGCGTGCGGCTGGCGCGGGTGTCTTCGGCCGCGATCACGTCGGCGCGCGCCAGCGCCTGCCAGGCGCGCAGGCCCAGGTCGCCCAGGTTGCCGATGGGCGTGGCCACCACGTACAGCGTGGCGGGCGGCCAGTGCTGGCCGGCGACCCGCTCGGCCACGCGGCGCCAGGCCTCGCCTGCCGACGGTGAGACTTCTTCGTTCATCGCGGATGCATCGCGGCAGTGGAAACTGTGCCAGTGTAGCCGTTGGCCCCTCCCCTTTCCCGCCGCCATGCCAGACGACCCGCCCGATCCCACCCCCTACGCCCTGGCCGCGGCCGCGCAGCAGCGGCTGCAGCGCAGGCGTCGCAAGCCGCCCGCCACCGTGCGCCAGCGAGCCGCCCCGCGCGAGGAGGCACCGGGGGGCTCCGCCACCCAGCGCGCCGGCGCCGACTACGAAGACCAGGCTTTGGCGCTGCTGGTCCGCCACGGCCTGCAGCCGCTGGCCCGCAACCTGCGCGCCTCGCCCGGCGAAATCGACCTGGCGCTGCGCGACGGCGATACCCTGGTGCTGGTGGAAGTGCGCGCCCGGCGCGACCGCCGTTTCGGCGGCGCCGCGGCCAGCATCGACCACGCCAAGCAGCGCCGGCTGGCACGGGCCGCGGCAATGCTGCTGCCCCGGCTGGCGCGGCGCCATTGGGGCGGCCGTACCCCGCCGGTGCGCTTCGACGCGGTCCTGTTCGACGGCGGCGCCCCGCTCTGGGTACGGGCCGCTTTCTGCCTGGAACCGGGCGCCTGAGCGCCGGCTGGCGTCCCGGCGTCTGCCCGCCGCACCGCCCGGCTGCGTGAGATAATGCGCGCCATGGACATGACCTCCCGGATGACGTCGCATTTCCGCGACGCGATCGGCCTCTTCGAGCAATGCGCGGACACGCTGGCCCAGCCCCTGGCCGCCGGCGTCGACCTGCTCTTCACGGCCCTGGCCAACAACGGCAAGATCCTGGCCTGCGGCAACGGCGGCTCGGCGGCCGATGCGCAGCATTTCATTGCCGAACTGGTCGGCCGCTTCGAACGCGAGCGCCTGCCCCTGGCCGGCATCACGCTCAGTGCCGACACTTCCATCCTCACCGCGGTGGGCAACGACTACGGCTTCGACGAGGTGTTCGAACGCCAGGTCAGCGCGCTGGGCCAGCCCGGCGACGTGCTGGTGGCGCTGTCCACCAGCGGCAACTCGCCCAACGTGGTCCGCGCCATCGAGGCCGCCCGCGATCGCGACGTGCATGTCATCGCCCTCACCGGCAAGGGCGGCGGCATCATCGGGGAACTCATCACGCCGCAGGACGTCCATCTCTGCGTGCCTCACGACCGCACCATGCGCATCCAGGAAGTCCACGGACTGCTGCTGCATGCGCTGTGCGACGGTATCGATGCCCTGCTCCTAGGAGACACCGAATGACCCACGCCGCCGGCGCCCTGCGCGCGCCGCTACTCGTCCTGGCCCTGGCCTGCTCGGCCGTCCTGTCCGGCTGCGCGCCGCTGGTCATCGGCGGCGCCGCCGCCACCACGGCGGTGGTGGTCACCGACCGCCGCACCTCGGGCATCCAGCTCGAAGACCAGAACATCGCCTTCAAGGCGCAAAGCCAGATCTCGCAGCAGCTGGGCGAAGCCGCCCGCATCGACGCCACCGCGTACGAGGGCCAGGTGCTGCTGACGGGCGACGTGCCCGACGAAGCGGCCAAGGCGAAGGCCACCGCCATCGCCCAGAAGATCGACAACGTGAAAGGCGTGTACAACCAGCTGCGGGTCGGCCCGGCCGCGCCGTTCAGCACCCGCAGCAACGATACGTGGCTGGCGTCCAAGGTCCGTACCGCCCTGCTCAACGCCCGCTACGTGCCCTCGGGCACCATCAACGTCACCGTCGACCGCAGCGAGGTCTACCTGATGGGCAAGGTCACCCAGGTCGAGGGCGACTATGCCGCCACCACGGCGGCCGGCGTGGGCGGCATCACCAAGGTGGTCAAGCTGTTCAACACGATCAGCCGCGAAGAGGCCGTGCGCCTGTCCGGCAGCAACAGCGGCCAGCCCCCGGCGCCGCCCACCTCCACGCAGGCTCCCATCGAGACCGGCACGCCCGCCAGCGGCACGGGCGGCGGCACCGACACGGGCAGCGGCATACAGGCGATGCCCATCAAATGAAAAAGCTCATCCTCGCCCTGGTCGTCGTGGCGGCCGCCGGCATCGGCGGCTGGTTCGTGATGCGCCCGGCCCCTGCCGCGCCCGACGTCACCTTCACCACCCTCGAAGGCAAGACCCTCAGCATGCAGGACCTGCGCGGCAAGGTGGTGCTGGTCAAGTTCTGGGCCACCAGCTGCGTCACGTGCGTCAAGCAGATGCCCGAGACCATCTCGGCCTACAACACGTACGCGCCCAAGGGCTACGAGGCCGTCGCCGTGGCCATGGCCTACGACCCGCCCAACTACGTGCTCAACTTCGCGCAGACGCGCAAGCTGCCGTTTCCCGTCGCGCTCGACACCAAGGGCGAGCTGGCCCACGCCTTCGGCGACGTGCGGCTAACTCCCACCGCCTTTCTCATCGACAAGCAGGGCCGCATCATCAAGCGCTACCTCGGCGAATACGACGTGGCCGAATTCCACGCCACGGTCGAAAAGGCCCTGGCCGCGGGCTAGCGCCCTCGCCCCCATGCAAAACGGGCCGCCCCAAGGGCGGCCCGTTGCGTTGGGGCCCGTAGCGGGCCGTCCGGCGGACCGGATCAGAACGCGGGCACCACCGCGCCCTTGTACTTCTCGGCGATGAAGCGCTTCACCGCGTCGGTCTGCAGCGCCTTCACCAGCTTCTGCACGGCGGGGGCATTCTTGTTGTCCTCGCGCGCCACCACCACGTTGGCGTAGGGCGACTCGGAACCCTCGATGAACAGCGCATCGCGCGTGGGCACCAGGCCGGCCTCCAGGGCGTAGTTGGTGTTGATCAGCGCCAGGTCCACGTCGGCCAGCGCGCGCGGCAGGATGGCGGCCTCGAGCTCGCGGAACTTCAGCTTGCGGGGATTCTCGACCACGTCCAGCGGCGTGGCGACGATGTTGGATGCGTCCTTCAGCTTGAGCAGGCCCTGCTTCTGCAGCAACAGCAGCGCACGGCCGCTGTTGGACGGGTCGTTCGGGATGGCCACGGTGGCGCCTTCCTTCAGCTCGGACAGCGCCTTGATGCGCTTGGAGTAGCCGCCGAAGGGTTCGACGTGCACCGCGCCCACCGCCACCAGGTGGGTGCCGCGGTCCTTGTTGAAGGTATCCAGGTAGGGCTGGTGCTGGAAGAAGTTGGCGTCCAGTTCCTTGTCGGCCAGCTGCAGATTGGGCTGCACGTAGTCGCTGAACACCTTGATGTCCAGCTCCACGCCTTCCTTGGCGAGCACGGGCTTGACTGCCTCGAGGATTTCGGCGTGCGGCACCTGGGTGGCGCCCACCGTCAGTTTCTCGGCCGACGCGGCGCCGGCGGCCAGGCCGAGCGCGGAGGCCAGGAAAACGGTTTGCAGTAGCTTGAAGCGCATGGGGAGTCCTCTTTAAGTCTCGTTATGGGCATGGCCGCAGGCGGGCGGGATCGGCCCGCGCGCCATGCCGGGCTGCCAAATTTACCGTAATGCCACAGAATTGTCGGGTATAAGGGCCGTGGTTCCCCGCCATAAGCCCGGCCCGGTCTACAATCTGCCGTATGCTTGCCGACCCTGCCTTCCGCACGGTACGCAGGCATTTTTTCCATAGGCATCCCACTCCGAGTTGATCTACCTGCCATGACCGACACCCCCGACCCTGCCGCTGTCTCGTCCCCGGCTCTCAAGGCCGCCGTGCTCTCCGAGGCGCTGCCCTATATCCGACGATTCCACGGCAAGACCATCGTGGTGAAGTACGGCGGCAACGCCATGACCGAAGAGCGCCTGCAGCGCAGCTTCGCGCACGACGTGGTGCTGCTGAAGCTGGTCGGCCTGAATCCCGTGGTGGTGCACGGCGGCGGCCCGCAGATCGACGACGCGCTGCGCCGCATCGGCAAGCAGGGCACCTTCGTGCAGGGCATGCGCGTCACCGACGCGGAGACCATGGAAGTGGTCGAGTGGGTGCTCGGCGGCCAGGTCCAGCAGGACATCGTCATGATGATCAACGAGGTGGGCGGCAAGGCCGTCGGCCTCACCGGCAAGGACGGCGGCCTGATCCAGGCACGCAAGAAGCTGATGGACAACAAGGACAATCCGGCCGAGCCGCTGGACATCGGCTTCGTGGGCGACATCACCCGCGTCGAGCCGGCGGTGGTCAAGGCGCTGCAGGACGACCAGTTCATCCCCGTGATCTCCCCCATCGGCTACGGCGAGGACGGCACGGCGTACAACATCAACGCCGACCTCGTTGCCGGCAAGATGGCCGAAGTGCTGGGCGCCGAGAAGCTGCTGATGATGACCAACACCCCGGGCGTGCTCGACAAGGGCGGCAACCTGCTGCGCAAGCTGTCGGCCCAGACCATCGACGAGCTGTTCGCCGATGGCACCATCTCGGGGGGCATGCTGCCCAAGATCTCGTCGTCGCTGGACGCAGCCAAGAACGGCGTGAACGCCGTGCACATCGTCGACGGGCGCGTGCCGCACTGCCTGCTGCTCGAGATCCTGACCGACCAGGGCGTGGGCACCATGATCAGCGCCCATTGATGCTGGCCCGCCGGCACCTGCTGCGGCCGGCGGCGCGCCTGCGCCGCAGCCGCCGCATCGCCACGGGCGCGCCGCAGCGCCTGTGGCTGTTCGATCTCGACAACACTCTGCACGACACCTCGCACGCCATCTTTCCGCGCATCGACAGCGGCATGACGGCCGCCGTGGCCGAGGCGCTGGGGGTGGACGCCGACGCGGCCAACCTGCTGCGCCAGAAATACTGGAAGCGCTACGGCGCGACCGTCATCGGGCTGGTACGCCACCACGGCGTGGACCCCCATCGCTTCCTGCTGCGCAGCCACGACTTCGACGTGGCCCCGCTGGTGCGCGCCGAGCGCGGCCTGGCGCAGCGGTTGCGCATGCTGCCCGGCCGCAAGGTGCTCCTGACCAACGCGCCGCAGCACTACGCGCGCGCCGTGCTGCGTCACCTGGGCATCCTGCGCCAGTTCGACAGCCTGTGGGCCATCGAGCAGATGCGCCTGCACGGCGAGTTCCGTCCCAAGCCGTCGGCGGCCCTGCTGCGCTATGTGCTGGCGCGCGAGGGCGTGCCCGCGGCCCGCGCGGTGCTGGTGGAAGACACGCTGGACAACCTGCGCGGCGCGCGCCGCGCCGGCGTGCGCACGGTGCACGTGTTCCATCCGGGCACGCCGTTCGCGCGGATGGCGCGCAACCGCCCGGGCTACGTCGACTTGCGGGTAAACTCGATCCGCGACCTGCTGCTGCGCCGCCGTCCTTTGCGCGGTTAAGGGCAGGCCGGCTTCCCGCAACCGATCACGGCCCGGCTCACCGGGCCCCGTTATCCATGGCGACCAAACCCGGCGAGCGCAAGCACCAGATCCTGCAGACCCTGGCGGAAATGCTCGAGCAGCCGCACGCCGCGCGCGTCACCACCTCGGCGCTGGCGGCCCGCATGCAGGTGTCCGAGGCCGCGCTGTACCGGCACTTCGCCAGCAAGGCGCAGATGTTCGAGGGCCTGATCGAGTTCATCGAGACCAGCATCTTCACGCTGGTCAACCAGATCGCCGCGGCCGAGCCCGACGGCCTGGGCCAGGCACGCAAGACGGTGGCCATGCTGCTGGCCTTCTCCGAGCGCAACCGCGGCATGACGCGCGTGCTGACCGGCGATGCGCTCGTCACCGAGGACAACCGGCTGCAGGAGCGCATCAACCACATCAACGACCGCATCGAGGCCACGCTGAAGCAGTGCCTGCGCGTGGCGGTCAGCGACGGCGCCCTGCCGCCCGAGGCCAACATATCGGCCCATGCCAGCCTGCTGACCCACCTGGTGCTGGGGCGCTGGCTACGCTATGCGCAAAGCGGCTGGCGCGTCTCGCCCACCGCGCAGCTGGACGACCAGCTGCGCCTCGCCTTGGGCTGAAGCAAAAGACCGAACGCGCCGGACCGCGGGCGAGGTATTCCCGCTAGACTTTCACCTTGCGGTGCCGGCTGACGCTCATGAGGATGCCGCTGGCGATGCCCATGGTCAGCAGCGCGGTGCCGCCGTAGCTCATGAAGGGCAGCGGCACCCCCACCACCGGCAAGATACCGGTGACCATGCCCACGTTGACGAATACGTACATGAACATCATCATCGTCAACGCCCCGGCCAGCAGCCGGCCGAACTGCGTACCCGCGGCCGACGCGATGGCCAGCCCACGGCCGATCAGCAGGCTGTAGAGCACCAGCAGCGCCACGCCGCCATACAGGCCGAACTCTTCGGCATAGACCGCGAACACGAAGTCGGTGGTGCGCTCGGGGATGAAGTCCAGGTGCGTCTGCGTGCCCTGCATGTAGCCCTTGCCGTACAGCCCGCCCGAGCCCACCGCGATCATCGACTGGATCGTGTGAAAGCCCTTGCCCAGCGGATCCGAGCTGGGGTTGAGCAGCGTGCACACGCGGTGCTTCTGGTAGTCGTGCAGCACCACCCAGTCCACGCCGGGCTGGCACAGCTGGTCTTCGTGGTAGACCATCACACCCAGCCCGATCACGCCCGCCAGCACCACCGGCACCAGCAGCTTGAACGACAGGCCGGCAAAGTAGATGACGAAGAAGCCCGCGCCGAACACCAGCAGCGCCGTGCCCAGGTCGGGCTGCAGCACGATCAGGCCGAAGGGGGCCGCCAGCATCACGGCCGCCACCAGGAAGTCGATCACGCGCACCGCCCCTTCGTGGCGCTGGAAGTACCAGGCCAGCATCATGGGTACCGCGATCTTCATCATCTCGGAGGGCTGGATGCGGGTGACGCCCAGGTTGAGCCAGCGCGTGGCGCCCTTGCTGGTCTCGCCAAAGAACTCGACCCCCAGCAGCAGCACCACGCCCAGCACGTAGAACGGCAACGCCAGCTTCATCAGCAGGTTGGGCGGCACCAGCGCCACCACCCACATGGCGACGAAGGCGGCCAGGAAGTTTCGCGACTGGTCGGCAAAGCGCCAGTCGGTGCCGCCCACCGCGGAATGCATGACCGTGAGGCCCAGGCCGGCGAACAGCACGAGGATCAGCAGCAGCGGCCAGTCGAAGGCCGTGAAGGCGCGGCGCAGGACCGCAATGATGCGCTTCATCGGGCGTCCTCGTCGTCATCGTCCGCCGTGGCGGCGGCCGGCACGCGGGCCGCAGGGCGCTTGCGGTCGCGGTCCAGCCAGTAATCGAAGACCTTGCGCGCCACAGGCGCGGCGGCGCTGGCGCCCCAACCGGCATTCTCCACGATCAGCGCCACGGCGATGCGAGGATGCTCCACCGGCGCAAAGCCCATGAACAGCGCATGGTCGCGCAAGCGCTCGGACACTTCGCTGGCGCGGTAATGCCCGCCGCGCAGGCTGAACACCTGCGCCGTGCCCGTCTTGCCGGCCGCCTGGTAGGACGTGTCGGCGAAGGCGCGCCGCGCCGTGCCCACCCTCACCACGTCGGCCATGGCCGACTTGATCACGTCCACGTTCTGCTGCTTCAGGGGTATCTGGTAGTCGGGCGTGGACTTGGTGGCTTCCACCGCGCCGGTGCGCGGATCGCGCACGGCATGCACCAGGTGCGGCTTGCGGTACAGCCCGTTGTTCGACAGCGTGGCGGTGCCCTGCGCCAGCTGCAGCAGCGTGAAGGCGTTGTAGCCCTGGCCCACCGCCACCGAAATGGTCTCGCCGGCGTACCAGCGCTGGCGCTCGCGGTCTTTGTAGGCCTTGCGCTTCCATTCGGTGGAGGGCAGCACGCCGGCCTTCTCGCCGTCCAGGTCGATGCCCGTGATCTGCCCGAAACCGAACTGCTTGGTGAAGTCGTGCAGCGCATTGACGCCGATTTCGGGCCCCAGCGAATAGAAGTAGGTGTCGGACGAGACCACGATGGCCCTGTGCATGTCGGTCATGCCGTAGGCCGCGCCGCCCGCGTTGCGAAAGCGCTGGCCGCCGAATTCGTAGTAGCCGGGATCAGGCACGCGCTCGGTGGCGCTGCGCTTGCCCAGCTCGAGCGCGGCCAGAGCCACGAAGGGCTTGTAGGTGGAGCCGATCGGATAGGTGCCGTAGAGCGGGCGGTTGATCAGCGGGTGGTCGGGCGATTCGTTCAGCAGGCGCCAGTTCTCGACGTCGATGCCGTCGATGAACAGGTTGGGGTCGAACGAAGGTTGCGACACAAATGCCAGCACCTCGCCGGTATCGGGATCGATGGCCACCAGCGCGCCGCGCCGGCCCTCGAAGGCCTCTTCGGCCACGCGCTGCAGACCCATGTCGATCGACAGCATGATGTCGGAGCCCGGCACGGGGTCGATGCGGCGCAGCGTGCGCACCGGGCGTCCGCCCGCCGTGACCTCGACCTCTTCCAGGCCCGTGCGTCCGTGCAGCACGTCTTCCCAGGACTTTTCGATGCCCTTCTTGCCGATGACGTCGGTGCCCCGGTAGTTGCCCAGGCTGCCGGCCTTGTCCAGTTCGTCCAGGTCGGCCTCGGCGATGCGGCCGATGTAGCCCACCACGTGTCCGGCCGCCGCGCCCTGCGGGTACTCGCGCACCCAGCGGGCGCGCAGCTCGACGCCGGGAAACTGGAAGGCATGCGCGGCGAACCAGGCCGCCTCGGTGTCGTTCAGGTTGTTGCGCAGCGTGAGGCTGGCGTAGCGGCCGGACTCGGCCACCAGCCGGCGAAACCGCCGCTGGTCGGCCGGGCCGAGATAGACCACCGGCGCCAGGCGCGAGAACAGGTCGTCCAGGTCGCCTGCCTTGGCGGGCACGACCTCGAGGGTATAGGTGCGGTAGTTGCGCGCCAGCACCTCGCCATTGCGGTCGAGGATCTCGCCGCGGCGCGGCGGAATGGGCACGACGGCGATGCGGTTGCGGTCGGCGCGCTGGGAGAAGCCTTCGTAGCGTTCGACCTGCAGGTACCAGAAGCGGGTGGCCAGTACGCCGAAGCAGACCAGCGCCACCAGCGCGCCCACGAAGGCGCGCAGGCGGAAGCGCTGCTTCTGCTGCTGGCCGGTCTTCTTGAATTCGAACATGGCGTCACCCGCTCAGCCGGCGGAGGATTCCACGTCGTCAGGATGGCGCTGGGGCAACAGCAGAACCCAGCCGACCATCGGCCAGATGGCGACCGTCAGCAGCGCGCCCAGCGCCCAGTCCCAGCCCGGCCATCTGCCCGCAAGCCAGGCCAGCATGATCTGCGATACGAACTGCGACAGCAGGAACACGGGCAGCATGTGCATGGCCTGGCTCCAGAGCTCGAAGCGCTGCAGGCGCCGGTGCAGGGCCACCGATCCGTATGCCACCAGCGTATAGGCCAGCGCGTGCCCGCCCAGCAGCCCGGCATCGTGCACGTCGAGCAGCAGGCCGAAGACGAACGCCGTCACCAGCCCCACGCGGCGCGGCTCGTGCGCGCACCAGAAGGCAATGACCAGCGCCAGCACGTCGGGCGAGGCCGGCCACTGGCGCCACGGCAGCAGGGACAACAGCCAGACGCCCAGCAGCGATCCCCATACGAATGCACCGTGCGCCGGGTGCGCCAGGCGCTCGGGGTGCACGTTGGCGGGGGGGCCCAGGCGGGGCCGCGCGGGCGGGTTACTGCGGTCCACCGAGATCGGCCTCCTGCTTGTCGAGTTCGGCCTGCGCAACGTCGGCCTGCAGCACCAGGAAATGGCGGTAGCGCTCGGGATGGGCCAGGGGTTCGGCCAGCGCGCGGGCGAAGCCCGACGACGTGTCGCGCTCGACCGCGGTGATGCGGGCCACCGGCAGGCCGGCCGGAAACAGGCCGCCCACACCGCTGGTGACGATGGTGTCGCCCTCGCGGATGTCGGCATTGGCCGCCAGATAACGCACTTCGATCGTGCCCGGCGTGTTGGCCCCGAAGGCGATCAGGCGCAGGCCGTTGCGCAGCACCTGCACCGGGATGGACACGCGCTCATCGGTAACCAGGGCCGCCTCGGCCGTCATCGGGGTGACGCGGACGATCTGGCCGACCACGCCGCCCTCGTCGATGACGGGCATCCCGGCCGCCAGGCCGGCCTTGCGGCCCTTGTTGAATACCAGCCGCTGCTGGAAGGCGTCGGCCGGCTCGTACAGGACCTCGACCACCGTGGCCGGCTGCGGCGCCTGGTCGGCCACGCCCAGCAGGCGTCGCAGCTGCGCATTCTCGGCGGCAAGCTGCGCGGCGTGCGTGGTGACCTGGGCCAGCTCGATGCGCTGGCGCTGCAGGGCTTCGTTCTCGCTGCGGATGAGGTTGGCCGCGTTGACCCATTCGTCGATCTGCTGGGCCAGGTCGCGCGGGGCCATGACGGCCCGCTGGAAGGGATAGAGCGCGATGGCGACGAGCTGGCGCACCGGTTCGAGCACGCGCATCCTGGCGTCGACCAGCAGCAGCGCGAGCGACAACACCACCAGTACGGCCAGGCGCACCTCGGCCGGCGGGCCGCGCCGAAATAGCGGGGGGGTGGTGCCTTGTCGTTGCATGGAATCAGCCCGGGCGGGCGGGCCCGCAGCCGCCGCCTGCGCCGGCGCGGGCAAGCCGCGCGCCGGTGGGCGGGACAGACTCAGTCGTTGATGAAGATGGCGCCCAGTTTTTCAAGATGCTCGAGCGCCTCGCCGCAGCCACGGACCACGCAGGTCAGGGGATCGTCGGCCACCACCACCGGCAGGCCGGTTTCCTCCTGCAACAGGCGGTCCAGGTCGCGCAGCAGCGCGCCGCCGCCGGTCAGGGCAATGCCCTTGTCGGTGATGTCGGCGCCCAGCTCGGGCGGGGTCTGCTCCAGCGCGATCTTCACCGCCGACACGATCTG
>Ga0182737_1002636_pt1 | contig 14361 bp, 15 predicted proteins | sample eDN5th30CBELigOP_FD_128878 | JGI IMG/M metagenome (GOLD analysis project Ga0182737, IMG submission 128878) | Enriched Organic Plus compost microbial communities from Emeryville, California, USA - eDNA 5th pass 30_C BE-Lig OP (version 2) (version 2) ... | reverse complement strand
TGCGAAGATAACTTCATGGTCGCTCCTCCGTTTCAATAGTTATTTGCTAACTATTTCGATAGAGGGAAGCCAAAACCCTTTAAACTTTTTATTTTATTTTCAGGATAGGTAAGTAGTAACCTTTCTTTATGTTTAATTATCGTTTTATCCGTTGCTTTCGTTTCAGTTGCATCATCTAAATTAACTTTGGTCGTCAATGGCAAGGTTGCTAATACTGATCCAATTCTTTATAAAGACCGGACTTACGTTCCAGTTAGAGCTGCAGCTGAACTATTAGGCGCTAAAGTTAATTGGAACCAAAAAACAAATACTGCCACCGTCACTACAGCAGATGTCGTTACTGTAGTTTTCCCAGTGGAGGATTATAAAGCTACAGCTGCGCATATAACAGCAGCCATTAAAAAAGGGCATTCAGCTGTCTGCACCATTGATCGTAAAGGCGCAGATAAAAATCGTGAAGAATCCCTTAAAGGAATACCTACAAAAGCGGGATACGATAGAGATGAATGGCCGATGGCTATGTGTGCGGAAGGCGGTGAAGGAGCAAGTGTTGCTTATGTCATTCAAAGTGACAATCGAGGTGCTGGAAGCTGGATAGGCAATAAACTCGACAAGTACCCTGATGGTACTAAAGTAGCATTCGCTATTCTCGGACTAGATACATCCAATGTTGATTTATTTGAAGTGGCCAAGCCGAGCACTAATGTTGTCTATAACAGCTGTGCAGAGGTTAAAGCTGCTGGAGCTGCTCCTATCTATAAAGGTCAGCCTGGATATAGCACCAAACTCGATCGTGATGGTGACGGCGTAGCATGTGAAACTTAAAATGAGTAGATGAAATCGAAATCACCCTCTCTTTTGCTGGAGAGGGTGATTAACTATAATCTCTATTTATTCGCCCAGCCTTTGCGATGGGCAAGTACAGCTAGCTGCGTACGATCTTCAAGCTCGCATTTCATTAATAAATTGCTAACATGCGTTTTTACGGTTTTAATACTTATATGAAGCTCATCGGCAATTTCCTTATTTGACAAGCCATCTGCAACTAGCAGAAGCACCTCGCGTTCACGTTCAGTAAACGATTCATCGCCCTGCTGCGTACGTTGAACACGTAAACCGCGTGTGAGCGACTGAGAAACCTCACTTGTCATTACCGGCATTCCTTTAAGCGCACCTTTAAGCGCAAAAATAAGCTCCTCCGCCGACACTGTTTTTAATACATAACTAACTGCTCCAGCTTCGATCGACTGGTATACTTTATCATCCTCAAGAAAGCTCGTCAGCATTACAATTTTCACATTAGGAAATTGCGAAGTAATGGCTTTCGTCGCTTCTATTCCATTCATATTGGGCATCATAAGATCCATTAATATTAACTGCGGCAGCTTCTCACACTGCTGTAAATAATTCAATGCCACTTGACCATCTCCCGCTTCTGCAACGACAGAGAACGATGGCTCTAGCATCAAATACGTTTTTAATCCAAGACGCACCATATCGTGATCGTCTACTATCATAATGTCAACGACTTCATCCATATTAGTTCTTAGGCTCCTTTTCAATTAGCTTAGGAATGGTAACCTTCACAATCGTTCCTCTGCCTTCCTTACTAATAATTTCCGTATCACCGCTTAGCTTCTGTGCACGCTCGCGCATCGTCGATAGTCCATATGATTTACGAGTTAGTGCCTCCTGCTTAAAGCCGATACCATCATCCTCTAGCGTAACGATAACGCGGTTATCCGTCTCATATAACGTCAGCTGACAATGCGTGCATTGTGCGTGCTTCACAACATTGGCCATCGCCTCTTGAATAATTAAAAATAACTGATGCTCCTTCGCTTCAGAAAGCGTCGATTGTATCAAATAATCCAATCTGCCTTGAATATTATTTTGTCTACAATAATCAGGATACCAGTAGTTTAGCGCTTCCGACAAGCTACGATTTTCCAGTTCCATCGGACGTAAATGGGAGATAAACTTACGCATCTGCTGCTGCGCATTACTGGACATTGTAACAAGCTGCTGCATCACGAGAACTGCTTGCTGCGGATTAATTTCCTGAAGCTTTTGCAGTGAAGAGGCACTCATATGAATCGCAAATAGCTGCTGACTGACGCTATCGTGTAAATCTCGTGCTAGCCGCTTTCTTTCTTCAAATACAGCAGCCTCTACAGAGGCTGCCTCCTGCAGCACCTTCGCTTCACCGATCACTTGAATATAGGCTAGCTTCTGCTCTGTTTGCTCCAGAAAGTCATTAAACTGCTCATACCAATCTCCGTAAGGATCATTCTCTTCATACTGCACACGTGCTGAATAATCCCCATTGTATGCATCCTTAATTGCATATTCCAGCTTATCAAGGGCAACTCTATCATTACGCACCAATAGCTTTGCAAGAATTGCGCTTATCATCGTGCTGAATAGCAGCAAAATAACAATTAACGTAAACCAATGCAGCAACGACTCTAGCAGCATGTACAAAATCGTTGTACATGCTGCAGTTAGAACACCTAACAATATTAGAGGAATACTTCTGTTAATTCCGGCAATAAACAGTTTATTTTTGCTCATCCTATCCAACCCTTTTTACTTTAACGTCGCCAATAAAGGTAGATACCTCGATATATACTTTACGGTCGCATTCATCATAAAGCGGTGTGCTAATATTGTAGGAGCCCATTAATGCAGATTCCTTCTGGTCGATCAGCTTCGTATCCCCGATAAAAGCATTCATTTGAATCGATACACCAAGCGTTACATCGTTAGGAACATAAACCTTTACATCGCCAATGAATGCTGATATTTGAATTCTTGTCTCACCATATGGAATATGTGCTTTCGATAAATCAATTTTCATATCGCCAATAAATGCTGACAAATTCATCGGTTTTAGCTCCCAATGCTGCTTACCATAGTGCATGTCGCCAATAAATACTGAACGTTCAATGCTGCCTCTATCTTTCTTGCTACCATAATTATAATTGTAATTACCATCATTTCCTGGCTTGGAGGCCTGATCTCCACTTCCGTAAGCTGTGTTCGTGCCGCTAGGTGGTGCCTCGTGTGTTGAGCTTCCACCATAGCCATTGTTCTTGTCTACATTTACGGAAGAAAACGGCTCATCAGCAGGTGGCGGCGGTGGAGGTGGCGCCATATTCGGGTTGTAATGCTCCCAATGATGCTCTTCATGATCGCTTGAGCCTGGCTGCTTAATCATTTTGACACCATACATAATGATGCATACTCCGACAACGATAAGAATTAATTTACCTAAACTAATACTTAAGCCTAGCTGATTACCTATAAACCAAACGCCGACTGCTATAATAATAAGCGCGATGCCGTACTTATCAAATATTGATCGTTTCATCGTCATTCTCCTTTGCGATAACTTTATCTACTTAATTTGCATCTCATCTCTATGTACAAAGTATATCAAAGCTAGCAAGGTTGCAACTAGCGTCGTGCGATTGAAATTGTTCTCAGTCTAGAGACCGAGGCGAAAGTCAGACCTCCTTACAATCAACGACCTCTTATCTCCACGTGCCCTATAGATAAAGCAAAAACTGGCCACCGCTTAGCATCACGCTAAACATTAGCCAGTTAAGATGACATATATTTAAGGATAAATAGACAACTATACTCACCAATTGCCATCATGCAAGCTTCCACCATTAAGTGCTAATCGTTAAGTCCACGCCTAATACGCCGACAATCTCACCTGATTCGCTATAGATCGGTACAGATATTGTTTGACATAGCTGCTTCGTGATCGCAGAAACATAGTAGTTCGATTGAAAGCTTACGCCAGCAATAGCGCGTTGCCACCATTCGCGTCCTTTAGCATTTAATAAGCCAGCATCAGGAATAGATACGATAAATGCGCCTTCTTTGTCGTTAGACCAAATTGCTTCTATTGAAGATTGTCCTTTTAATAAAGTCGACAGTCTGTCGTGGTGTAATTGAGGATCAAGTGATCGGATTGCGGGGTCTTGTGCGGCAGCCTTAAGCCAGTTCACGATGTTCTCTGCACTTGAATTCGTGACTTTAGAGACGACATCTATTTCAACGAGTTCTATTGCACCTTTCAAATCGTTGGACGCTTTCCCTAAATTGCTACGTATCCGATCCAGCTTCGTAATTTGCCTACGTTGCGAATGATTCATCTCCAACGTGTCTTCTACAGCAATTAATGTGCTGTTAACATGCTCAACCGCTTGCTGAAGTGAATGAATGACCTCATCTGTTTCCTTCGTTTGGCTTAAGCTCGATTCACGCATATCATGAACTAGCTGGTCTACCTCAACCATTCGTTCCGCGATCATATCCATCCGTTCACGGCTAAGCGCGATTTCCGTAACGCCTCTCTCTACGGATTGATGCTCCTGCTGCACGGCTTCAGTAACTAGCTTAACACCTCGTTCAATTTGCGTTACTAGCTCGGTTGACTGCTTCACCGTATCACTGCTTTGCTCAGCTAATCGGCGAATTTCACTAGCAACAACCGAAAAGCCTCGTCCATACTCGCCTGCATGTGCCGCTTCGATGGAAGCATTTAATGCAAGCAGCGATGTTTGTGAAACAATCGCTTGAATTAACTTATTCATTTCATAAATTTTTGACGTATGCTGAATCAAATCCTGTATATGCTTAATCATGTTGACGTTGTTTTGTTGGAGATGCTCCATCATGCTTTCCGTTTTTTGAAGCGATTGCTGCATTTGTAACGTTGCTTGCTTCGTGTCCGAGCTTTGCTCCGTTAGATGCTTAGATGCGTGGCTAATCTGCTCTGCCGCTGCAGAAACCTCCTGCAGTGAAGAAAAGGCTTGAATAATTTTACTCGTAGCCAGTTGACTGTAGTTTCTTAAGGTCTGCTCCTGTTGATGCGATTGATCAGCGATTTCACCTAATTGAATCATCGTTTGATCTACTTCATCAACTGCCGCAACTAATTGGTCGGAGATCACGATTGATTCATTATACAGCCCTTTCATCTGATCGACATATCGCGTGTTCTCTTGCTCTGTCTCACGCTGTTTCGTCCATGAAAATACGCTAAGCATGTAATCTTTCCCTCCATCCATTGTTATATAGAGTAATTATATAGAAATTGTTAAAGGAAGGAAAGTGTGGAATCGAGAGTGAAGCGCTTACATGCGTTATATTATTTTACATAATCTTTGTGTTTATTTTCAAAATTAAACGGCGACCTCGCTTTATCTGTGCGAAGTCGCCGTCATGTCCATTCATATACACTAAGTGATGTTGTAGCTTGCTTCTGTGCCATTGTCTTATAGCGCATATTCTCGTAATAGCTGCTCTGTTGTTTGCTCCTGCGGCTGATCCTGATGTAGTTCTACGACAATGTCTGTTAAGCAAGCACGACATTGCTCCTCTGTCGTACAACGAGCTGCATCCTTACAATGGTAGCACACCATTAATAAATATCTGTTTAAGACATTTTTCATTTCGGTTGTCATGATAACCACTCCTTTTTGGATTTAACTTATTTGTTATAGGCTTCTTTGTGTAGTTAACTTCTTTGTGTAGTTAACTTCTTTGTTTAGCTAACTTCTTTCTTATGAGTTAAGCTTAACTCATTTGCTGCGGGTTGTATGTGATTTATTTCACATAACTAATTAGAAAATGACAAATAATCATTGTAAAGAATGGGTAGGTAATCTGCTGCCTCTGTTAAAGTCTTAAGAAGCAGCAGTACATATGGAGCTACGTCTACGTCCAGTATAGAGATCGTAATTACGTATTAAGCTCCACAATTGGATCACTCTTGCTATTACCTACTCAATTTTGTTTCATCGTTTTATCATCATGCTTATCCCACTTCACCACTGCTTCTAATATGATAGAAAGCAGCACCCCCATCAGAAACCCGTTGCTCAGCAAAGGCTGGATTAGTGATGGTAGGCTAGTGAATAGCTTGCTGTCGGCCATCATAATACTGACACCGAGCAGGACAGGAGCGGCAATTCTATGCACCGTAACGGAATTGAATTGATAAGGTGCGACGCTTTTTAACGCTGTGCCAAAGAGCTGCAAATAAGCTACAAACAATACGGCATTTCCTAAGGTCACTGGAAGATGTGCCAGCATGACGGCAAGAGATGGTACGACACCTAGTAAAACAATCATTGCTCCGCCCCAGAAATACGGCTTTTTCTCATAAATTTGCGTGCTCTCTAAAAAGCCAATTGAGGATGCGAATGGTGCATATGCAACTAATCCAAATAATGAAGCAACAACGCTATGTACACCCGTTAGCAGTATAGAATTACGAAATTGCCCCTTCTCTGGTTTATCCTTGAATATATCAGATGCAGCACTGATCGCCGCAAAGGTATTACTCATATTCAGCAAGCAAGCGATAAACGTAACGATAATAATGCCAAGCTGTAAATTAGGTTGACCAAGCGGGAATAGAAGCTTTGCTCCTCCTGTCAACGCATCAGTAGTGCTTGACGTATCTAATGCAGACGACGATGTATTGTGAAAGATCAGGCTGTAGATCGGCCAACCGATAATAATCCCAATTAATAATGAAAAATTGCTTATTACTGTATTACCTTTAACTTTTAGAATTGCTACAAATAAAGTGATGAATAAGGAAAAAATCGTAATTGGAATAATGATCGAGCCATCATCAGCAATGCCAAGCATCCCCGTAAAAAATATAACTGCCAATTGAATAGAAAGCAGCAATAAAAATACATTCATCACCATCGGATTGAAGATTTGATGAATGGACGATACAGCTCCGCATACCGCAAGCAAAATCGTTACTACACCTGCAAGCATCATACCAGTTGCGATTCCACCGCCAACGTCAGTTAGCGACAGTCCAAGTGTTGGTGCAGATGCACCAAGCGTTAGCATTAACCCCCATAGAATACCCGAAGGCCCTTCTAATAACGGATAGCGATGACCAATCCAGCCCTGCAAAATGCAAGCGAGTCCTGTTATGATGAGCGAGGTGCGTAACATCAATACGACCTCTTCCGTCGATAGCTGAAATGCTGTTCCAATCGAAATTGGAACGACGACTACATTTACAAATATAAAAAACATCCATTGCATTGAAGCAAAAAATGTTAATCTTCCACTCTGCTGATTCATATTCACCATTCCTAAAAATACAGATGATATACACTATGAAAGGGAGTGCCATAATAGACACTCCCTCTGTAAGTAACAAATTAACGTTGGTTGTTATTTGTTTGTTTCTTAAAAGATTGCTTTTCATTCTCTTGCTGCTGTTGTTGACCTGGTGCTTCTGCAAATTCTACGTCTTGATTTTGGTTAACAACTTGTGCTTGTTGCTTATTACGTTTAGCCACTTAGAATCACCTCCCAAAGAGTAGTATGGTTTGTTTCGCCCATACTATTCACTTGGGTGGATCACCTAAATATGGCACGCATAATTATTGAGCCTTTGTAGCAATGTCCTTTTGCACCAAAGCAATAAAGTCAGCGATCGGCATTGAACCAATATCGCCTTCGCCACGCTTACGCACAGCTACAGTACCCGCTGCCTTTTCATTTTCCCCAACAACGAGCATATACGGCGCTTTTTCAAGCTGAGCTTCACGAATTTTGTAGCCAAGCTTTTCGTTGCGTAGATCGCTCTCAGCACGGATGCCCGCATCAAGCAATTGCTCGTTAATTTGAGATGCATAATCTTCATATACAGTTGATACTGGAATAACCTTCGCTTGAACAGGAGATAGCCATAGTGGCAACGCACCTGCAAAGTTTTCAATTAGATATGCAGTCATGCGCTCCATTGTACTAATGATACCGCGATGGATAACGACTGGACGATGCTTTTTACCATCATCTCCGATATATTCTAGCTCGAAGCGCTCAGGAAGCAAGAAGTCTAGCTGTGCAGTAGACAGAGTTTCCTCTTTACCTAAAGCAGTTTTAATTTGAACATCTAGCTTAGGACCGTAGAACGCTGCTTCGCCCTCTGCTTCAAAGAACGGCAAGCCAAGCTCTTCAACAACCTCACGCAGCATACGTTGCGAAGTTTCCCACATCTCATCGTTTTGGAAGTACTTCTCAGTATCTTGTGGATCACGGTAAGATAGACGGAAGCGATATTCTTTAATTCCGAAGTCTTCATAAACTTTACGAATCAAGTTTACAACGCGACCGAATTCCTCTTTAATTTGATCTGGACGACAGAAGATATGAGCGTCATTCAACGTCATCGCACGTACACGGTGCAAACCAGTTAATGCGCCCGACATTTCATAACGATGCATTGTACCCATCTCAGCAATACGGATCGGCAGGTCACGGTAAGAACGCATATCGCTCTTATATACCATCATATGATGCGGACAGTTCATCGGACGAAGCACTAGCTCCTCGTTATCCATCTGCATAAGCGGGAACATATCTTCATTATAATGGTTCCAGTGACCAGAAATTTTGTAAAGCTCAACGTTCGCAAGAACTGGAGTGTATACATGCTGATAGCCTAGACGCTCCTCAAGATCAACGATATAACGCTCCATAGTACGACGCACTTTAGAACCATTAGGCAGCCATAGCGGTAAGCCTTGACCTACCTCGCGAGAGAAGGTGAACATTTTCAGCTCTTTACCTAGCTTACGATGATCGCGTTTCTTCGCTTCCTCTAGGAAATGCAAATGCTCATCTAGCTCAGCCTTTTTCGCAAATGCAGTACCGTAAATACGTTGCAGCATTTTATTTTTAGAATCCCCGCGCCAGTACGCACCCGCTACATTTAACAGCTTGAACGCTTTAATACGTCCAGTGCTTGGTAAATGGGGTCCACGACAAAGGTCAAAGAATTCACCTTGATCGTAAATTGTAATCACTGAATCCGCTGGTAGATCGTTAATTAGCTCTAATTTCAAATTATCATTAATCTCAGTGAAGATCGCTAACGCTTCCTCACGAGAAACCTCGCGACGACGAATCGGCAAGTTCTCATTGATGATGCGAGTCATTTCCTTCTCGATTTTCACTAGATCCTCAGGTGTTAAGGAATGATCCATATCTAAATCGTAGTAGAAGCCATCCTCGATGACTGGACCGATACCTAGCTTCAAATTCGCATCCTTATATAGACGCTTAATTGCTTGCGCCATAAGATGGGCAGTACTGTGACGGTATACTTCTAAGCCGTCTGCACTCTCAACAGTGACGATCTCCACTGTTGCATCAGCTTCGATTGGTGCATAAACATCGACAACTTTGCCGTTAACCTTACCTGCAATTGCATTTTTCTTTAAGCCAGAGCTGATTGACGCTGCAATTTCCTCAGTTGTCACGCCAACTGGATATTCGCGTACTGCGCCATCTGGAAATGTAATATTAATACTCATCTGTTTCTTCCTCCTAAAGCTTTTCGCGTAAATTAAGCTCATTGGGACGCAAAAAAAGCACGCATCCCAAAACAGGGACGAGTGCTTGTGATCTCGTGGTTCCACCCTAATTCAACTGCAATAAATGCAGTCCTCATAGCATCTGATAACGGAGATATCCGGTATTGCTTACTAATAAAACGTTCGGCAATACAGCTAGGAAGTGGTACAGCTATGTGCATCTTGGAAGGAACTTTCAGCCGAGGTTCCTCTCTCTGCGCCAGTGCGGCATAGTTGCATGTCTTCGTCATTGCTGTTACTGAATTAATCTATTCAACATTATAGTTCTATGAATTGTGGGAGTCAAGGGGTGGGGGACTGACTGGAAGCAATATTGAAATCAAATAACGCTAATATAATTCTATCTCCCATACATTACCTCCCTAAATAATCATTCATTATATGTCATATACATCTAGTATTGTGGAACTGTCCAGCGAGTTAGCTTCAGTATCATGCCAGTATAAGTTAATAATGATTATGTCTGTTAAAACATGACACATTTACATATAAAGACGACAATCCATCCCATTATTTTCATAAGAAAGTATATGTTACGATAACAATGTACATACATTAATCATAGTAGAGGTGCATAATGGCTACATTTATATTGCTTATCATCTATCTAGCATTTATTAGTCTTGGATTACCTGATTCCTCTCTTGGTAGCGCTTGGCCTGTTATAAGTAAGGATCTCGATTTGCCACTCGACTTTGCAGGCTATATATCTGTAGCTACTGCAGCATCGACAATCATCTCTAGTTTATTAACTGGCTACGTATTAGACAAAATCGGTACTGGGAGACTAACATTCATAAGTGCCGCTTTAACATCTGCTGCATTGTTTGGTATGTCTCAATCAACTAATTTCATCTGGCTCATTGTGCTAGCAATTCCGCTTGGCTTAGGAGGCGGAGCAGTCGATTCCGCATTAAACAACTATGTTGCTAAACATTACAAAGCACATCATATGAACTGGCTGCATTCCTTTTGGGGTGTAGGCGCTACAATTGGTCCTATTATACTTGCTGGCTATTTGACGGAATCAGCAGAATGGAGAAAGGGCTACTTTACCATCGCTTTGTTGCAGGCTATATTGGCTTTAATTTTATTAATTACTTTACCCCTTTGGACGAAACTTGCGAAAACCGTTCATGCAGATAATAATGCAAGTGTACAAGAGACTAAACAAGAGCATATGAGTACACAGCCTATATTAAAACTGAAAGGATTTAAGTCCACTATTTTTGCATTTCTATTTTATTGTGCAGCAGAGGCCACAGTAGGCTTATGGGGGGCGAGCTATCTCGTTAACAGTAAGGATATTTCAGCTGATCGCGCTGCAGAATGGGTTGCCCTATATTTCGCAGGGATTACTGTAGGACGCTTTATTACAGGCTTTGTCACCTTCAGGTTTAGTAATTTAGTCATTATCCGTACAGGTCAGGTTACAGCATTAGTAGGCAGCCTCCTGATCGTGTTGCCTTTACCAGATATCTTTATTTTAGTCGGCTTTATTCTCATCGGATTAGGGCTAGCTCCAATATTCCCAAGTCTATTGCATGAAACACCCAATCGCTTTGGTGATCAAAACTCTTCGAAAATTATGGGTTATCAAATGGCAATGGCATATACAGGCGCAGCATTTTTACCACCGCTTTTCGGCTTTATTGCGGCAAAAACAACGATCGGTATTTTTCCGATAGTTATCGTGTTTTTCGCAGCTGCGATGCTGCTCCTTGTGGAGAAGGTTAATATTGTTCTGAAATTAAATAAGTAGCCTAGTTTAACTGCTCGATTACAAAGAGCCGTACGCCATTTACTTATGGGGTGCGGTTTTTCTATTGTTCTCATTAGGGAGGTTAGTCTGTAGTTTTGCGAAGTGCAATCAATACATTACATAAAGTGTTCAAACACTAAACTTTTATCCCAATCCCTAATAACTGAGTGTTAAGATTCCAGTTAACGGGACTTTCAAAGCTCTTGCTGTGCCATGGACAACCTTTATTAATCCATGAACACCTGTATTGTTCATGAGTAATTCCTCTATCTAAATCATCTTAGGTTGTGGATATTCAGGACATCAATAATGTCTTGACATAATAATCTAAGTTCATCTACTTCATGAGATTTCTTAACCAATCGCAAATCAGCGCAAAAGGAATTACTATTTCTCTCATACTGAAGTAGTTTGAATGGCGTAACATCACCATTAGATGTAGGATACGACCAATATGTTAGTAATGACTTAATTCCAAATATGTTTTTTTCAAAGCTTTCAAAATCACCTACTATAGCTACATTCAATTTTACAACTGCGCCCTTAATTAAAGGATACCTGCAAGGTTCATAAACATTGTTAATATCCTGCCAATTATCCATTATTTCCTCCATCTGATGTGGAATATTCTATTTTCCTAATTACTATAAAACATCCCCCCATTATCTTCGCAAAGGCTCACCATGCTCTAATTTCAATAGTTTAATCTTATATTTATATAGCATCTCGGTTAATGGCATTAATCCTGTTGTCCTGCCGCCACCAAACTTCACTTCTCTTATTGCATTTGGGAATATCGTATTGTATTCCACAGTTTCAAAGTCAGAAGTGATGTAGTACTCACCACTCATAATAGGAAATTTTATTGTAAGCTCATCATCTTTATATAAGATAATATCGTCATTGCCACTTGCTAACCACTTCTTCCACTTAATATATTTCCCTGTTCCTTCACTTAAACCAATTCCATCGTATTTTACGATAATGGTGTCCTCTACTCTTATTGTCTCACCATAGGTATATGTAGGCTTAGGAGGATCTTCCCCAAGTAAAAGTCCAACATATAATAACAACCACGGCCCTGCAAAAATAGCAAATCCAACTACTACAATTAGTAAAGATGATAGTATGGCCTTTTTCAGGGTTATCGCTCCTTCCTTTGAAATCCCCTCTACCATTATTCCTCAAAAAATATCGGATCGTAATAAACCTTTACCTTCTCGGCTTTCATTGCCTCTACAACCTTTTTACTTACAATAACTCTTGGATTTTCAAAATTATTAAAGTGCTCCAATGTTAGATTAAAATCCTTACATTCATCCCTAACTGATTCAGCGTAAATAATTTCGGATTTTAAATAAGTAGTCTTACCATAGGTAAAGGTTCTTACAGTCTCACTCATTCTTGGTAATACATTATTTATCTTTAGTTGATAAAATACAGCACCTTCTCGGTTCTTATAGTCTCTAACAGGACCAAATTCGCATCCTGTCAAATGATGCATTAAAGCTGCTTTATAAAATGCTTCGGAGACGATTAATTCAGGTAAAATGGTACAGATATTATATTTCTTCAATCTTTTCGTGTTTATAATAAGCTCTGAGGTTTGCTCACCATGTTCATTATAAGATGTTCCGAAGTCCCTAGCGTATTTCCATTTATCCTGCCAAGGATAATAAGTATATAGATCATAATATTCAGCTTTTTTAATTTCAGCTTTTGAATATATCCTTTCTTCAAAATAATTATATGTATGCCCATGTTCTGTTACTAAATTAACTAACAATCTGATCTCGGAATCGTCAACCTCACTCAATTGAAGCTCAATTCTATTATCAATGTAGATGCAGCTAGATATTTTATTATTTCCATAGAACTCGAGCATTGTTTCAATAGCTTCTTTCCATATATCTTGAAATTAACATTACGTTTCACACGATCACCTCTATATAACGGTTATTTATATCTAACGCCCCACCATTTACCAAAATAAGAAAATAAGCTATATTTATCCATACACAGCATATATTCATTATGCAAGGGGACTAACTTAATCGCAATACAAAATCTTGTCTATGAGGTGAGCCATGAGTAAATATTCGATTAATGAATTTATTAGAAAGACTGAGCAAAACGACGAGCAAAGCTCTTTCTTTGAGCTAGAAACTCCGCGTATGCTAGAAGTAAATTTGAGAGGTCAAGTCTGGGCAAAAACAGGCGCCATGGTTGCTTACACTGGCCAAGTAAAGTTTGAACGTGAAGGTTTACTTGAGCAAGGAATCGGTACTCTGTTCAAAAAAGCTTTTACAGGAGAAGGCGCTTCGCTTATGAAGGCAACAGGACATGGAAAGGTTTATTTTGCAGATCGTGGTAAGAAAATCATTATTCTTGAGCTGGACAATGAAACGATTTATGTCAATGGCAACGACCTGCTGGCATTTGAATCGACGGTTAACCATGAAATTAAGCTAATGAGAAAAATCGCTGGGATGATGGCTGGTGGCCTATTCAATATTCGGTGTTCAGGTTACGGACTAATTGCAATCACAAGCCATTATGAGCCACTGACACTCCGTGTTACCCCGGGTAATCCTGTATTTACAGACCCTAATGCGACAATCGCTTGGTCTGGTAATCTAACTCCTGAATTCCATACCGATATATCCTTCAAAACCTTTATTGGCAGAGCAAGTGGAGAATCTATTCAGATGAGGTTCGAAGGTAATGGATTCGTCATCATTCAACCGTACGAGGAAGTTTATTTTCAAAAATCACTAGATTGAGAAACCCTATTTATCAGTACTTACAGGTAGATAGCCCCTAATTTCTTTCCCTACCCACAACTATCAGTGTGTGGGAAAGAAATTAGGGGCTATGACCATTTGCGTGAAATATTCTCCATAACAAATGAATGTGAACAAATAAAGACATTTCCTAAAATGTGTAAAATTATTTTCGAACAAATTCGATAAATAACTGTTAGGAGTATTTGTTTACATTACTTATATTATTAAATTGGAGGATGTAGTAGTCATCATGAGTTACTACTTAGGTCACTCAAATACAGCTTTACCGCATAATGCCTGACTGAGCGAGGTTAATATATTTTTTTCTTGTTTTAATAGGGATGAAATAACACTGCGTAATCGTGCAAATTGTTGT
>Ga0182737_1002635_pt1 | contig 14365 bp, 14 predicted proteins | sample eDN5th30CBELigOP_FD_128878 | JGI IMG/M metagenome (GOLD analysis project Ga0182737, IMG submission 128878) | Enriched Organic Plus compost microbial communities from Emeryville, California, USA - eDNA 5th pass 30_C BE-Lig OP (version 2) (version 2) ... | reverse complement strand
GTTCCGGCGCCTCGCCGGTCTCGAGGTCACGGAAGAAGCAGGTCCTCTCCCCCGTGTGGCAGGCCGGCCCGGCCGGCTCGACCAGGGCGACGATCGCGTCGCCGTCGCAGTCGATCCTGAGCTGGCGGACCCGCTGCACGTTGCCCGATTCCTCGCCCTTCTTCCACAGCTTCCGGCGGGAGCGGCTGTAGTAGTGGATCTCGCCCGTCTCCTCGGTCAGCCGCAGCGACTCTTCGTTCATGTAGGCCAGGGTCAGCACCTCGCCCGAGTTCGCGTCCTGGGCGATGCAGGGGACGAGCCCGTCCCGGTCGAACTGCACGTCGATGGCCGCCACTATCCCGCTCCGTGCGCGCTCGATCGTGCCTCCTCGAAGGGAGACGGGCCGTCGGCGTCGTCGGGAACGTACGAAGTCTGGTCCGCCGACTCCTCGGGCTCGGCGTCACCCGTGCTGAAGGGGACGTACCACTTGCCGTCCTCCTTGACGAAGATCGCGGCTCCGGCCCGCCCCGCGAACTGGACCTCGGCCCGGTCCCCGTCCACCTGGATGTCCTCGATGCTGAGGACGGGCTGCTTGCCGGCCTGCTTGAGGATGTTCTCGGTCTCGGAGACGCAGCGCGCCTTCGAGTGGAAGGTCTCCTCGATCTGGCTCGGCTGCATCACCTCGCAGAACCCGGCGGCGTCCTTCTCGGACGTGACGCGGTTCAGCTCGTCGACCAGCTCCGTCAAGGCCTGCCTGTCCTCCTCGCTGGCGGAATCGTCGGAACCGCCGCAACCGACGGCGAAGAGAGCGGCCCCGACCAGGGCGAATGTCGCGAGCTTCTTGAGCATGCGCCAATCCTACGGAAACCCCGAACCTGGGCCGCGCCACCACGAGGCGGAGGACCTCATCGTTCGCCGGCGAGCCGGACTCGACCTCGCCGCCCGCCCCTAATCGATTCCGAGGCGGTCGAGCATGTCCTCGTCGCGGCGCCACTTGCGCCGCACCTTGACGTGCAGGTCGAGGTGGGTCTTGCCCCCGAGCTCCGACTCGATGTCCTTGCGGGCCCCGATGCCAATCTCGCCGATCTTGGCGCCCCTCCTGCCGATCAGGATCTTCTTCTGGGAGTCGGTCTCGACCCAGATCTCCGCCTCGACGATCCAGAGGCCGTCCTCGCGCCGGTCGAGCCCGGTGACCTTGACCTCGACCGAGTGCGGGATCTCGTCGCGGGTCCTGATCAGGGCCTGTCCCCTGATCAGTTCGGCCAGGAGGAGCTCGCGGGGCTGGTCGGAGTGATCCTCGGGCGGGTACATGTACGGGCCCTCGGGCACCAGCGAGGCGAGGTGCGTTGCGAGTTCGTCCACACCCTTGCCGGTCTTCGCGCTGATCGGAAAGACCTCGTCCACCCCGGCCAGCCCGGCGGCCTCGATCAGGACGGGGACGATGTTCCGGCCCAGCCGGTCCGACTTGTTGACCGCGCACACGATCGGCATCTCCCCCGACTCGGCCCGCGCCCCGAGCAGCTTCTCGGCGATGAACCGGTCACCCGGGCCGACCCCCTCCTCGCCGTTGATCACGAGCAGGGCGACGTCGGCCCCGGCCAGTTCGTGCTCGACCCGGGTCTGCATCCGGGTGGTCAGCTCGTCGCGCGGGCGCTGGACGCCGGGCAGGTCGATCAGCACCAGTTGGGTGCCCGCCTCGAGGTCCGTCGCGACGCCGCGGATCGCCCGCCGCGTGGTCTGCGGCCGGACCGAGGAGATCGCGACCTTCGCCCCGACGATCGCGTTGACGAGGGTCGACTTGCCGACGTTGGGGCGGCCGGCCAGGCCGACGAACCCCGAACGGGTGGCCGGGGCCTCATCCACGGTCGGCCTCGACCGTCATCCGGGGCTCGATGCCCAGCCCGGTCACGATGCGCTCCTGGAGGTCGAGCATCTCGCCCTCGTCGGTCTCGTGGTCGAACCCGCAGAGGTGGAGGACGCCATGGACGACCGCCTCGACCTCGTTCACGCAGTACTCGGGGCAAAGGAAGACGTCCCCGAGCTCGCGCGGGCCGGAGTCGCCGGGATCCTCGTCCACCGGAAAGGAGAGGACGTCGGTCGGCTTGTCGCGGCCCCGGAACTCCCGGTTCAGCTCCCGGATCCGGCCCTCGCCCACGGACTCCACCGCCAGGTGCCCCTCGTCGATCCCGACCGCGCCCAGGGTCGCGGCGACCGCCGGCCTGAACCCCGCCGGCACGTCTTCGAGCTCGAGGCTCAAGCGTCCGCGCCCGTTCCCGGACGGGAGGGCTCGGCCTTGCCCTTGCCCTTGTCCCGCTCGGCGTACTCGCCGTAGGCGGCGACGATCCGCTGGACCAGGCGGTGACGGACCACGTCCTTGCCCCCGAAGCGGATGAACTTGACGTCGTCGATGTCGGTCAGGATGTCGCGCACCACGACCAGGCCGGAGTCCCGGTCGCGCGGCAGGTCGATCTGGGTGACGTCGCCGGTCACGACCATCTTGGAGTTGAAGCCGAGCCGGGTGAGGAACATCTTCATCTGCTCGGGCGTCGTGTTCTGTGCCTCGTCGAGGATCACGAACGCGTCGTTCAGGGTCCGGCCACGCATGAACGCGAGCGGCGCGACCTCGATCACGCCGCGGTCGAAGTAGCCGTTCACGCGGTCCGGGTCGAGCATGTCGTAGAGCGCGTCGAACAGGGGGCGCAGATACGGGTCGACCTTGGCCTGTAGGTCGCCCGGCAGGAAGCCCAGGCTCTCGCCCGCCTCCACGGCGGGACGGGTCAGGATGATCCGTTGGACCTCCCCCTCGATCAACGCGGCGGCTGCCATCGCCACGGCCAGGAAGGTCTTGCCGGTGCCGGCCGGTCCGATGCCGAAGGTGACCGTGTTCTCGCGGATCGAGTCGACGTAGAGCTTCTGGTTTACGGTCTTCGGCACCACGCGGGTGTTGCGGTTGTGCCACACCACGTCGTCGAGCACCTCGGCCGGGCGACGCGACGACTGGATCGCGTTGGTGACGGAGTCCACCGTGGACGCCTCGACCTGGTGGCCGCCCTCGATCAGGCCCACCATCTCGTCGACCAGCTTGGCGGCGCGGTCGTTCTCCGCCTCTTCGCCCTCCAGCGTCAGTAGGTTGCCGCGGAGGTGGACCCGGCTCGTGGTGCTGTCGCGGAGCGCCCGGAGGACCGAGTCCTCGGCCCCGGCCAGGTCGGCCGCGACCTCGTTGTCCAGGGTCAGGGTTCTACGAGCCAAGCTGCTCTCGCACCTCGCCGCTGACCCGTTTGCCGTCGGCCCGGCCGGCGACCTTTTCCTTGAGCAGGCCCATGACCTGGCCCATCTGCTTCGGCTCGGTCGCGCCCGCCTCGGCGATCGCCTCCCGCACCAGCTCGGCAAGCTCCTCGTCGGTGAGCTGCGCGGGAAGGTACGCGGTGATCAGCTCGGCCTCGAAGCGCTCGTCCTCGGCCTGCTCGTAGCGGCCCGCGTCGGCGTACGCCTCGGCCGCCTCCATCCGCTTCTTCCGCTCGCGCTGGAGGGCGGCGATCTCGTCGCCCTTCCCCAGCTTCGCGTCCTGCTGCAGCACGTCCTGGATCATGCGCAGCGCCGAGGCGCGCTTGCGGTCGCCCTCCTTGAGGGCGGCCTGCGCGTCCGTCTTGATCTGTTCGACTGCCGACATGCACCAAGCGTACCTGCCGGGACCGGCGATGCGGCCGCGAAACCCGCCGGAATCCGCTCAGGGAGGGTCCGCGTGGGACGTGCGGGGACCGAAGGCGGCGAAGAAGACCGACCCGCCCGAGACGAGGACGCTGCCGTAGAGCAGCATCAGCACGTAGGTGCCGTTGACGATGCCGAGCGCGATCAGGGTGAGCCCGATCCCGGCGACGAACGCGAAGAGGTAGCGGACCGACCTCGCCCGCAGGGCGACGGCGATCGCGGCGAGGGCGGCCGCGGGAATCCACATCAGGAAGCCGATCGGCGCGATGCAGCCGACCATGAATACGACTCCGACGGCGGCCCAGGAGGCGAACCCGATCCGGGTGTCCATCAGATCCGGACCCCCTCGACCCGACCGGCGAGCGGCAGTTGGAGGAACCTGGTGCCGACGTCCACGAAAGCGTCGACGTCGCCGGTCACGAGGAACCGGTAGTCACCCTCGCCCTCGTCGGGGCGAAGGTCGCCGCTGGAAGCAAGTTCCCGCTGGATCGCGGCCGCGATCGCGTGTCCCGCCGTGACGAGGTTCACGTCACGCCCCAGGATGCGCTGCAGGAGCGGCGCGACCAACGGGTAGTGGGTGCAGCCCAGGATCAGCGTGTCGATGCCGGCCTCGCGCAGCGGTCGGCAGTAGCCGCGGACCGTGTCCACCACCCCCTCGTCGAAGCTCGGGCCGTCCTGGATGATCGGGGCCAGGTCCGGCGCCGCGACCTCGGTCACCGTGAGGGGCCGGCCGAGGGCGTCCAGGGCCCGCCGGTAGGCGCCGCTGTTCACGGTCGCGGGCGTGGCGAGAACGCCGACCCGGCCGTTGCCGCTGATCGAGGCGGCGATCTCCGCCTCCGGCCCGACCACCGTCACGACCGGCACGCCGGCCTCGCCGCCCAGGGCGCGGATCTCCTCAGCCGCCGCGGCGGTGGCGGAGTTGCAGGCGATGACGAGCATCTTCACCCCGCGGTCCATCAGCTCTTCGGCGATCGCCCCGGCCCGGCCGCGGAGCTCCTCGGCCGGCTTGGTCCCGTAGGGGAACTGGCCACTGTCGCCCAGGTAGAGGAAGTCCTCGGCGGGCAGCGAGACGAGGCACTCGTGAAGCACCGTGAGGCCGCCGACCCCGGAGTCGAACATCCCGATCGGCAGGTCGACCCGGTTCACGTGGCCGCCTCACGCGCGAAGACCAGCGAGCCCCAGTCGCCCATGACGCCGCGCCCGGTCTCGACCAGGCCGAACGGCCCGAACGCGTCGATCACCCGGTCATACTCGGTGGCGAGGAGGCCCGAACAGATCAGCGTGTCGGGAAGGTTGTCCGGGGTTAGTCGCGCGGCGACCGCCTCCAGGAGCGGCGCGGTGAGGTTCGCGACGGTGGTCGGAGCGAGCGGCGGCAGACCCTTCTTCAGGTCGATCCGCTCGAAGGTGGCATCCACCCCGTTCACCTCGGCGTTCTCTCTGGCCGCCTCTACCGCCGCGACCTCGTGGTCGCACCCCTCCAACGGGCCCCAACCGAGCTTGCCGGCCGCGATCGCGAGGACTCCGGAGCCGCACCCTAGGTCGGTCAGCGCCCCGAACGGGCCGTTCGCCCGCGCGATGTCGATCAGCGCCTCCACGCACAGCCGGGTCGTCGGATGCGCCCCAGTGCCGAAGGCCTGTCCCGGGTCGACCACGACCTCTGCGAGCTCGGGCCGCGAGGGCTCCCAGGGCGGTCTGATCCAGACCGCCGGTCCCCGGTCGGGGTCGCCGACCAGGAGTGGCTTGTGGAAGGTGCGCCAACGATCGGCCCAGTCGTCGGCGACCTCGCTGGCGCGGACCTGGACCGTCCCGCCGGCGATCCGCGCCTCCTCCCCACCCAGGTCGGGCAGCTCGCCCTCGGCACCGTAGATCGCGAACTCGACGTATCCCTCGCCGGCAACCTCCTCGACTCCTCCCGGGGCCAGGACCGTCAGCTCGGCCAGGACCAGCTCGGCCTGCTCCGGCCGACACCGGACCGCGAGGCGGATCAACCGAACGCCCTGCGCATGCGGGAGAAGATCCCGGAACCGCCGGGCTCGCGGTTCTCGTCGGTCAGAGAGGCGTCGAGCTCGCCCGCCAGCCGCCTCTGGTCCTCCGAGAGGTTGGTCGGGACCACGACGTTGAAGACGAACCGGTGGTCCCCGCGGCGTCGCGACCCTCCGAGCCGGGGCAGCCCCTTGCCCTTGAGACGGGCCTCCGCCCCGGGCTGGGTGCCGGGAGAGAGCTCGATCTCCTCGGTTCCCTCGAGCGTCTCGACCTCGATCCGGTCGCCGATCATCGCCGCCGTCGCGTCCACCGGCACCACGGAGATCAGGTCCTGACCGTCCCGCACCATGCCCTCGCGTTCCTCGACGATCACTTCCACGTATAGGTCGCCGGGCGGAGCGCCGGTCTCGCCCGCGTGCCCCGAGCCCGAGATCCTGATCCGCTGGCCGGACTCGATCCCCGCCGGGATGTCGATCCGGCTCTTCTTCTCGGTGTGGCGCCGCCCGAGCCCGGAGCAGATGTGGCACGGCTCCTCCGCGACCCGGCCGTCGCCGTGGCACCTGTCGCATGGCGTCGAGCGGACCATCTGGCCGAACGCCGTGTTGGCCACCGTCCGCAGCTCGCCCGTCCCGTTGCAGCGCTCGCAGGTCCTGATCGGCGTGCCGGGTTCGGCCCCGTTGCCGCGGCAGTGGTCGCAATTCGAGACCGCCTCGTACTCGACCTCCCGGGTCGTTCCCTCGAGCACGTCCTCCAGACCGATCTGGACCTGGACCCCGATGTCGGCCCCGGGGGCCGGGCCGCGCGATCCGCCGAACCCTCCTCCGCCGAAGAACGCGCTGAAGAGGTCGTCGATCGACCCGAACCCCTGGGCCTGCGACTGGTAGCCGCCGGAGCGCAGGCCGTCGTGGCCGTACTGGTCGTACGTCCGGCGCTTCTCGGCGTCCGAGAGCACCTCGTAGGCCTCCGCGGCCTCCTTGAACTTCTCCTCGGCGTCCGGGTCGTGATCGTTCACGTCCGGATGGAGCTCGCGTGCCACCACGCGGAAGGCCTTCTTGATCTCCTGCTCGGTGGCCCCGCGGCTCACGCCGAGGACCTCGTAGTAGTCGCGTTTCTCACTCATGCGTCGTAGACGAACTCAAAGTACCTGGACAGCTCGCGCGAGGCCTCGCTGACGCTGGCGATCGTCCGCTCGTAGTCCATCCTGGTCGGCCCCACCACCCCGACGGACCCGAGGTTGCGATGGCCGAGCCCGTAGTTGGCGCCGATCACGGTCACGTCGTGGAGCTCGGGTTGGGGGTTCTCCCGCCCGATCCACAGGTAGACGGAGCGCTCGTCGATCGCCGACCGCATCATGCTGAGCACGGTGGCCTTCTCCTCGAGCGTATTCATGAGGCGGTCGATGCGGGGCAGGTCGGAGGCCCGGCGCTGGTCGAGCAGCCGGGACGCGCCGTCGACGTAGAGCGTCCCCTCCGCGCTCTGCTCGAGGTCGAGGAACGCGGGGGCGAGCTGCCGCACGAACTCCGCCTCGACCGGGTCGAGGTCGGGGTCGGAGAGCTTGGAGGCGATCCGGCGGGCTCCGAGGTCGATCCCGGCGAGCGACTCGTTGAGGTAGCTGGAGCTCCACTCGACCAGGCCCGGGTCGACCGGGGACATGAACGTGAAGGCCCGCCTGGTCACGTCGCCGGTCGAGGTGATGACGATCACCATGACCACCTCGGGCTGGAGGAGCAGCGCCTCGACCCGGTGGATGCGCGCCGTGCCGAGCGGCGGGGCGACGACCAGCGCCAGGAGGTCGGTCATCTGAGCGAGGGCGGCGGTGGCCTCCTGCATCGCCTGGTCCACCTCGCGCCGCAGGTCGCTCAGGTCGAGCACCGAGGAGGGCGCGGGCGCGGTGACCGCGCGCGACTTGAGGGACTCGACGTACTGCCGGTACCCGAGGTCGGTCGGGACCCGCCCCGCCGAGGTGTGCGGATGCGTCAGGTACCCGCCCGCCTCGAGCGCGGCCAGCTCGGCGCGCACGGTGGAGGCCCCCCAATCGAGGCCCGCGCCCTCGACGATCGCCTTCGAGCCGACCGGGCGGCCGGTCTCCCGGTAGGCATCGACCACGAGGCCGAGGATCAGTTCCTGTCGCTCGGAAAGCATCGATTCATTGTATGGAGCCGCCGAGCCGGCACCATCGCGGGTGGCCCGCGGTGTGCGGGCCTAGGCGTCGTACGTGACGTCGGCGGACGCGTTCCGGATCACCTGGTTGCCGTTCTGGGTGGCGATCAGGTCGAAGGTGACTTCGGCGCCGTCGGCCTCGATCACCTCGCCGGTGACCTCGATCTCCTGTTCCGGGTAGCTCATGCCGCGGAACTGGACCGAGAGCCGCTTCAGGGCGCGCGGGTCGCCGCCGGCCTCGTCGGTCGCCGCCTTGGCGACCAGCCCCATCACGTAGAGCCCGTGCAGGATCGTGGACGGCAGGCCGACCATCTCGGCGAACTCCTTGTCGATGTGGATCGGGTTGAAGTCCCCGGACGCCCCGGCGTAGCGGTGCGGCAGGAACTTGTCGGGGGTGACCTTCAGTCCGGCGATCTGCTCGCCCTTGTTCTTGGCGCTCACTCTTCCACTCCTCGCACGATGTTGGTCCAGGTGGCCCGGCAGACCAGGTCGCCGTCCTGGTTCTTCGACTCGGTCTCGAACACGTAGAAGCCCTTGCCGGCCTTCGCGTAGATCTCCTTGCAGGTGGTCGTGGTGGAGATCAGGTCGCCGGAGATCACCGGCTCTCCCCACTCGAACTCCTGGCCGCCGTGGACCATGGCGGCGAAGTTCATCGCCACGTCCGAGTCGAAGAGCACGGGGCCCATCGCCCCGGCCGTGTACACCACGACGAACATGGGCGGGGCGACGATTCCGCGGAAGCCCGCCTCCTTCGCCGCCGCCTCGTCGAAGTACACGGGGTCGTCGAACCCGATCACCTGCGCGTACTCGCGGATCTTCTCCCGCCCCACCTCGTACTCGTGGGCCGGCCAGCTCTTGCCTACCGCATCGGTCTTCAGCGCCATGCGGGAAACCTACCCAAGCCCGGGAAGGCCCGACTGCCTCGCGGTCCGTCGCGCGCGCCGCGGGGGCCCTTCGCCGCTTCGCGTCGCCGCCCGGCGGCGGCTACTCGTCGAGCTCGAGGACCGCCAGGAACGCCTCCTGGGGCACCTCGACCCGGCCGACGTTCTTCATCCGCTTCTTGCCCTTCTTCTGCTTCTCGAGGAGCTTGTTCTTGCGGGTCACGTCGCCGCCGTACAGCTTGGCGGTGACGTCCTTGCGGACGGCCTTGACGGTCTCCCGGGCGAGGATGTTCGAGCCGATCGCGGCCTGGACCGGGATGTCGAACTGCTGCCGGGGGATCGTCTTCCTGAGCCGGGCGACCAGGTCCTTGCCCTGGTTGTAGGCGAACTCCTTGTGGGTGATCACGGACAGGGCGTCGACCTTCTCGCCGGCCAGCAGCACGTCGACCTTGACCAGGTCGGAGGCGCGGGGACCGATCGGCTCGTAGTCCAGCGAGGCGTAGCCCCGGGTGGACGACTTCAACACGTCGAAGAAGTCGAGCACGATCTCCCCCAGCGGCAGGTCGTACCGGATCTGGACCCGGGTGGGGCTCAGGTAGTCCATGTCCACGTGGGTGCCGCGGCGCGACTGGCAGAGCTCCATCACGGGCCCGACGAACTCGGTCGGGGTGATCACGGTCGCCCGGATGTATGGCTCCTCGATCCGCTCGATCGAGCCGGGGTCGGGCATCTGGTTGGGGCTCGAGATCTCCATCGTCTCGCCGTTCGTCATGTAGACCTCGTAGCGGACCGTGGGGCTGGTCGCCATCAGTTCGAGTCCGTACTCGCGCTCGAGCCGCTCGCGGACGATCTCCATGTGGAGCAAGCCGAGGAACCCGCACCGGAAGCCGAAGCCGAGGGCCTCGGAGGTCTCGGGCTCCCAGGAGAGCGCGGCGTCGTTCAGGCCCATCTTGTCCAGCGCGTCGCGCAGGTCCTCGTACCGGTCGGTGTCGATCGGGAACAGGCCGCAGAAGACCATCGGCTTCACGTCGCGGTAGCCGGCCAGCGCCTCCCCCGCCGGGTTCTCCAGGTTGGTGAGCGTGTCGCCGACCCTGAGCTTCGAGACGTCCTTGATGCCGGTGATCACGTACCCGACCTCGCCGGTGCCGATCCCATCCACCGGCGTCATGACCGGGCGGAAGAACCCGATGTCGTCGAGCTCGGCCTCGGTGCCGTTCTGCATCGCGAGCACCTTGCCGTTCTTCCGGAAGCTCCCGTCGACCATCCGGACGTAGGCGATCACGCCCCGGTACTGGTCGAACTCGGAGTCGAAGATCAGGGCCCTGGCCGGGGCGTCCGGATCGCCGTCCGGCGGCGGGATGCGGTCCACGACCGCCTCCAGGACGTCGATCACGCCCTCCCCCGTCTTGGCGGAGATCCGGAGGATGTCGTCGGGGTCGACGCCGATCAGGTCGGAGACCTCGGCCGCGACGCGATCGGGCTCCGCCCCGGGCAGGTCGACCTTGTTGAGGACGGGGATCAGCTCGAGCCCGTTCTCGATCGCCAGGTAGGTGTTGGCGACGGTCTGGGCCTCCACCCCCTGGGCCGCGTCGACGACGAGGAGCGCCCCCTCGCAGGCGGCGAGCGACCGGGAGACCTCGTAGGAGAAGTCGACGTGGCCGGGCGTGTCGATCAGGTGGAGGTGGTAGGTGACGCCGTCGGAGGCGGTGAACTCCACCCGCACGGCCTGAGCCTTGATCGTGATCCCCCGCTCGCGCTCGAGGTCCATCGAGTCCAGGACCTGGGCCTGCATCTTGAGCGGGTCCACGGCCTTGGTCAGCTCGAGGATGCGGTCGGCCAACGTCGACTTGCCGTGGTCGATGTGGGCGATGATCGAGAAGTTCCGGATCGTTTCCATGAGGGGACAGAGCAGTATGCCGGGACGGAGTCAGCGGCGGCAGGTGGCGGGGTCGAGGGGGCCGTCCAGGCGGAACACTCCGCCACCCTCCACGACCTTCACCTCGCTCAGCGCCGGGTCGCGCTCGATCCACGAGAGCTCGCGCGGCCGCTTCAGCTTCTGCCCCTCGCGGTCCATGGTCAGGACGAGGTACCCGTAGCCGCCGTCGTTCACGGCGTCGACGAACTCCTCGCAGCTCTCTGCCTCCACGAAGCCGCCGTGCGGGCGCTCGACCCCGATGAACTGCACCTCGTTGCCCAGGCCGCTCCCGTAGAGCGGGTATTGGCGGGTGGCGTTGGTGCCGATCCGCAGGTCGTCGGTGTCGTTGGCCCAGACGAAGGACCCGGCGAGGGCGGGGATCGTGAAGCCGGGCGACTCGTACCGGTTGTCGGAGTAGTAGCGCTGCACCCCGTAGCCCGCCAGGACCAGGAACGACAGCGCGAGGCAGGCCGCGGCCGCGACGGGCCACCGCCGGCCGGGCCGGCCTTCCGCGGCGACTCGCGACCGTGAACCGATCCGGAAGACGCCCAGCCCCAGGAGGGCCAGCCCGAAGAACGCCGCCGCCCCCGCCAGGGCGAGAAGCCAGTCCTTCGCGTCCCAGCCGTCGCCGAATGCGATGGTGAACGGGGCCAGGAGCAGCATCGCCCCGGTGACCAGCCATCTCGACCCGCTCCCCCGGGGCCCGACGGCACTGCCCAGCAGGGCCATGCACACCGCGAGGGCCGGGGCGAGGTAGCGGAGGCCGGAGACGAATCCGTTCGGCTCCCCGGCGGGACCCGAAGCCGAGGTCGGCGCGATCAGCCAGGCCAGGACCACCGCCAGTCCGACCGCGGCCCCGGTGCGCCGTGCCGGCCCGGAGGAGCGCCCCAGGCAGAGGACCAGGCCGGCAACGGCGAGCACCGCCAGGAGCACCCACCCGCTCCCGAACCCGTCGTGGAAGCCCGGCAGGAACCAGTCCTTGATCACCCCGGCGTCGGTCAGGTAGCCCCAGACCGAGCCGGCGTCCCGGCCGCCCACGTCCTGGTCCGGGCCGGGCAGCTGGAGCGGCCCCAGATGGTCGATCCAGGGCAGCGGGCTGCCGCTGTGGATGAGGTTCCTGACGTACCAGTAGCCGCCGCCCGCCAGCACCGCCGCAGCGCCCGCGAGCCCGTTCCGGAGCCGCCGGCCCGGCTCGGAGAGCGCCACGACCCCGACCAGCAACGCGAGCGCGGCGGGGATGAAGTTGACCTTGGTGCCCATCGCGAGCCCGGCCGCCAGCGTCACGACGAGGGCCGGGCCGAGGGTGATGCGCCTCCCCCCGGCCGAGGCGTTGATGAGGACGGCCAGGGCCGCCAGCAGGAAGAAGGTGCCGACCACATCGTTGCGCGCCTCCCCCGCCTGGTCGGCCATCGCGGTCGACCCGATGACCAGCGCCACTCCCGCCATCGAGATCGGGGCGGCACCGTAGGGCCGGCCGATGCACCACGCGGCCAGCAGGCAGGCGAGAAACCAGCCCAGGTTGAGGAAGACCGAGAGGAGGTCGCCGCCGAACGCCATCATCCCCAGGGCGTGGAGGGCCTCGGAGTTCTGCGGGTAGAACCAGCTCAGGAACTGCGGCGCCAGGAGATGGAGGGAAAAGGTGTCGCCGCTCTGCGCGATCCCGGCTGCGAACGGGCCGTGGTACCAGGTGGTGTCGAACCCGGTCATCCCGGTGCCGAGACGGATCGCGACCTCGGCCAGGAAGGCACCGAACGCCCCGGCCGCGATCGCGGCCCCGGCCGCGTTGAGCGGCGCCCCCGCCGGCGATTCCACCAGCCCCACCTCGGCCCGGGCCGCGGGCAGCCGGTCGGCGAAGCGCCGGGCGGCGAGCGCGAGCGCGCCGGTCGAGAGCAGCCAGCTCCACCCGGTCAGGATCCCGAACGTCCCCAGCACGAGGGCCGGACCGAGCGCCGCCCCCACGGCGACTACCCCAGTGGCGACCCACGCCACCGGCCCGCGCCATCCCGGGAGCAGCCGGGACCGGAGGACGATCGCGATCGCCAGCACGGCCGCGAGGCCGGCGAGCGTCCCCGCGCAGCCGACCAGGTACTCGCCGAGGCTCACGACGAACGCCGCCGCAGGAGGGCCAGCACCTGGTCCAGCTCGGGGACGCGAAGGAGCTGGCAGACCGCCAGGTAGGCGGCGCCGCCCAGGGCGAGGGCGGTGCCGAGCGAGACGACCTGTCCGGCGAGGCCACGTCCCAGGGAGTGGTCGAGCAGGTCCCAGATCTCGTACGAGACCCCGGCCAGAACGACCGAGGCGACCAGGATCCGGCCGCAGGAGAAGAGAAACCTCCCGAACTCGATGCCGCCGAGCCGGGTCCGCAGCATGACGGTCTGGATCGTGACCGAGACCGCCGTCGCGATCGCGGTGGCGGCGACGATCCCGGCCACCCCGAACGGCTTGTAGAGGAAGAGCGAGCCGACCGCCGTCACGGCCAGGTTGGCGCCCGCTATCCAGGTCGGGATCCAGGGCTTCTGGAGGCCGAAGAACGTGCGGCTGAGGAGCAGGTACATGCCGTTGGTCGGCAGCGAGAACGCGAACCAGAACAGCGCCGTGGCGACGAGCTCGGTGTCGCCGGGACCGAACTCTCCCCGCTGGTAGACGAGCCGGATCATCGGCTCCGACAGGACGAGGATCGCCGCGCTCGCCGGGATCAGGACGAAGATGATCTGGCGCATGCCCTTTGCGAGCGTGACGCGGAGCGAACCGAACTCCCGCTCGTTGGCGAACCGTGCCAGGGTGGGGAAAAGGACGGTCGCGATCGCGACGGAGAAGATGCCCTGGGGCAGCTGGTAGATCCGGAAGGCCTTGTCGATCGCCGCGGGCGCCGCGTCGCTGATCAGGGAGCCGAAGAGGCTGTTGACGATCAGGTTGAAGTTGATCAGGCCGAGGCTCAGCGTGACCGGGATCATCGTGATCAGGACCCGGCGGAGGTTCGGGTCCTTGAAATTGACCTTGGTCGTGAACCGGAACGGCGTGTGGCGGAGATCCCAGGTGGGGATCAGCAGCTGGACCAGGGTGCCGAGCACGACCCCGATCGCGTACGCGTAGATCTGCTTCTCCTCGGGAAAGAACGGGACCGCGACGACGACCACGAGGATGATCGTCAGGTTCCAGAACAGGGGCGAGATCGCGAAGGCGCCGAAGCGGTCGTAGCTGTTGAGGATGCCGACCACGACGCCCGTGATCCCGAGCAGGATCAGGATCGGGAACAGGATCTGCGAGAGCACGACCATGATGTCCGACTCGGATGGCGTGAGCTCCGAATCGAAGACGGACATGATCGGGCCCGCCGCGAGGATGAACAGGGCCGTGATCGTGCCCAGGACCATCGTCGCGAGCAGGATCAGGGTCGATGCCATGCGGAAGGCCTCGCGGTAGTTCCCCTTGCCGATCTGCTCGGTGAAGATCGGGACGAAGGCGGGCTGGAGGGCCGCGTCGGCGAATAGCGCCCGGACGAGGTTCGGCACCTGGAAGGCGATCGTGAAGGCGCTCATCACGCCGGAGACCCCGAAGTAACTCGCCGCGACGATCTCTCGGACCAGCCCGGCGATCCGCGAGGCGGCGGTGGCGATCGAGAAGAAGAGCGTCGACAGGGCGAGCCGGCTGCGCTTGCCCGAGCCCTTCCTCTCGGTCCGTGCGGCCGGAGCGGCGCCGGCCTCGGCAGCCCCCGGAGCGGGCGCCGGGGTCGCCGCGG
>Ga0182737_1002632_pt1 | contig 14373 bp, 8 predicted proteins | sample eDN5th30CBELigOP_FD_128878 | JGI IMG/M metagenome (GOLD analysis project Ga0182737, IMG submission 128878) | Enriched Organic Plus compost microbial communities from Emeryville, California, USA - eDNA 5th pass 30_C BE-Lig OP (version 2) (version 2) ... | reverse complement strand
TTTCTCCTCCCATTGTCTGACGTCACCGCATGACTGATCGCGACCCAGCCAGCGCTGCCACCGACTCGCCAGACGCCATCGATGCGGCGGCGCTGGCCGAGTTCCAGCGCAAGGCGGGGCCGATCGTCGCTCTGGAACGGGGGTTGACGCCTGCCGCTCGGTTGAAGCTGGCCGATGTGGCTCGGCAGCTTGGCCTGAGCGATGGGCAGTTCGAAGTCGCATTGCGCTCGCTCAGCCCAACGTCGCCGTCGCCCGCGGCAAGCAAGGCGGCCGAGAGGTTTCGTCGCCGGCTGCTCAAGGACCTGCAGCCGAAAGCGGGAGGCATCTTGGGGCCGAAGCACGAGACGCAAATTCTCGAAGCGGCCCGCGATAAATACTCGCTCGACGACGTCACCGCCCTTGACCAGCTCGCTCGCGTCACCGCGGAGCTCGGCATTCATCGCGTCCGTGGCGACGACGCGCTGCGCAACCTTGCCGAAGCCGTGCAGGACTCGCTCGGCGATCAAACGTGGATTGCGCAAGATACGCGCGATCGGCTTCACGTCGCCGCGCGCCAGTGGGGGCTCGACCATGCGACCGTCGATTCCTACATCGAAGACCATCTCGCAACCAATCGGGCTTTGGCTGCTCGTTCGGTGCGGCTGAGCCGGGCGATTTACGCCATCGTCGGCCTGCTGGCAGTGTTTGTCGTCGTTGCGCTCGTGCTGCTATTCTCGGGACGCGGCGTGGAGCCTGCCGTCACGCAAAATGCCCCCTCCGCAGCGTCTGGTCCAGCCAATACGGCCACAGAAGTCGCCGCGCCGCCGAAGTGGTGGACGGTCGAGCTGGCGGTGTCGGCTGACGAGGCCAAAAAGCGGATCGACGGTTTTCCCTCGCTGCTACCGGACCTCTTTGCAAACGACGTCAATCGCCGAGGCAAAGCCTATGGCCGTCTGGTTGGTCTCGTCGCTCGCGTACCGCCCGATCCGCAGCACCTGTCGATGGTGAAAACGATCCTGCGGAACGCCTACGCCGCTGAGCCGGACGACGCTGCCGCCGTGGCCATCGGCGACAGTCTGCTAAGCCATTTGCCGCGAACCGAGTCGCCGCTTCCTAAGCATTCCGCCGCTTACGACTTGGCCTATTGGGCGACCGAAACCGCAATGGCGGCTGCCACGAATCCCAAGGCGTCGCCGGAGCGGCGGAACGAACTACTGGCCGCACTTTCGTCGCAAATTGCCGAGCCTTTGCCGCCGGGTCTTTCTCCTGCGGAGCAGACTCAGAAAGCGTTGGTCGGACTGTCTCGCGCCGTAATGCGGCATCTGATTTCTCGCTCTAGCGAAAGCCCGGATGAGGTCGCGGGCCTACATGCAGCCGTACACGCTCACGCCGCCGGGCATCTCGAATTCTACGAGCTGCAGCGTCTCGACGCTGAGTTGGTCCTGGCTGCGTTCTCGGCGAAGGGGGACGACGCCAAACCGTTCGATCCAGCGTCGCTGCGGCCCGTCATTCTCGATCTTGCCGCTTCGACCGATCCGCAAGTGACGATTGCTTTGGTCGACTTGTATGAACGAATGCCTCCCAGCGCGCTGCGGGATGAGCTGCAAAGCTTGCTGTTACTGCGTTTGAAGGTGACCAATGCCCCGCAAAGTCCTCGCGCGATCGCCAGGGCGATGCGCCGGGCGCTCGGCGTCACGCCAACAGGGAGTCAGGCGGTGGAACGACGCTGGGAATTGCTCCGCTCGCGCGCTGCCGACGCGCTCGATCGCGAGATGCCACCGGCGGATGACGTCGCTGGTCAGTTAACCGATGCGGTCGAGTTCGCCTGGCTGGCGACGCAGGCTTTGGCGCTGGCACAAGGCGAGACGGGCCTTCCAATCTACGAAGAACTGGTCGCTCTCTATCCAGATGAACCATTTGCCTTGAAATTCGAGGGAAAAGAGGGAGAGAGCTTGCCGTCGCCAATGGTTAGCGGCGGCAGTCTGAGCGCCAGCGAGCAGGAATCGCTGGGCCGCTATTTGACGCTCCTTGCCGACCGCTCGTCGAACCCCATTCAGCGCGAGTCGTCGCTGCGCGGGCTCGCTCTGCTTGCGCCCAAGCTCGACGACCTCCGCCCTGCCCAGGCGAGGCAATTGGCCAGCTATCTGCTGCATCCGAAGGCTGACAGCGAACAGGCCGAAGCAGTGGCAGCCGCCGGCGCTCTCCGCCGCTGGAAACAACTGCGAATGGCGGTGGCCGACGCAATTGGTTCGTCGACGCTGCCGCCGGAGCAGCAAACGGCGATTGTGGATGCCCTGCTGGGGCGACCGAGTTTTGACGCCGACCCGGCCGACTGGCCGCGATTGTTGCTCGAAAGCGTCCTGCAAGACTTGCAGCCGTCGGGAGCTACGCCCCAGGCGTTGCGGGCCGAGCAGCGGAAAGCTCTGGAGGCGTCAGCTGCGGCGCTCGTGGAGATTTACCGGGTTCGAGCCCGGCTTTTGGGCGTATTGCCAACGGAGTATCAGACGGCTTCGCTTCCGGCGCAGGTCCTCGAGCCAATCGCGCGGCAGATGATGACTCGAGCGGCCGCAGTTCGGTCGTCGCAACCGCCGATTGCGACCGCTGAGTTCACCGGCTGGCCGGTTCTGTTGGTCGATCGCTGGCTGAAGGAGCTAACGGTGGTCGACTACCTCTCGGCGAACGACCTGGCCCGGACCGTGTTGCTGGAGGAACTTGCGCTGAAGTTTTCCGCCGTCGTGGTCCGAAGCGAACGGCCTGAACGGAGCGAGGCGGCGCTGCGGCAACTGCAGGAATCCCGTAGCCATCTGGCCGCTTCACGCAGCTTGCCGGAGCAGTTGCGCTCGGCCGAAGCCGATTTGCTTACCTTGTGGCTGCTGATGAGCCCGAGTGAGGATTGAATGACGCTTGCGTTCCGAGCGACGATTTGCTCGACGGCAATCTGGACTGCGCTCGTGTTCGCGCTGGCCGCTGTCACGTCGTTCGCACAGGCACAGTCGCTAGAGGAACGTCTGGCAAAACTCGATCCGGCCCGGCCGCAGCAATACAAGGTGCTTGCCGAGGAACTGGCGGCTCGTACCGGCGACGCGGAGGCCCGGCGTACGGCCATGCGGCTGTTCCATATCGCCGCGTGGCTGGAGCCGCAAACTTTGGCTGCCGGTTCGCTGCGCAGCATGATTGCCATCTCTCGCACGCCGGATGAGGAGAAGCGACTTCGCGCTGCGGCGTTCTTGCTCGACCCGGCTGCGGAGGAGAGCGAGTTGCGTGTGGTAGGCGCGTCGAGCGTCGTGAGCAGCCTGCCGCCACCGCCGGAGTTGCAACGCGCCGTTCGACTTTTGCGGCAGGGAAGTCGCGATTCGGCGCGGCAATTGATTGCAGCTACGCGCGTGCAGGAATATTTGGCGGCCGAATCGCAACGCAAGCTGCGCGACGAATTGGCGGCGATCGTGACGGCGAACACGCTTGCCGACCGCCAACTGCGCCGGCTGCTGGAACTCGAACTGCAATGGTCGCAGTTCCGCCGCAATTCAGGTGGTGGTATCGCGGGGCCAAACTCGCAGCCATGGCAAGACCTGAGTCGGGACGCTCTCGCGGCTACGCCAACGGCCCCTACCCTGCTCACGCTGACGGAATTCGATCCGCGGGAGAATCTGTATCGCAATGGACGCTGGGTGCGGGGAGAGTAAATGGCTTTGGATAGTTTTCAGTTTTCAGTGGGCGGAGACTGGATCGCGAACCAAATCCACCCTCCCTCCGTCCTCTCTCGAAGCTCCGCTAAACTGAACCGTTAACGAACTTACCGCTTCCGAACTCTCACCCCTGAACCCTCCCGCCATGCCCGCTCCCCGTCTCACCACTGGCGTTCCTGGACTCGATGAATTGCTCGGCGGCGGTTTGATGCCGGGCGCTTTGACAGTAGTGGTCGGCGCCACGGGCATCGGCAAGACGCAGCTTGGCGTGCAGTTTTCCCGCGCGGGGCTCGCGGCTGAGGGACGAACGGGCGTCATTTTCGACGTCAGTTCCCGCGGCGATTCGCAAAGCCATGCCGACTATGCCCGGCGGATGTTCGACTGGACGCTGCAGGTGGCCGACGGTGGCAAGCAGGTCGATATTGAGAATTTCTATGCAGCTGACCGCCAGCATGGCGACTACATGCACGTCTTCAATTATCAGGGCCGCCGCGTAACCCGCCGCGATCTCGATTGGGACGCCTGGCGCGAGTGGCAGGCCGAAGTCAACGCTCGGCTGCGGGCTGCGATCGCGTTTCTTTACGGCAATTTCATTCGCGGCAGCCGGCGGGTGGTCGTCGACGGTATCGAGCCAGCCGACGTGCCCGGCGAGTCGATTCAGTTCCACCTGTTCGAGTACGTCTATCACCAGATCATGCGCAAGGATCCTGAATGGGTCGCGCGCGACCTCTTGCGCGAAGCCTACCGCCGAAACGCCGAGCAGGCTGCCCAGCACGTCTACGACATCGGCCATATCGGCTGCCTGCTGCTGGTAACTTCGCACGAGACGATGCTCGACGACTTGATTTCTCGCCCGCTCACCGAAGGAGACGTGCTCGCCAATGCGAACACGCTCATCTACATGGGGAAAACCCGGGACGGCAACCGTTTCGGCCGCGGCCTGTTCATCGCCAAGCACCGTGGCAGCGCGTGTGAGGAGCGGATTGTGCCGTACCGTATTACCGACGCTGGCTTGCAGATTGAGTAAGGCTTAGCACGAAGTTAACAACTTCCGGAGAATGGCGCGGGGACGTAATGTGGCGAGAGACGTTCCGCGGAATTTTGCTGCGGTGCAGTCTTGCAGCAATCTCTCCGGACCCTGTTAGGCTCCGGTTACGGGGGCTTACTGCTGCTTCTTGCCTGGGATCGGCAGCCCCATCTCTTTTAGCAGCATCTGCATGTCGTCCCACACGAACTTCTTGGCTGCCGGGTTGCGCAGCAGGTAGGCGGGGTGATATGTGACGACGACCTTGCTGTCGCGGTAGCGGTGGAATCGGCCGCGGAGTTTGCCGACGGCGTCGGTGGTTTCCAGCAGAGCCTGTGCGGGAACGGCGCCGACGCAGACGATGTACTCGGGGCGGATCACTTCCAATTGCCGCTCGAAGTATTGGCGGCAGTTGTCGACCTCCGGCGGTAGCGGCGTGCGATTGTCTGGTGGGCGACACTTCAGCACGTTCAGGATGTAGACATCCTCGCGTCGCCAGCCGCAGGCTTCGATAATCTTGGTGAGCAATTGCCCAGCCCGGCCGACGAACGGCTCGCCTTGCCGGTCTTCGTCCGCTCCGGGGGCTTCGCCGAAGAAGGCCACGCGCGCGTTGACGTTGCCAACGCCGAAAACCGTCTGCCTCCGCGAGGCGACCAGTTCGCGGCAGAGCGTGCAGCGGGAGACTACCTCGGCAAGCTGGGCAAATTCCAGCTCCTTGTCCCCCTTGGTGCGCGGGCCGCCCGCGGGATACGGCTGGTTGAGGACGGAGGCAATCGGCAGGCTGGTGGGAGCGGCTGGCCTCTTGGCTCGAGCCATGGCGGCGTCCTCTACTTCCGCCGCAAGCGGTGCGACCGGCGGTACATTGCGAGTTTGGGGGAACGATAGGGCGACGTCGGATATCGCTGGAGCAACCGGGCGAATGCTGGGACTAGTCGCAACCGGCGTTGTGGCAATGGCTTCCGTTTCCATCGCCGCAGCAGGTTCGTCGCTCTGCCAGGCGACCGGCTCGCGCCGCCCAATCTGCGCAACTCCAGCCCGCTGCAGGCTTTCGAGCCGCTGAACCAGGGCGCGGCGAACCCAATTTTGCGATTCGGCGTCCATGCGGGCGAAACGGCGAAAGGAAGGCGGCGTTGCAACGAAAAGTGGCTGGCAGCGTCGAACTGCTGGGGCCACCGAGCGGCCGACTTTCGCCGACCACCCAGGATTTTACCGCGTGCCCCTACCAGCAACATACCGGGGGACTAAAATGACTTGTTGCCCTCCAGCGCGCCCTTCTCCGCATACCTAGAACGTGCTTGTGTTCCCATGCCTGTACCGCAGGTTGTAATCGTCGGCCGGCCGAATGTCGGCAAATCGAGCCTGCTTAACTGGTTAGCAGGTCGAAAGATATCAATTGTCGATGACGTCGCTGGAGTTACTCGCGATCGGGTCAACTACCTGATGGACGAGAATGGCCGGTTCTTCGAGCTGGTCGACACGGGCGGGATGGGGCACGAGGACAGCGACAATCTCACCAAAGAGATCAACGAGCAGATCGAGACGGCCATCGATTCGGCCGACGTTGTGCTGTTCGTCGTCGATACGCGGACCGGCATTGCTCCCCTGGACGAGGAGGTGGCCAAGCGGCTCCGCTACGTCGACAAGCCGATTTTGGTCGTCGCCAACAAGGCCGACCACGAGAATCTCGACCCCGAAGCCGACGCCTTCTACAAGCTTGGCTGGAAGGTCGTTCGCATCAGCGTGCACCAAAACCGCGGTCGCAATGAGCTGATGCAGTCGCTGCTGGAGCGTCTTCCGCCCCAAACGATTGAAATCGAGCCGCCCCCCGAAGAACCGGTGATGAAAATCGCCATCGTCGGCCGGCGGAATACGGGCAAGAGCACTTTCGTCAACACGCTCGCCCAGGCGGAGCGGATGATCGTCAGCGAAGTGGCGGGCACCACGCGCGACAGCGTCGACGTGCGGTTCGAACTGGATGGCAAGACGTTCATCGCCATCGACACGCCGGGGCTCAAGCGGACCCGGAGCGTGCGCACCGACATCGACTTTTACAGCTTCCACCGCGCCCAGCGGAGTATCCGCCGGGCCGACGTGGTGCTGATGTTTTTCGACTGCTCGCAGCGGATGAGCAAGGTCGACAAGCAATTGGTCAAATACATTGCCGACAACTATCGGCCCTGCATTTTCGTCGTGAATAAGTGGGACAAGCTGGTCGGCCAATTGCCCACCGAACGCTGGGTCGACTACTTGCGCGACAATTTTCCGTCGATGTGGCATGTGCCTATTGCGTTCATCACCGGCCAGACCGGCAAGAACGTCAAGGCGCTGCTCAATCACGCGCAAATGCTGTTCAAGCAATCGCGCGATCGCGTGAGTACATCGGAACTGAACAAACTGGTCCGCGCGGCGATCGAAAAGCATCCGCCGCCGCTCGCCGGCCTCGTGCGGCCGAAAATTTATTACGCCACGCAGGTCAGCTCGCAGCCGCCGACGATCATTCTGATCTGCAATCAGCCGAAGGCTTTTACGCCGTCGTACCGTCGCTATTTGCTGGGCGTCTTCCGCGATCACCTGCGGTTCGGCGAAGTGCCGATCAAGCTCTATCTGCAGAAGCGGCGACAGCACGACGACCGGGACGATCTGGGGGCCGGCAAGGACGACGAACAGGCCCAAGCGGCTGCCGACGCCCTGGAAAACGGCGGACACGAGCTGGACGAGTCGCTGCGTCTGTCGCCGGACGAGGTCCTTAGCGAGGATTTGCACGACGATTCCGGCAGCGGCTTCCATTTGCTGGACGAGGAGAGCGGCGTCCGCTAATCCGCTGCGGTATCAGACGCCCCTCTGTGCCCCGATTGCCAAGAAAACGGGCCACCGACAGCACGCCGAGCGTACCTTCTACGTTCGTCGGAACGACGTTTGCGGCCGAATTCCTCATCGCTTGAAAGATGAGGTATCGGCATGCACCAGGTGGTCATAATCGGCGGCGGATTTGGCGGACTAAACGCGGCCAGGGCCCTGCGCAAGGCGCCGGTCCAGGTCACGCTCATTGACCGCCGCAATCATCACTTGTTTCAGCCGTTGCTCTATCAGGTGGCAACCGGCGCCCTCTCGCCAGCCAACATCGCCACGCCCCTGCGGCGGATCGTCCGCCGGCAGCACAACGTGCGGGTGGTGCTCGGCGAGGTCACCGATATCGACGTCGCCGGTCGCCGGCTGACGCTCTCCAGCGGCGAAATCTCGTACGACACGCTTATTGTCGCCGCAGGTTCCAGTCATAGCTATTTCGGCCGCAATGAGTGGGCCTCCCTCGCGCCCGGGCTCAAATCGATCGACGACGCCACCGCAATTCGGCGAAAAATCCTGCTAGCGTTCGAAGCGGCCGAGCTTGCGCGCGATCCGGAATTGGTGCGTCAGTTGCTGACGTTTGTTATCGTGGGCGCGGGGCCAACAGGCGTCGAAATGGCTGGCGCGATCGCGGAAATCGCCAACGACAGCCTGAAACACGAATTCCGCGAGATCAATCCAGCGCACGCTCGCGTGCTGTTGGTCGAGTTTGCCGATCGGGTGCTGCAAGCCTTTCCACCGGACCTGTCCGACAAGGCCCGGCAGATGCTTGAGCGGCTAGGCGTCGAGGTGCTGACCGGCTGGCGAGTGGTCGATTTGGCCGAAGATCACGTGCTGGTCGAACACAATGGCCAGCAACAGAAAATTCCAACGCGGACGATCGTTTGGGCGGCCGGAGTGCAGGCGTCGCCGCTGGGACAGCGGTTGGGCGAAGCGACGGGGGCCGAGGTCGACCGCGCCGGACGCGTGCGCGTGGAGCCCGATCTTTCGATTGCCGGACACCCGGAGATCTTTGTCATTGGCGATATGGCCAACTATCCGCATCAGGACGGCAAACCTCTGCCGGCGCTCGCTCCGGTGGCGATTCAGCAAGGTCAGTATGTCGCTAAAGTCATCGAATCCCGATTAGCTGGCCGAAATCCTCCAGGTCCGTTCCGCTACAAAGATCGCGGAATTATGGCCACGATTGGCCGATTGATGGCGGTAGCCGACGTCAACGGATGGCATTTTTCGGGGGCGCTGGCGTGGTTTGCGTGGCTGTTTATCCACGTGATTCAGCTAATCCAGCACGAAAGCCGCATTTTGGTTCTTATCCAGTGGGCCTATCACTACTTCACCCGAAATCGCGGAGCGAGGCTCATCACAGGGAAGATTGACGACGAAGAACTAAAACCTGAGGTCAACCAGCGCTCGCCTGGCGCTGCGTTGCCCGCCAGACGACAAAATTCGGCGCCGCCTGCCCTGCGGTAGACGTTTTTCGTGGTGGTAGGTGGAGTGCTGGGGTGCGTGCCTGGGTCGCCGTGCCGCGAAAAGTGTGCGACCATGCCACAAAACGTGTTGTCGCGCACTGATTGAAGGTATGAATTTCTCTCATCCTCGCAAAATGCGCTTTGTCGCAAGCTGCGAATAGTGTAGGTGGTTACCACACCATTGTGCCACCATTTCAACACGTTAAGGCGGGCTTCGAAGCGCAAACTCCCCGGCGGAGAGTCGGCGGTAGTGAGAGTAGACAATTTCTTGCTCGGACACCGCCTTTCGGGAAATGCCTTTCTGTTTTAAATTCCGCATAGCGACGTCTGATTGCAGACGACTCGCCAGCTGATCCGCCGTTTCGACAGCAAACTTCGATGGCGCAGATATTCCACCCCAGTACGAACACCTTCGCTCGCGCGACCATCTTCGGCGCTGCCTTCATTCTGGCGGGTGCCGCAGCCGCCGGTGGGATGTTTGTGCGGTCGTCGTATGTCACCCAGGTCGACGTCGTTCGCGACCAGCCGGTTCCGTTCAGCCACGATCACCACGTCAGTGGGCTGGGCATCGACTGCCGTTATTGTCATACGAGCGTCGAAAAGTCTTCGTTCGCCGGCATTCCATCAACCGAAATCTGCATGGGCTGCCATTCGCAGATTTGGAAGAACAGCGAATTGCTCGCTCCGGTGCGTGAGAGCTTCCGCACGGGCCAATCGCTGCAGTGGACTCGGGTTACCGATTTGCCCGACTTCGTCTACTTCAATCACAGCATTCACATTGCCAAAGGCGTCGCCTGCGAAAGCTGCCACGGCCGCGTCGACAAGATGCCGCTGATGCGAAAAGCCCATGCGATGCACATGGAGTGGTGCCTCGAGTGCCACCGCCATCCCGAATTGGCAGTCCGCGATAAGGCGGATGTCTTTAAGTTTGGGATCGGCGAAGAGGTCAGCCAGGGGAACCCTCCTGAAATCATCTTTGGCAAACCGAATTCAGTTGGCGGCGTCGGCGAGACGCTCGAGCCAGGTCGCACCGATGCCGAAGGGCAGGATACGCCCAAGTATGCAAGCCACGGCGAAGAGCTCGTCAAGCGGTATGGCATCGTGACCAAGCAACTAACCGATTGTGCGATTTGCCACCGATGAGCGATCAAGCAAATAAGTCCGCCGGCCTCGAACTGCCTACCATTCGCAGCCGAGTCGCTGGAACGACCGGCCCGCAATTCTGGCGCAGCCTGGAAGAGGCCGCGCAGTCGCCGGAGTTCGAGCAGTATCTGCATCGCGAATTTCCGATGCAGGCTTCGGAGTGGCACGACCCGGCCAGCCGCCGCAACTTTTTGAAGTTGATGGGCGCTTCGCTTGCGCTTGCGGGCGTGAGCGGCTGCACCAGCCCGCCGCCGGAAAAGATCGTTCCCTACGTTCGCGCTCCCGAAGAACTGGTTCCTGGTCGGCCGCAGTTCTACGCCACTGCGATGCCGCAGGGCGGTTATGGTCTCGGCCTGCTCGTCGAAAGCCACATGGGGCGTCCGACGAAGGTTGAGGGCAATCCGGAGCATCCGGCAAGCCTCGGCGCGACCGACGCGTTCGCTCAGGCTTCGATCCTGACGATGTACGACCCCGATCGTTCGCAAACGATCTTCCGTCGGGGCATCATCGAAACTTGGGATGCGTTCGTCACCGCGATCACTCGCGAGGTCGAGAAGTTTCGCGAAAATCGCGGGGCTGGGCTCGCCATTCTCACCGAGACGGTCACTTCGCCCACGCTTGCCAATCAGTTGCAGTCGCTGCTCGCCGATCTGCCCGAAGCCCGCTGGTATGTGCACGAGCCGGCCGGCAATCGCAACGCTCGCGAAGGCGCTCTTCAGGCGTTCGGTCGCGATGTGGACGTGGTCTACAACTTCCGCCAGGCCAATGTCGTGGTCTCGCTCGACTCCGACTTCCTGGTCGGTCTGCCGGGCAGCGTGCGGTACGCTCGCGAATTCATCGACGGTCGCCGGGTTTCGGTTGATGCTGGCCGGATGAACCGCCTGTACGTCGCCGAAAGCACTCCGACGGTCACTGGCGCAGTGGCCGATCACCGAGTTGCAGTGCGGCCGAGCCAGGTAGAGTCAATCGCTCGCAGTCTGTTGGCTGCCGTTCGTGGCGAAGCGGCGCAGGTCGCGGACAACGGTTCGGCCGATTGGTGGGTTGCGACGGCCGCCAAGGATCTGCGCGAGAACCAAGGCGCGGCGATCGTGGTTGCTGGCCCAGGTCAGCCGGCTGCCGTGCATGCGTTGGTTCACGCGATCAACGAAGCCATCGGCGCCCGCGGTCGTACGGTCAACTATCTCGAGCCGATCGCTGCTCGCCCGGCGCAAGAGGGGGCGACGCTTGCCGATCTCGCCGAAGAATTGCATGCCGGCAAGGTCGACACGCTGGTCATGCTCGGCAGCAACCCGGTTTACACCGCGCCGGGCGAAGTGAACTTTACCGAAGCTCTGTCGAAGGCTCGGCTCCGTATTCATCTTGGCGAATACTACGACGAGACCGCCTTCCTGAGCGATTGGCACATTCCGGCTGCTCACTATCTCGAATCGTGGACCGACCTGCGGGCGTTCGACGGCACGGCGACGATCGTGCAGCCGCTCATCGCTCCGCTCTACGAAGGCAAGTCAGCTCACGAAGTTATCTCCGTGCTTGCCGGCAATCCGGGCCGCTCGGCCTACGAGATTGTGCAGGAGTACTGGCAGGGACGGCTCGGCGAGCAGGATTTCGACCGTCGCTGGCGCAAGGCGGTTCACGACGGGGTCATTCCGGAGACCGAGGCCCAGACGGTCAACGTGCAGTTGTCCGACGCTCTGGCCGGCGCGAATGCCACGAGCGGTGGCAGCCAGTTGGGCGACGGCACGGTTGAAGTCGAAATTCGCCCCGACCCCACGGTTTGGGACGGCCGCTACGCTAACAACGGCTGGCTGCAAGAGCTGCCCAAGCCGATGTCGAAGCTCACGTGGGACAACGTCGCCTATATCAGTTTGCCGATGGGCGAGCGGATGGGGCTCAATAATGGCGACGTTATCGAGGTGACGATCGGCGAGCGGGCCGTGCAAGCGCCGGTGTGGCTCATGCCCGGTCAGCCCGACAACGTCGTTTCGCTCACGCTCGGTTACGGTCGCAGCCGCGCAGGCCGCGTCGGTACCGACATTGGATACAACGCCTACAAGGTCTTCCCGGCTCAGGGCGCCTGGTTCGCGCAGGGCAAGATCGGCTACACCAGCCAAAAGAAGTTGCTCGCCACCACCCAGTCGCACTGGAGCATGGAAGGACGCGACATTGTTCGCGTCACGACGGTGGACAAGCTTCGCCAAGATCCCAAGCACCTTTGGGAAGGCGAGCACGGTCACGGTGAACTCCCCTCGTTCTACCCCGACTTCGATTACTCGAAGGGGAACCAGTGGGGCATGGTCATCGACCAGACCGCCTGCATCGGCTGCAACGCCTGCGTGATGGCCTGCCAGTCGGAAAATAACATTCCGATCGTGGGCAAGGAGCAGGTGTCGGTCGGTCGCGAAATGCACTGGTTGCGAATCGACCGCTACTTCGTGGGCGACCCCGCGGAAGCCGACGTTGAGACGTACTTCCAGCCGATGATGTGCGTCCACTGCGAAAAGGCGCCGTGCGAAGTGGTCTGCCCGGTGGCCGCGACGGTTCACGACAGCGAAGGGACCAACAACATGGTCTACAACCGCTGCGTGGGTACCCGTTACTGCTCGAACAACTGCCCGTACAAGGTGCGGCGGTTCAACTTCCTGCAGTTCTCCGACGAAACAACGCCCAGCCTGAAGCTGATGCGCAATCCCGACGTCACGGTCCGCTCGCGCGGCGTGATGGAAAAGTGCACCTACTGCATCCAGCGCATCAGCCACGCCCGCATCGACGCCAAGAAGTCGGGCGACGGATTTGTGCCGGACGGCGAGGTGGTCACCGCCTGTCAGCAGGCCTGTCCGACACGGGCGATCGTCTTCGGCAACTTGAATGACAAACAAGGCGAAGCTCGCAAACTCAAGCATTCGCCGCTGAATTACGGTGTGCTCGCCGAGCTTGGCACGCAGCCGCGCACGACCTACCTGGCTCGTGTTGCCAATCCGCACTCGGATCTTCCGGGTCCGAAGGCTGCCAACCCGCATGAGCACGTCGCCGAGAAGGACAAGGCCCACTCGTGAGTCGCAAGCGGAAGAACAAAGCGACAGGTGTGACGACCGAACGGGTCGCGACCGCCGCACGTCCGTACAAGCGCCCTCCGGTGCTCGAGCCGGGGCATACGTACGCGACGGTTACCGATCAGATCAGCTCGATCGTTCTGAAGGGACAGCCCCGGAGCTGGTACATCGGCTTCGGCGCCGGCCTCGCCCTGCTAGGCCTGTTCGCCTACGCGACCAGCGTGCTGTTGCTCAAGGGCGTCGGCGTCTGGGGTAACAACGTTCCGGTCGGCTGGGCGTTCGACATTATCAACTTCGTGTGGTGGATCGGTATCGGTCACGCCGGAACGCTCATTTCCGCCGTGCTGTTGCTCTTCCGCCAGGCGTGGCGCACGAGCATCAACCGCTTCGCCGAAGCGATGACGTTGTTTGCGGTCGCTTGTGCCGGTTTGTATCCGATCTTGCACCTCGGCCGCCCGTGGCTGTTTTACTGGCTGATGCCGTATCCAAACACGTTCGCCCTTTGGCCGAACTTCCGCAGCCCGCTGCTGTGGGACGTGTTCGCGGTGTCGACCTACGCCTCGGTGTCGTTTCTGTTCTGGTACGTCGGTCTGATCCCCGACCTCGCGTCGATGCGGGACCGGGCGAAGAACAAGTTCGTCCAGATCGCCTACGGCATCCTGTCGATGGGCTGGCGCGGCTCGGCGCTCCACTGGCATCGTTATCAGACCGCTTACTTGCTGCTGGCTGCCCTGGCCACGCCTCTGGTGGTTTCGGTGCACACGATCGTGGGTCTCGACTTCGCCGTGTCGGTCGTTCCGGGCTGGCACGTGACGCTGTTCCCGCCCTACTTCGTCGCAGGTGCCATTTTCAGCGGTTTCGCGATGGTGATGACCCTCGCCATTCCGCTGCGGGTGATCTACAAGCTGGAAGACTTCATTACGCTCCGCCACCTCGGCAACATGGCCAAGGTCATGTTGGCCACCGGTTTGATGGTGGCGTATGGCTACATCATGGAAGTCTTCTTCTGTTGGTATAGCGCCAACGAGTTCGAGTGGTACGTGATCATCAACCGTACGATGGGCCCGTACGCGTGGAGCTACTGGTCGCTGATGTTCTGCAACATCATGGTGCCGCAGTTGCTGTGGTTCCGCGCCGTCCGCCGCAACGTGCCGCTGCTGTTCGTGATTTCGATCATC
>Ga0182737_1002631_pt1 | contig 14376 bp, 14 predicted proteins | sample eDN5th30CBELigOP_FD_128878 | JGI IMG/M metagenome (GOLD analysis project Ga0182737, IMG submission 128878) | Enriched Organic Plus compost microbial communities from Emeryville, California, USA - eDNA 5th pass 30_C BE-Lig OP (version 2) (version 2) ... | reverse complement strand
TCGGTTCTCGCGACGACTGGCCTGGACGGCCGTTCTCAGCGCACTAGCCGGTTTGGCTTCACCGGTTTTCGCCCAAGCCCCCTCGGACTCGGCTCCGCCCGCCGCGCAGCCCCCGGCAGCCCCGGGGGACGCCGCCAAAGGTGACGAAGCCCCCGCCGACGAGGGCAAGGGCGCTGCCGCCGCCGAATTTGCTCAGGTCTTCGAGCAGTGGAAATCGCTCCTCAAGGACATGCGGAAGCTCAAGGCCGACTACATGACCGCGCCGACGGCCGAGCAGAAGCAAATGACCGAGCAGTGGACGGTGCTCGTCGCCCGCGGCAACGAACTGCTGCCGAAGCTGACGGCTGCAGCCCAGGCGGCGTATGCCGAATCGCCCAACACCGATCTCGAACTTTCGCGGTTTCTGACCAAGATGGCCGCCGACGCCATCGCCCGCGACGACTATCAGGCCGCCGCCGACATCGCCAAGACGCTCATCGAGCACGAAGCCGAAGACAAGGCGATCTACGACTCGGCTGGCATCGCCGCCTACGTGCTGAACGACTACGACAAAGCCCAGGAATACTTCGCGAAGGCTCAGGAAGCTGGCAAGCTGTCGGCCTACGGCCAGCAACTCGCCTCCACGGTGGAGTCGGAGAAGAAGCTCTGGGAAAAGGAACAGGAAATCCGGGCCGCCGAAGCTCAGGCTGACGACCTGCCGCGCGTGAAGCTCACGACCAGCAAGGGAGACATCGTCCTGGAGCTGTTCGAGAACGAAGCGCCCGACACGGTCGGCAACTTCATCAGCCTCGTCGAGAACAAGTTCTACGACGGCCTCACCTTCCACCGCGTGCTGCAAAACTTCATGGCGCAGGGTGGCGATCCCAAGGGTGACGGCACGGGTGGTCCGGGCTATCAGATCTTCTGCGAGCTGGACAAGCCCGACTATCGCCGCCACTTCCAGGGCACGCTCAGCATGGCCCATGCGGGACGCGACACGGGCGGTAGCCAGTTCTTTATCACCTTCCGTCAGACCCCCGAGCTCGACGGCCGACACACTGCGTTCGGCCGCGTGATCGAGGGGATGGACGTCCTCGCCAAGATTCAGCGCCGCGATCCGCAAGGTCAGCCGCCGCTCCCCGAGCCCGATCGGATTCTCAAGGCCGAAGTGCTTCGCAAGCGCGACCACGCTTACGTGCCGCGGAAGGTCGAGTAACGGCAGCCTGACCGGGCCTCATGCATTTGTCCTGCAGGACGTTTCTCCACGAGTTCAACCTATGAAACTCCGTCGCTTTGGCCGCGGGCTGACGCTCGCGGCCGCTGTTGCCCTCGCTTCCGGCTGCCGAGCGTTCGCTCAGGCTCCCGCCAAGGAAGAAGCTCCGCAGCCGCCAGTTAAGGCTCAGGTGAGCGATGAGGAGAGTCCCTCGCAGGCCAGCGCGGAGGACGGCCCGCAAGACCTGGCCACGTTGCTGGGCCACTACGGCGAACTCGACAAGGAGCTGCGCGACGTCGGCGAAGCCTACGCCGCCGCGAGTACCACTGCCGAGCGAACGCGCCTTCGCGAGCAGTACGCGTCACTCGCTCAGCGGCTCGAAGGCTTGATGCCCAGCCTGCAAAAGGCAGCCCTCGCCGCGTTTCAAGCCAATCCGGCCGACAAGCAGGCGACCAACGTCCTGATCGGCATCGTAGCGAATGACTATCGCAAAGACCGCAACGACGAAGCGCTCCAGCTTGCCCGCCAACTCATCGACGCGGGGTGCAAGGAACCGGTCCTCTACGCCTTCGCCGGCTGCGCCGCCTACTGCGTCGACGACTACGACGCAGCCGAGAAATATCTGACGATCGCCAAGGAATCGGGCCGTCTGGTCGACCAGGGCGAACGCTTCCTGCTTGAGCTTCCCGTACGGAAGGAGCTGTGGGCCAAAGAAAAGGCGCTCCGCGACAAGGAAGCCCAAGCCGACGATTTGCCGCGCGTGAAGCTCACGACCGACAAGGGAGACATCGTCCTGGAGCTATTCGAAAACGAGGCTCCCAACACGGTGGCCAACTTCATTTCGCTCGTCGAGAAGAAACACTACGACGGTACGCCCTTCCATCGCGTGCTGCAGAACTTCATGGCCCAAGGGGGCGATCCGACCGGCACCGGCCGCGGTGGCCCCGGTTACCACATTCCGTGCGAGTGCTATCGCGACGATTACCGCCATCACTTCCGCGGCAGCCTCAGCATGGCTCATGCGGGGCGCGATACCGGCGGCTCGCAGTTCTTTATCACCTTCCGGCCGACGCCCAATCTCGACAACCGGCACACCTGCTTCGGCCGCGTGATTGAGGGGCACGATGTGCTGGCCAAGATCCAGCGTCGCGATCCGACGGGCGCCAATCCGCCGGAGCCTGACCGGATCGTCAAAGCCGAAGTGCTCCGCAAGCGCAATCACGCCTACAAGTTCGAGAAATCGGACGAGTGACCGGCATGCGCATCGTGCCGGTCATCGACCTGAAAGGTGGCCATGTCGTTCGGGGAGTGGGCGGCCGGCGAGACGAATATCGGCCGATCATCAGCACACTGGCCGACAGGTCTGACCCCGCGACCATCGCGCGAGCCCTGGTCGCGCACTTCGCTCCCGCCGAAATTTACGTCGCCGATCTGGACGCAATCGTATCGGGCACGCCCGACGTCGCCTCCTGGCGGGCAATCGCCGCGGAAGGCCCGCAGCTGTGGATCGATGCGGGCGTTCAAAGCTCCCACCAGGCTGGCCTTGCCCGAGTAACCCTGCAGCAGGCCGGCATTTCCGGCAACCTTGTAATTGGCTTGGAATCGGTTCCTTCGCTTGACTCGCTCGCCGAGTTGCGCGAGGCGGCGGGAAACGACGCCATCTTCAGCCTCGACCTGCGCGACGGAGTTCCTCTCACGCGTCAGGCCACCGAGCGTTCGCTCTCACCACGCGATTGGGCGCGGGCCGCCGTGAAAGCCGGGTTCCAGCGAATCATCGTCCTCGATCTGGCCGACGTCGGAGTCGGTCGCGGAACGAGCACACTCGACCTGTGCCGCACGCTCAGCGCCGAATTCCCGAGCATGGAGCTTATCGCTGGCGGAGGGGTTCGCGAGCTTGCCGATTTGCGCGCTCTAGCCGCAGCCGGCTGCTCCGCGGCGTTGGTAGCCTCAGCCCTGCACGACGGCCGCCTTACGCGCGACGACTTGCGCGCCGTCGCACAGAGCGAATCCGCCTGACTTGGCACGGACCAACGCCAATCAAACGTCGTCTCATCCCTCGCCGCCAAGATCCGACTCGATGGCGTCCATGATCAGCTCATTCTCGCGCGACTCGTGGTCGCGAAACGCGGCGTCGAACTTGCGGAACTGCGGCCCCAGCCAACTTGCCAGATCCGCGTGTCGCAAGTCGTAGACCATCTCTTCGGCCCGCTCGACCAAATCGCGGAGCCGCACATAGAGCGCTCGATGCTCTTCGCGCACGCGCTCCGTCGCCTCACCCACACTCGGCGGCACAAAGGCAGGATCCTCAAAGTAGCCGTACGCTTCTTCCAACGCAAAATGCAGCGCGACCTGATCGAGAAGTTCGGAGAGCAGCTCGACCAGGTGACGGCAATGTCCGGGCGCTACCGGACGCTCGAATCGCCGCCGCAGCATCTCCAGCAAACGCCACAGTTCCTCGTTGACCTCCTTGATCTCCTGAAAGAACGCCGCGTTCACGGTCACCGTGCGCGTGCCCGACAGACCAGCCATGAAATCGTCCTCCGTCGAGGAGCCTACAGAACCGAACAGGACTCGCAGAGGTCGTGCAAGAGAAGCGCTTTTGATCCTACGTCCGGCAATGAAGTCTGGTCAAACAAAATTGCCAACAAAAAAGATCGGCCGCCGCGTCCCAGAACGCAGCGACCGACCGCACAAAACATTCAATTGTCGCAATCCAACGAGTCTCAGATCGCGACCAGGTCTTCCACCTGCTTCGCTAGCCGTTTCCGAGCCACGTGCAGACGCCGTTTGATGGTTCCCACAGGAGCCTCAAACTCGTCCGCCATCTCGTTCAGGCTGCGGCCATCGACGTAGAACGCCAGCAACGTCTCGCGGTCCAACTGGCCCAGCCGGTCCAGTCCCGCGCGAACGTGGTTCTGCCGCTCCTCGCCCAGCGCCGTGTCGAGCGGGGTCTCGGTCTCAACGCAGTTGAGCTCCAGCACGCCGCTCTCCATCGCCTGATCGGGCGCCCGGCGGACGATCCGGTTGATCGCCATCCGGTTCGTGATCGAACGCAGCCAACCCGGAAAGGCCTCCGGAGTGCGCAGTTGATCGATCTTTTCCATCGCCTGGATGAACACGTCCTGGCACAGTTCCTGCGCCTCGCCATAGTCGCCCAGCCGTCGAATTGCGATCGCCAGCACATGCCGCTCGAACCGAGCGAACAGCTCGCCGAAGGCCTCGCGGTCGCCCAACTGGGCGGCTTCCACAAGGCAGATCAGTTCAGTCTTCTCGTCAGTGAAATTTATGGTAGCCATTGGGGTGAAGATTCTCTCTCGCTCGAACCCGAGCCGCCTTGTCGAACGTGCGCACCTGCGAAAGGGCGCTTCGCTCGAAAGCGGAACGGGCGCTGTGTGCATGTGGACCGAGAAGCGAAACCGGCAGCGGCGAGCAACGGATGCGGAACATGCGTAGCTACGCAGTCCCACAAGCCAGGCTCGGCTGAGGCGTCCGCTCTTCGTCGGAGAGAATGCAGTGTGTGGGTTTTCTCGAGGCTTCGACGAGCCGTTTGTGGCTCAGCCTCGAAAGATCACCCGCCGCTGCACTCGCTCCTGAAACACGGCAGACGCCGACCGCCGGAGCTTAGCCGGGTCGTGTGACACGTTTGGTCACAGCCCGGCCGACTAGCCGGTTTACTGGCTGCGGCCGCGCACTTTGCTTTCAGTGCTTTGCCGCCATGCCAATACCCCGAGCTCGCTTTCAAAAAGCGCGGTCGATGAAGGCGCGGAATCATTGGGAGGCGTTCGCGGACCGTAATCATGCCGACCACGACCTGACGGTCCTGGCGATCCACGACGACGACGTTCGCGACGACGTTGTTGACCTGGGCACGATTGACGTTACGCATGACACATTCCTCCGCTGCGTTTTCCGCGCAGTGCGAGAGAGACTACAACGATGGCGGTTGAGATCTTGAGCAAAGCCGATCACGTCCGTGATCCGGCGGCTCGGCCGGCGAGGCCAACGCCACTCTGCCCAGGCTTGCTTCCACCCCGTTGGTGGAACCAACCGCTCTAAAGCAAGCTTACGACCGAACTGATCCAGCCGCAACGTTCATTATTCCCGCTGTCGCCAGCAGAAAACAGTCTGAGCGCCCGTTCTGGATAGAACGTCGATACCGCTAAGACGGGCTATCGACTGGAAGGTTCGCGCCGCACAAAAAAATATTTTTGCTCCCGACGACGCCTCGTAGCGCCACCCCGCTTTCGCCGGCGACGACCTTCGGTCTACTAGAGGGCGCAACAGCCCTCAAATCTCAGAAAACGCCAACAATACAAGCACTTAGCGCCGATCGGCCCGCGCAACCCACAATACCACCATTGGGTGGGTCGCATATACAATTCCGAGTTCCTGGCGTCCGGAAAAAGTTTGGCGAGCCGCCCCGCCGCCGCTATGCTGCTCGTTTCCTCTCCATGCTTTTCTTGCCGATTTGGGGCGCAGCTCCGAATTTCGCTTTTTTGTCGATACGGTGGTCCGCATGTCCAACGCCCCGCTCGTCCCGCCCCAGAACCCCTATCAACCATCCATGGCCACTTATGCTCCGGCCGCCACCAATGCGCCGCCGAGGCTGCCGACCTTTTGCCTGGTAATGTTCATCCTGGGGCTGATCTTTGCCTGCATCCGCGTGCCGCTGGTCCTGGCGGGAGTAGTCACTTGGTTCGCCGTGCCGCCGGGCCCCGGCGAAGCCGCGCTCTATACGAGCGTGCCGTTCGAGGTCCTCTCCGGCGCCGGCATCGCCCTGTTTGGCATTCCAGGCAACATCGGCATGCTGATGAAGCGAGGCTGGGGCGCGGTCCTCGGCCTGCTCTCGATCGCCTCGTCGCTGCTGAGCCTCGGCGTCGCTGTTTGGCAGCTCACGCTCATGTTTCCCAGCTCGAACAACCCGGCGGAACAAGCTGGGTTCATCGGCGGGGCTGCCATCACGATGATCATCCGAGTAACGATCATCGGCCTCTATGGCCTGGCCATTCTCAAGTTCCAGCAGTGGCTCGCTTCGACGCGGCCAACTACATAGCAGCCCAGCGAACCGGTATCATTCGAAGGCACGCGGCCGGCGCTACCGCTGTGGCGAGGGGCCAGCCACCATCGCTGCCGACGCTCCGCGCTGCTTTGGACTGCCGCCAACAGACCGATGCCGACTACCAGGACTTGCGAAATGACCAATCAGGCTTTGCCTGCCGAAATCGACGTGAAGAGCGTCAAGCAATTGCTCGATCAGGGAGAAGCGTTCACGCTGCTCGACGTCCGGGAACCGGACGAAATCGCCACGGCTGCGATCGAGGGAACGCTCCGCATCCCCATGCAACAGATTCCGACGCGTTTGAGCGAACTCGAGCCGCTCAAGAACCAGCGAATCGTCGTCCACTGCCACCACGGCGGCCGCAGCGCCCGCGTCCAAGCCTGGCTACAGCAGCAAGGCTTCACCCAAGTCCAAAACATGACCGGCGGCATCGACGCCTGGTCCCTCGAAGTCGACCCGAGCGTTCCGCGATATTAATCGGGCGGCACTGAGCATCCGCCGGTTTTTCCACCGCGACTTGGCCCTATCGTCCTTTCCTGACGATAGGGCGGCCTTCGCCGTCGAAGCCAACGTCGAAGAAGGTTCTTCGTCCCGGTGGATAGTTTATGATCGTTTCTGGGATCCTCATTCCCATAAAGGATTGCAAAGTGAAGCGGTCGTTGATGACCTCCTGGGCCGACTGCCCCTCCTTCAATCGGATGACGCTGGGAGGACTGTTGTAGGTTTCAGATTGCCAAACGATTCCGCCCCCCTTCTCAAGCCGAAGCGAGGCTCGACGCGAAGTGAACGAAGCTGTCTGCACTTCGCCGCGAATTCGAAATGCAATCTCCTCCGTCCCTAAGTCCTGGATTTCGGCGATAGCCATCGCTTCTGGCGAATCGGTCGTATAGATCCATCCATTCCCTTGGATATTCGAAATCAACTGTCGCTTCAGCCGTTCCGTATCTTCCGGAGTGAACGACAGATTGCGAAGTTCGATTCCTACTTTGACGCCGGGAGACATCGCGAACGCACGTTCGGTAACCGAGTCTGCTTCTTCCACAATCTCTGGCGTCGGCACGTCGAAGTGCGAGATCCCCGCTTGCAAGTTGTCTCGCCTACCGAAGAACAGGCCACTCCACAATTGTCCGTTGGCAAAGACTCGAGAACTGCCTGGATACTTGCAGAGACCGATGCCGAGTTTTATGTCATAGAGTGTGTCGCCGTACAGAAGGAATCGATCGGAGAGTTTCTGAATGCAGTCCCGATCCTCGCGACTGCCTGACGCGGAAACCGTTTGTTGCACTTCCCCAGTGGCCAGGTCATAGATTGCCATTCCAGATGGCGAATGTGCCAAGAAGAGATTTTCGTCAGCATCGAACGAAAGCGCTCGTTCGCCCATGCCCCCAGGCCATTCAGGATGCCGAGGACCTCGCCGGTCAGACTGTTCAGGAAATAGATTCGGTCGGCCTTAGCTGCAGCCACGATCTTGTGGTCGTGCGTTAGAGCCCGCGTGGAACCGGATACTTTGCAGGACCAAAGATGCGTTGCCTCGGGTAGCTTCCAAAGCGTGATCCCCTCATCGTCGCCAACGAGCAAGTGATTGGCGTCCACCAGGTTGCCCCAGTAGAACGTTTTGGCGACATCTTTCCAATTGCGCCGAGTGCGGCTGAGATGCGTGACGGAGTCCCCTTCAATGGCCCAGAGGTCGAAGCCCCGGATGCCGCTACGGTCGTCGTTTGGCGTTGTCAGTAAGCGCGTGCCCGATGGATCAATATCCAGGAGCTTCGCAACGCCCTCCAGTTCGAACGGCTGCCGTGTTTCTCCCGTTTCCAAATGGAAGCGTTCGACGTGTAGGTAGTTGGCCTCCGAGCCGAATGGACCGCCTTTCACGCCCGCTAAGATTTGCTTGTTGGCTGTGTCAAACAACAAGGCTCCCGAAAACCACTCCAATTTCCGGCTACGCTCGCGAGGCGTCTTGTACGAGGTCTGCGGCGCGACCGCTATCGGCGCTGGCGGCGCTGGGACCCGAACGCGATACGGAACGGAAGCTGGTAAGGAAATCAATTTGGGCGTGGTGGGAGAAACAAGGTCTTTTGGCCCAACCGTCTGCCGCCCAACAAGGGGCGGCGGCGCGTTCGGCTCGCTGGCCGCCTCCGGGGTTTCCACCGGCCTGGCAGGGGCTGGCTCCGATTTCGTGAGAGCCGCCGGCGCCGACAATCCTCCGATTCGCTCCTCGATTGTCAGAAACGGGTTTTCCGGCTCTGGCATTTTGGCGGCAGGCGCTGGCCTCGCCAGAATTTTCGCGATGTCCTGATCGCCGGTGCTGAGTTTGGAAAGCGGAACGGAGATCACCTGATCGTTGGCTTTTTTGAGCTGGACCTTGTCTCCTTCCAGCCCAATGAATTCCGCTTCGACCTTGAACTTGCCGCTCGCGTCGCTCCAGGTCCGTAGCCCGTGCAAGCCAGAACCCGCAGACTTTGCCGGCCTGTTCTCCTCCTGCTCTTGCTTGGGCTTCGGCTTGAACTTCTTTGGGTTACGCGCGATGCGAGCGTGGCTGGGAAAGACCGTGACCTCGGTCCCATCTTCCGTTCGCACGATGAGAAACCCGACAGGGTTGAACCGGATGAACTCAGCCATGTGGATCGTCGTGCCGGCTACCTCCCGGTATTCGATGATCGTTCCTGGCTTAAGCTCAGGAGTCTTCCCCTTGGCTGCGGAACCTTGTCCCCATACGGCTTGAGTGATTGTCAGCAGGAGCAGCCCACTGACGAGCGCAAGAATTGCGCGGCACGGCAGAATCAACATGCAGAGAGGCCCCGGCGCACGAGACTATCGCAAAACACGTCTATCCGACGCGAATAGCTTAATAAGCCGCGCTCGCGTAGTCCATTTGAGGGGGGCGCGATTTTTCTACCGCACGGGCGAGACCGGCAAGAGCTTCGGCCGCGGCACGCGCACGCCGATCACGCGGCCGGATTGCTTCAGCAAGTCGTCGAAGCCCAGCTTAAGAAAGCCCCAGAGCGGTTCGGGCGGGTTTTGCGCCTGCCAGCGCTTGGCCAAGACGGCCATCGCGGCGTCGTATTGGGCCTGCGAGTGCGTGTGGGCATAACAGCGTCCTTCATGACGCCGGATATCGCCGTCGAACGCCGGGCTGATGTGCCACAGCTCGTGCAGCACAGTCACCAGCTTCTCGTCCAGACTCAGATCCATGAACCGGGGCAGGTAGAAGCTCAGAATGTAGAGCATCTCGCGGCCGTCCCGGTCGAACAGCCGCTGGATCGTGTAGGTGCGTCGTCGCCGCTGCTCGGTCAGCGCACCCCCTTTGAAACGCAGCGGCGTCAGCGAAGCGTAGATGCCCCAGCTCGTGCGGCGACGCGCCTGACAGAACGAGAAGGCGACGCGCGACAGATCGACGTGAGATAGTTCCGGAGTACGGGCAACCACGTCCTGACAGACATCGCGCATCCGCTGCGTGAAGTCGAACGCAGGAACAAGTTGAGCCGCCTGACGCTTCGCGCCTGCGGCTCGGGAGGTTGTTCGCATTGGACCTGTCGGGGACATCCTTGATTCCCACGGACCGGTGTCGATTAGGCGAGGACCGTTCGTCCGCAGCCGTTATGCGTTCTCAGTCGAAGTCGATTCGTCGGAGAACGACGGCTTCTGGCTCTTCTGAACTTCGCGGTCGCGAACGCCCACGAACTCGATGATCGCCCGAGCGCCGGCATCGCCCAACCGCGGCTTGGCGAGACGGACAATGCGGGTATAACCACCGCGGCGATCGCGGAACCGGGGAGCGACTTCGCTCATCAGCACGCTAACGGCTTGCTTGTCGCCGAGGAGCTGGACCAGACGGCGGCGGGCGGCGACGGCCGGCGCCATGGCGTTGGCCCACTTGTGCCACTGCTCGCTCTTGCGCCACTGCTTCCAGGCGTCGCTGTTGCGTTCGGCGTCGGTGCCGAACTGCTTCGCTTCATCGATGTGCTTCAGCGCCTTGCAGGCGATCGTGATGCACTTTTCAACCAGCGGACGAATTTCCTTCGCCTTCGGCACCGTGGTGACCACTCGCCCCTTCACCTTCGGCGGATTCGGGTCGAGTTCCGCATCTCGCTCGGTGAGGAACAGAGCGCTCGCCAGGTTCTTGAACATGGCTTTGCGGTGACTGGGGGACCGGCCGAGCACGCGGCCGAGCTTACGATGTCGCATGGCAAATACGCCTTCTTTGGCTGATTGATCGATGAACGCGGCTCTTTGGCCGCCCTGGCCCCGAGATAACCCGGGGACGAAGTTCTACAGGTGGACAAATCCGGCCGATCGCTCGGCCGCTCTGTGGTTTGGTGACGAAAGATCCTCGCGATTAGCGGGCGACGCTGGCCGGCGGCACTCGCATGCCCAGGTACAGGCCGAGTTCCTGCAGCTTTTCCTTCACTTCGTTCAGCGTGGTCTCGCCGAAGTTGCGAACTTCCAGCAGGGCGTCCTCGGTCTTCTGCACCAGGTCGCGAACCGTGTGAATCGCTTCCGATTCCAGGCAGTTCATGGCCCGCACCGACAGCTTCAGCTCGGCCAGGCTCATGTTCAGCTTGGCTTCCAGAGCGCCGTCAACGCCCATCGAACCGCCGCGGGTCGGCGAGTGAACGCGCGGTCCGAGTTCCGAGTACTGCACGAACGGATTGAGGTGTTTGCGGAGAATCTTGGCGGCTTCGACGAGCGCCATTTCCGGATGCACCGCGCCGTTCGTCCAAATCTCGAGCGTCAGCCGGTCGTAGTTGGTCTTCTGGCCGACGCGGGTTTCTTCCACTTCGTAGCGGACGCGAGTGATCGGGCTGTACACCGCGTCGATCGGGATGATGCCGATTTCGTGGTCGCCCGAGCTGTGTTCGCTGGCCGGCACGTAACCGCGGCCGTTCTCGACAACCATTTCCATCATGAACGGAACGTTGTCGGTGAGCGTGGCGAGGACGTGATCCTTGTTGATGATTTCGACATCCGAGTCGGTCTGGATGTCGGCGCCGGTGATCACGCCGGTCGTGTTCTTTTCGACGGTGATGACGCGGGTCGAATCGCTGTGATTCTTCACCACGAGCGACTTCACGTTCAGCACGATGTCGGTGACGTCTTCGAGAACGCCGGGGATCGTGGTGAACTCGTGCTGGGCGCCGCGAATCTTGATCTGAGTGACGGCGCTTCCCTCAAGACTCGAGAGGAGCACGCGCCGCAGGCTGTTTCCGACCGTCGTACCAAAGCCTCGCTCGAACGGTTCAGCCGTGAACTTGCCGTACGTGCCACTGAGGGTGGCCGCATCGACGTTCACGATGCTCGGAAGTTCCAAACCGCGCCAGCGAATGTGCATCGTCATGCTTTCCTCGCAGCCCTTCTTAAAAACCTGTGCCGCCCGTTGGGGGCGGCGGTGTACATGGGATCGCGGTCGACGGGGACCGCGCTGGTTGAATCAGCGACAAGCCCGCGATTAGACGCGGCGCTTCTTCGGCGGGCGGCAGCCGTTGTGCGGGATCGGCGTGGTGTCTTCGATCGTCTTCACGGTCATGCCAGCCGACTGCAGAGCGGTGATCGCGCTTTCGCGGCCCGAACCGGGGCCCTTCACGCGAACTTCCAGCTCCTTCACGCCGAACTTGGCGGCCTTTTCGGCGGCCTGCTGGCCCGCGCACTGACCGGCGAACGGCGTGCTCTTACGGCTTCCCTTGAAGCCGCTAGTGCCGGCGCTGGCCCAGCACAGCGTGTCACCCTTGGTGTCGGTGATGGTCACCGTGGTGTTGTTGAACGTCGCCTTCACGTGGGCGATGCCAACGGTCACGTTACGACGCGCTTTTCGCTTCTTCTGCTTCGACATCTCAAACTTCCGCTATGGTTCGCTGTGGAACAGGGTCCACGTGATGTTTTGGTGCTGGAGCCCCTCGCTAATTACTAGCGGAGGTCCTTCACGCCCTTCTTGCCGGCGACGGTCTTCTTCGGACCCTTGCGAGTACGGGCGTTCGTCTTCGTCCGCTGACCGCGAACCGGCAGGCCGAGGCGATGCCGCAGGCCGCGATAGCTCTTGATGTCGCGGAGGCGGGTGATGTTCTGCTGCACGAGACGACGCAGCGGACCTTCGACCGTGTAGTCGCGTTCCAGCAGCGTGGCCATCCGGGCGAGCTCTTCTTCGCTCAGTTCCCGGGCGTGCTTCATGCCGTCAACGCCAGCCTTGTGGCACAGTTCTCGTGCGACCTTGTCCCCCACCCCGTACAGGTACTGGAGCGAGTAGACGGTCGGCTTGTCGTTGGGAATGTCGACACCCAAAAGACGTGGCATTCTGACGAACTCCTCGATCGCCGCGGGCGATCACTTCTTTCGTAAATCGCTAGATGATTTGGCTATGTATTGGTGGAGCATCGGCGCGACCGGCGCCGTGCGCAAACGCCGACTTAGCCCTGACGCTGCTTGTGACGCAGGTTGCTGCAGACGACGTACACTTTCCCCTTGCGCCGCACGATCTTGCAGTTTTCGCAAATGCGCTTGACGCTGGTCCGAACTTTCATGACTGTCACCGGTTTCGTCGGGTTAAAGCGCGTTAGTATACCGCTTTGTGTCAATACCATTCAAGGGCCGGTCGTCAAAAAACCACCGGCCAACGACGGGATCCGCCCCGTCGCGGCAAAACTGCGGCCTAACTCAGGCTGAATGTGAAATTGGGAATCTGGAAGGAGCGGAACCCTACCACCCGCCCTTCCAGATGCCGAATTCCGCATTCGGCGTTATGCGCTGACCCGCTTGGCATCGATATGCTGGCGGATCCGCTCAAAAACCTCATCGGGCGTCCCGAAGGCGTCGACCGAGACTAATTTCCCCTGCTGACGGTAATAGTCGAGCAGCGGCGCTGTCTGCCGATCGTACACCTCCATCCGCTGAGCGATGGTTTCTGGATTATCGTCCACCCGGTTCTCCGCCTTGGCCCGGCGAAGCATCCGCAGCACGAGCTCCTCACGGTCGGCGTGCAGCTCGATCACCAAGTCGAGCGGCGTGCCCCGCTGTTCCAGCGACTCGTCGAGCGACTTGGCCTGGTGGATGGTTCGCGGAAAACCGTCGAACAGGCACCCGCCGCAGAAGGCTGGCTCGTTCAATTTCTCGCCGACCATGCTGAGCACGATCGGGTCCGGCACCAGCCGGCCGTGGTCCATGTATTGTGCAGCCAACTTGCCAAGCGGCGTGTCCTGCTGCTTGGCCGTACGGAGCAATTCGCCGGTCGACAGGTGCGGGATCTTCAGGTACTCGAGCAGCCGCTTCGACTGCGTTCCCTTGCCTGCCCCAGGGGGACCGATAAAAACGATCAGCATACGCCCCTCGGCACCCTAGGTCCCTCGGATCAGCGGGTAATCTGCCGGCCGCGGAGAGGCGTCGCCGACAGTCCGCACTACGGCTCCAGCAATCCGCGATAATCTCGCATGACCAGGTGGCTGTCAATCTTCTGAATCAAATCAAAGGCCACGCTCACGGCAATCAGCAGACCGGTACCACCGTAGAAGCTAGCCATGTTCGGCGAGATTCCAAGCGCCCCGGAGATAATGGTCGGCACGATCGCTACGATCGCCAGGAAGCCGGCGCCCACGTAGGTGATGCGGACCATGACCTTTTCCAGATACTCCGCCGTACGACGGCCCGGCCGATACCCCGGAATGAACGTGCCGAAATCCTTCAGGTTATCGGCCATTTCCTTCGGGTTGAACGTAATCGCCGTCCAGAAGTACGCGAAGAAGTAAATCAGCGCCACGTACGACAGGTTGTAGACGAACGACGTTCCCGAGGCGAACATTCCCTGCAGCGACTCCAGCGTTCCCGCCGCGCTCGCCCAGAACGCGCCGGTCTGGCCGCGGGCGATGCTCGCCAGCCAACCGAACAGAATCGACGGCAGCATGAGCAAGCTGCTGGCGAAAATGATCGGCATCACGCCCGACTGATTCAGCCGCAGCGGCAGGTACTGCCGGCTGCCGCCGTAAACGCGACGCCCGCGAACGTGTTTCGCGCTTTGCGTCGGAATCTGCCGCTGGCCGAGAGTGATAAACACCACTCCCATCACCACCAGGACGAACAAGACCGCCAGCACAATCAAGTGCTCCACGCCAGGCTCGGTAAAGCCGGTGAGGTGCGGCCGCAT
>Ga0182737_1002628_pt1 | contig 14402 bp, 12 predicted proteins | sample eDN5th30CBELigOP_FD_128878 | JGI IMG/M metagenome (GOLD analysis project Ga0182737, IMG submission 128878) | Enriched Organic Plus compost microbial communities from Emeryville, California, USA - eDNA 5th pass 30_C BE-Lig OP (version 2) (version 2) ... | reverse complement strand
GACCGACGACGTCTACTACGGCACCGGCTTCCCGGGTGGCATCTTCAACAACGGGTTCGCCTACAGCTGGATCAGCGAGCGGGCCGACGACGCGAAGCCCGCCCCCGACAACGGCCAGCCCTGGGCCAAGACGATGGCCACCACCGGTGACCCGCTCGTCGCGGACCCGGAGCTCCGCGAATCCCAGAAGCAGCACTGCCTGGACAACCAGAAGATGCGGCTCCAGACGCGCGACTTCAACCAGGAGATCGAGAACAACCCGTTCCGGACCGAGAGCCTCTTCGAGAAGCGCTCGCCCGGTGCCTGGGTGAAGAACATCGACGTGCCGATCTTCTGGGTCGGCGCCTTCCAGGACGAACAGACGGGCGGCCACTGGGCCGACGCCGTCCGGTTCCTGCCCAAGGACAACCCGGACGTCTGGGTCTCGATGCAGAACGGCGTCCACGTCGACTCACTCGGGCCGAGCACGATCACGCGGTGGGCCGAGTTCATGAACCTGTTCATCGGCAACGGCCGGATTCCGGTCCTGCCGGACCTGGTCACGGGCCTGAGCTCGGTCCTCTACCAGGAGATCGCCGACGCCGACGCGCTGCCGATCGAACAGAGCCGGTTCGCGGCCATGGCCAATACGCCGGCTAACGTCGCGGCGGCCAGGGCGCAGTTCCGGCAGGACCCGCGGATCCGCATCCTGATGGACAACGGCGCCGCGATTCCGGGCAAGCCCGGCTCGATCGGCGCCGCGTGGGACACCGAGTTCACCGACTGGCCGATTCCGTCGACCAAGGCGACCGAGTACTACCTCGGCCAGGGCGGCACGCTCACCGGAGCCAAGCCGGCCGCCGAGTCGTCCGACAGCTACGTCTCGGATCCGTCGGCCCGTCCCGCGAAGACCCTTGGCCCCAACGCCCAGGGTGATTCGTGGCTCGCCCAGCCGCCGTACGACTGGCAGCCGGTCGCCGACGGCAAGGGCCTCGGGTACACCACCCCGGCCCTGGGCCAGGACGTGTTCATCGCCGGCCCGTCCAGCCTCGACCTGTACCTCAAGTCGAGCGCGGCGAACACCGACATCCAGGTCACCCTGACCGAGGTCAGGCCCGACGGCAAGGAGACGTACGTCCAGAACGGATGGCTCCGGGCCTCGCACCGGGCGATCGACCCCGAGCAGTCGACCGCCTACAACCCGGTCCAGACCTGGCAGGAGAAGGACAGTGCCCCGCTCGAGAGCGGCAAGTACAACCTGACCCGGGTCCAGATCTTCCCGGTCGCGCACGTCTTCCGTGCGGGCTCGAAGATCCGGATCAACATCCAGGCTCCGGGCGGTGACCGGACGATCTGGAACTTCGACACGATCGAGAACGGGTCGACCACCAACACGATCGGCATCGGCGGCGCCGTGCCCTCGAAGCTGGTCCTGCCGGTGATCCCCGGCCAGACGGCCGAGGGCACCGAGCTGCCGACCCCGACCGCGCTCCGCGGCGAGCCGAGCCGCGAGTACGAGCCGGCCGGCAACGGCGGCTGATCGAGCGTCGAACACCGCAGCGTCGGCGAAACGCCCCCGGGAGACCGGGGGCGTTTCGCTTTTTGGGGACGCGATGTTTATCGATGGGCCCATCCGGGGAAGAAATGCCCGTCTGCGAAAAGTGGCGGGCCAGGGAGCGCGCCGTTATGTTGAGAGCAACGGGAGGAATAGCCGAATGCGAAGGATTCATGTGTCTCTGGCCACCCTGGCCGCAACCATCGCGGGGCTGATGCTGCTGGCCGGGAGCACCGCCACGGCCGTTGCGGCGCCCGCGCCCGGCGACGCCACCATCGCGAAGGCGAAGAAGAAGCAGAAGAAGGCCAAGAAGAACGCCAAGAAGAAGAAAAAGAAGCTCAAGAAGGCGCCAAAGATCACCTCCGCGGCCCCGTACACCGCGCACGGCAGCATCGGTGACGCCTACGTCCAGGGCGCGATCCCCGGCAGCCGCCTGCTGTTGGTCAACAACAGGGGCCGGATCGTCCGCAGCGGCAAGGCGGACTCCTTCGGCTCCAAGATCTTCTACGACGTCAAGCCCGGCGCCAAGTTCACGGTCCGGACGCCCAAGGGCAAGCGGAAGGGCGCGCAGGGCACGCCGAAGTTCCGGGTGATGAAGCCGGGGGAGAACCCACCCCAGTCCTTCTACCGGACCCCCGACAAGGAACTCCATGCCGGCCTCAACTACGTGACCACGAGAGATGGGACCGAGCTCGCCGTGACCGTCCGTCTCCCGTACGGGCGCACGTCGCTCAGCCAGGGGCCATTCCCGACGTTCATCGAGTACTCCGGCTACCAGACGGCCGCGCCGCACGACCTGCTGTCGGGCGTCCTGACCGGGCTCGCCGGCGGGGTGATCCCCGAGGACCCGCTCACCCCCGCCACCTCGACGGCGGTCGGCGCGCTCATCGGCCCGCTGCTCGACTTCGCGACGGTGAGCGTCCAGATGCGCGGCTCCGGCTGCTCCGGCGGCGCGTTCGACCTGTTCGGTTGGCCGACAACCTACGACGGCTACGACATCGTCGAGACGGTCGCCGCCCAGGATTGGGTCGAGGGCGGCAAGGTGAGCATGGGCGGCATCTCGTTCTCCGGGATCACTCAGCTCTTCACGGCCGGCACGCGCCCGCCGCACCTCTCGGCCGTTTCGCCGCTCTCGGTGACCGACGACGTCTACTACGGCACCGGCTTCCCGGGTGGCATCTTCAACGACGGCTTCGCCTACAGCTGGATCACCGAAAGAGCCGAGGACGCGGAGCCCGCCCCGGAAGGCGGCCAGCCGTGGGCCCGGGCGATGGCCAGCAACGGCGATCCGCTCGTCATGAACCCGGCCCTGCGCGAGTCGCAGAAGCAACACTGCATCAAGAACCAGCAGATGAGGCTCCAGACCCGTGACTACAACAAGGAGATCGTCAACAACCCGTACCGGACTCCGGGCCTGTTCGAGAAGCGCTCGCCCGGTGCATGGGTGAAGAACATCGACGTGCCCGTGTTCTGGGTCGGTGCGTTCCAGGACGAGCAGACGGGGGGCCACTGGGTCGAGGCGGTCCAGAACCTCTCGAAGAGGAACCCGGACGTCTGGGTCTCGATGCAGAACGGTGTCCACGTCGATTCGCTCGGGCCGAGCACGATCACGCGGTGGGCCGAGTTCATGAACCTGTTCACCGGCAAGGGCCGGGTGCCTCGGGTCAACCCCCTGGTCATCGCCGCGGGCCCGGTGCTCTACCAGTTCCTCGCGGACGCCGGGTCGCTCCCGATCCAGCAGTCCCGGTACTGGCTGATGCTCAACACGCCGCAGAACGTGGCGGCGGCGAAGGCCGACTTCCGCAAGGACCCGCGGATCAGGGTCCTGATGGACAACGGGGACGCGGTGCCCGGACAGCCGGGAGCGATCGGCGCGGACTGGGAGACCAGCTTCGGCGACTGGCCCCCGGCCAACCTGACTCCGGTCAAGTACTTCCTCGGCCAGGGCGGGCAGCTCTCGCGGACCAAGGCCGCGAAGGGCAAGACCGCGAGCTACGTCTCGGACCCGGGTGCGCGCCCGTCCAAGACGCTCGGCGAGAACGCCCAGAGCGACTCGTGGAAGGCGCAGCCCCCGTACAACTGGCAGCCGCTGGCGCCCGGGAAGGGGCTCGGGTTCGTCACGCCGCCCCTCGATCAGGACGTGTTCATCGCCGGCCCGTCCAGCGTCGACCTGTACCTGAAGTCCAACATGAAGAACACCGACATCCAGGTGACGCTCACCGAGGTCCGCCCGGACGGCAAGGAGACCTACGTCCAGAACGGATGGCTCCGCGCCTCGCACCGGAAGCTCGACAAGAAGGCATCGACCCCCTACAACCCGGTACAGACCTGGCTGAAGAAGGACGGGGCACCACTCAAGAAGCGCAAGTTCAACTACGAGCGGATCCAGATCTTCCCGGTCGCCCACGTCTTCCGGGCGGGCTCCCGGATTCGCCTGAACATCCAGGCGCCCGGCGGCGATCGCACGATCTGGAACTTCCAGACGATCGAGAAGGGCAAGACCCGCAACACCATCGGGCTCGGCGGCGTGATCCCGTCGAAGCTCGTGCTGCCCGTCATCCCCGGCCAGGACGCCCAGGGCACCTCGCTCCCGGGCGCGACCGCGCTGCGGGGCCAGCCGAGCCGGGGCTACGTGCCGGCGAGCAACGGCGGTTGATCGAAGGCGCCAAGCATCTCGCGGGGGCCGCCTGCGGGCGGCCCCCGTTCGTTCCTTGGCATTCTTCAGGCGTGGCGAAGAACCGCAAGCCCAAGAAGCGGAGCCCCCGGGAGAAGCCGAGCACCTCGAGCTACACCGACGCGGACGGCAACGTCCTCGTGCTGCGCGACTCGCTCAGCCCGGGCTCCATCGCCAAGGTCAACGAGCAGATCGGCAACCAGGCCTACTCCGTAGACGACGTGTGGCAGCGGCGGGTCGAGCTCGTCTTCGAACGCCTCGCCGTCTCCTGGGAGATCGCCGGTCTTCCCCTCGACGATCAGAAGATGCTGCTCGGCCGTTACCGGATGGCGGACCCGGAGACCCGGCGCTGGGTCCGCGAGACGATCGACGAACACGTCCGCAACCACATTCCGGAACTCGCCTGACCGAGCCCGCCCGCTAGGGCTTCAGGCGGTGGCCCGTGGCGAAGAGGAACTGGGCCCACGCGAGGAGGGCCAGAGCTATCGCCGCGACCACCCCGAGGGAGATCGCGGGAGCCACGTCGGAGGTGCCGAGGAAGCCGTAGCGGAGCGCCTCGACCACGTAGAAGAGGGGATTGACGTGTGAGATCTGCTCCCACGGGGTGCCGAGCCGGCTCACCGAGTAGAACACGCCGCCGAGGAAGATCAGCGGCAGGATCACGATGTTGTTGATGAAGGACTGGTTGTCCCACGACTGCGCGTAGATCCCGACGATGATGCCCAGGGCCCCGAAGGCGGCAATCAGGAGCACGACGGCCAGGCCGAGAGCGAGCGGGTTCTCGAGCGGCGCCCCGGTGATCGGCAGCGCGAGGACGGTCAGCACGATCCCGATGACCAGGGAACGCATCGCGCCACCGGCCAGATACCCGAGGTGCACCTGCCAGGCGCTCATCGGCGCGGACAGGATGTCGTCCAGGTAGCGGTCGTTGCGGGCCTGGAAGATGGTGCTCGAGTTGTTCGAGTAGGCGGCCTGCGCCATCGCCATCGCGATCAGCCCGGGCACGATGAAGACCCGGTACTCGAACCCGTTGACCTGGGCGATGCTGTCGCCGAGCGACAACCCGAAGACGATCATGAACAGCAGGGCCGAGATGACCGGCGCCAGGATCGTCTGCTTCCAGAGCTTGAGCACCCGGTGGCATTCGCGGCGGGTGAGCCATGCGAGCCCGCGCCACGGATGCGGCTCCACTTCGACCGGCGGCAGCGGGTTCACGCTTCGCCGGCCTCTTCGCGGACTATCTCGATGACGGCGGAGTCGTCCAGCCCGCCCCGACCCGTTCCGGTCAGACGCTCGAGCGCCCGCTTGGCGACCTCGAACGCCTCGATCGGCGTGCCCGACTCGCGAGCCAGGCGCTCGACGATGCGGGCGTCCTTGGCGTGGAGCTCGGACTTGAACCCGGGCTCGAAGGTCGAGTCGACCATCCGCTGCCCGTGGACCTGGAGGGCGCCGCTGTCGGCGAAACCCCCGGTGACCGCCTCCCTCATCGTCGCGGCCGAGACCAGGCCGCTGCGCTCGGCCAGCACCATCGCCTCCGCGATCGCCATCAGGTTGCTCCCGACGAGCAGCTGGTTGCAGGCCTTGACGGTCTGCCCCGCCCCGGGGGCGCCGACGTGGGTGACCCGCTCGCCGACGATCTCCAACAGCGGCAGGGCCCGGGCGAAGTCCTCGTCGCGCCCGCCCGCCATCACCGACAGGGTGCCCTCGATCGCGCCCTTCTCGCCGCCGGAGACGGGGGCGTCGACGAAGCCGATCTCCTTCGCGGCCAGCTCGGCGGCGATCTCCACCGTGCGGCCGGGATCGATCGTGCTCATGTCCACGACCAGCTCCGGCGGCTCGGCCGCCTCGAGCACGCCGCCCTCCCCGAACAGGACCAGATCGACGTCGGGCGTGTCGGGCAGGTTCAGGAAGACGACCTCGACGGCGGCGGCGACCTCCGCGGGCGTGTCGGCGAAGGCGGCGCCCCGCTCGATCACCCCGGCCGCCTTCTCCGGGGTCCGGGTGTTGACCGTCAGGTCGTGCCCGGCGTCGATCAGGTTCAGTGCCGACGGGCGGCCCATGATCCCCAGACCGATGTAACCGACCCTCATTCGACCTCCTCCATCCGGTCCAGCGCGATTCGCCCGCCCGCGACCGTCCGCAGGTAGACCTCCTCGAGGGTCGACACCCCGTGTTGCCGCTTGAGCCCCTCGGCGGTGTCGCGGGCGACGATGCGCCCGCCGCTGATCAGCGCGATCTCGTCGCAGAGCGCCTCGGCCTCCTCGAGGTAGTGCGTCGTCAGCAGGATCGTGGTGCCCTGCTCGTGCAGCGCGCGGATGTAGCGCCAGAGCTCGTGGCGCAGCTCGAGGTCGACGCCCGCGGTCGGCTCGTCGAGGATGACGAGCCGGGGCCGGTGGAGGAGCGCCCGGGCGAGCAGCAGACGGCGGCGCATCCCGCCGGAGAGCTTCGGTGCCTCCACGTCCCGTTTCGCCCGCAGGTCGAAGGCGTCGATCATCTGCTCGGCCCGCTCCGAGGCCTCCGCGCCGTCCATCCCGTAATAGCCGCCGTGGTAGAGGAGCGTCTCGTAGACGGTCAGGAACTTGTCCAGGTTCGGCTCCTGCTCGGCGATCCCGATCATGCGCCGGGCGGCCATGCCGTTGCCGGGCCGGCCGAAGACGCTGATCTCGCCGGCGTTCATGCGGATCAGGTTGCAGACGGCGCCGATCAGGGTGGTCTTGCCCGCCCCGTTCGGGCCGAGCAGGCCGAAGAAGCTCCCCGCCGGGATCTCCAGGTTCAGGTCCTCGAGGGCGAGGGTGCCGTCGCCGTAGCGCTTGGTCAACCCGCGGATGGAAAGGGCGGCGGGCTTTGTCACGGTCTGCTGCATCCGTCACCATGCAACCATGAGCGCACTCTCGGGCGTCATCGTGGCCGACTTCAGCCGGGTCCTGGCGGGCCCGCTCGCGGCGATGACGCTCGCGGACCTCGGGGCCAACGTGATCAAGGTGGAGCCGCCTGCCGGCGACGAGACCCGCGGGTGGCTGCCCCCGGTGGACGACCGGGGACGCTCGACCTACTTCCAGACCGCGAACCGGAACAAGCGGTCGATCGCCCTCGACCTGAAGGACGAGGACGACCGGGAGCTCGCCTTCGAGCTCGCGATGCGGGCGGACGTGCTGATCGAGAACTTCCGGCCCGGGACCATGGCCCGGTTCGGGCTCGACTGGGAGGCCGTCCAGGCCGCCCACCCGGCGCTCGTCTACTGCACGATCACCGGCTTCGGGGAGGGTCCGGGCGCGGCGATGCCGGGCTACGACCCGCTGATCCAGGCCCTCAGCGGGATGATGTCGATCACCGGGCCGCCCGAGGGCGAGGCCAGCAAGGTGGGGGTCGCGCTCGTGGACGTGATCGCCGGCCTCAACGCCGCGACGGGGATCCTCGCCGCGCTGGTCGACCGCGACCATCGCAGGGAGGGGCAGAGGGTCGAGGTCAACCTCCTTTCGACCGCCCTCGCGGCGCTCGCCAACCAGAGCTCGGCCTTCGTCAACACCGGCCGCTCCCCGACCCGCCTCGGCAACGTCCACCCGAGCATCGAGCCGTTCGCCACCTTCGCGACCGCGAACGGGCCGATCATGATCTGCGCCGGAAACGACCGGCAGTTCCGGCAGCTCGCGGTGACGATCGGCGCTCCGGGCCTCGCCGACGATCCCCGGTTCGCGTCCAACCTGGATCGGGTCGAGCATCGCGAGGCGCTCCGGGCGGAGCTGGAGCAGCGGCTCGGCCTGGACAATGTCGAGTACTGGGCCGAGGCCCTGAACGAGGCTGGGGTGCCGGCCGGCCCGGTCAACGACATCGGCGCCGGCTTCGCGCTGGCCGAGTCCCTCGAACTCGATCCGGTCACCGAGATCGAGGGGACCCGCACGACCACCTCGCCGATCCGGCTCTCCCACAGCCCGGCGGAGCGCCGTCTCCCACCGCCCGACCTCGACGCCCACGGCGACGAGATCCGCGACTGGCTCCGCGCTCCCCGAGACTGAGTCGAACGCCGGCACGGCGCGTCCGTGCCAAACTTGGTCGGTGGACTTGAACCTTCTCGAAGAGACGATGGACGGGCTCGGGCAGCCCTCCTACCGGGCCCGGCAGGTCTGGGAGTGGCTGGCGCGCGGCGCCGGCTCGTTCGAGGAGATGACCAACCTCCCCGCCGGGCTCCGCTCGGACCTCGAGGGGAAGCTGCCGATCTCTACCCTCGGCGTCGACGCCACCGCCCGCTCGGTCGATGGCACCGAGAAGGCGCTCTTTTTGACCGCCGACCGCCGTCCCGTCGAGGCCGTGCTGATGCGCTACCGGGACGGCCGCCGCTCGCTCTGCCTCTCCAGCCAATCCGGCTGCCCGCTCACCTGCACGTTCTGCGCGACCGGCACCATGAAGTTCGGGCGGAACCTCACCGAGTCCGAGATCCTCGACCAGGCGCTCCACTTCCGCCGGATCGAGCCCGTCAACCACGCCGTGTTCATGGGCATGGGGGAGCCGATGATGAACCTCGACAACGTGCTGGCCGTCTGCGAGCGCCTGCCCGAGGTGGGGATCGCCAACTCCCACACCACGATCTCCACGGTCGGCTGGCTGCCCGGGATCCAGCGGGTCACGACGGAGGGGCCGGCGGTGCGGCTCGCCCTCTCGCTCCACGCGCCGAACGACGAGCTCCGTTCTAAGATCATGCCCGTCAACGACCGCTACCCGATGAGCGACGTGGTCGCGGCCTGCCGCGAGTGGCGGCACGTCCGCAAGCGCAAGGTCTTCATCGAGTACCTGATGCTCGACGGGGTCAACGACTCGGTCGAGCTGGCCCACGAGCTGGCCGACCTGCTCCTGCCCAAGAACGACTTCAAGGTCAACCTGATCCCTTACAACCCGAGCGACACCGGCTACTCCGGCTCGCCCAGGGAGAAGATCGACCGGTTCCGCGACACCTTGATGTCCCGCGGCATCCACGCCACGGTCCGCCTGACTCGCGGCCGGGACATCGACGCCGCCTGCGGCCAGCTGGCCGCCAAGGCCGCCGCCTGAACACCGACCCCTCCGAACCCCGAACCAGGACCCGGGAGAGCGAGACCGGAAAACGAGGCGATAGCGGCCGCCCGATCTCGGTCACGAAAAGGGCCCGGGGTTGCCGGGGCCCTTCGTAGGTCTCGCCCGCCGGTCTCGGCGGCGCGGCGGTGCTACTGCTGGTTCTTGAAGCGGTCCCGGCTCAGCTCGAGGACCTCGAGCGCCGAGTCGAGGGGGTACCAGCCGTCGACCTCGACGATCTTCCCCTCGGGCTGCTTGTACACGGCGAAGAAGTGGGCGATCTCTTCCTTGAGCTGGTTCGAAAGCTCGTCCAGGTTCTTGATGAAGTTCCAGTTCGGATCGTCGGCGGGGACGCAGAGGATCTTGTCGTCGAGCTCGCCGTCGTCCGTCATGCGGAACAGGCCCAGCGGGATCGAGGGGATGATGCAGCCGGGGAAGGTCGGCTCCGAGACGCAGACCATCGCGTCGAGCGGGTCGCCGTCCGCACCCATCGTGTTCGGGACCATCCCGTAATCGACGGGGTAGACCATCGAGGAGAAGAGGAAGCGGTCGAGCTTGATCGCGCCTAGCTCTTCGTCGTATTCGTACTTGTTGCGGGAGCCCTTCGGGACTTCGATCAGGACGTTCAGGATTTCAGACATGTCCGGGGAATCCTACCCGTGGGAGAGAATCCCAGGAGTCATCGCCCGGTCGGGTCGCCGCCGGCAGCGCCGCCCGGCGGCCGGAGGATCGGGCGGGTCCTCCGGCGGGCGCGGCGCGGCCGGCCGTCGGGGAGCACGCTCCCGCCGCGTCAGCCCCCGAGCAACTGATGATCCCGCGCGTCCTCCACCGGGCGCCACGGGGCGTCCCACTCGCAGATGCCGTTGACCAGGCGGTCCGCCTCGGCGGGCCCCCAACTGCCGATCTCGTAGGGGACGACGGGCGGCGGGTCGTCGAGCAGCGGTTGGACGATCCGCCAGGTCTCCTCGACCATGCTGAACTGGGTGAAGAGGTCGAAGCGTCCGTGGATCGCGTCGTCGAGCAGGCGCTCGTAGGGCTCGGGCTCGGTCCCGGGCTCCTTCTCGAACAGGACCTCCAGATCGGCCTCCTCGAAGTCCTCGACCCCGGCCGCCTTGGCCACGAACCCCATCCGCGCGCCCGGGGTCGGATCGATCCTGACCACCATCTGGTTGCGCGGCGGCTTGTGGCTCGCCTTGCCGACCCCGGTGTGGGGTGGGCGCTTGAAGACGACCCGGACCTCCGTGTGCTTGACCGGCAGGTTCTTCCCGGTCCGCAGGTAGAACGGGACCCCCGACCAGCGCCAGTTGTCGATGGCGAGCTCCATCGCCGCGTAGGTCTCGACCTGCGAGTCGTCCGCCACGTCGGGGATGTCCCGATAGCCGGCGTACTGGCCCCGCACGCACTTCGCGGGATCGGCCGAGCGGATCGCTTCGAAGAGCTCCAGCTTCTTGGCGCGGATCGAGTCGCGCTGGTTGGCGTTCGGCGGCTCCATCGCGACCAGGGCGAGCACCTGCAGCATGTGGTTCTGGACGACGTCGCGGATTGCGCCCACGCCCTCGTAGAAGCGCCCCCGGTCCTCGACCCCGAAGTTCTCGCTCATCGTCATCTGGACGTAGGCGACGTGGTTGCGGTTCCAGACCGGTTCGAGCACGGCGTTGGCGAAGCGGAGGTAGGTGATGTCCATCACCGGCTCCTTGCCGAGGTAGTGGTCGATCCGGAGGATCTGGTCCTCGCGCAGGACCTTGGTCAGGTCGGCCTGGAGCTCCTGGGCGGACTGGTAGTCGTGCCCGAACGGCTTCTCGAGGATGAAGCGCGCCCCGGCGGCGAGGCCGGCGTCGGCGATCCCGTGGACGACCTCGGAGAAGAGGGGCGGCGGGATCTCGAGGTAGAAGAGCGGGTGCCGATAGTCCTGGAGCGTCTCGCTGAGGGACTGATAGAGCGAGGCGTCGTCGAAGTTGCCGTTGACGAAGCACATGCGCGCGGCCAGCCGCCGGAACGCCTCGGCGTCGAACTCGTCCACCGAACCCCGGATCGCCTCCTCGGCCCGCTGGCGCATCGTCTCGTGGTGCCAGTCCTGGTTGCGTCCGACGCCGATGATCGGGCAGTCGAGCTTGCCCCTCAGCTCCAGTCGGTAGAGCGCCCGGAAGGTCATCTTCTTCGCGAGGTCGCCCGTGATCCCGAAGATCACCAACGCATCGGTGGACGGTGCGGCCTGCCCCTTGTTGCCCTTGCTCATGCCCGGCAGAGTACCCGCCTCCCCGGAGACTGACCCCGGGTCGTTCTAATATGGCGGCATGGAGATCGGGATAGTTGGGCTGGGCCGGATGGGGGCGAACATCGCCCGGAGGTTGATGAGGGACGGGCACCGGTGCGTGGTCTACGACGTCAACCCGGACGCGGCCAAGGAGCTCGCCGGCGAGGGCGCGGACCCGGCCACCAGCCTGGCCGAGCTCGCCTCGAAGCTCGAGGCGCCCCGCGCCGTCTGGATCATGGTCCCGGCCGGCGACATCACGCGGGACACGATCCGCAAGGTCGCGGCGGAGCTCGAGGCCGGGGACGCGATCATCGACGGCGGCAACACCTACTACCACGACGACATCCACTTCGCCGAGGAACTCGGCAAGGTGGGCATCGACCACCTGGACTGCGGCACCTCCGGCGGGGTGTTCGGGCTCGAACGCGGGTATTGCCTCATGATCGGCGGTCCCAAGGAGGCCTACGAGCGGCTCGAGCCGATCTTCGCGACGCTCGCCCCGGGGCTCGGCGAGGCCGAGCGCACCCCCGGCCTCTCCGGCGACCCCTCGCCGGCCGAGCAGGGCTACCTGTACTGCGGGCCGGCCGGCGCCGGCCACTTCGTGAAGATGGTCCACAACGGCATCGAGTACGGGATGATGGCGGCGATCGCCGAGGGGTTGAACGTGATCAAGGGTGCCGACGCGGGGCTCGTCTCCCGAGACGGCGACGCGGAGACCGCCCCGATGGAGAACCCCGAGTACTACCAGTACGAGATCGACGTATCCCAGGTCGCCGAGGTGTGGCGCCGGGGCAGCGTCATCGGCTCCTGGCTCCTCGACCTGACCGCCGCGTCGCTGGCGGAGTCGCCGGAGCTCGCCGAGTTCTCCGGCCGGGTCTCGGATTCCGGCGAGGGCCGCTGGACGTCCATCGCGGCGATCGACGAGGGGGTGCCCACGCCGGTGCTCACGGCCGCGCTCCATGAGCGCTTCTACTCGCGCGGGCTCGGCGACTTCGGGGACAAGGTCCTCTCGGCGATGCGCAAGCAGTTCGGCGGGCACGACGAGAAACCGGCCGAGGGCGGAGGTAGTTGAACACCCGGGTCGTCGACGACGCCGAGGCGGCGGCCGTCGAGGCCGCCCGGATCGTCGAGCTGGCCGCGGAGGCCGCGATCGCCGACCGTGGCCGCTTCAACTTCGCCGTGAGCGGCGGGACCACCCCCTGGCGGATGCTGGAGCTGCTCTCGGAGAGCCGCCTCAACTGGTCCAAGACCTCCCTCTTCCAGGTCGACGAGAGGATCGCCCCGACCGGGAGCCCCGACCGCAACTTGACCCATCTCGTGCTCACCCTCCCGCTGGTCTGCCAGGCGGCGATCCGGCCGATGCCGGTCGGCGCGGACGATCTCGTCACCGCGGCCGCCGGCTACGAGTATTCGCTGCCCGACCGCTTCGACCTGGTGCACCTCGGGCTCGGGCCCGACGGGCACACCGCTTCGCTCGTCCCGGGCGACCCCATCCTCGACGTGAAGGACCGTCAGGTCGCGATCACCCGCGGCGAGTACCAGGGCACGCGGCGCATGTCGCTCACCTACAAGGCGATCGACCGGGCCAGGCGGGTCATGTTCCTGGTGACCGGCGAGGGGAAGGAAGACGCGCTCGCCAGGCTGCTGGCCGGCGACCCCTCGATTCCGGCCGGGCGGGTGTCGAACCCCGAGACCACCGTCGTGACCGACATCCGACTGGAAGATGCGGACACGAGTCCTTGACCCGTCTCATCCACACGGGGGAGGAGCGGTACGGGCTGGCGCTCGTCCTGATCCTGGCCTCGATGATCTTCATCATGGCCTCCTCGGACGGGCGGTGGGAGGTCCTGATCGCCCTGAACCTGCAGGCGTTGGCGCTGTTCGCGTCGCTCAGGGCCGCCCACCCGAGCCAGCGGGTGTGGGCTCCCGTGGTGCTCCTCTTCGTCGCCATAGTCCTGGCCGCCTGGGTTCAGACGGCACTTTCCACCTCGGTGAGCGGGAACTACGTCCGGGTCGCCACGTTCGCGCTCGTCCTGATCGCTACCCCGGTGATCGGATTCGGGCTGGTGCGCCAGGTGAAAGAGCGGAGGAGCATCACCCTCCACACGATGATGGGGGTGCTCTGCATCTACCTGCTGATGTGCCTCGCGTTCGCCGCGGCCTGCGGCGCGATCGCGGCGATCGGCGGCGACCCGTTCTTCGAGCAGGGCGACTCGGCCGGGACCACGAACAACTACCTGTACTACAGCCTGACCACGGTCACGACCGTGGGGATGGGCGACTTCACGCCCGCCACGAACCTCGGCCGGTCGCTGACCGCCGCCGAGGCGTTGATCGGCCAGATCTACGTGGTCACGGTCGTGGCCGCGATCGTCTCCAACCTGCGACCGAGGAAGAGCGATGGATGACGCGCTGCTCGGCCTGAGCCTCGTCGTCGTGCTCTCGGTCCTGGCCCGCCTCTCGGCGACCTGGATGCGGGTGCCGCCGATCGTGCCGCTGCTGATCGCCGGCGTGGTCGTCGGGATCTCTGGGCTCGACCTCGTCGACCCGGAGGCGCTGCTCGGGGATGCGCTCTCGCCGGCCGTCCAGATCGCCGTGGGCATCATCCTCTTCGAGGGCGCGCTCGGGCTGAAGCGGGAGGAGCTCGGTTCGGGGGTCAGGGGCGCCGTGATCCGCCTGATCACGATCGGCGTGGTGATCACCTGGGTGATCGCCACCGTCTCGATCGCCCTCCTGCTCGACGTCCCGCACGAGATCGCGATCCTGATCGGCGCCACCGTGATCGTCTCGGGGCCAACGGTCGTGCTGCCGATCCTCGACTTCATCGGGCCGACCCAGAACGTCCGGCGGGTGCTGAAGTGGGAGGGGATCCTGATCGACCCGATCGGGGCGATCAT
>Ga0182737_1002619_pt1 | contig 14426 bp, 11 predicted proteins | sample eDN5th30CBELigOP_FD_128878 | JGI IMG/M metagenome (GOLD analysis project Ga0182737, IMG submission 128878) | Enriched Organic Plus compost microbial communities from Emeryville, California, USA - eDNA 5th pass 30_C BE-Lig OP (version 2) (version 2) ... | reverse complement strand
GCCTAGAAGCTGTCCGAAAAGTAAGTGATTAAGGTATGAGAGTTGCTTTTAGTCGAGTGCAAGTATGAGTATGTTTGTCTCTGATGCGGTATGGCAAAGGTTAGAGCCGGTTTTGAAGATTAAGCGCAAAAGCCAGTATGGCCGACCTCGCGCCAGTGAACGAGATTGTTTTGAAGCCGTGCTGTTTGTTCTACACACAGGCATCCAATGGAAGCACTTACCGCGCACCTTCCCTCCCAAGTCTACAGTGCATGATTATCTCAAGAGCTGGTCGGCAGACTCTGCGTTTCGTAAACTGCTCTCCAAGGTGGTGAAGATGCTTGTAGAGCAAGATCGCATTGATCTTGAAGAATGCTTCATTGATGCAACCTTTGCCCCTGCAAAAGCAGGAGGCCAAGGAGTTGGGCTAACACGCAAAGGAAAAGGGTCTAAAATGCAGATCATTGTTGATGCTCAAGGCATTCCGCTGGGGCTTAGCGTGGGCAGTGCTCAGCAGGGCGAAAACAAAATGGTGCAGACTACGCTGGAGTTGTTTGATGAAGGAAGCTCTCCTGAACATCTGATTGGCGACAAAGCTTATGATGACGATGCGCTGGATGAAACACTCGCTGAACTTGGGATTGATATGATTGCTCCTCATCGCAGCAACAGGAGGCCTGAGAATCAAACCCAGGATGGCCGTTCATTGCGTCGATACAAAAGACGTTGGAAAGTGGAACGAACCATTGCCTGGCTGGGCAACCACCGAAGGTTGCTGGTAAGACATGAAAAGCATTTATCACTTTTTACCGGATTTACATTATTGGGTTGTTTAATGATAGCGCTCCGTCACTTACGACTCTCTTGACTACCTAAAATCTAACTCAATATCTTTTTCGGACAGCTTCTAAATGCTGTCACTCTGAAAATGGGTGCTAAGTCATAGAAGATAGCGCGTCCAACTGTCGCGAAGTTATTCTATGATTGATCAATCTTTAGCCCTTTGGGGCGGTTTCACGCTGTTTATTTTTGCCATGCTGGCCCTCGATTTAGGGGTTTTTCAGCGCAAGGCCCATGTCATTTCTATGCGTGAAGCGCTTGGCTGGTTTGCGTTTTGGACCAGCCTGGCGTTACTGTTTAACATTGGGGTCATTCTGTTTCATGATCGTGGTACAGAGGCGGGACTGGAGTTCTTTACCGGCTTCCTGGTGGAGAAGGCGCTAAGTGTGGATAACATCTTCGTCTTTATCCTGATCTTTGGTTACTTCAAAGTGCCGCAGGTCTATCAGCACAAGGTGCTATTCTGGGGCATTGTGGGGGCCATTGTCATGCGTATCGGCTTTATTTTGGGCGGCCTTGCCTTGCTGGAGCGCTTTCACTGGATGATTTATGTTTTCGGTTCCTTCCTGTTGCTCACAGGTATCAGTATGTTGCGCAAAAAAGAGGGGGACACGGATCCTGCAAACAACTGGGTGGTGCGTACCTTCAAGCGTTTCATGCCAGTGAGTGAGCGTTATGATGGCAACAAGTTTTTTAGTCGTATCAATGGCAAACTGGCGGCCACACCGTTGTTTATCGTGCTGCTGGCGGTGGAGTCCTCAGACATCATCTTTGCGGTGGATTCCATCCCTGCCATCTTTGCGATTACCAACGACCCCTTCATTGTTTATACCTCAAACATCTTTGCCATGCTGGGGCTGCGCGCCTTGTACTTTGCCGTGGCGGGATTCATGAAGACCTTCCATTTCCTGCACTATGGATTCGCCAGCATTATCCTGATTCTGGGTGTGAAGATGCTTCTCAGTGATGTGTACAAGCTACCAGTGGCCGTGTCGCTGGTGCTGATCATGGTGATCCTGCTGCTGTGTGTGATTGTGTCGCTCATGCGTCCACGGCGTGATGATCTAAAGCTGATGTTTGAGCGTCCTGAAAAGCTCGGACTGCTGCCCTTCCGCCGTTTGTTGTTGATAGAAAACATTGTGGACATGGGCGAAGTCGTGGTGCGAGATTCCATGCGCTTTCGCAGTGGTGTGCGCTGTGTCCGGCTTGACCAGCCTTGGGAGCAAACGGCGAAGCTTATTCGTGAGAGCCGCTATTCGCGCTACCCGGTGATGCGCAATGGAGATTCGAAACCCTTTGGCGTATTGCATGTGAAGGATTTATTCTTTGCAGCCGCAGACACGAAGCGTGGAGTCGAAATGATGCATGGACTCATACGGCCCTGTCTTGAAATGAAAGAAACCTTGCCGCTCGACGACGCCCTGGCAAAGTTCCAGCGCAGCAGCATTCACTTTGGAGTGGTCACGAATGAAGCTGGTGAATGGACCGGGATTGTCACCATGGAGGATGTGCTGGAAGAACTTGTGGGCAAGATAGGCGATGAATTTGATGACGTGCGCGGCACCCAGTTTCTTTCTCTTTCGGATGGCTTTGTGCCGGAGCGCGTAGTGTTCGGGGTGGAAGGCACTTCCCTTAAAGATGCGATCAATCACATTATGCAGCACATCCCGCAGCATGCGTTGCCGACGGAGCGTGAGGTGATCATTGATGCATTGCTCAAGCGTGAAGATAACATGACCACTTATCTTGGCCGTGGCATGGCTATTCCGCACTGCCGCATCCCGGCCCTGCAAAATCCGATGTTGTTTTTTGGCCGATCTGAAGAAGGCATTCCGCTGGATAATTCAGCAGATCGTGTGGAGTTGATTTTTATTCTGCTAACACCGGATCATCTGGCCAGGCTGCAACCCAGATTGCTTGCAGATATTGTTGGGCTTATTGAAAGCGACTATGTGATGGAGCGCTTCAAGAAAGCAGACAAACCCGAAGAGATAGTCGTAGCCCTGCATGACGGGCAGCAGGTCGCGCTGGACTAAAGCGGATCAGATGGAGAGATAGGCATCTGCAGAAACCAGCCGTTGCAATCAGGCAACTGCGGCTTCTGTGGATGGAACCAGGGGCTCTCCATAGGGAAGATCATCCGGCAGGGGGACAAACTCGCGTATCTGTTCCCACAGGCGTGAGAAGTCCTTGTTCACATCGCCAGACAGGCAGTCTGTAATGTCACCTGCGGCCTCAGGGTGTTTTTTTATCACATGGGCAAAGGAGAACTCTGGATGATAAAACGCATAGACAAGCTTGCGCATGTTCTCGATGCCCTGGCGGATCATCAGACCGTATTTTTCAAAGCGTTCGGGTGAAAGGTCACCTTCCACCAGCCCCCGGTGAATATCTTCGCCCGCCTGCACGCCGCTTTTTAAAGCCAGCATGATGCCACTGCTGAAAACAGGATCCAGAAATGCCAGGGCATCTCCCACCAATAACAGTCCGGGAGATGCGCAGTATTTGGAATGGCGACTGTACTCGCTGGTGGCGTAGTAGTCGCCTGTGGATTCACCCACGGAGAGGTGATCTTTAATCCATACGTTCTGGTCAATCTCGCGTTCAAAAATCTGTTTGGGATCTTTGACGCCACCGCGTGTCAGGTACTTGGCTTCTGCCACCACGCCCACGCTGACCATGTCATTGTGCTGCGGGATGTGCCAGAACCAGCCTTTCTCCGGCACATAGGCCACGGTGGTCATGCCTTCATCAATGCCTGGTTCACGTTTGGAGCCTTTGTAATAGGTCCACACGGCGATCTTGTTTAGGTAGGGATCGCGCATGCGCCAGCCTAGCTTGTTGGAGGTGAAGGCTTCCTTTCCCGTGCAGTCCAGCGTGATGGCGGCATGCAGTTCATAGACTTCGCCTGTTTCGCGGTTGGTGCATTCCACTCCGATGACTTGTTCACCCTCCATTAGCAGCTTGTTCACAGTGGTGTTTTCACGCACCTCTGCTCCTTTATCTCGCGCGTTGTTTAGCAGCATTTCATCAAACTCTGAGCGTAACACCTGCCAGCTTTGGGCAATGGTATCGCGGTCATAGCGATTGAAGAAATAGAAGGGCTGTGAGCGTTTGCCATCGGGTTGGACAAATAAAACGCTGAACTTTTTAACGAAGTGCGACGCCTTCATCTTCGGAATCATGCCCAGTCGCTCCAAGGGCTGATAGGTGAAGGGAATCAATGATTCACCAATATGATAACGCGGAAATGTTTCACGCTCCAGGACGATAACGCGATGACCGTACTCTGCCAGGATGGATGCAGCCGAAGCTCCTGACGGGCCGCCCCCGATGATGATGGCATCATAAGATCCAGTGTCGTGTTTCTTTGCTGCTGTCATAATAAGGTAACGTAGAGTTTGTACTTACCCTAACGGGTAGATTCAAGATTTGTGAGATTAGGAGTAGAATCTTCGAGAGCAGTTTCTGTCTGGACGATTCCCTTGCCAACCAGGCGGTCAAAAATAGGCGAGGCCATCAACGTAGTTACGACGGCCATAATCACCAGGGTGGCAAACAATTCTTCAGAAATCACACCGCGTTGCAGGCCGATGTTGATGATGATTAATTCCATGAGGCCGCGTGCATTCATGAGCGTGCCAATGCCCAGCGCTTCACGGTTGGGAAGGCCCGTAGCACGGGCAGCCAGCCAGCAGGCCACCCCTTTACCCAGCACTGCGGCCACCAGCACCGCCAGGCACATGCCCCACAGATACCAGGAGTTAAGCAGGCCAATCTTGGTATTCAGGCCGGAGAATGTAAAAAACAGAGGTAGCAGCAGCGCCACGGTAAGGGGTTGTAGACGCTGGATCAGACCTTCCGCCATCATGCCGCGCGGCATGGCTGCACCCATGACAAATGCACCAAACACCGCGTGCAGGCCAATCAGGTCGGTGAACCATGCGCCAAGCGCCATGAAGGCAAGGCCTACGACAAGCCCCGCATCGGTTAGTGAGTCTTCTTTTACCAGCCACCTCTGCAGCTTGTTCAGCAGCGGGCGGATGAGCAGCAGGGTGACGCAAACATAACCCAAGCCGCCGCCAATATTCACCAGAGCGTGAGACCAGTTGTTGTCAAAGCTGGCCAGCACCACGGCCAGCAGACACCAGGCAGTGGCGTCATCAATAGCCCCAGCGCCAAGGGCTACAGTCCCCATGCTGGTGCCGGATAGTTTCTTAAAGTGAATGATTCGTGCCAGCATCGGGAAGGCTGTAATGCACATGGAGGCGCCTAAAAACAAGGCGGCTTCCATGAACGAGGTTTTTTCAGGAAACAAACTCGTGTGATGATAAAACACCCACGCCAGCCCTGCGCCGAGGGCGAACGGCGCCGCCATGCCTGCAAAGGATACTGCGATGGAACTTTTCAGGTGCTTGTGAACAATGTCCACGCGGAACTCCATGCCTACGATGAACATGTAGAGCGCCAGACCTAACTGGGACGCTGGAAATAGGTAGCTCTGTGTGTCACGTGTCGTTTGTGAAATATCCCAGGGGAAAATCCACTGCTGCAAGGATGGAAAAAACAGCCCAAACAAAGACGGCCCGAGCAAAACCCCGGCAATCATCTCAGCCACGACCTGTGGCTGCCCAAAGCGGGCGGCGATGCTGCCTACGATACGGCAGAAAAGCAGAATGACGGCAATCTGCAAAAAAAACTGAACGGCAAGGTGGGTGTTGTTCATGTAGGGAAGTCAGAATGTGGATACCGGCTCATGATAATAGCTGCTGCTTGATCGCGGAAATGCTGTTTTGCTATCACATTTATAACCAATCAGCATAAGAAGAATGCTGGCATTGGTTCCGCTATTAAAATTTGGCGGCATCCGAACGCTGCTGAGATTCGACTGTCATTATTGTATCCCCTACATGCCAACCCCTAGTTTCCGCTATTTCCGTCCTACTGAAGATGTTGAGCGTTATCTGCGCGACATCTCCGCTCTACCACAGCCAGATGTTTCTGAGCTGGCCGGGCTGTTTGATCGTGCCAAGGCGGGTGACATGGAGGCACGTGAGAAGGTCATGTTGTCGCACTTGCGTCTTGTTGTCCGTGTCGCCTGTCAGTATGTGGGTTACGGCCTGCCACTCGGAGATATGATTTCTGAAGGCAATCTGGGACTGCTGCGTGCGGTGGAATTGTATGATGCCCGGCATGGCGCTGCTTTTGAAACCTATGCCAGCGTCTGGATCAAACAGCGCATCCACCGGGCCATCACCTCGCAGGCCAAGGCGGTACGCGTGCCCATCTGGCGGTCCCAACGTCTGCGTAAGCTGGATCGTCTGCATGAGGAGCTGAATGCTGAACTGGGGCGGGATGCCACCCTGCAGGATCTGGCGGATCGTATGGGACTTGAGGAGGATGAAGTCGCTGCGATCACACGTGATCGCATGCAGGTAGAGTCACTGGACGCCGCGGAGGAACCCAGCCTTGCCTTGCAGTTGGTAGATGAAACTCATCTCCTGCCGGGAGAAAAACTTTCCCATGATGAACTGCTGGAGGAAATTTATGCCTGTCTGGATGATCTGGACGATGCCGAATTACAGGTGCTTTCCTTGAAATTTGGGCTGCTCGATCAGGAGCCGGAATCCTACCGGGAGATGGCTGCCAAGTTGGGGCGGAACCGTGAATGGATTCGCAAGGCCGGTGAGCGAGCTCTGAACAAGGTGCGCGAGTCGGTCAAGCAAATGGCTTCCATCCCGCGTCGCATGGTATCAGCGCGTCGCCAGCGTGCCGCAGAGCGACTGAAAAAGTTAAAAAAATCACCGCAAACGCTGTCACTTCAGAATCTCATGCTAATTCAATGGTTAGAACCTCTAATGACTCATTTTTGATATAAGACTATGCTTGCAATCCTGCTTCTTTTTGGTGGCACCATGGCCCTGTCCCTGTGGGCAGCCAGCCGGGTAAAGTCCACTTACATCAAGTACAGCAATGTGCCCGCTGCCTCCGGTGAATCCGGTGCGCAGGTGGCCGCCCAGATCCTTGACCGCGCCGGTATCCATGACGTGGAAATTCTCGCGCATGATGAAATGCTGGGGGACCACTATGACCCAATTAACAAGCGTCTGGTGCTTTCTAATCAGAATTACTACGGTACGTCCTGCGCTGCGCTGGGTGTTGCCGCCCATGAATGCGGTCACGCCATTCAGCACAGGCAGGGCTACGCGCCTTTGAACTGGCGCATGGCTGCAGTTGGCGCCACCACTTATGCCAACCAGGTCGTCATGTGGCTGCCATTGATTGGTATGTTCACCGGTCTCATTCAGCCCTACACAGGCGCATTGATCATGTCTATCGCCTGGGGAATCATCATGCTCTTTAACCTGGTCACCCTGCCAGTGGAGTTTGATGCTTCTTCGCGTGCCAAAAACATCCTGGGTAACATGGGCCATGTCGCCACTCAGGATCAGATGGGCGCCGTGAAAAAAGTACTGGATGCCGCCGCCTTCACTTATGTGGCTGCCTTTATCACCTCCCTGGCCTACCTGCTCTGGCACCTGCTTCCGCTGCTAACTGGCCGCAGCAGTGATGAGTAAGTGATTCGCCTCACAACTTAGTGATCTGACAACCCTGCCGTGCAAACGCGGCAGGGTTTTTATTGCATGGCTGCGCGAGGTTTCTTCCAATAGGTTAGATTAAGAAATGCCCGAAACTTTCCCCCTGGAAAAAGTGCCGTCACATTTGATGCAGGGCGTCTGACTTAGCAGCCACATGTCCCGCACTTTTTCGTGTCCGCATTTGCCGCATGCCATTGTATCTCTGTCTTTATCGAGGCGGCTAACTTCATGGCAGGCCTCACAAACATAATCGGAAGCGTTTCCGCTTCGCCCCTCGCAGTAAGTTTGTAGTTCCTCACAGGTTGGGTAGTGGCCGATAATCCCGGCGACAATGCTATAAGGTTGGGTATGCTCAGACGGGTGGTAATAATAATGCCGTTTTCTCTCCAGATCTTCAATGTAGGGATTGCCATCATCCCAACCCTCCAAAGTTAATCCACATTTATTACACTTGAACTTCATGCACATGCTCATGATGTAAAATGAGAGCTCATTGAATAAAATCAAGGGGGGTGGATTTTTGGCTGAAATACTGGCATGAATATTGCTTTTAAACAATCTTTGTCGTTGTCCGCAGCAAGTGATGGGGCGGGATCTAATGGGTCTTCTTGAGAACCAATTTCAGCAATTCCGGCAACATTTCCTCGCGCAGGAAGATGCTTGCCGTTGGCACATCCTTCGCTAGGGTAGGGAAGGCTTAGCCTTCACCCACCCATGTCCATCGATACTTTAAGCACTTTCACTACCGGAAATGGCAGCGAAGGGAAGTTTTATTCCCTGCCTGCACTCGAAAAACACGGCTTTTCCAAAATCAACCGGCTTCCTGTCTCCATCCGCATTGTTTTGGAGTCGCTGCTGCGCAATTTGGACGGGAAAAAGGTGACGGTGTCAGACGTGGCCAACCTGGCCAACTGGAATGCGAAAAGTCCTGGCGATTACGAAATCCCGTTCACAGTGGCCCGTATTGTGTTGCAGGATTTTACCGGGGTGCCTCTTCTGGTGGACCTGGCGACCATGCGTTCAGCCGTGAACAAAATGGGCAAAAACCCGCAGATGATCGAGCCGCTGGTGCCTGTGGATCTGGTGGTTGACCACTCCGTGCAGGTGGATTTTGCCGGTACGGCTGTCGCTTTTGAGCGCAACCTTGACCTTGAATTTTACCGTAACCGTGAGCGTTACCAGTTCCTGAAATGGGGCACGCAGGCGTTTGACACCTTCAAGGTGGTGCCTCCGGGCATCGGCATTGTTCACCAGGTGAACCTTGAGTACCTGGCCAAGGGAGTGCTGGAAAAAGACGGCGTGTTTTATCCTGACACCCTTGTGGGTACGGACTCGCACACCACCATGATCAACGGCCTGGGCGTTGTAGGCTGGGGCGTGGGTGGTATTGAGGCAGAGGCCGGCATGCTCGGTCAGCCAGTGACTTTCCTTGTCCCTGAAGTGGTGGGCATGCGCCTGACAGGCGAGTTGCAACCTGGCGTGACGGCGACGGACCTTGTGCTGCGTGTGACGGAAGTGCTGCGCCAGACCAAGGTGGTGGGTAAATTCGTCGAGTTTTTTGGCCCAGGCGCGCGTGCGCTGAGCGTGCCTGACCGTGCGACGATCGCCAACATGGCTCCAGAATACGGTGCGACCATGGGCTTCTTTGGCGTGGACGAGGCTACCATTGGTTACCTTGTCGGAACGGGTCGTAGTGAGGAATTGTGCAAGACCGTGGAGAACTACTTCAAGGTTCAAGGCATGTGGGGAATTCAGGAAGGTGATGAACTGGAATACACGCAGGTGGTGGAACTTGACCTGTCTTCTGTAAAGCCGGGTGTGGCGGGTCCCAAGCGTCCGCAGGATCGCATTGATGTCAGTGACCTGAAGGACAAGTTCGAAGATTTACTGGTCGCCCCGACCCCGACTGGCTTCGGTAAAGCCTCGCTGAACGGCAGCTACGAAGTGGTGGTGGACAGCAAGGACAATGCGAAGGATGAAATTCGTCACGGTTCCGTGTTGATTGCTGCGATCACCAGTTGCACGAACACCAGCAACCCGAGCGTGATGCTGGCCGCCGGTTTGCTGGCGAAGAAAGCCAACGCCAAGGGCCTGACCGTGAAACCTGCGGTGAAGACCTCCCTGGGACCTGGCTCCCGTGTGGTGACGGATTACCTGGAAAAAACCGACCTGCAGAAAGAGCTGGATCAGCTCGGCTTCCAGACGGTGGGTTACGGTTGCACCACCTGTATTGGTAACTCTGGTCCGCTTGACCCTGGCATAGAAAACGTGGTTCGTAATGAAGACGTGGTGGCCGCCAGCGTGCTGTCTGGCAATCGCAACTTCGAGGCTCGCGTGCATCAGAGCATCAAGGCTAACTTCCTCATGTCGCCTCCATTGGTGGTGGCCTACGCCATCGCCGGAACGGTGGATATTGACCTTTCCACCGAGCCTCTTGGAACCGACAAAGATGGCAGCCCTGTGATGCTGGCAGACATCTGGCCCTCCAGTCAGGAAATTGGTGAAGCCATGTCCAGCGCACTGGCTCCAGAAGTATTCCAGCGGCTGTACACAGGCTTTGCTGAGCAGAATCCCAAGTGGAATGAAATCCCTGGCAGCGTTGGCGCTGTGTATGAGTGGGATCGTTCCTCTACCTACATTCAGGAGCCTCCCTTCTTTGAAGAATTCTCCATGGAGCCAAGCGAGATCGAGGAAATCCACGGTGCGCGTCCTCTCGGCATCTTTGGGGATTCCGTAACCACGGACCACATTTCACCTGCGGGTGCGATCAAGAAGGACAGCCCTGCTGGCCGTTATCTGCTGGAAAACGGCGTGCCTGTTTCCGACTTTAACAGCTATGGTTCCCGTCGCGGCAATGATCGCGTGATGATCCGCGGCACATTTGCCAACGTGCGTATCAAGAACCTGATGATGGGCGGCGAAGAAGGTGGCAACACCCTTCTGCAACCTGAAGGCACGAAGACCAGCATCTATGATGCAGCCATGGCGTATAAAGAGCGTAATGTGCCCAGCATCATCATTGCGGCGGAAGACTACGGCATGGGCAGCAGTCGTGACTGGGCAGCCAAAGGCACCCGACTGCAAGGAGTGAAAGCGGTTATCACCAAATCCTTCGAGCGAATTCACCGCTCCAACCTGGTGGGCATGGGCGTGCTGCCTTGTAACTTCAAAAACAAGGAAGACTACGACAAGGTTAAAGACCTGAGCGATGCCACCTTTGACATCCTTGGCGTTCACACCGCCATGAAGCCCCAGAGCGAAGCCACCCTGCGTGTGCACAAAGCCGATGGTACATCCTTCGACATCCCTGTGGTTGTCCGTATTGACACCCCTGTGGAGATTGATTACTACCGTGCCGGCGGCATCCTGCCTTATGTGCTCGCACAGATTCTTCGTGCGAATGCGTAGGTATTCAGTGTACTATTTGGCATCGTGATTGAAAAACTTGAGATCAAGAATTTCAAATCCATCCGGCAGTTCGATTTGAACTGTCGGAGGGTGAATGTGTTTATTGGCGAACCCAATACAGGGAAGACGAATATTCTAGAAGCATTGTCATTGTGGTGTCCAGAATGCACACGAGCTGTAAAAAAGTTCTTCCGAGCAGCTTTGCCGGCAGATTTCCACTGGGATCAAGACTTGGCCAATCCAATAGAACTTTCATTGGATGATCAAGCATTGTATTTTTCTACTGGAACTTCTGGAACGGATATTACTTATAAAAAAGGAGAGAGAAAAACTGCGAATTACGCTCGCATTGAGAATGATTTACACATGTCGAGCAGAGGGGTGTCGACAATAACAAGAGTTTATTCTTTTAATGAATCAGTGGAAAAAAATGTTCATGGAGATTCTGATTTGAGCCTCGCCCCACCTTATGGTGAGAATATTGTGGATCTGTTGTATTCAAACAAAGAGGCTAGACTTTCATCCGCACAATTTTTCCAAGGTACTGGTTTTCGGTTGAATGTAGACTTTACTGCAAAACGTCTGCTGCTAACAAAAGAAGTAGATGACACACTGATTTCATTTCCATACTCAACAAGCTCCGAGACGCTTCGGAGAATGGTTTTTTACCACTTAGCTCTAGACACTAACAAGGATCAAACGCTTGTACTAGACGAACCAGAAGCCCATGCATTCCCGCCATACACAAAGCGTCTAGCTGAGCGTATCGCAACAGATCAAAACGGTAACCAGTTCTTTCTGACGACTCATAGCCCATATTTACTCGACTCATTATTATCCAAAACTCCTGTGGATGAACTAAATGTTGTTTTGTGCAGAATGGAAGATTTTGAAACAAAAGCGCATGTGCTGAACAAAGCTCAAATCGCCAGACTCATGGAATGGAGCATGGATGCGTTCTTTAATTTTGACCGATTACTTGAGGGTGAGTGATGATCTTCCTTGAATGTGATAATGATGAAGCATTATTACGTGGTCTAGGAATACCTAGATCGAGATTGGGGCATCATGCTGGAAAGCCGCGTGTTGCAAAGGCATTAAAGATTACCACTTTTGCTGGTGCAATAGGACTTGTGGATCAAGATCCGGGGGCAGTCTCGCATCCTTACCTTGCTGAATTTCAAAGAATTGATGAGAGGCCGGAGCTAGGGTTGGCTCGGTCCAAGCATCGAACCCAGGATAAATGGTTGATTGAAATCTGTCCTGATTTGGAGCCCTGGCTCTACGAGGCGGCGAGACAAAAAGGGATAAGGCCCAAAGAGTTTCACCTGCCAGAGAATCACAGCCTCTTGCATAGCCACTCAAAAGCTCACGCAGCAAAAGTCAGGCAGTTTGTAGCTCAGTTAGTATACTGTGGATGCCCGAGGATGAAGACTCTTGGCGATTGGCTCGCTTAAGATATTTCATATCCCAAACACCCAGCGGCCTAGTGTCCACATCAGGACAGGGATCAGCAGGATGAAGAGAAGATTCACCCACACACCGGCGCGGGCCATGCGTGGCAGGCTGATGAGCCCAGAGCCGAAGACAATGGCGTTTGGCGGAGTGCCCACTGGCAGGGAGAAGGCGGCGCTGGCACCCAGAGCTAGTGGAACACAGAGAAGCAGCACCGGTTGATCAATGGCCAGCGCCAGCGTGCTGATCACGGGAAGCATGGCGGCGGTGGTGGCGGTGTTGCTGGTCAGTTCCGTGGCTGCTACAATGACGAATGTTACCAGCAGGATGATTAGGAAGCCGTTCCATCCGGCCATTCCCTGCATGCCGCTGGCCATGGCGGTGACCAGGCCGCTTTTTTCAATGGCAGAGGCCAGGCTTAACCCTCCACCAAAGAGGATTAAGACCTCCCAAGGCATTTTTTTTAGACTCTGCCAGTCGAGCACAAAGAGGTTTTTTCGCAGACTTACCGGGACAATGAACAACAGCATGGCGGCTCCCATGGCGATGACTTCATCCGTAATCAATGCGCCGAGCGGCCACTGTGAAACGGGCAAGTCTTTAGGCGTGGGGGCCTTCCACAGTTCTCTGGAAATCCACAGTACAATCGCCAGCCCAAAGGCCCCTGTCACGGCCCATTCTGGCTGGCTCATACGGCCAAGTTGCGCCCGTTCAGATTGAATGCGTTCTTTGACTCCAGGCCACTCCTGATTGCTGACTTTAAAACTGATGCGAGTAAGGATCAGATAGACCAGAGGCAGACTGATAATCACCAGGGGCACTCCCAACATCATCCACTGGGCAAAACTGATCTGGATGTCATGATTGGATTCGACAAAGGCTTTCAGCAGGGCATTGGGAGGTGTGCCAATCAACGTGCCCATGCCGCCGATATTAGCCCCATAAGCAATGGCCAGTGCCAGGGCGGCGCCAAGTTCCCTGACCACAGTCGGGTGATGGCTGGCTTTCAGCAACGCATAAACACTGACGCCAATGGGCAGCAGCATCATGGCCGTGGCGGAGTTGCTGGTCCACATGCTGAGGAATGCTGAAGCGCATAAAAATCCCATGACCAGTGCACGGGGCCGGGTGCCGACTGCACTGATGATGCCGAGCGCGATTCGCTTGTGCAGATTCCAGCGTTCCATAGCTATGGCCAGCATGAATCCTCCCATAAAAAGATAGATGATGGGGCTGGAGTAGGGGGCGGCGGCGTCATTGATAGGGGCGATGCCCAGCATGGGCAGCATCACCATCGGCAGCAGTGCGGTTGCCGGAATGGGGACAGCTTCTGATATCCACAGGGTCGCCATGGCCAAAGCCAGCAGCGCCACTTTGCTGGCACTGTGCTCCAGACCAAATAATGGAGGCGCGAACAAAGCTGCCAGTATTAAAAGAGCGCCAAGAACCATGCCTGTACCTTGGCGGAGGCCAAAGTTGGCTTGGTTTTCAGATCCTTCTGGTGACCGGGCAGCGTTTTTCATGGGCACGCATGCTGACCTTATCCATGCCAGACTGTCAATGTGGAATTGATCCAGAATAGATGATTGCCAGAAGTGCAGGGCGGGCCACGTTGAAATGATTATGAAAGCATCGATTTTTGTTTGCGGGATTGCTTTACTGCTGGCGTCTGCTCCTGTTCAGGCGCTGGAGGAGAAGGATCTGCAAACCTTTATCAATGAAGCCATCAAAGCAGGCGGCGGTGAAGTGGTCATTCCACCTGGCGAATACATCATTACCAAAGGTCTGGTGGTGCGTGATGCAAAAAACATCAATATCGCAGGCCTGGACAAGGAACGAACCGTACTGCGCTGCGCTGAAAATTTCGAAGGCAGCATTTTCACCATCACCGGTTCTGCTGAGAAACTTACCCTCCAGAAGATGACTTTTGACGGCGCGGGCACAGGTAGAGCAAGGGCCATTCTGACGGAAAAAAAAGACAAGGCCAGTTACAAGCAGATGAGCATTGAAGACGGCATCTTCAAGAATCAGCTTCAGTCCGGGGTCAGCCTCTTTTCATCAACGGACGTCAACGTACAGCGCTGCTCATTTGCTGATGTTAAGGGCACAGCCTTGTATTTGATGGAAGTCAGCAAAGCTGAGGTC
>Ga0182737_1002617_pt1 | contig 14434 bp, 9 predicted proteins | sample eDN5th30CBELigOP_FD_128878 | JGI IMG/M metagenome (GOLD analysis project Ga0182737, IMG submission 128878) | Enriched Organic Plus compost microbial communities from Emeryville, California, USA - eDNA 5th pass 30_C BE-Lig OP (version 2) (version 2) ... | reverse complement strand
GGAGCTACAAGGAACCGAGCCTGCTCACGCCCACGGCATACAAGCTCTTCACCGAAGACGGCCGGGCTATCTACCCGTTGCTGTTGGTCGACTGGATCGAATGGGAAGGACCACTGGTCACGGATGAAATGCAGCAGACGCGGCAAGCGATTTTTCCCAAGCCCCGTGCTGATGCCGATGAGATTCGCACCTGCTTGAAGCGACTGGCGAGCCGGGCGTGGCGCCGTCCGGTGAGCGACGGGGAAATCGAACCTTACGTGCAATTGACAACCCGCGAGCTGGAGGCGGGCGAAAAGCTCGATGCGGCGTACAGGGCCGCCATGGTCGGCATCCTCACGTCGAGCAAGTTTTTCTACTTGCAAGAAGGCTCGCCGAACGAGAACCGCGATGCGCTGTCCGATTGGGAGCTGGCGTCGCGGCTGTCGTATTTCTTGTTCAGCTCGATGCCCGACGATGAGCTGTTCGCCGCGGCCGAGTCTGGCACGCTGCACGAACCCCAGGAGCTGCGCCGACACGTGCGGCGGATGTTCGACGATCCCAAGTTCGAGCGGTTCCTCGATACGTTCCCCTACCAGTGGTTGCAATTGCACCGCGTAGGCATGTTTCCGCCAAACCCGAAACTGTATCCCGAATACGACGCCTGGCTCGAGCGGAGCATGGTGCAGGAAACCAAACTGTATTTCCGCGAGATGTTCCGGCAGAACCGGCCGATCCGCGAGTTTCTCGACTCGGATTGGACGATCGTGAATGCGCGGCTGCGGCAGCATTATGGTTTGCCGCCCGCCGACACACCGGGCTTTGAGCGGGTGGTGCTTGGCCCACGCGAACAGCGAGGCGGCCTGCTTACTCAGGCGGCGACGTTGATGCTCACGTCCGACGGTCAGCGGCATCGCCCGGTGCATCGCGGGGTGTGGCTGTCGGAGGCGATCTTCAACTACACGCCGCCGGATCCGCCGCCCAACGTGGAGCCGCTTGAACCAACTCCGGACGATGGCCCTAAGTTGACCATCCGCGCGCAGCTCCAGGCTCACGCTACCAACGCGACCTGCGCATCATGCCACAAGAAGATCGATCCGCTCGGGTTTGCCTTTGAAAACTTCGATGCGATTGGCCGCTGGCGGACGGAAGAAGTCGGCTCCGGCAAGGGAAAGGCCCCGGCTGTGGATGCTACCGGAGAACTGCCAGACGGGCGTCGATTTGACGGCGTCGAGCAGTTCAAGACGCTGCTGGTCGAAGATCAGGACCGATTCGCCAAAGCGTTCACCGAGCAACTGGCCACGTACGCGCTGCGTCGCGTGCTGACCGTCGACGATGCCGAGGCCATTGAAGCGATCGTCGCCGCCAGCAAGTCCGACGAATACCGGCTACAGACGATCATCGAGAATTTCATCCTCTCCGATCTGTTTCAGAGGCGGTAGGACCTATGTCGGCTTTCCTTATTAACCGATGCCTGGCGCTGGCCGTCGCGCTGATGCTTGCGGCTATGGTTTCCCGCAAGGCCGTGGCCGATGACAAGGCTCCGCCGTACGGGACTTTCCCGCAAGCCGGTGCCGGCGTTCAGCTCATGGGCGAACTGATCGAGGTCGACCCGATCAATCGCCGCGGCCGCTTGCGGCCCGGCGGCGATGTTGCGCCCGATCGCTACAACCGTTTTCTCGGCCAGCCGTTCGCGATGCTGCCATACGGCGCAGTGTACTACCACGGAGCGCCGGCGGAACTGCGAGACATTCCGCCGGGTACCGTGCTGCATGGCCTGTTTCTGGAACCGCCGGATGGCGACAACTCCGTGCCCCGGCCAGTCCCCAAAGACAAGGTCGATGAGCAACGATTGAAGTACGTCATTCCGCAGACGCACGCCGTACTGCTGGAAGACGATCTCAGCTTCTATCGCCGGCACGGCCAGGCATGGAAGGTCGAGGGGATTGAAACCAGTGAGAACGATGGGCGGCAGTTCCTGGTGGTTACGGCCGTTGGCAAGGCTGCCCCGGGCGGCCTCGCCGGCGAGCAGAAGTTCTGCATCGACCGCAGCTCGCGCGTCTGGAAGGGGAAAGCGTTTGCCAGTTTGGAGGACATTCAGCCCGGCCAGGTCGTGCAGGTGAACCTCACATGGGACCCGAATTGGGGTTACGGCAAGTTTCACGTTCTGGAGCTGTGGCTCGATGAGCAGGCGATCGAGGTAGCCGCTGAAACCCAGCGGCAAACACACCTGCGTTATCAGCGTTATCACTGGCTGCCCGGCTGGGTGGATCAGGTCACCTACGATCCCAAGCGGCCCAACGGCTCTGGCACCGTTTCCGTGACGCTCTTTAGCGGCCTCGATGCCTCGTTGTACGAAGAGGTTGTGTCCGCCCGCTCAGCCCAGATCGCCATGGCGGAACCGACGCTGCGCACCTGGCGGAAGGACCGCGACGCGGAAGGCGGTCGCATCGTCAAGGTGAACCGGCTGCCGGACCCGCCGCCGGGCAGCAGCGGCATCCAACTTGAAGTTGAAGTTCGCTATGTGCTGGCAGGGTATCGCACCGGAGGCATCGTGCGCGTCGGGCTCAGCAGCTTTCCGGCCTCCGTCAACCCTCCCGAGGAGCGGGTGAACGATTAGTGCGGCCGCGCTCAAACGTTTGCGGTTGCGATAGTCTACAAGACAAGCCACTAAGCCGAGCTGCTGCCACTGGCGTGCTCGCTCATGCTTCCTCGTCATCAACCACTCGAGGGCTATCCAGACATGGCCAAGTTTCTTACGCAAGACTGGTTGCTGAGTCGCCGTCATGTCCTGAAGGGGATGGGCGTGTCGCTGGCTCTGCCGTTTCTCGAGTGCATGCGCCCCTTGCGTGCAGCCCAATCGACGCCCCAGGTCAAACGGAGTGTCTTTCTGTATCTGCCCAACGGCGTGAACCCGGCTGATTACCAGATCACCAGCCAGGGCACGAGCTATACGTTTTCCCGGTCGCTCAAACCGCTGGAACGGCACCGGGAGAACCTCACGCCGATCAGCGGCATGTATCATCCCAACGGTTTGGGCCGCGCGCACGATTGCAGCAACATCTGGCTGACCGGCGCTCGGCACGATGCAACGCATCGTAACACCATCTCGGTCGATCAGCTCATCGCCAGCGTGATGGAAGCTCATACTCGTTTTCCATCGCTGCACCTGAGCAGCGAGAACCGGCGTTCGCTCTCGTGGACGGCCGATGGCGTGGCCCTGCCCGACGAATCCGTGCCCGGCGTCGTCTTCCGCCGGCTGTTCTCCGAGGCGAAGGAGGGCATCGACCAGCAGCGGCGCGCCCTGAAGCGCCGCGGCAGCATTCTGGATACCGTCCTTGAAGAAGCTCGCCGGCTGGACAGCAAGCTAGGCAGCCAGGACTCCAACCGCCTGGAACAGTACCTGACTTCCGTGCGGGAGATCGAGATTCGTACGCAACGGGCTGATAGCTGGCTCAACAAGCCCAAGCCCGCGGTGGACAAGGCAACGGCGTCGCATCTGGATCGCGACATTCCGCTAGAAGAACTGGGCGAGTACCTCCGCACGATGTACGACCTGATTGTGCTCGCCTTTCAGACCGATTCGACCCGCGTGGTCACGTTCATGACGGGCGATGAGGGGACCGGCCCGGCGATTCCGGAGATCGGCATCAACTTCGGGCGGCACGCTCTGTCGCACCATAACGGCAACCGCGAGATGCTGGAGAACCTGACCGCCAGCGACACGTTCAACATTGAGCAGTTCAGCTATTTTCTGGATCGGCTGAGCGAAGTCACCGATGCCGATGGACCGCTGCTTGATACGACGATTGCCCTGTACGGCAGCGGCATGGCCTACGGACACTCGCACGGCAACGCGAACCTGCCGCTGGTGCTGGCCGGCGGCAAGAGCTTGGGCATCAAGCACGGGCGCCACCTGGACTACAACGCGATGGCCACCCCCGATGGATTCGACTACCAGCCCAACCAGCCCGGGGCTCTGGTGCGCATCTGCCATAAGCCTGTGAATCCCAAGGCCCACATGAGTAACCTGCTGTTGACGTTAGCCCAGAAGATGGATGTGCCCATCGAAAAGTTCGGCGACAGCACCGCCGAAGCCAGCGAGCTACTGGCATAGTGGGCAACGAACGCGGGCGCATGAGGGGCTGTTGCTTACCGCCATCGTTATCTAGCCGGCGATGCTTTATGTGCCGGCGTGGCGGCGCTACGTTGCATGCACGGTGACGGCTGAGAGCTGACGTGCCAGAACCATTGGCGGCTCGGGCGACTCGATGCTCGCCTTGAGCCAGGCCGCCGGGTTGTGACCGTTTCAGGAGATGGAGTGATTCGTATTTAGGATATCGGCACCGGCAAGGAACTAGCCTGGCTGTTCTCTCTTCGCAACGGTAAAGCCTGGCTGGTCATTACGCCCGACGGGCACTTCGATGGTTCGGAGAACGCGGCCACATACATTCGCTACCGCGTGTCCGGCTCGCTGGAAATGGTGCCACTAGAACGCTGACGCGAGCGGTTCCAGCGGCCCGGCCTGCTAGCCAAGGTGTGGAAAGGAGAAGACTTCCGCGGCCAGCGTGAACTGAACCACAGTAAATGATCGGGCGGAGGAACAACCTCCAATTAGCCGTATGGCACGCGGAGCCATCCGCTATTCTTGGAGCATGGAAAGTTCCATTCCGTCGATTCGCAGGGCGACGTCGGGACGCTGCTGCTGAAACGCTCGGATGCCGTCGGCCGTGTAGCGGCGGTCCTTCTCCGGGAAGGCAATCGTCAACGCCCGCAGCGTCGGCAATTGGGCAAGCGCCAGCAAGTCCTCATCCGCCGGTGAAACAGTGGTGTCTTGAATAATAATGGCTTCGAGCCCGGTCGTTTGCGCTAGGGGACGATAGGCGCTAGGCGTCAATTCGCCGCCACGTTCGCTTGATTCGCGAAGTTCCAGGTAGCGAAGCTGGCCGGGCATGCGGGCCACATTGGCAATCGCGTCATCGGTAGGGGCCTCCAGGGTAATCCGCGACAGGTTCGGCGCATCGGCCAGCGCGCCCCCTGCCGGACCGGCCAGGAACGCGCCATCGCAAAGGAGCGTATTCAGCCGAAGCAGTTTCGACAGTGCCTCGCCTGATTGGATCTGACTGCCGCGTGGCACGTGAAGCGACGCCAGGTTAGGAGCCACGCGTGCCAGGTCGGACAAGTCAAAGGGAGCCGCACCGCCAAGTGGTATAAGTGCGGGCATGACGCCAGACCCGGCAGGCAGGCGTTGGTCACATTCGACCCTTTAAGCGTCAAGCTGTGCAGATTCGGACAGCGCCGCAGCACGCGGACAAAACCGTCGTCCACGCCGGCACAAGCCGTGATTCCGGTCGCGGCGTGCAGCGAGGGCAGATGCTCAAAACAGTTCATGGTCAGCCGCGGATTGCCATTCAACCAAATCCGCCGCAGCCGCCGGCAGTCGGCCAGGTGCGCTAGCCCCGCATCGTTCAGGTCCAGGCCATTCAGGAAGATATCGGTGACATAGAATGGCTCGTCGGGCAGCTTGCCGTCGGCGATGCGAAGATCCTTGCCGCTCAGCGTCTTGATCCCGCAGCGGGGGCCGGGGAACGCGCTGAGCCACTGCGCCGCTTCACGCTCCGCGGCCAGATCCACGCTGAAGTCCGCGGGAGCCGGGCGGGTCATCAAGTCGGGCACGCGCAGCACGTAGATGGTGCCGTTGCTGTTGAAGGTGAAAATGTGCCGGCCGTCGTCGGCCACTTTGACCTGTCTGACGATGCCTGGCAGGCGAATTTCCCCAACCTTGCAGCCGTTCACCAAATCCCAGGTTTCAACGGTACCGGCCAGGCCAGCCATGATCAGCCGCCGGCTGTCGGGCGTGAACGCGGCATCGTAGTTCCGATCGCTCCAGCCCAACGGGTCGAGCAGTTGTTGCGGCTCGGCCCCGCTGACGTCATACAGAAAGGGAGCGACATATCCGAAACCAACCAGCCGCTCGCTATCGGGCGAGAACCGCAGGGTTTTGCACGGGAAGGGAATGGCGAGCCGGCGGATCGCGGTAGTGCCACTGACGTCCCACAGTTCGGTCTGGTACTGCTGGGTGTTACTCAATGCCACCCACTTCCCATTGGCGCTGACAGCGATCCCTTCAACCTGTTCCGGCCACTGAATGCCTTGGAGTTGCTTGGCGGTACTGGGCGGCTGGCTGATGTTCCACAGCGACCACGGATTGGCGCGATCGTCGAACTTCACCAGGCCCAGGCCATTGCTGCCGGCGAAACTCTCGCCCCACGATGCCGCCAGGCGGATCGGCTCAACTTCGCGATAACCTTTCGACGTCTACCTCAGCCAGCGGCTGCCGAAGCCGCTGAACTCCACCGCGTGCTCACCGTCGGGCGAGGTGTACGTTTGGGAATTGGTGGTCAACGCATGTTGCGGGGCGAACCATGTTGAGGGACGCGGCTGGCTGCCTCGCAGGTCCCACGGTTGCGCGGTGCCGTCGCTCATTCGCACCTGGAGCCAGCCTTTGCCGGACACCGGCCCGGTCGGCATCATGCCAGTGATGCGCGGCTCGGTTGGTGGATCCACTTGCCGCGGCACATCGCTGGCCAGGTCGAACCAGGCGAGGGTATGCACCGGCCCTTGGGTTACCAATGAGCCGGCATCTGGAGAGAAGGCCACCGAGAAACTGCGCGTCCCGTAAACGATGCTCGGTTCCGCCTTGCCCAGGGCCAGATTCCATAAGGCCGTGTTCCTGTAATTGGCGTGGGCGAGCCATTTGCCGTCGGGCGAGAACCGCAGCAGGTTCAGTAGATCGGTTTCGTTGTAGTGCAGCGTGGTTTTTGCAGTCGGTGAGTTGGCGGTCAGATCGTACAGCCAGATTTTCTCGCCCTTGCTCGTGCCGACCGCCAAGGATTTGCCATCGGGCGAGAAGGCACACGTGCCCAGCTTCACATCGTCATACTCGATGGCCGCGCGTTCCACGATCTCAGGGCCGCTCAGGTCGACCAGGATCAGGCGGTTGGGGTTCCGTGCACAATACGCCAGAGTCTTCCCGTCGGGGCTCAGGTCGCTTATGGTCGCGGCGTTTTCATTCGCAGCCAGCACGCTCTTGGCAATCCGCAAGCGTGGCCGAGGGACGGACAGATCCCAAACCTTGATCACGTGCGGCTGCTGGTGCTCGTATTCCGTCCCGACCAAGGTTTTCCCATCGGACGAAAACTTCAGGGCGAGCGCCGATCCGCCCGGCAGCACCTGCGGTCCCTTCGGCCCGCCCCAAGGGATCGAGCGCGACTTGTTGTCGGAGAGTTCATATAGCCAGATGGTATCTCTCCCCGCCACGGCCAGCCGTTTACCATCAGGTGTGAAGGCACAGGCTCGGGCGGGCGTACCGTCGGGCGTATCAATGGTGGTGGCCAGTCGCCGTGTGTGCGCGTCCCAGATGGAAACCCGCGGCTCACCGATACTCGACGGTGTGAACCCCCAAGCCACCGAAGCGACCCAGCGACCATCGGCGCTCCAGTCGAGTCGCCGAACTTCGTGCCAATGCCAGCGGTGGTGACTGCCGAGGACGGCGACCAGTTCTTTCGGCTGCCAGGGAAAACGTTCCTCTGCAGGAATGGTGCTTGGGTCGAGCTGGTCAAACGGCGACGGAGGACTGGACGCGGCTTGCGCCGGGGTTGGCGGTTCGGTGCGCTTGGGGTGGGGTGGTTTCGCTTGCGGTTCAGAGGGAGCGCGCGGCACCAGTCTGGCGGCAATCGCTGTTTCTTGCTTGGGGCCAATCTGGAGTTCACTGGTAAAGAACTGAAAGCCCGCTTTCTCGACTTCCAAACGTTTTTTGCCAGGATCGACGGCAACGATCAGCTTCTCGCTGGTGGTCTTGCGTGTGATCTCGACTTTGCCGGTCGCGGCATCGAGGATCCGCACTTCCGCGCCCGGTTCGTTCACTTCGACCACCAAGGTTCCGTCCGGCGTGTCGAGCTTGAAGATCACGCCCGCGAACTTCCAGATGCCGGCCGCCAACAACGCCAGCAGCACCAGCGCCCCGATGCTGTAGAACCGCCGCGAACTGCCTGCCGTCTGTGCCTCAACGGCCGCCGGCTTTCGCTGCTTGCGAGGTCCGGCAGTGAAAGGCTCAGAAGTGGTAGCCGTTTTGTTGTTTACCTGGTACTGATCAATCGCCTCGGCGAACGTCCTCATGTTGGCGTATCGATCGGCCGGGTGCTTCTCCAGCGCCTTGAGGACGAGCCGTTCCAGCTCCGGTTCAATTTGTTGGTTGAGCGTGTGCAGACTGGGCGGCCGCTCCATGGCGATCTGCGTGACCAGCGAGATCAACTCGCCCTCAAATGGCCGCTTGCCGCACAACAGTTCGTACAGGATCACGCCGAGCGAATAGATGTCGCAGGCGGGCCCCATGTTGGCCGGCTTGCCGGAAATCTGCTCTGGCGACATGTACGCCGGTGTGCCCATGATCTGCCCGGTGAGGGTGAGGTGCTCGTCGCCGGCGTCATCGCGCCGGGCGAGTCCAAAATCCATCACCACTGGCTCGCCCTCGCGGTCGATCATGATGTTGGAGGGTTTCAGATCGCGGTGGATGATGCCCAGGGCGTGCGCCTGCTGGAGCGCCAAGGCAATCTTCCGCACCGTGGCCAGGATGTTGGCCGTGGATGTTTGACGCCCGCGCCAGGCGGTGAGCGACTCGCCTTGGATGTAGGCCATGGTCAGGTACGGCTGGCCGTCGATCTGGCCCACGTCGTAGATGGGGCAGATATTGCGGTGGTGCAGTGCCGCGGCGCTGCGAGCCTCGCGTTTGAACCGTTCCAGCACGGAAGCGGCCGACTGCTCGGTGACGAACGGCACCTTCAACGCCACCTTGCGATCCAGCTCTTCGTCGTGGGCCAGGTACACGGCCCCCATGCCGCCTTTGCCGAGCAAACGCTCAATCCGGTAACGCCCCAGCCGCGTGAGCTTTGGTGCTTTGCCGCCAGGGCGATTGCCGCTGCGGCTGGTTTCGCTATCGGCCCAGTAGGCCTGCGTTTCCTCGTGCGCTACCACTCGCGAATGGTCTTGCTGGTCCGGCAGTGGCTTGCCGACTGCCGAATTGTCCAGCGGCTGCCCGACGCGAGCCCAATCGTCTGTCGATTGCAGCAGGTTGTGCAGTGCCTCGAGCAGGAAAGGATCGCTGCGAAACTCGGCCCCGGGCAGATCGGCCTTGAACCGCCGGAGCCAGGAGTCCTCGACTTCGGCAATCTCGTCGAGCTGAGCCGCCAGAGCGGGATCGCTGTCCAGTTGTTGTTCGATTTCCGCGCGTCGGTCGGCGGTCAGCTTGCCCAGCAGGTAATCGACGAGCTCGTTCTTCAGCGGCGCGGTAGCCATGGGAGTGTCCGGCGTTTGGGGAACAGGCGGAACACAACAGCGGGAGCACGGATGCTCTACCAGGTAAATCGCGAGCCCCTAACACGACTTTGGCGGAACACAGCCATCGGCCGGCTTAAGTCTCATTTGCGCCAGAGTTTGCTATGCTGCGCAGTCTCGCCAGCACGCGGCTTTTGGCCATGTAGACGGCCCCCACAGAGCAGCCGAGTTCCGTGGCGACTTCGGCGGCCGTCAGCCCATCGGCGGTGGTCCGCCAGAACGCCCGCCAGATGCGATCGGAGAATTCAGCCCGGGCGGTTTCTAAGAGATCCAGTTCCCGCTCGGCTGCCGGGGTGTCCCACAGGCTGCTGGGATCGGGCGGCTCACTGGTTTGCAGGAGCAGATCGAGGTTGGCCGTGCCGCCCTCCGCCGCAGGCTCCCGGCCTTGGCGGCGATAGAAATCGGCCAGCCGCCACGCGGTGATGGTGCTCAGCCAGCCGCGGAACGTAGCGCCCGGCTGTTCGGTACGGAACTGGTCGATCTTCTCCGCCAGGTTGCGGAAGACTTCCTGGGTAACATCGCGGGCATCCTCGCCTTTCAAGTGCTTGCTGCGGCACCAGCCAAACACCAGCGGCCCGTAAAGATTGACGGCTTCCTGCCACGCGTCTGGCTCGCGGGCTTGCAGCCGTTTGATGAGACCCATCGAGGTCGACGGCAGACTGTCGACGACGTTATCCCAGTGATCCACAACCTGCTCCAGTACCAGTCAGGATGCATGGGAACGACGAGTAGCTGCTGTTTCGCCCGACAGCCGCACCCCCTCATGTTAGCGGGTTCGGGAAATTAGGTCCAACTAATAACTGACCCGGGAGAGTACGGGAATGTTCCAGCCGGCTTGCCCCACGGCTTGTGTCATGAGCCCTGCCTGAGGGCACTTTTGCCAGTTTTATAGTCACACACCGGCGCGTCGATTCGCTGGGGAGCATTGCACGGCGCTGGCCGAAGGGTTACATCAGTCAAAAGCGTCCTCGATTGTTTCAGGCGAATCCCAAACGCGGCTAGCCGTAGACAGCGAGGCAGTTGGCGACACTTTTCGATCAGGTTTTTCCATGCGGCCAATGCGATTCATCATGCTGGGGGGCTTTTTGGGGGCGGGTAAGACCACCACCATTGCCCGGCTCGCCTGCCACTACCGCGACCGCGGCGAGCGCGTGGCCGTGATCACCAACGACCACGCCAGCGACCTGGTGGATTCGCACACGCTGCGGAGCCTGGGGCTGGATGTCGGCGAGATTGCCGGCGCCTGCTTCTGTGGCAACTTGGATGACTTGATCACCGCCGTGGAACAGGTAGGCGTGGCCGCTCGTCCCGATGTGGTGCTGGTCGAACCGGTTGGCAGTTGCACGGACCTGGTGGCCACGGTCATACGGCCCATGCAACGGTTATTCGCCAGTCGATTCGAGGTGGCTCCATACGGCGTGCTGCTCAAACCCAGCCATGGTCTGAAGATTCTTTCCGGCCAGCCTGGCGGCGGCTTCTCTCCCAAGGCGGAATACATCTTCCGCACACAACTGGAAGAAGCCGACTTTGTGACGATCAACCGCATCGACCAGTTGTCGCCAGCGCAAATTACCGAGCTGGAGCGACTGCTGGCCGAGCAATACTCCACCACGCCGGTTCTTCGGCTCTCGGCCAAGACGGGAGCCGGCTTCGACGATTTCGCCGCCTTCCTGGAACAGCGCGGCGCATTTGGGCAGCGACTGCTGTCCGTGGATTATGACGAGTACTTGGCGGGCGAAGCGGAACTTGGCTGGTTTAACGGCAGCTACCTGGTTCATGGCGTAGCGCCGTTCGACTTGGACCGCCTGGTGCTGGGAACTGTGACGCGGTTGCAAGAAATCTTTGCCGCCGCGGATGTTGAGCCAGGCCATCTCAAGGCGTTTGGAATCTGGGAAGGCGCCTGCAGCATCGCCAACGTGATTGCCAGCAGCGTGCCGGCCGAACTATCGCGAGCGGCGACGACTCAGGTCCCCAAGACGCACTTGATCATCAACGCGCGCGTGGCCGCTAGCCCGGCTTCGCTCGCGAACATGGTGCAGCAGGCTTTAAGCGACATCGCGAGCACGCTGCAGCTCACGTTCACCGATCAGCATACGCAGTGCTTTCGCCCCGGCCAGCCGATCCAGCCCTACTCGGCGCTGTAATGCCGAAAGGATGGCGAGGCAGCGTGCGCTCCGGCCGATATGGCCAGTTGGCTGTGCTTAGAAACGCCCCGAAGAAAGTTCTGCGCCGAGTGCGCTTAGCGGCCGGCGTCAAACAAACAGGCCTCCGCAAGTGGCTTCTGCTAAAGCACTTGCGGAGGCGGCTGCTCATCCAGCGGAGGGCACGGGACTCTAGTTCCCGGTTCTTTGCAGGTGATTGCGGGGGCCGCATTTAGGGTCATAAGCTCTGGTGCAGCAATAACTTGCTGCATGGTCAGGTTTGGCCACAGTTAGTCACGTACTCTCAGGATTGGGCACGCCGATTGACTCACTGAGTCAATCAGTGCGCCGGCTCGGCACCTCCGTTGTGGAGGTGCATTGTGACTTGGCCATTGAATCCCCCGCTGTTGCCTCGCAATGGACGCGAGCTGCAGATCTTGCTGGTCTGTCGGGTGAGTAGCCCAGGTCCTGGCAAACAAGACATCCGGTCGCTCGATGACCAGCAAGCGATGCTAACCGCCTGGCTTCGAGAGCAAACGGATCAGCCGTTTCATTTGGAGGTCTTGGCCGGTTCAGGAAGCGGTGAGCACCTGGAACGTCGCGAATACCGGGAGTTGCTCGATCGGATCCAGCGCGAGCCTCTCGATGCGATTCTAACCGAGGATCTGGGCCGAATCGCGCGCCGGATTATGGCCTACCAGGTCTGCGAACTGTGCGCGGAACGCGACATTCGATTGATTGCCATCAACGACGGCGTGGATACAGCTGGCGAAGGCTGGGAAGACCGTTCGATCTTCTCCGCTTGGCACCATGAACGTTCCAACCGAGATACGAGTCGGCGAATCAAACGCACCTTGCAGAATCGCTTTGAGACAAGCGGGGGCTGCTTGCCGGGGCTTATCTATGGTTATCGACGTCCGCCGAACGCCAAGTCGGACGCTGATGTCGAAAAGGTCGCTGAAGCACAAGCCGTCTATGATGAATGGCTGGATCGGCTCGACCGGGGGCAGAGCTATTCGCAGGTGGCTGATTGGCTCAATGAACGGGGGATTCCTACCGGTCCTAGTGCGCGAAAACGCACTTGGGATGGGAAGATGGTTGCACGCGTGATCCACAACCCGATCCTCAAGGGATGGCGGTATCGGAACAAACTCAAGACGCGACGCACGGCATCGGGGAAGTACCAATCGGTAAAGGCCAATCCGGACGAGACGTTGTGGCGGCATGTCCCTCACTTGGCTTTCTTCGATCCCGATTGCTATGACCGCGTGATTGCGAAGCTGGAGGCAAGGAACGCCAAGTACACGCGTCAGGACAAGAACGGCCACGATCCGCGGAGGCGCGTTCCGAAGAAACGTACGCGATTCCCAGGGCAAGCCATGTACTGCGGCATCTGCGGCCACATGTTCGTCTTTGGCGGTCATGGACAAACCGATCACCTCATGTGTGATGGTGCCCGCAACTATCAGTGCTGGAATGGTGTGACCGTCGATGGACCTTTGGCTGCCAGAAAGATCTCGGAGGCGGTGTTCTCAGAGATCGCAAAGCTGGAAAACTTCGATGCAGCGATGCTCGACTACATCAACGAGGAAGCACGGAAAAAGGATGGCACGCGAGAAGAACGCCTTCGGCAACTGGATGGTCGGTTGGCCAAGAACGTGCGAGAACGGGGCAATCTCGTCAAGTTCATTCGCGAGGGGGGCGATAGCCCTACCATCCGTGAGGAGTTGTGTCGCTTGGACGACGAAAATGGCGAGTTGGTTCGTGAACGAGAAGCTCTCCAGCGGGAGCCCTCCGACATTGTCGAGTTGCCTTCGGTCGAAATGCTCAAGCAGTTGATGGCAGATAAGTTCCGCGACTTGGCGATCGAAAGTTTTGAGTTTGCGGATGCGCTGCGGGCTCTCACCTGCCCTATCTATGTCTTCCCCTACCAATGCTGTCTTGGTGGCAAGGTTGTACTTCGGGCAAAGTTTAGCCTTCGTCTGGCTCAGCTATTGCCGAGCGAACACGCACGTGATGCCCTTGACGAAGTGTTGCAGCGAGTGTTGGTCGTTGACCTGTTCGAGCCGCCGCAGCCGGTTGCGCACCGCGAAAAGGTGCTCAAGGAACGGTTCGAGCGGAGCAAAACGGAACGCGAGGTAGCTCAAGTACTTGGCATCACCACGACAGCAGCTCAACGCGCCGTTGCACTTCAGCGGCTCATGGACCAATTGGATATCCAGGACCCTTACCAGCCGGTGCGAGAACCGCCTGAGAGCTCGAAACTTCGTCGGCATCTGCACCCTCGCTATCGGTTTGAGCCGATTGCGGACCATGAGCCGGATTGGCCGTAGCATTTAACGGCTGACAACCTGATTTCCTTATTGCTTACCCCGGACGGTATCCGTCTCGGGGTTTTTCTTTTGCACGCAGCACGAACTAATAACGGTACCAAGGATCAACCATGCCAGATTCCAAAGCGACCGGTGCCGATTCACTTCCTGAAGATACCGCCGAAGCCGTCAGGAGTCACATCGCAACCCTGCTTCGTCTCACGGCTCAGGCGGTGGTACGTTCATTGACGACAAAGCAGCCACCGAACCCCAAACGCCCTCCGCGAGCCATCAACCGGTGAATCGGAGTTTCACTTTTATTGTTCTGTTTCTTCTTGCCTGAAGATCCGAGGGGGCCGCATTGGCGGCCCCCTCGGGGGGCTTTTTTTAGCTATTGGGATCGGTCAGAAGTGGTGCTTGGTTGCACCGACGCGATCTATCCCATCGTGCCACCGACACTAGACAGCAGCCACTATTCCGTAACCGCAATCGCGTCCAGGCATTGCGATCATCTTGCAGGATTACAGCAAAAAACTTGTCCCGGCAGCGTATTGCTGGTATCTGTACATCTGTTCGATAGTGGGAGGGCAGATTTGTCGGGCAACTTCTACG
>Ga0182737_1002613_pt1 | contig 14460 bp, 7 predicted proteins | sample eDN5th30CBELigOP_FD_128878 | JGI IMG/M metagenome (GOLD analysis project Ga0182737, IMG submission 128878) | Enriched Organic Plus compost microbial communities from Emeryville, California, USA - eDNA 5th pass 30_C BE-Lig OP (version 2) (version 2) ... | reverse complement strand
GCCGGCCACGCCCGCGTGATCCAATTCCCGCTGGAACGCGATCCGGCGACGTTCGTGGCCACGCTGCCGCAAACGGCTGGCGACCAGCTTGCCGCGCTGGCTCCGTACTTCGCCCCGGAAGTGACCGCCAACGTGGCGGGCGACGAACGGAGCGACATCTACAGCCTGGGCTGCGTGCTGTATCAAATGCTGTCCGGCGAGCCGCCGTATTCCGGGGCGGATGCCCGCCAGGTATTGCGGCAGCACGTAAATGATCCGGTGCCGCCGCTGGACCTGGTTGCCTCGCAGAAGGTGCCTGCCGCCGTGGCCCAGGTCGTCAGCTACATGCTGGTCAAAGATCCGGCCGGGCGTTATCAGCGCACCGACCAGGTGGCTCAGGCCCTGGAACCGTATCAGCCACCCGAGGCCGCCTCGTTCCAGCCGCCCGCCCCGGACAAGTACGAACAGCGGTATCAGAACCATCTGCGGGCGTCGGCCGCCAACCAGCCCGGCGGTTACACCAGCGGCCCGGCTCAGGCGGTTCCCGCGCAACCGGTCGGCGCGGTTCCTGTTCAAGCCGTGCCTGCCCAGGCAGTGCCAGCCCAAGCCGTTCCGGTGCAAGCCGTGCCGGCCGGCATGGCCGTACCGGCGATTCCCGTGACGCCCGGAGCGGTGCCCGCCGTGCCAGTCCCGGCGGTACCAGTCGGTGGCGCGCCCGTTGCGGGCGGCCCCGCGCCCTCGAGCGTGTCGCGTGCCTATCGGGCTCGCAAGAAGAACCGTAACACGATGATGGTCGGCGGGATCACGCTGGCCGCCGCCGGCATCCTGGTGTGGATCTTCACTCGCGGCGTGAGCGATACGTCGACGACTCCGGTCGCCGGCAACCAGCCGACCACCGCGGGCACCAGTTCGCAAACCACGAACGTCAATAATCCGCCGAAGAATCAGACGCCCGGCGCTAAGTCGGGGACAGTCCAGGGCACGCCTGCCGCCGGTACACCGGCTGGCAACACTGGCTCGGCGACTCCGGCCGTGCAAACCGTGGCCGTGCAGCCGCTACCTGGAGAGTCACCCTGGCCCACACCCATGAAGGGCCAGCCGATCGAGGTCCGCTACCTGCCGCGGGGCGTGCAGTTCTTCCTGTGGCTCCGGCCGGCGGCTCTGCTCGCGCATCCGCGCGGCCAGCAACTGGTCAGCGCGCCTGCGGCGGAGAACATGTACGACCTGCTGGGCGGCCTGGGGCCGATGTTCCGCGACGGCCTCAAGCAGCTTACCGGCGTGCCGCCTGAAAATTTGGAAAGCGTGCTGATCGGGCTGATGCCCGGCGAGCCAGGCAAGCCGCCGCGCGTGGCTGCCGTTGCCCGCATGAAAACCCCGCTCACAGCCAGCCAGCTTCAGGAAGCCTGGGGCCAGGTCGAGAAAGCCAAGCTCGGCGAGCACGAGCTATATGCCAACGAAACGACCGGCTATTACCTCTCGCCCGAGGATCCCAACCTGGTGGTGGTGGCTCCGCTGAGCCCGCTGTCCTCAATGGGCGAAACGCAGCCGCCGATCCAAGAGGCCATCGCCAACGGCAAGATGGCTCCGCCATTGCGGCGTGAACTGGAAGGGCTGCTGACCCACACCAATCAAAACTGGCTGTGTTCGGTGCTGTTCGCGCCGAACTTCGTGTTCACCGAGGGCGACGCCGTGTGGAGCGGCCCGGCCAGCATCTTGCGTGAGCCGGCCGAGCGTTTCCTGGGCGACAATGCTCAGGCGGCCCTGCTTAGTTGGCATGCCGAAGATAACGTATGTTTCCTGGAACTGCGGCTGTACGGCGATGCCGTGGTGGCTCCCACGCAGATCGCCACGAGCCTCCGCGACCGCGTGAAGGCGATCCCCGATCAGGTGAAAGATTTCATCTTGTCGTTCAACAGCAGCCCCTACAGCCGGAAAATCCTGTACGAGTATCCCAACATGCTGCAGGCGGCCATCGATCAGATGCGCGTCGGCACCGCCGACGGCCACGCCGTGCTACAGTTCTACCTGCCCGACATCGCGGCCCCCAACCTGGCGTACGGCAGCTACCTGACGCTGATCGAGCGTCCCGGTGGCGGCGGCGTGGGTCCGGCGGCCGTAGCGGCGGCACAACCGGCCGCGGCTGAGGAACCGAAAACGGCGGCGGAGATCCTGGCCAAGAAGACAATTTCGCTGACGTTCGTCCGCGACACCCTCGAAAAAACGATGGAGTACCTCGCGGCGGAAATCGGCATCCCGGTCCAGATCATCGGCGCCGACCTGCAACTGGAAGGCATCACCAAGAACCAGTCGTTCGGATTGGACGAAAAGAATAAGCCTGCCGGCGAGATCCTGCGGAACGTGCTGAAACTGGCCAATCCCGACGGCAAGCTCATTTACGTCATTAAGAAGGAAGGCGACCAGGAGACGATCCTGATCACCACCAGGTCGGCCGCCGAAAAACGGAAGGATCCTATCCCGCCGGAACTGCAACAACCATAAGACTTGCGTGCCGCTTGAAACGGCCGCTGGGATCGCCTGAGACGGCGCCCGGCACCGTTGGCACCTCGACAGCGAGCCAATCGCGATGGGTTTGTTCACCGTCGTTTGCGAGACCTGCCAAGCGCGGCTGACCGTCCGCGAGCGATCGCTGATTGGCCAAATTGTCGAGTGCCCCAAGTGCGGCAGTATGGTTGGCATCTTTCCGCCGCCGGGTTGGCAAGGCGGCGATGAATCGGCCGCGTCTTCCAGTCCAGCGGCGCCCTCCGGTCCGGCCAACCCTTCCAGCCCAGCTTCGCCTGCTAAGCCGGCTGCATCCACGCCACCGCCGGCGCGGCCCGCGGAAACCAACGGCAAATCGCACGCCAGCCGCGACGGCAAGCCCGGCTCGCCAGGTACCACCGACAAAGCACGTTCGCGCGGCTTCACCGATCCGCCTGGCGCGGACGCGAACCAACCGCCCACTGCCAAACCGGCCGCAGCGCGTAGGGAGCCGCCCAAGCAAGCGCGTCCGTCGCAAGCCGACGCGCCGCGTGAACGCAGCGCCCCTGCGCAATCGGCCCCTGCAGAATCAAAACCTGAGCAATCGCCGCAGCCTGCCAAAAAGAAGTCATCACCGGCCGCGGCTGCTCCGCCGGCGGCTCTAGGAGCCAACCTGGCGCAAGTCGCCGACGTGGGCCTGGACCTTTCTCAGGCTGCGCCGCCCAAGTTGCCGACCAGCCAGCGTGGGCAAGCCGCCGACTCCCCGGCGGAAATTGCATCGGCTGATGACGGTTTCGGCGATTCGCTCGACGTTTGGGCGGTAGAGCGGGGCAACACACCTCATCCCTTTGAAGATGTTGACGGCGTGCCCGACTGGTACGTAGCCCAATCGGCTCGCCGCTGGATCTGGGTCTCCGCCGCTGCGGCGGCTGGCTTGGTGCTGGTGATCGGGTCGTGGCTCATGTTCCGCGGCAATGACACGCCGGAGCAGCCCACGACCGTGGCGGCAACGACTCCGGCCGAACAGCCAGAACCAGAACAACCCACCGAAACACCGCGAGACACTCCGCCAGCAGAGCAGCCGCCGGCCGAACCAGCGGCTCCTGCCGAGGCGGCAGCTATGCCTCCCGCCGCGGGCGAGGCACCCAAGCCGGGCGATGTGCCGCCGCTCCCGCGTGACGAACTGCCAGAGGTTCCGGCAGCCTGGGAACCTCGCTGGATGCCGCCAACCACGGCCGCCGTGCTGACAATCCGCCCGAGTGCGCTAGCTTCGCAACCGCTGTTCCCGGCCGAGCTGGCCTCGGCCGCGGTCGACCAATGGCGGCTGATCGGCCCGATCGCATCCGCCTTTGGCCTAGAGCCCCATGAAATCGACCGAATCACTTGGGCGGTGGTCGAGGATCAATTCCCCAATGCGTTGAATCCGCAGCCAGGGAATGACTCTGCCACGTTGCGGCGGAGCGTTATCGTCCTTGAGCTGGTGCCCGAGGCCGAGCCGCCGAAATGGCGTCTGATGAAGGCCCCGCCGCTTGATCTAAAGGTCGGCACCGTGGCTTGCCGGATGCTGGAGAATAGTTCCTGGCCGTTCCCGTACGCCATGGTTCAGGACCGGACGATCATCACTGGCCCCTCGGACCTGTTGCAGTCATTGAACGCGGTCGACGGGACGCCCGCCGGCTTGAAGTCTCAGGCATTGCAAACGCTGCTGCCCAAGATCACGGCCGCCGATCAGTTTGCCGGCGTGATCGACAATCGGGCAACCGGCTGGATGGCCCAGGTTCCCGCCACCTGGTTGCCGGTCGGACCGGCACGCGTGGCTTGGGGACGCTTGGGCAAAGCCCCCGGCGTGGGCTTTGCCGTGCGGACTTCCGACGCACTCGCCGCCCGACTGTACGTGCTGGGCACAACGCCCCAGGAAGCCCAAACACTGACCACCGATCTGGAAGCGATGCTGTCCTCGTTGGCCCAGATGGCCGGGCCGCCGGCCTGGTGGCCGAAGTTGCCGGGCGATGCGGCCGGTGCCGCTGGCCCAGCTCCGACTGCCGCTGGCGTCGATATGCTCGCCCAGTTGCGGACGCCGCAGCAGGGTAACAATACGCCCCGCAGTTTCTTCGATGCGCCGGGGCTGCCACGCCAGGGTCAACAGCCGGCCGCGGCAGGCGAAGCGGCGCCGGGCTCGAACCAGCCGCAATCGCTGACTGGCCCGCAAGTCTGGCAGATGCTGTCGCCGCTGTGGCAATCGGCCAAGGCGGCCACCGAAGATTCCGTGGCCGAGCTGCGTCTGACCGTGCAAGCCCTGCCGGCCGTCGAGTCGGCATTGGCGCTGTTTACATTGGCGCGCGACGACGCCGAAGACCCGCAACTGGTCGATGCCAACGAGCCAGGCCCGGCGCAGCCTCAACCCCTCGAGCCGGTCGACGAGCGCGAGCCGGAACCGGTCGCTCCGCACGTGGACATTTCCGCGAGGTTGCAAGATCCAGTCGCAGGCGTGGGCTTTCAGCAGGTGGCACTGGCCGACGCGTTGGACGTGTTCAGCGAGTTGAGCCAGATCCCGCTGGCCTTCGACTTCGCGGCCATGCAGGCAGTGGGCATTTCGCCCAGCGATCCGGTCAATCTGTCCGTGAAAGACACGACCGTGGCCGGAGCGATTGAAAGTCTGCTCGCCCAGAAGAAACTGAAAGCTGTCCCGCGCGACAACTACCTGCTGATTACGGCCGATCCGCCGCCAGCGGATCAGCCCGAATCCAAAACCTACCCGGTCGATGATCTCGTGACGCCGGCCCAGGACGCGCAGGCTCTGGCCGAGCTGGTGCGGCAGTTCATTGCTCCGCAGTCGTGGGAGAACGGCGGGGGCGAAGGCCGCCTCGCGGTCGAAGGCACCAGCCTGCGGGTAGAACAGCCGGCCGCCGTGCAATGGCAGGTTGCCAGGTTCCTCGACCAGCTTCGCGCCGCGCGGGGCAAGTCGCCGCGAACCGGCATCGCGCTGCCACAGCAACCGCTGCAAACGCCGTTTGCAGCCGCCGCGAGCCGCCTCAACAAGCCGGTTACGGCCAACTTCGTCAATCCGGCCCCGCTGCGGCAGGTGGTGCGTTACCTGCAAGCACAGTCCGGGGTGCGCATCGTGCTCGACGCTTCCAGCTTGCCAGAAACCGTGTGGGCCGAGCGGCCGGTAAAACTTTCGGCCACCAAGGAGTCGATGGCGACCACAGCGGCCCGGCTGGCCGAAAGCCTGGGCGTTGGCCTGCGGATCGTTGACAGCCAAACCATCGAGTTCATTGGCAAGGACCGCATGGCGGCCGAGCAGGAAACCGTCTTCTACCCGCTCACCGGTTTGACCGGTAAGGAACCAGCCGCTGCCTGGGCCGATCGCGTCCGCCGCGAGGTTCAGCCTGAGCGCTGGAACCAGCCCACCAATCCGCCGGCCGTAGCCGTTGATGAACCGTCGCAGACGTTGATCGTCCGCCAGGATCCGGGGACACAGATGGCAATTGAGCTGTGGCTGCAAGAGCAGCGCAGCGGCAAGCCGTAACCCGGCCGCACAACCAACCCAAGAAAAACGGCAGGCACATCCAGCGGACGCGCCTGCCGTTTTTGTTGGTCAAATTCTGGCCCAAGCCCGACGGCTGCTGTGGCATTAGCCGCCTTCCCTCCGGGCTATCGTTGCTCGGAGTGGCTACTCCTACTCGTACTTGATCGGGCAACCGGAGGGACGCGTTTCGCTCACTTTGGGCTGCTTGCCGGTGAGAACAGCCTCGACTGCGTCTTCTACAAAGAGCTGGTCATTTTGGCGGCGGTTGACGTCCGAATCGAACGCGCCCATGTAGACGATCTTGCGATCACCGTCCAGCACGAACAGGTGCGGGGTCGCGGCCGCGCCGTACTCCTTGCCGATCTTCTGCGATTCATCGTACAGGTACGGGAAGTTGAAGCCCTTCTGCTCGGCCCGTTCTTTCATCTTTTCGAGCCGGTCCGGTTCGATCGTGTTGACGTTGATGGCCACAAACGCCACGCCGCGTTTCTTGGCCTCGGCGGCGAACGCGGTGAAGCGGTCCTCGTATGCCTGGGCGATTGGGCAGTGGTTGCAGGTGAACGCCACCACCACGGCCTTGGCGTCCTTCAGATCGGCCAGGCTGTGCTTCTTGCCGTCCACGCCGATCAACTGCTCCCACGCCGGCGCCTTGTCGCCCACGCTGAGCACCTTATTGAACTTGCCGGCGGCCGCAGGCTGGGCCGCAAGCGTCAATCCGGCCAAGGCCAACGCCGAAAAGACCAACCGTGCCGTGAAGCGTTTCATGGATCACCTCAAAAGGGTTCGCGGTGTACAAGCAGCCGACCGAGCGCGCCGACGCTGTAGGAGCCAACGTACCGCGTCATGTTACCCGGCCGGGGACATCTCTCTGTAAACCACGATACACAAAGCCCCCTGGGCCGCAACCAAACGGCAGCCCAGGGGGCAAGTGATCATGCTCAGGTTGTGCTCGGCACCGACCGCAAAAGGCCGGGCGAAAGTCTTACGACTTCTTCGACAGCGACTTGATCAGGCTGACCGTTTCGGCGCTGTCCTTGGGCGCATCGACCTTGGTGTTCCGGCGGATGATGTTGCCGTCCAGGTCGATCACAAAGGTCCACCGGGCAGCCGACACGCCACGGGTCAGCGTGTGCACCTTGCCGTCCACTTCGCGCTCGATCGATCCGCCGGCCCGGGTGGGTACGCCGAACTTCTTGGCGATCTCGCCCTTGGGATCGGACAGCAGCGGGAAGTTCAGGCTTTCGGCCTTCTTGAACAGGGCCAGGCCGGGCACCTCGTCGCCGCTGACGCCCACGACCTCAACATTCAGATTCTTCAGTTCATCGGCGGCATCGCGAAAACCGCAAGCCTGCTTGGTGCAACCGCCGGTCATGGCCGCCGGATAGAAGAACACCACCACGTACTTCTTGCCGACGTGATCGCTCGACTTCCAGACGTTGCCCTGGTCGTCCTTGGCTTCGAAAACGGGAGCCTTGTCACCTTCCTTGGGGCCTTCTTGAGCAAGCGCCGGAGCGGCAAACCAGGCCAACAAGGCAGCGGCCAAACAGCCAGATACGAATCGCGACATCGCAGTATCTCCACAGGTAGGAAGCAGTCAGCGGCGGGAACAGGCGGGCCGTCCCAGTGCAGGGAACAGAGCGGAGGCGGGCGTGCAAAACGTACCCGCCAATCAGGTCCGATTCTAGAAAGCAGCCCCGGCAAGTTCAAACAACTGCCGGAAGGTTTCTACTGCCGCCGAATCGCCTGCGAGAAATCTTCATCCGAGGCTTTGTACGCCTTGGCGTTGACCAGTGCCCGCCGCGTCGTTTCCTCGAAGCCGCCGTAATCGACCAGGAGGCCCTGGTCATAGGCCATGCGAGCCGAGAAGCCGGGCAGCAGCATCCGCGCATCGAGCGGCAAAACGCCCGGCTGAATCTGATTGATGTGGTCGATGATGTTGGTCGTGCAGTTGTTCAGCAGTGTGTTGTAGAACTCCGGCTCCTTGGCCAGATGGTTCATGCGGGCGGCGATGGAGAGCAGCATCGCCCGGGCTTGCTCCGGAGTGGCCCGCGTACGATAAACGTACACCTCGTCCAGCCGGTGATGCGTCCGCAGCTTGATCAAGTCGCGCTCGTCGCCCGCCACGTACATGATCTCATAGCCGTTGGCCATGCCTCGGGCAGGATCATAGCTTTCGCCTTGTTCCTTGCGGATCTCGACCGAGATACAGAGGTACTCGCCGTTATCGAAGCCAAAGCTGAGCATCGTGTGCGCCATCGCCGGCATGTTCGGGAACGGCACCACGATGAAGTCCACCGTCTGCACGCCGCCCAGGCTGTAGGTCCGGTCCTCGTAGCGCGGCAGATAATTGTCGGCCGTCAGATACTTGCAGTAGCGCACGTTGCGGAACGTGATCTTGTCGCGGTCAAACTCCACGGTGGGCAGCTTGGCCTGGTCGAGCGACCAGTTGCGGTTGTTGCTGGGAGCAACGCCTTTGCAGCCGCAGATCGCAAGCAGTAACAGCAGCGCCGCGTACATGGGAGCCAGACGAGCGCGCATCCGCACCGTGGCCGGCAACAACCGAGTGGCTGCCGCCGCGCGCGCAATCTTCAACGCAGACCGTGTGCGGCCGTGGAGCATGCCTGAGGTGGCAACGAAGGGGAATCGGTCAGGTAGAAACCGTGGGGCGATTCCAATAGCGGCCGGCGGCAAAAACCACAAGAGCACTTTGATGGACGCGGGGCGCAACGGACTTCGTCAATGGGCTTATTCGCGGCGGCCAATCCAGTACAGAATGGCCGAAAGCAACAGTTCGCCAGCCAGCCAGACCAGCCGCAGCATCACGGCCGAGAGCAAAGCCACGCCATCGCCCAGTTCCTGCTGCATCAGGCCTGTGAGCACGGTTTCACGCACCAAGGCGCCGCCGGGGATCAGCGACAAAAACCCGGCAACCATCGCGAGCGACACGGCGGCCGTAAACAGCGGCCACTGGCTCCAGGCATACAATGGGCCGGAAGCCGTTTCTGTGATACCCATGCCGCGGAGCGTGGCCCAGAGGCTGAGGCCCATCAGGAACCAGCCGCCGGCAATGCTCAGCCAGCCCCAGGCCAGCATGGCATAGCCGAGGTTCGCCAGCCGGGCTTCCACGTCGGGGCTCTTGCGACTCACGCCAGCCAGCCTCACCAACCGGCGAAAGACCGGCGGCAGCGTCGGCAGCAGCGCCGCCAGCGATAGCGAAGCCGCCACCGCCGCAAAGCCCCAATGTTCGCGAAACCAGAGGGCGATGATGGCCGCCGACAGGAACGCCCCCACGGCCATCATGGTCAGCGTTTCGTAGAACACGCTGGCCGCGGCCACGCCGGTGGCGACACGCTCGCTGCGGATCAAGCCCGTTCGCAGCACCACAACGAGAGCTTTGCCAGGCACATACTTGCCCAGGTGGCCGATGTAGTACGCCCGCAGCGTTTCGCCCAGCGACGGATGTTGCCCCAGCGCCAGCAGCGTGCGATGCCAGAACAGCCCACAGGGCAGTAGCCCCAGCAGGTACAGGCCGGCGGCCGCAAAGAGCCACGGCCACGAAAGGTTCCAACGGTAGGCGGCAATCTGGCTCCAGCCGCGCTGCGCTGTCAGCACGATGAACACGGCCACCACGGCGACCACGCTCAACTTCATCAGCCGCACCAACCACTTGCGGCCGCGCGGTTTCTTGGGCTCGGCGGCTACCGGTGGGGCATTGTCAGGCGACTCAGACGACATGGCTGGCGGCGGCAATACAACTTGCGGCACGTGTGGTTGCCAGCCATACGACCCGGCCCGGCGTGCTCGCGTAACTCTCCGGCCATCGTCGCTTGAGGCTGGCCCTCTGGCAAGGGCACCGCGCTGTGATACGCCTCTCAACCTTTTCTGCCGGCTGCGCGCGAGGTGTTCATCGCCGCGCTGTCCTCAATAAGATTTGACAACCACCCACTTTGGGGAACATAGTTGACGCCGGTACGCCGGCCCGGCCGCTCACGTGGCTCACGCACCGTTTCGGCCTCTGGCAGCCAATGATGTCAGTCGCAACTCCCCCAACCGCTCTCCCCGGAAGAACGATCATGCCTGTTTGCGCACCGTTCCGGGCGATGCTTGTTCCCGTCGCCGCGATTGCCGCCGTGTGGATTGGTTCAGCTTCATGGATGGCGCCACGAGCGCAGGCCGCGCACCCGGTGGTCCCCGGGTTTGAACGGTTCGCCGGCGATGCCAACGACGAAGCGGCGATGGCCGCATCGGGTCGCATCCTGCTGGGCGAGTTGAACTGCCTGGCCTGCCACCGCGAGCCGGGCAATAACGCCGTAAGCGCTGCCACGGCAAGCGTGCTCACCAAAGGCGCGCCGATCCTCGACAACGTGGGAACGCGCATCCGGCCGGAAGCCATCCAGCGGATGCTGCTCGATCCGCAAGCGGCCAAGCCCGGCACCACCATGCCGGACCTGCTGGCTGGCCTGCCGGAGCAACAACGCAAGCAGCACGCCGAAGCGCTCACGCATTTTCTGGCATCCACAGGCACCATTCAGGAAACGGCTCCTGATCCAGCCGGCGTCCAGCGCGGGGAAACGCTGTTCCACACGGTGGGCTGCATCGCGTGCCACGCGTCGCGCCGCAAGGGCGACGCTACGCTCGCCACGTCGGTTCCGTTGCCTGACCTGGCCGCCAAGTACACGATTGGCAGCCTGGCGGCGTTCCTGGCCAACCCGCTGCACGTGCGGGCCGGCGGTCGGATGCCCGACCTGAACCTCACCGCGCGCGAAGCCCAAGATATCGCCAGCTACTTCCTCAAAGACATTGAGGTCCCCCCGAACGTCCGCTTTGCCTACTACGAAGGCCAGTGGGACAACCTGCCGAACTTCGACCAGTTGCAGCCCAAGGCCGAGGGCGCCGCGGTCGGCCTCGACATGCGGGTCGCTCAGCGGAAAGAAAACTTCGGCCTGCGGTTTGAAGGGTTCCTGCCGATCACGCGCGAGGGCGATTACCGCTTTCACCTGGGCTCGGACGACGGTAGCCGGCTCAGCATCGACGGCAAGGTGTTGATCACGGTCGATGGGCTGCATCCGTACCAACAGAAAAACCAAGCCCGCAAGCTCACGCCGGGCTTGCACACGATTCGTATCGACTTCTTCCAAGGCAGTGCCGATGCGGCTCTGACGGCCGAGATCGAAGGCCCCGGCCTGCCGCGTCAGCCGCTGGGCATCCTGCTCCAGCCCACCCAAGAACCGCCGCAGCCGGCCAGCACGTTCAAGGTGGACACGGCGCTCGCCGAGCAAGGCCGAAAGCTGTTCTCCACGCTGGGCTGTGCTGCCTGCCATCCCATGAAGCAGGACGGTACGCCGCTCGCCAACCAGCTTACGTCGCCGGGCCTGACTTCGCTCAATACGTCTGGCGGCTGCCTGGCGGAAAAGCCCGGGCAGAAAGCTCCGCAGTACGGTTTAGACGGCCGCCAACGCACGGCACTCGCCGCGGCGCTGCGTAGCCTCTCTGGCCAGTCGCAACCGGCGCCGGATGCCGACCTGGCAATCATCGACCACACGATGATTGCGTTCAACTGCTACGCCTGCCACACGCGCGGCCAGCGTGGCGGCGTGGAGCCGGAGCGTAACGCCTGGTTCCAAGGCACCACGCAAGAGATGGGTGACGAAGGCCGCATCCCGCCGGCACTCGATGGCGTGGGGGCCAAACTCACCGAAGCGTGGCTCAAGCACATCTTCGCCGACGGCTCCAAGGATCGGCCGTACATGCACACCCGCATGCCTCAATACGGGAATGCCAACGTCGGCCACCTGGTAACGGCTTTCATGAAAGCCGATGGTTATGAACCTGGGCCCGCCTTCCACTTCGAAGAGCCGGCCGAGCGGGTGAAAGGCTACGGCCGCTTCATGGTGGGCGGCCAGGCGTTCGCCTGCATCAAATGTCATACCTTCGGCAAGTACGAAGCCACCGGGATTCAGTCGATCGACCTGACGATTATGACGCGGCGTCTCAACCGCGATTGGTTTGAAAAGTACATGCTCAATCCTCAGGCGTACCGGCCGGGCACCCGCATGCCCTCGGCCTGGCCTGAAGGGAAGTCACTCTTGAAGAATGTGCTCGATGGCGAAGCGCTAACGCAGATCAACGCCATTTGGGAGTACCTGTCTGACGGCTCCGAGGCTCGTATCCCCGAAGGCCTACTGCGTTCAGCCATTGAACTCAAGCCGCTATTCGCCCCGCGCGTCTATCGCAACTTCATCGAAGGGGCGGGGACGCGGGCGATTGGTGTTGGCTATCCGGAACGGGCCAACCTGGCCTTCGATGCCGAGAACCTGCGGCTGGCTCTGATCTGGCATGCCGGCTTCATCGATGCGGGCCGACACTGGTCCGCACGAGGACAAGGTTTCCAACCGCCACTGGGCGACCATGTGATTTCGCTCAGCGAAGGCGTGTCTTTCGCAACGCTGAGCGACACCAACGCCCCGTGGCCGGGGCAGTCAGCTCGGGAGCTAGGCTATCGCTTCAGCGGCTACGTGCTCGACGATCAGAAACGGCCCGAGTTCCGCTACACGTTGAGCGACGGCACGCAGGTGCGTGATGCGTTTGTTCCGGTGCCGCAAGAGTTTGATCCGTGGCTCAAACGCACGATTCGCCTCACGGCCAAGAACGGTGCCGGCAACTGGTACTACCGCGCCGCCGTCGGCAACAAGATCGAGCCGGCAGGGGAGGGCGTGTGGCAAGTAGACGGCGGACTCAAGTTGCAGGTCACTGCCAGCGGCGGCTCTGGCCCCGTGGTCCGCACCAGCGGCGGCCGCGCTGAGCTGTTGGTGCCGATCGAGTTCACCCGGGGCGAGGCCGAAATCATCCAGATGTATATGTGGTGACGCCGCTGCCTGATCGTTCGCGCTATCCATACGGCTCATCCATCAATCAATAGTCCCCCGTTGGGATTGATTCCTATGAAACTCGTCACCATCCATCGCACGCTGCGCAGCGTCTTGGCGGTCGCCGTCGTCGGAATAGTTTCCGCCGGCAGCCCGCTGGCTGCGCAAGAACCGCCCAAGGAAGACGACTATTACCGCTTGGAAGCCCTGCCTATCCCCAATGGAGCGGTGATTGAAGCAGGCGATTTGGAGTTGATGCCCGACGGTCGATTGGCCATGTCGACCCGCCGCGGCGACATTTACATGATCACCAACCCGCTGGCAGAAGACCTGGACGAAGTCCGCTTCCAGCGGTGGGCTGAAGGCATGCACGAAGTGCTTGGCCTGGCGTACCGCGACGGCTGGCTGTACGCCACGCAGCGGGGTGAAGTCACGCGGATCAAGGACGCGAACGACGACGGTATCGCCGATACCTTCGAAACCGTGTTCGACGGCTGGGGCCTCAGCGGCGACTACCACGAGTACGCCTTCAGCAGCAAGTTCGATGCGAAGGGCCATCTGTGGGTTACGCTCTGCCTGACCGGTTCGTTCAGCAGCAACGTGCCGTTCCGCGGCTGGTGCCTGCGCGTCACGCCCGACGGCGAAGGCATCCCCACCTGCAGCGGCATCCGTTCGCCGGGCGGCGTAGGCATCAACGCGGCAGGCGACGTGTTCTACACCGATAACCAGGGTCCCTGGAACGGCACGTGCAGCCTGCGGCACCTGGCCCCGGGCCACTTCATGGGGCACCCCGCCGGCAACATCTGGTACGAGCGTGCCAAGAACATGGGCGAAAAGCCGCAGGAACCGCAAAGCGGCAGCCGCATCATGGTCGAGGCCGACAAGATTCCTGAACTGATGCCGCCAGCCGTGCTGTTCCCGTACAAGAAGATGGGCCAGTCGGCGGCCGGCATCGCTTGCGATACCACCGGCGGCAAGTTCGGCCCATTCGAAGGGCAACTGTTCGTGGCCGATCAGACCTTCAGCACGGTCATGCGGTGCTACCTGGAGAAAGTCAACGGCCGCTACCAGGGAGCCTGCTTCCCGTTCCGCGAAGGCTTCGGCTCCGGCGCGCTGTCGGTGCTGATGACGCCCTCTGGCACGATGTTCGTGGGCGGAACCAACCGCGGCTGGGGCTCGCGCGGCAGCAAGCCGTACTCGCTCGACCGGGTAACCTGGACCGGCAAGGTGCCGTTTGAAATCAAGGAAATGAAGGCCCGGCCCGACGGCTTCGAACTCGTCTTTACCAAGCCGGTCGATGCGGCCACGGCTGCCTCGCCCGAGAGCTACAAGCTGCAAACTTACACGTACATTTATCAGGCGTCGTACGGCAGCCCCGAGGTGGACCACACCACGCCCACCATTCGCCAGATCAAAGTGTCTGACGACGGCCTCCGGGCTCACCTGGTAATCGATGGCCTGATGCGCGGCCACGTCCACGAGCTGCACGCGGAGGGGGTCCGCTCGGCCGACGGTCTGCCGCTTTTGCATGCTCAGGCGTATTACACGCTGAACAATATTCCGCGGCAGTAGGATACAATTCCAGGACCGATCCGCCGCGTGCTCGGG
>Ga0182737_1002612_pt1 | contig 14464 bp, 20 predicted proteins | sample eDN5th30CBELigOP_FD_128878 | JGI IMG/M metagenome (GOLD analysis project Ga0182737, IMG submission 128878) | Enriched Organic Plus compost microbial communities from Emeryville, California, USA - eDNA 5th pass 30_C BE-Lig OP (version 2) (version 2) ... | reverse complement strand
AGTACTACCTGCGACCGCGTGTTTGCGAGCGAAGGAAATCATCGAGCATCCGCTCACGCTCCCTATGCCGCGCCGCTTTCCGGTCGTGTTTCGCCAGCCACCAAAAGAACAGAATCCAAATACCGAAACCTACAGCGAACAAAGGCCAGGGCTCTGACATTGTGGTCGCTGCAAGTAACGCCCCGGCGGAGAACACAGAAGTGATGCAGAAATAAATAAAAATCTTCATGGTACTTCCTCCTTGTTAAAACAAATATACGAAATAATAAACTGTATATCAAATGCTTAATGAGGTTGATAACGTGGCTGTGGCATCGCTTATTATCGTCTTGCCTTTGACGGGCAATGATGAGTTTATTAATTAAAGAAAGGACTCTCCCTATGAATGACCAAATAAACCCTTCTCGTAAAGAGGAAGAAGAACAAATGTCTCCACTTGATGGCAAACGAATAAATAATGGCAGAAAAGTCACTGTTACCAAAGAATCTGTAAAGCGATATAAAGTTATCGTGCAATACGTTCAGGTTACCGAAGAAGAAGCCAAAATCAAGAAAGCAACAATTGAACGTATCATGAGGAAACACTTCTCAAAATAGTGATTGGCAATTCCACTTTTTAAACAGGTTGAAGTTTTCTAAAATGCTGTAATTAAGTGTTTTAATTGTATTTTGTTTTGGACTTCACCGCATTTTTTATTATATTTATACAACAAAAAAATTGCCGAATAATGGAAGGAAAAAAGCAGGTGGGTATTTGGATTAGGGTATCCACAGACCTTCAGGTCAAAGACGATAGCCCTGAACATCATGAACAAAGGGCAAGATATTACGTGCAATCCAGAGATTGGCATGTGGCCGAAGTTTATCGGCTTGAAGCCGTGTCCGGAAAAACGGTAATGAGCCACCCCGAAGCACAGCGTATGCTTAGGGACTTAAGAGCTGGACGTATCACTGGCCTAGTGTTTTCCAAATTAGCGCGATTGGCACGTAGCACGAAGGAACTCTTAGAGTTTGCGGAAATATTCAGAAAGGAGGGGGCTGATCTGGTTTCCTTGGCTGAGCAGATAGATACAAGTACTCCAGCTGGCAGATTATTCTTTACAATTGTCGCTGCCATGGCAGAATGGGAACGGGAAGAAATTGCCAGTCGGGTTGCAGCATCAGTGCCTATACGGGCAAAGATGGGCAAACCATTGGGTGGACAGGCAAGTTTCGGTTACAAATGGGAAGATAAAGAGCTGGTAATTGATGAGAAAGAGGCCCCTGTTCGCAAATTGTTATATGAAATATTCTTGGATTGCCGCCGTAAAAAAACAACGGCCAGTAGGCTCAACGAGTTAGGTTATAGAACCCGAAATGGCGCACGCTTCTCGGATACTACCGTAGATCGGCTATTACGGGACACCACAGCGAAAGGTGTGCGTATCGCAAATTATACTAAAAGCACGGGCGAAGGCCGGAAGTGGGTTGTCAAACCCGAAGAAGAATGGATACTGCTTCCGTGTCCCGCCATCATTGATGAAAGTCTTTGGGAGAAATGCAATGCCATACTTGAAGAACAGGCGGCCAAAAGAACAAAAAGAGGTAGGAGGTCACAATACTTGCTTGCCGGATTGGTGAAGTGTGAGTGCGGAGTTTCCATGTATGTACGGAGTACTGCAAAGAAATTCACTTGTAGTGCCTGTAAGAACAGTGTGCGTGTAAAAGATGTGGATGATATTTATCAACAGGTGGTTAAGGCATATTTGAACGACACGAACCCCGAACTTTACATGGAGGATCTCCAAGCCCAGTTGAAGGAGCAGGAATCGTTACTTGGCACTACGGCGAAAAAACGTGCTCAACTGCGTAAAAAAATGGACGATCTCGTTCCGCTGAGAGTGAGTGGCGACCTGGACAGCGAACATTTTGCGTCAATCTACCAACCACTGGTTGCGCAAGTCAAACAGCTTGACCAATCAATCCCGGAACTTGAGGAAGCAATAGAGGATTTACGGACAAAACTTGCCTCTACAGACAACGTATTAAAAGAAGCAAAGGAATTATATAAAGAATGGTCAAAGATGCTTTTTCCTCAGAAACGTGCAATAGTTGAGTCTATTACGGAGCATATTACCGTCCGTCAGGAAACAGTTATTGTGGGAGTTTCACACCTTTCTTCATCCCCAAAACAAACAAGTCAACACGACTTCAGGGGTTCATCGCGGCCACCAAAATGAAACTTGCCGGATAGTCCACTGTAAAGCGTGCACGGGACACGGTCATGTGTCTGGATTCTAAGGGTTGGCGGAGTACCTCCAGTACCGAACGTTTAAATTCTGGCAATTCGTCTAGAAACAATACGCCGTTATGTGCCAGCGAGATTTCTCCGGGTTGCGGGTTTACTCCACCGCCTACCAACGCTACATCGCTGATGGTATGATGCGGTGCGCGAAATGGGCGTGCAGTCATTAAGGACGATGCTGTAGTTAGTTTGCCAGCCACGGAATGTATTTTTGTGGTTTCCAGAGATTCTTGGACGGTTAGCGGAGGCAGAATCGTAGGCAGCCGTTTGGCCAGCATTGTTTTTCCGGAACCGGGAGGGCCAATCAGAATGGCATTATGCCCGCCGGCTGCCGCAATCTCCAGGGCTCTTTTGATGTGTTCCTGTCCGTGCACGTCGGCAAAATCCGCGTCATAATTGTTGATGTTTTTCTGAAATTCTTCCTGAGTATTTACATAGGTTTGCGGTGGATGAGCGGCACCATTGACCCAATCAATTACGTCCTTTAAGTGTCGGACTCCATAGACCTGTAATTGGGAGACTACGGCAGCTTCTTTTGCATTTGCGCTTGGGAGTAGTATGCCTCGGAAGTCATCCCGTGCTGCCTGAACGGCGATGGGCAACACGCCTTTAACGGGTTGTATGCTCCCATCCAGCGATAACTCGCCGAGCATCAGAAATTCAGTTAACAACGGAACATTCCCAATCTGTTTGGACGACGCCAAAATACCAACGGCTATTGGCAGGTCATAAGAAGAACCCTCCTTGCGAATATCCGCGGGAGCGAGATTAACGACAATTTTTTGGCGAGGCATGCGAAATCCGGAAGCGGAAAGGGCACTTTCGATGCGCCGTAGGCTTTCCTTAACAGCATTATCTGGGAGACCCACGATGTAATATTTGGTGCCACCCGAAATGTTGACCTCAATAGTAATAGTGGTAGCTTCAATGCCTTGAACGGCGCTTCCGTAGGTTTTGATGAGCATAGGCAGAAAATTGATTTTCAGCCATAAAGATACAAAGAAAATAGTTAGTTCTGGTGTTGTTTCTCTTCGTATTGTTGCAGAGCCTCTTCGGCTACTTCGCGGGCATGGTCACGAAGTTGGTAGATTTTTTCGTTCTCCTCCACAGTCTGGGGCTCGGAATGACTGATAGCCTGACGCACGTCATATAACCATAGCATGGTATTCATAAGCAATGCTGTCAAGGCGATCAACAATAGCAGTTCGATCGTGCCAATATGTTGGAAAGTAAGTGCTGTACCGATCATGAGAATGTTGAAGCTGGAAAGTACGATCGTGGCTTGGGTATGGCTCATACCGGTATCTAACAGTCGATGGTGAAGGTGATTGCGATCGGCCATGAAGGGCGATTTACCCCCGACTAACCGGATAACGATTACCCGTAAGGTGTCAAATATCGGAACGATTAGAATGGCAATCGTAACGGCGGGAACGGATTGAACGAAAGAATCTACAATTGTTACCAGCTGCTGCGGCTTGTTCAGTTCGATGAATTGAATAGCGAGTATCGAAATAATGAACCCAATTGTATAGGCGCCTGCATCGCCCATGAAGATGCGTGCTTTACCCGCGTTATAACGAAGAAATCCCAACACAGATCCTGCCATACTCACAGCCAATAGCGCCAATCCGTATTCTTGCATCCCGAAAAAAAGGTATCCAAAAGTCAGGCTCACGATCAGGCTTACGCTGCCCAATAGGCCATTAATACCATCAATCAGATTAAAAGCGTTGATGATGAATACAATAAGAAGGCTAGAAAGCGGATAGCTGACTACCGGGTGGATCTCTTGAATCCCAAACATACCGTAAAGACTAGTAAGTCGGATATCTGCAAAATAGACAACAATTAAGGCGGTAATGGTTTGCGCCAGAAATTTCTTATAAGGATTTAATGCCGCGAGATCATCTTTTAAGCCCACCAAAAAAATCAATAGTCCGGAAGCAAAGACATAATTGGCGTATGGCAACAGATTGCCTGATATACATAAACACGCCGTGAATGCGAAGGCCGTAAGAACCGCAATTCCGCCAAGATTTGGCGTGCGATATTTGTGGATTTTCCGTTCTTCGAGTGCGGGATCGTCAAATAGACGTTTTTGATAAGCTAATTTTATTAACGAGGGAACAGCGTATAGCGTGACGACACATGAAAACAAAAACGAAAAAAGTACCAAGTAAATGTCTATCATATAGAATAGCGTAATAGTACAAGAAGTAATGCAACAAAGATAAGTAAATAACTAGGTTAGCATGCCTATCCGTTGTAAATATTTGTCACTGTGTTCGACGATACATCGCAATATCTGTGCCATGAATGGAAGGTAAAAAAACCGTTCAATAGTGATGCTTTCTCAAGGTTTTTTTGTTTTTGGCAAACGTTTTGCTGATTTATTTGTATATTTAACAGGATTGTGTGTAGAAAGAAGGTCATTGTTTTTCAAATTTATATTAGGTAATTATGAACGATAACGCAAAAGTAGTAGCCGCATTATTGGCGGGATTGGCAGCAGGTGCCGCTCTCGGTATTTTATTTGCGCCGGACAAGGGTACGGAGACGCGCGAGAAATTAAATGATTCATTAAAGGACTTAGGAGACGCCATCAAAGAGCGTACGGCTGAACAGCTGGAGCACCTGAATGATTTCAAAGAAAAGGTAACCGCTGCTGTAAAATCTAAGTTGAACAGGAGTGACGAAGCGTTGGAGGAGGCGTTGGAAGAACACGCCTGAATATAGAGAAGGGTTCAACCCTAAGCCATAACATGGCGTAGTAGCAGATTGTCATCACAACATCGAAGTAGGTGTGATGATGGGTTAGTTTTGCGATGCGATGATTAGGTGATGCGCTAATTTAAGTCCTTGCCAAAACCTATGGAAGAGAGAAAATTTTCGATCAACGGTGTATTCCAGAAAAGTAAAGAATATATCGATACACGTTTTAAGTTATTTAAGCTCAAGTTGGTTGAGCGGTCGTCACGATTGATCGCGAGTTTGATCGTAGATGTTGTCAAGACCGTGTTCGCCATCTTCGTGATTTTTTTCCTTAGTTTGGCTTTGGGCTTCTATTTAAGCGAGTTATTGGGTAGCTCTTCCCTTGGATTTCTTGCCACAGGTGGAATTTTTATTGTGCTTATTGTGTTGATTTCGGCCTTTGAAGACCGGCTGGAGCGCCTCTTCATGAATCTTTCGATTAAACGGTTTTTACAAAAATGGAACGACGAAATAGATGAAGACGATGAGGAAGGAAAGCAAGATTAAGAATTTGGATGATCTACGATTAGAGATAGTTCGTCTTAAGGCCCTTGCCAAGGAGCAGGAAAATTACCTCAGCGACCAATATCATCTTTTCAACGATAAGGTAGCGGCTCCGGTGCGATTTGTTAAGTCGTTGATTTCGTGGGTTCCAGGTGCAGATTTAGCAAAAAATTTATTTGCCAAGGGCAGAAAAGATGAAGACTGGTTAAGTAAGGCTCTTCGGATCGGCCTGCCTGTGGTTCTCAACCGCTTTTTCCTTCGTAAAGCTGGATTTCTGAAACGGGCACTTGTTACCCTCCTCTCCCAGCAAGCAGTAGGTGCATTGAACAAAGATCGCGTAAGCGAGGTGATTAATAAGATCGCTGATTTCATCAGGCCGACCAGGCGAGGTAAGCATTCGGTAAGAAGAAAAGTGGATTATGGTATTCCGCCGGATAGCGAAACGTATTAATAACCAAACTAATGAAGTTCAGTTTCTAATCTTGCCAAGAAGTCGCCATAAGCTAGCCGGATACCGGACTTAAGCGCGGTCGCATGGTGCCATCCCAAAGCATGTAGCTTACTGACGTCCATCAACTTTCTCGGTGTACCATCTGGTTTTGATGCGTCAAATGCGAGTTCTCCTTTGTAACCGACAACGTCTTTGATGAGGTGGGCGAGCTCACGTATGCTTAAATCTTCACCCGTGCCGATATTGATTAGTTGAGAATCGTTGTAAGATTCCATGAGAAATACACAAGCATCAGCCAGATCGTCGGCAAATAAAAATTCGCGTTTGGGAGCACCGCTACCCCACACGGTAACCTCGGGTTCATCGGCTGTTTTTGCTTCATGAAAGCGGCGTATGAGTGCCGGCAAAACATGTGAATGTTCAGGGTGGTAATTGTCATTATAGCCGTAGAGATTGGTGGGCATGACTGAAATGAAATTGCAACCATATTGATCATGGTAAGCTTCACAGAGTTTGATGCCCGCAATTTTGGCGATTGCATACGGTTCATTGGTGGGTTCCAGCAATCCGGTGAGCAAGTATTCCTCTTTAAGGGGCTGGGGAGCTAATTTGGGATAAATACAGCTGGATCCAAGAAAAAGTAGCTTTTTTACACGATGCGTATAGGATTGATGAATCACGTTATTTTGTATGGCTAGATTTTCATAAAGAAAATCGGCACGAAACCTATTGTTGGCTAAAATACCACCTACCTTAGCCGCAGCTAAAAATACGTAATCGGGCTTCTGCGCAGAAAAAAAATCGGCTACCGCTTGCTGATTGCGAAGATCTAGCTCATCCGATGTCTGCAACAGTACATTGTAAAAACCTAGTGCACTTAACTTTCGAAGGATGGCTGAACCTACCATGCCTCGATGCCCGGCAATGAAAATTTTTGCGTCTTTTTCCACAAATAGTATACGATATCGTACAAAGATAAGATTATTTTTGCAGGCCGCTTCGCGAAGGTAGTGCACGACAGATTTTTTGTTTTTTTAAAAGAATATGGGAAAAGATAAACTTAGGAAATTCGCAGAAATCGACACGTTTGCCAATGTATTGCAATTGGACGCGGGTAAGGGAATGAAGGGGCAATGGGCTGCGAAGCACTTTGGTAATGACCGGCCCATTGTGCTTGAATTGGCCTGTGGCAAGGGAGAATATTCCGTCAATCTGGCAAAACTGTTTCCCACGTATAATTTCATTGGTGTCGATTACAAAGGTAACCGTATCTGGCGCGGAGCTAAAACCGCACTCGAAGAGGGCATTCCTAATGTGGCCTTCCTCCGAATACAAATCGAAAACATTCTAGATTATTTTGCTGAGAACGAAGTGTCTGAAATCTGGATTACCTTTCCCGATCCCCAGCCGCAGAAAAGCCGTGAAAAGAAGCGGCTCACCAATCCTTTTTTTTTGGCCAAATACCGGGAAATCCTAATTCCCGAAGGAATCATGCACCTCAAAACGGATAACGATGGCCTATTTGTCTACACACAGGAAAAATTGACTGAGTTAGGGTTGGATATCCATGCGCAAACGTCAGATCTATACCGATCCGACGTATTGGATGAGGTATTATCCATTAAAACGTATTATGAAAAGAAATATCTTGAGACAGCCAAAAACATCAATTATATAAAGTGGGGTTGGTTGTGAGTGATTTGTGTTTCCGTTTGCTGATCTTTTCGACGTTGACAGGTTGAGGGACCTTCACATAGTAGCCTGTGCCATCGTAGGAGCGTTTGCGTGGGTGGCTCATACACGTATTGGAGCAGCAACCTTCCAGTTCCCATCCACAGGCTTCGCATTGCGTAAAATGTTCATTGCATTCAGGATTAGCACAATTGACCATACGGCTGGTGGTAGTGCCACAATTTAAACACCTGGAAACCACGGTAGGGTTTACCCGGTTCACATCCACGGTGACCCGGTTATCAAACACGTAGCATTTGCCTTCAAAATCTTTTCCGCCTACTTCCTTTCCATACTTGATGATGCCCCCATGTAGTTGATAAACATCGTTAAACCCTTCTTTCAGCAATAGTGCAGATGCTTTCTCACATTTAATACCGCCTGTGCAGTAGGTGAGTACCTTTTTGTCTTTATATTGGGCGAGTTCATTGATTTTTTCAGGAAACTCCCTAAAATTTTCAATGTCCAGTGTTACCGCATTCTTGAACCGGCCGACATTGTGTTCATAGTTAGACCGAACATCTAGTATCACGACATCATCCCGGTCTTTCATTTCCATGAATTCCTTTGGAGCCAAGTGCTTCCCGGTTTCTTTCGTGGGGTCAATGACCTTCGGATCCCGCAATCCGGAATGTACGATTTCGGATTTATAGCGGCAATGCATTTTAATGAAAGATAGTTCATGAACTTCGTCAATTTTGAAATCAGTGTCGGCAAACCTTGGGTCGCGATGCACCGCATCCATATACGCTTCACATGCTTCGTGTGTGCCGGATACGGTTCCATTGAGACCCTCGTCGGCCACGATAATTCGGCCAACTAAGCCCAGTGATTTACAAAAATGAAGATGGTCCGCGGCAAACTGTTCCGCATTGTCAATATGGCTGTAGCAATAATACAGCAGGGTTTGGTACTTTTTCATATAGCCATTGATACCGTTGCAAACGGCGTTTAATGTTTTTTTCAGCTGCAAAGGTAGCAAATTTTGATGGATATAGCTTCCTGCGATCCAATACTTTCCTGTCATTGCGGAGAGATAGCCTGTGGCTACGATCGTAATTACTCGGCGGCATCGAAGCGGAGATATTAAACACGAACAACTACACCGAGGCAGTTTATTATGTTGCATTTTAGTTTATATAGTTGAATAACAAAAAGTTAAAAATGTTAAATTTAAAGATTCTACAGCCTTTTTGAAATACTTTCGTCTCACGCAAATTTTTTGTCAACATTACAAATTCAAATTATGGAAATGCAAAAACTTGGTTTATTCCTACTGTTCGTTTTGAGTGTGCTTATTACAAATGCGCAAACTTCCGCGGAGATCCCCAGGCATAGTTTTAGTCTCGGCCCGATGGCCGGTTATAATGTTAAAAATAAAGGATTCGCTTATGGCGGCAGTGCGATGTATGAATTCCGACCTTTTAAAAGGTTCGGTTTTACCGCGGCACTTACCTTTGATCAGACTCGGGTAGATGTCTCTGACATAAACTATAATCCTGTCGCTTCCAAAGAAGTTTTCGGAAACGAATGGATTGAGAATGTTTATTCGCTGAATGTTGGCCCTCGGTTTTATCTAGGCGATTTTTACTTAGGCGCGGCACTCGGGATAGGATACACGAAGGGGTATACTACACTTTCTGATGGGAGTACGTTGAATAATGGACATGCCTATGGTTTATACAAAAATTTCGGTGCCGGATACCAGATCAAGTTGAGAAACCGCGATGTGATTGAGGCCGAAGCAGCTGTTTTTGGCACACACGCCACGAAAATAGGCGGTACCATACGGTACAAGTTCGGGAGATAAACTATCCGCCGACAGTTGAGCTGAAAAGTCTGAATGGATTTTGAATAATACGATAGCGAGGCTAGTACCGCAATTTCAGAAACCTTTTTACCACATCTTACTAAAAGTGACGGAAAATCTCCTCACATTTGCATCTTCTCAAAAAAGAGGAGATTTTATGGCGGCAAAACAGCGCATCGGATTGATTTTACTACTGGGTTGTTTGTCGGCATTGGGCCCATTTTCCATTGACATGTACCTGCCGGGATTTGTGGACATCGCTGAGAATCTTCGTACTTCGGAGGCTACGGTGGCGCTATCATTGTCAAGCTTTTTTATCGGCATATCAGCGGGGCAGCTGCTTTATGGACCGTTGTTGGATAAATTTGGCCGTAAGAAGCCACTGTACATTGGCCTGGTGCTGTACATAGCAGCTTCTTTCGGCTGCTTGGCAGTAACGGATGTCAATCAGCTCATTGTATTGCGTTTTGTGCAGGCCATTGGCAGTTGTGCTACGGCGGTAGCGTCCATTGCTATGGTTCGCGATCTGTTTACCTTGGAGGAGAGCCCGAAAGTATTTGCCTCGCTGATGCTAGTTATCGCCGTATCGCCTATGCTGGCCCCTACAGCGGGGGGATACTTGATAGCGGCATTTGGCTGGCGATATGTTTTTGTCTTCTTGGGATTGATGGCAACCGTTATCTTGGTGGCTACGGCTATCAAACTGCCGGAAAGCTACCAACCGGACCCATCCTATTCCCTTAAACCTAAGCCTATCCTGACAAGCTTTGCGCAGGTGCTCCGTGAACCGCAGTTTTATACCTATGCGCTGATCAGCGCTTTTGTCTTTTCGGGTCTATTTGCCTACGTGTCTTCCTCACCAGTACTTTTCATGAAAGTATACCACCTGAGTAAAACCGACTACGGGTGGGTGTTTGCAGGACTTTCAGTGGTGTTTATTGGTGCCAGCCAGGTAAATAGCCTCATTCTCCGATGGATTGGTAGCAGACAGATCATTACATATGCATTGGTCGCACAATGTGTTTTCAGTTTGCTGTTTTTGGCCTTCGCTTGGAATGGATTGATCAATTTTGGCTCGACGCTTGTATTCATCGGCTTGTTCCTGTGTTGCCTGGGGCTTATCAATCCCAATGCAGCGGCACTTTCCATGGCGCCTTTTAGCAAAAATGCAGGCAGTGCTTCCGCCCTGATGGGTGCCTTCCAGATGGCGCTTGGTGCCGGGGCTTCGGTGCTGGTGAGTCTATTCAGCGAGGATTCGTTGCTACCCATGCCGGTGGTCATGGCGGTTGCGTCAAGTGTGGCACTTCTGGCCCTGCTTGTCGGTTCACAACTTATTCGGCGTGACATTATCGGAGTATCCGGTAGTACGTTTGTTGGTCACTGAATACGCGATGTAGCTGCTCGTTCGTCGCTGCTGACTTCCTGTCTACCGGGGTTGTGAAGATAAAGGAGGTTGTAATGGCAGGTATGTGGGAATTGCTGCACCAGCGGAGTGGATAATGACCGCGATGCAGCTATAGGTAGTGTCTACCTCGAAAGCAATACCTTCGTTGGCATTGTATATTGTATAGGTTTGCCCATCTTGTTCATAAGTTTCTACGATCTGGAGCGGGTAGGCATCAGAAATATCGCGGAGCGACGAACCTACACCAATTGACTGAACGGTTTGGAAACGAGGCGAGGTGACGCGAATCTGTTGGATGCGGGCCGTTTCATCATTGCCCATGTCGCGCGAAGTAAAAATTGATAGGGGTTGGCCGGGTTCATCTTCAGGAAACCAAATGGACACGGCTTTGCCCATAGCTGCATCGCCAAAATCAGGCTTTCCAAGTTCGTGAAATACGGCGCTGTCTGCATCGCCAAGTAAAAAGAGACCCGCAGATTTTCCCGGAACCAGTAAGTGATTATCCGGAAGGAGCGCTTGGGAAGTAGTTGTTGTGGTATCCTGCTCAGTTTGATTGCTGTCGATGTTGCCGCCGCATGCCGTAATTACGAAACCCATGGCGAATATGCATACGCATTTCTGAATTTGATCCATCGGAATATATTGCTATAATATAACTAAGGAACATTAATCTAAAAAAGAACATTTAGCGGGGTATTTTGTTTCGTAATGGGCGCAGTAAATACTCCAATCCATTGAGTTTGATTTCGTACATCGTGCCTAACAACATCCCCAATTTACCCTTGGGAAATCCCTTTTGGTGAAACCAAACTAAATAGGCTTCGGGAAGATCGCAGATCACGGTATCCTTATATTTTCCAAAGGGCATCCGGGTCGTCACCAATGCTTGTAGCATTTCTTCCTGTGTCATGCCTTTTTCTCCATTTAGTCGTTCGATTTGCCGTGACGAATATAGTAGATTGCCAGGTTGATGGCAATGATTAAATGATTCACGATGTTAGGTAGGAGACCATAATGCTTGGTGAATATGCAGAATCGTTCTTTTAGACTTTGCCAATGTCGCTTCTTAGACATTCCTCCTACCAGGTATTTGGCGACGAGGCGCCGGGTATTGACAACCTTGTTCGCTTTTTTGGCGGCACGGATAATCCAATCGATGTCGGCGCTCAGCTGATAACGTAGATCGTAGCGGCCGGCAATGGACCGGCGGATATAGATCGCTTGATGGCTGATGTTCATGCCAAAACGGAAACTTCGCCAGTTGAATTGGGGGGGTATCGCATGGCGGCGTAAGCCGATCGATTGCCAATCCGCATCGTACATTTCGGTTTCGCCGTAATAAATATCGGCATCTGGTGCAGAAGCGAAAACCTGCGCCACCGTATCTTCCGCATAGATCTCGTCGCCGGAATTCATAAACAGCACGTAATCTCCGGTTGCCCGGCCGAGACCTTTATTCATTGCGTCGTAAATACCCTTATCGGGCTCGCTGATCCACTCCGAAATGTGCTCACCATACCGCTTAATGACGTCGACGGTCCCATCTGTAGAATTGCCATCGATGATAAGGTATTCAATATAGGGATAGGTTTGGCAGATGACGGATTTAATAGTACGTTCGATGTCGCGTACATTATTATATACGACGGTGATAATCGTGAGTGTCGACGTACTCATTAGCTTTCGGGTTTCTGGACGACCAGTACATTGTTGTGGAAAAAATTCATATTGGTCGGCAGTAGGACAGAAAAGATTAGCCCGCAAATGGTAATGGGCGTGATGAACAGGGGGGTCAGTGCAATCCGCGCCACCTTATTTTTAGGTAAGATATGCTGGTAAACATAGGCTGCCCACATTTGGCAAAGGGTTGCTACGTAATTGGTGGTTTTGGTTTCTTTAACGATGGTGAATCCTTTTTCGATTAAGATATGCCGAATACCAAAAGAAGTGTAACGGGCAAAATCATAAGGAATTTCGTGTTCATCCCATACGAACGGAACCGTTATGAGCATGTGTCCGCCGGGCTTTAGTACCCGGTGTAGTTCGTCGAGAATTTCGGGTAGGTTGAAGATATGTTCGAATACCTCGCTCGAGAAAATACAGTCGAAAGACGTATCGTCAAAAGGTAGCGTTGTTCCATCGTAATACACATCAATGTCTTCATTGAGGTGATCATGGCCACTCACTTCGACATCCGTACCTATGTAAGTTGTCACGTCAAACAGCGTACGATAGGGTTTGCTCCCGCAACCAAAATCTAATAGACGGCCTTGCAGGTATCCGCTCAGCTGCGATATATTTCGGAACAGGCCCCTCCGAATGATAAAGAAGGGGTTAAAGAACAATCCGAAAAACGTCGGTTGAAACAGCGATTTGTTATAGAGTCGTTTGAGCCCCGCTATCAAGTTTCTTGGGTTTTAGTAGTTAAAAATTGTGCTTTCCAACGCTGGATGGCATCGGTATCGAGGTACAATTTGATACTCATTTCCTCGTGTATTTTTTCTTCAAGCAGGTCCATACGCTGGCGCTCCAACACGTTAAGGCCAATATCGTTGCGCATTTCAATGGCGCGGTTGTCGATGCCAATGATAAGCGCTTTGCGCCTTTTCTGAAGTGCCCGTATACCTGCATGTAATCGGGTACCCACGTATTCGCACGACTCGTTTTCAAGAAACCGATCGAAGGCCGACAACTTAGGGGCGATGTACCGCACATCGGTGGTCAGGCTTTCGATGTATGCTTGGTCCTTCGATCCCTGTATCCACACATATACGTCTCGGTAGTGCTTTTTGAGGGTTTCCAAGAGCTGTCGATCCCGGTCGGAATCCCGAAGGTAATCCGTGATCGTGGTAACGACGGTGTCTCTTTTTTTTGGATTGATTTGTGAAAGGTGCGGCTCGTCGAGATTCCATACCGTGGGGCATCCCGTATTAACGACGTTATGGATGCCCATCTCGTTTAACTTCTGTAGCGTGTAGTTGTCGCGTACGGCATGGAAATAACGGCGTGAAAACAGGGCCTTATACATCCACTTCGAATAAAATGATACAGGTTTATCCTGGTATTGCCACCAGCCCACACCGAGCAACACAACCTTGCGCCGCAGTGCCACTAAATCTTTCACACCTATTTTCCATTGACGCTTACCGAACGTATTGTTTTTCAGTAAATTCGTTCCGCCTACCAGGGCGGTATCGTATTTGCGAAGGGCAACCAGATCCAACGGATGGATGGAAAAATGGGTGGGTACATTGATGACGAAATCATCGGTAAAGAGTTCGTCGGCTAGTTGGTTTACGGCATCCATGATAATGTGGTCACCGAGGTTGGTGGTTGCAATGGATGTATCAAATATAATTTTGGGCATGTGTATTTGTGCTAAACAACCTCTACCACCTTGTTGAAGCCACTTAGGCTAGGGTGTTTTGAATCTAGGTCCGTCACCAAATAAGAAATGGCGTTAAGACTGCAAACCTTCATCTTTTGTACCGAGTTTAGTTTTTCCGCAATGCTGAGGATGGCCGT
>Ga0182737_1002606_pt1 | contig 14509 bp, 10 predicted proteins | sample eDN5th30CBELigOP_FD_128878 | JGI IMG/M metagenome (GOLD analysis project Ga0182737, IMG submission 128878) | Enriched Organic Plus compost microbial communities from Emeryville, California, USA - eDNA 5th pass 30_C BE-Lig OP (version 2) (version 2) ... | reverse complement strand
TCGTAATAGGTGATCAGGTGATAAAAGAATATCCGTTGTTGATCCCTACCGAAGGCTGGCTTGCCACACTAAATGACTTTCAATCAGCTCCGATCCACCTTGAAGATGGCGATTTTATGGAAGAGGGAATAATTGACGTCCATCCCGACATCATTGAGAAATATGGTCTGAATCCACTATCGGATGTGGCAGAAGTAAAGCTTTTTAACGCGGGTCAATTCCCGCCCATTCCGGCGAACGATTTCGTATTTACTGCACAGGTAAAATCCAATTCACTATCCGGGCGTGACCCGTGTCGACATATTTGGATAAGGCTTGTTAATGAGCGGATGCCGATCATATTTCCCCTATCAATTAATGGATGCGCTTCAGATTTGATGGTCAGCAATATTGACAGCGTATATTCCGGTAAGGATCACGATTTATCAGGATTTGGCGCATCCGTATCGGATTGGGTGAATGTCAAGTGCGTGAGTACGAAAAACCATATTAGATACTACGTAGACAACCGGCTCGCCTTCGAGGCCCCCCTATTAGCTGAAGACAAACATATTATGGGAATGATAGTTGGCTTTTCGGGTGGCGGAGCTTTGCGTAACGTCCGTATTAAAAATGGCGAAAAGACAATTTTTGAGGCGTTCATCAATTAATAATCTCCCCCTTGCTTTTGGCTAGTTTTTCCCGGAATTGTTGTATAGCCGCTGGCGTTTGCCGCACCCATTCCGTTACTTCACCAATGATTTTCATGGGCGCCCTGGTTCGATAGGAACGCGTGGGGTTGCCGGGGAACTTTTTGTCCGTAACATTTGGGTCGTTTTCAAAGGGCCCGGTCGGTTCGACGATGTAAACTCGCTCGTGCCCGTCACCATTTGCTAATGCGGCGGCAAACCCGGCCCCGTTAACCATGGCCGTGAAGTAAATATGATTCATGATAACACCGGGGTGGTAATTAGAGGGGCGCCCCGCGGTAAGCAAATCACCTGCTTTCAAGTCGGCTCGCGTGCCATGATAGAAAGGGCCGCTGTCTGCCGGTTTGTTGGCAACAGCCTCTCCTAGTTCGTTGTACTTCTGCGCCTGGGCGGGATTGCCCAACGCTTCATAGCATTTGGCAATATGGGCGTACAGCGAAGCAAAAGCACTGTGTACGGAACCGTCATTTATCGCCAACGCAAATTGCAAAGCGGTTTCGTACCATTGCAGCCTATCGGCGTTGCTTGCTTGATGCCGGGCTACATAATATGCCGCAATAAATTTTTCGAGGTCGTCGGTAGCTTCGTGCCAAGCTTGAAGGAATAGCCGGCTTGCTGCTTCGGATTCCCCCCTTTCGGCCATGTCCATACCTTCAAGGCAGCGTTTCACAACGGGATTACTCGGATTAAATTCCATGTATTATTTTTTTGTGAAACACAAATGTAGGGGCATCGTTCTAAAGATAAGAACGTTTTGGACAATAATTACCGCCACCCTTTTAAAATTGAAATTGAAACCATGTGCTGGTTGGGAAATTAAATGTGATTAAAATCCCCAAATTGTATCAATACTTCTCAGAACGGCTTAAACCATATCCGAAACTTATCTACAACCCTCCCATATTTTACTGTTATTTAAAATATTTTACCCTATTTTAATAGAAAAATACCTAATTTGCACATTAGGAGCAATAGGTGGTATAAATTTTGGCGTTCGCCGAGCATATTTATTTTGAGGCATCTCACCACTTAATTTGCCTGTGAAAAACATTAATTCGACATGATTAAACGATTGACCGCAATTGGCGGAATTTATGCGCTTTCTTTACTCTTTCTTTTATGGTTTTTAAGTTCATGCTCAAAGGAAGCGCTTGTCGCAGGGGAAGACGACGACAAGCCTGAGGCAACAAACCCTTCCTCTGACTTATCTTCAGCTTCAGCGGAGACATTCCTGTATGGTTCTAATATGGGGTATTACCCAGGTTGGTCCGATCAGCAACTGGCTGAACTGCTGATTGGCAATCCGACTCGGAATATTGCTGGCGCCGGAGTAAACAGCTTGCGCCCGGCGATGTATGATCATTTTGTACAGCGATGGGGCTACGACATCCGGGCAGGTGCTTTTGAAACCTACCAGCAACTGGGCGGTAAGGACCATACCATGTTTCTCAATGGACCTTCCGATGCGCACAGGGAAAAAACGAAGTACTGTGATGGCATGCAGTCGAAAACCTTCGCCAATCTGTATGAGCCCATATGGTCTTCTGCCGGAAAAGTAAACCCTGATAATTTTTACGCAAACTATGTTTACAATGTAGTAAAAACGTATGGACCTTATGTAAGGTATTGGGAGGTTTGGAACGAACCGGATTATACCAACAACTGGTCGGCCAGCCAAACCTGGGGCAAATCAGATCCCAACCCCTGCCACCTGAGCAACTTTGCTGCGCCCATCCAGTCCTATGTTCGCATGCTCAGGATCACCTATGAGATCGTCAAGCAATTGGATAAAGATGGTTTGGTGTGTACAGGCGGCTTGGGTTACCCCGGTTTTCTGGACGCAATATTACGCAACACGGATAACCCGGAGGGAGGAAGTACAAATGCCGATTATCCTAAAAAAGGTGGCGAGTGGTTCGATTGTTTAAGTTACCACGTATATCCCATGTATTATTTAGGAAGTAACCCCAACTCGGATGCAGCGGCTGCAGCAGTAATCAATCATAAGAATGACTTTCAGGCCGTACTGGATAAATATTCCTATGATGGAACGACCAAACCCAGAAAATCATTTATCGTCACAGAAACCAATATCCCCCGCAAAGCTATTGGCAACTACGTTGGAGGCAATGAGGTGCAGCGGAATTTTTTAATTAAGGCGGCAATCGTCGCGCAAAAGGCAGGTATCAGGGGGCTGTACGTCTATTGCCCCGCTGAAGGTAAGCCATTGTCCGAGGTTACCAATCCCTATCAGGCCATGGGCTTCTACCAAAACTTAACATCCGGCCCTTACAACGCCACGATAACACCTGGTGGTATAGCATGGCGCACCGTTAGCAATCTTTTAAAAAACCGGCAATACGACGCGGCCACAACGGCTCAATTGAAATTGCCCTCCAATATTGATGGCGGAGCTTTTTATTCCGCGGCTAGTGGTGATTATATGTATGTATTGTGGGCCAAAACCAGTGGCGCCTCAGAAACCGTATCGGCCCAGTACAGCTTCCCGGCATCGTTCAATATTAAAACACTTACGCAAATCGATTGGGAGAATAAGGACACCAAGGTAACCAATACCATTTCATTAACAGGATCACCTGTATTTATCAAGCTTTAACGCCTGGGGCATTGGTGACCTTACATATTCTGTTGCTGCGAGTGAGCGTATTTAAATAAAAAGAGCCTGCTGTTAAAAAAATTGTGATCAAAGGAGAACCAACGGAATTGATACCGGATGCTCGTAGGAAACATTGATCGCTATTTTACGGTGACCCGGGTATTGGTTCCTCAGTCTACCAACATCCAAAGTAAATAAAAGAAAATCGTGTATAACTTCAAATCTTTGCGTTCGAGTATACCCCTGAGAGTGGATATTGCTTTGGACTTAGCAAAATATACATTTCCGATACTGGTGCCTAACTTTGCACAAATTTCCTCGGTGGTCATTCCCTCCAAAAAAGACATCCGGAAGACGACGGCTTGTTGTTTGGGAAGCTTATTTACCTCCTTAACAATCAATTCAACCAGTTCAGAAAAAATAATTTTATTGAGAATATCGGTCTCTTGACTTTCTAAAGCTGCCAATGGATCCGGTTCTGACTGTATGCGGTTTGTAGATAAATCTAAGTAATCATAGCAGGCATTTCGCGCCGAAATAAACAGAAAGGCTTTGATTTTATCCAACGATTCAACCTGCTCTCTTCTTTCCCAAAGTTTGTAAAATAAATCGGAGACAATTTCTTCGGCCGCTTCTTTATTGCGTATGATGGAATAGGCAAAAAAACGAAGCGAGTTGCCAAATTTCAACATCAAATATTTCAAGCCCGACTCTCTGCCGAGCTTGAAATCCCTTAGATTTTTTATGTTGTGATGCATACGCGCGCTTATGTCAAAACGGCCACAATCAAACAATGACAGCCAAAGGCAACCGATTTACAATATACTAATCTTTAACCGATATTTACACGTATTTAAGTGCGCTATCTTTTAAGGATCAGACGAGGGTTCTCCCGTGTTTCGAAATCCAATTGCGGGTAAACTCGACGCTCTCCAACCCGATATCCACCACGGTATTTGCGCAAAAGACGATTCCCTCAATATCTCCCCGCTTGATCCACCGATGGCATACTTCCAACTGATGCGCCATTTGATCAACAGTCATTGGCATTTTTTCTCCAAAATTCCATAGGTAGCAACCCATAAGCCGCCTTTTTCCCGGGGTTTTATTGACGAATTTTTCGATATTGTGATCCAAATCCTTTAAATTACTGCCTTTCCACTCCCACATCGTTAATACATCAAACAATTTGATGTAATCAGCAAGCTCATAGTCAAGCTGGTGGATATACCAAACAAGCCATAGGTCCAAATGGCGCTTTTGAAATCCGTGGAGCCGATTCCGCATGTCCTCGATACTTTGGAGCGTATACCTTGCTACCCGGCCATCGGCCGTAGGTACGATAAAAAAATCATCAAGGATGGCACCGGTGATATTGTCATGGTATTTGGCTATCCGCAGAATTTCACCAAGATCGCTCTCTTCTCCATCGTGTTGTTTTGAACTCGCGTCACCAACGGCAGACCAAACGACCTCTTTCAGTGACTTCAATTTTTCTGCCTCGTGATCAAACGGAGGGAAAGGACCATGCTCACCCAACGCGACCCTGCAACATTTGCGGATTCCCAAATAGTCGCATGCTTCCATTGGTCCTAGCCGATTATCACCCGGCAAGTTATATGCATTTACCGGATGGTGATGTCCTCCCGCATTGTGTCCCCAAAGCCATAGCCTGTCTGACAACGAAGTCTTCTTACCGAAATCACCTAAGTCTTTGTTTGCCAAAGGGAACGCTACACTTAAAATCGACGCGTTTTTTATGAATGTTCTTCTTCTCATTGTTGATAGTGATTGAACGGACATTATTGGTAGCCCGGGTTTTGAACGAGGTTGCTATTGATCTGCAATTCACGGAAGGGGATCGGATAAATCAGTTTTTCCGGCGTAACGTTGAACGCATTCGGAAGTACCCATCCATATTGGCTTTTTACCGCCGCCCCAAATTGCTGCATAACCTCCACGGCTTTTCCAGCACGTATTAGATCCAACCAGCGATGATTCTCAAAGGCCAGTTCGTGCCTTCGTTCCTTCAAGATTGCTTCTTTTGAAATCGTTGCCAGATTGGCCAGTCCGGCGCGGTTTCGTACTTGATTGACATATCTCAATGCTCCTGTTTGATCACCTTGTTCCAAAAGGCACTCCGCTAATAGCAGCAACGCATCGGCATAGCGGAAAATAGGCCAGTTTTCTCCGGTATTGTATTCGACGGCGTAAGGCGAATGATTGTATTTATTTACAAAATAGTAGTATGCTTTACCCGGTTGAGGCTTGTATCCTTCGGCATTTACAACCCTTTCGATAAGAAAAGTGCCGTTAGCATCTTCGGTTCCCTCTGCTACGGCTACCGAAGCGTTCAATCGCTTATCGCCTTTTTCGTAAGTGGAAACCAAATCTCTTGTCGGAACATTCCACCCACCCCAGCGGATATGCTGCGTAGCAACATTGAGTCCGGTGATCAGGACCGTATTCGGTGTTTTTGGGATAAATAGCCAAGTAAAGTAGCTATGCAGGCCATCGTTTCCCTCCTTGTATTGAATCTCAAAAATGGATTCCCGGCTATTCTTTTGGGCAGGGTCGAAACAATCGGCGTAGTCGGCCATCAAGGTGTAATTCATTCCCTCGATATCCCTCAATTCCTGCGCGGCTTTGGCGTAGTCCTTATTCGGCTGTGTCAGATAAGCATACGCTAACAACATCTTGGCGGAACCGCTCGATGCCCGGCCCGATTGAGGAAACTCCTTTGCAACGGGAAGTCCGGGAATGGCCAAAATCAAATCGGCTATGACCTGTCCATAAACCTCTTCCTCGGTTGCCCTAGGCAGAAATGTTCCTTCCTCTGACGTGATTTCGGCCAACTGCAGGGGAACTCCACCATAGTGGCTAACCAGATCAAAGTAAAAAAAAGCTCTCAGAAACAAGGTCTCGGCCACTATTCTATTTTTTGTCGCCTCCTCCATGTCGCTGAATCCCGTTATTCGATCCAAGATTGTATTTGCCCGGGATATCCCAACGTAGTTATTTGTGTAGCGGTTAGTCGTATAACTAGCTCGATCATCGTCCGTAAACTGTGCAATAGACTCTGCATGCAGGGCCTGGCTTCGGTCTCCCGCAAAAAAGGTGAAAAATGTATTATCCGACCGCATTTCGTCCATGAAAACAGCATACTCAGGCAACGAACGAAGACAGGAATAAACGCCAATCAGTGCTTGTTCAAAGTGCTCTTCCGACTTAAAAAAGGAAGATGAGCTTTGATACGTCTGTGGCGATAAATTGAGCAGCGATTGTTCATCACACGAGAAATTGACGACAGTGCCCAATAGAAGTAAGTATATAGGTATTCTTTTCATTTCAAATCACGTTATATCTCTTAAATAAATTTGATGCTCAGCCCCAAAGAAAAGACACGGCTAATGGGATAAGATGCAAAGTCCCACCCGGCTCCCAAACCATTTAAGCCATTTCTGCTTGCCTCAGGATTCATCCCAGGGTAATTGGTTAGGATAAACAGATTCTGTATACTACCGTATAAACGAACGCTTTCGATATACTTCTTCAAGGGAATACGGTAGCCGAACGTAATGTTCTTTGCGGCAAGATACGATCCATCAAAAACCATCCACGTAGACAGGTCAGTAAAATCTTTGGTGGTCCCTGTCCGCGTTCGCGGAATGCGGCCATCGCCTGGGTTTTCAATCGACCGCCACCGCTTGGCAACGTCTTTGGTTACGTTGAAAATACCCGCCAAGTCATTCGTGGAAGAGAGTGATTCGTCAACGATATCGCCGCCTACGGATCCCGCCAGCACAAAACTGAAATCAAAATTTTTATAAGTGAACTCGTTGGTGATGCCGTAAATGAAATCGGGGTTGGGGTCGCCGATAAATGTGCGATCATCGGGGGTTATTTGACCATCGGGCACGCCATCCGGGCCACTGATGTCCTTGAACCTTACCGTGCCAACCATCGATGCCGCTCGTTTGGGCTGCGTGTCAAACTCTTCCTGCGTCATGTAGACCCCATCATAAATGAATCCGAAAAATTGGCCCATGGGCCTACCTACCTGGGTCCTGTGGGGATCCCAAGACAGGTTATATGCACCGATGGGTGTGTCATTAGTCCCCAACTTTTTGACGAGGTTCCGATTGAATGAGATATTCAACGATGCATTCCAGATCAATGCATTGAACTGGTTTTTCGATTGCAATTCAACTTCATGTCCCCAAAAATTGAATTCGCCAATATTCGAACTTATACTGGAAAATCCGGATTGCTGGGGGATGTCTATGGCATATAACAGACCATTGGTTCGTTTCCAGTAGTAGTCATAGGTGGCGAATAACCGATTGTTGAACAATCCGACCTCAACTCCCAGATCAAATTGGCTTGTCGTTTCCCAGGTCAAATTACTATTTCCCAAACTCGATTTAGCCCGGCCGGCGGCTACCTGATCGTTTAATGCATAGTTGGCCGCGGAAACCGTGGAAAGATGGGTATAATCTCCGATGTTATTGTTTCCCACCTTTCCGTAGCTCATCCGGATTTTAAGAAAGTCCAACTGGTTAACATGGTTCAAAAACTCTTCCTCTGAGGCAATCCAGCCCAAGGCGACCGATGGGAAATTTCCCCATTTTGCGTTCACTCCAAACTTGGATGAACCGTCGCGCCGGATGGCTGCCGACAACAGATACCGATTCTTGTAGCTGTAATTCAACCGCCCGATATAAGAGAGAATCGACCAATCATTGGTTCCGGCTTGTCCCAATCGAATGTTTGCTGCATTTACCCAAGAAATCTCGTTATCGGGATACTGTGTCCCATCGATGGAACCCGATTCAAATGTGGTTTTTTGAACTGAATAGCCTAATAAGCCGTCAAACGAATGTGCTTCATTGATGGTCTTCTGGTAAGTCATCGTATTTTCTACCAACCAAGACAAAAAATTGTTCGTATTGTAATTGCCAATAGGAGTTTGGGGCGGGGCGGAAAATAGCCCTCCTCGAACGTGTGAGGGTTCGAAATATCGAGACACCCCGTTACCGATATCGCCGTTGGCAGAAATCTTATACTTCAGTCCATCGATGATTTCATATTCAAGGAATGCGTTGGTCAGCAAATTGGTACTTTTACTGGGGCTTTGCCGATCACGCACAACGAGATACCAGTTGGGATTAGCGAACATACCCGGCCGCGAAAAAGATATCGGATAGGTGCCGTCTGCATTTTTATATTCAATGGTAGGGTCCATTAAATAAGCCGCCTGAATCAATTGGTGCGGTCCTTCCATCTTAGGCAATACATGTCTGTTTACATGGGAGAAACCAATATTCAGTCCAATCGAAAATCGATCTGAGACATCGTAAACGTTGTTGGCCCGTCCACTAAAGCGACCGAAATTGGAGTTTAGCATAACGCCCTCTTGCCTGGTGTAGTTGAGGTTAATAGAAGATTTCAAGTCTTTCTTTCCAGAAACTACCGAAAGGTTGTAGTTTTGGCTGGGAGCGGTTCGCAAGAGTATATCAAACCAGTCGGTCCCTTGATTGTCGCCATAAATTTCAGGATGCTGATACAATTCGGGGACGCCTCCCGTGTACCCTTCGTATCGGGCTGCATCTTCGTAAAACTCCTTTTTAAATTGGGCAAATTCGCGAGCAGACATCAGGTTAGGTTTACCCCGATTGCCAACGGATTCCAACCCTACCGAGGTATTAAATGATATGTTGTGCTGCCCTGCCACTGCTGATTTCGTGGTAATCAGCACAACCCCATTTGCCGCCCTAGATCCATACAACGACGTAGCGGAGGCATCTTTGAGTACAGATATAGACGCGATTTCATCCGGGCTGATACTGGACAAACCGGTAACGGTGGGAAATCCATCGATGACAATCAGTGGATTATTTCCGGCGTTGATAGAGGCTGCCCCCCTTATCCGGATGGCCATGTTGTTGCCCGGGGCCCCGCTTGTATGGTATATCTGCGCACCCGCTATTTGGCCTTGCAATTTTTGGCCAATGTTGTTGACCGGCATGTCTTGGAGCTTGCTGGCATCAACGGTGCTAACTGATCCCACAAGGTTTCTTTTCTGCACGGTACCATAGCCTACTACGATTACCTCTTCGAGGTTGCTGATCGATTCGACAAGCGTTACATTCAGTGAGGTACGATCGCCGACAGGCACTTCCATGGTTTCAAAACCAATGGCAGAAAAGATCAACACATTCGTATCGCTGGACACGGACACCGAATAATTCCCAAATACGTCTGTTACGGTTGTACGGGAGGCTCCCTTGATCGTCACGGTTACCCCCTGCAACGAATTATTGGAACGGTCAACCACGTGGCCGACGATTGTTCGTTCTTGAGTAACGAATTCGCGGAATATCGGTTGGTCAAACTGCACAATGGGTTTCTTGGCCTTTCTGACGATGATCGTCCCATCCTCCAAAAACCAATCGACAGATTTCCCTTTTAGCAATTCATCCATGGCCTCATCCAAGCGTAATCGAGTTATGGATGCCGTAACTTGGATATGGGCCAAATCCTGTCCATAGAGAAAAAAGGGACGACCGCTTTGTTTCTTGATACTTTGCATAGCTTGCACCAAAGGAACATTGGTTACCTTGAGCGTAATTTCTTGAGCAAAACTTGATGCGGCAGCGTGCAACGCCGTGGCCAACGTAATGAAAAGGGCTAATTTCATATTCAGCACCAATCGCTTTATTAAAAGCCCATTGCGGCCTTTAATATATTTGCATAAAACCATAAATTTGTACTGTTTAGATTTGTTATATAAAAGGTTATTTACGTTGCTTGAAAAAGCAATGACTTATAACAGCATCCGAACATTACCGGATGGTGCTTCCCCACTATCCGGTTTTTTGATGCCATTGACTGAAAAGATGTTATGTTTTTGTCATAATGATCGTATTTAATGAGTTAACCAATCGTTTATTGTACTTCATGCCGTAGCACTGTTAGTTTATTTCCGCCTTTTGGTGTCCTTTCAATCCTGAAATTCACACCGCCTTTGCGAAGAATTTTCAATACTTCGGATAACCGCTTGCTCCTGCTGATCTCTCCGTAGAAAAAAGCGTTGGGAATCTCGTCCTCGTAAACAACTTCAAGATTATACCAGCGATTGAGCTGATTCATGGCTGTCCGCAACTCGGTTTCATTAAAGACAAAGAGATTATCCTTCCATGCTACCGATTCAAAAACGTCAACTTCTTTTTTTGTTAGATGGTTACGATCATCGGACACGCCTTGTTCTCCAGGGAGAAGTTGCAGCTTCTCGCCATGCGAGGTTAACGATACCTTCCCTTCTACCAATGTCGTTTTGGTATTCGGTTCGTCAGCATAGGCGCAAACATTGAATGTCGTACCGAGCACATTGATCACCTGGCGTTGCGTCTTTACCAAAAAGGGTGCTTTGCGTCGAACTTTGGCGACTTCAAAATAAGCTTCCCCGTCTAACTCTACTACTCTTGAACTATCGGAAAATTGAACCGGATATTTAAGTGTTGAAGCTGCGTTTAACCAAACTTTTGTCCCGTCTGCCAACGTAACCTGATATTGACCACCCACTGGTGTGGACAAGACCGAAAATCCATTATTTGCGTCACCATTGCTGCGGATATCGGCCGCCGCCAGAAATGTTCCGTCTCTATAGGTGAGTGCATTGCCCATTACAATACCGTCTTTTTGGCTACTCAATTCCAGGGTTCTGCCATCCGGCATCGTCAGCGTCGCTTTATTCCCGCCAGGGGCGACATCATAGACGACATGGACATTATCTACAGCAGGCTTGTTGCTGGCGAAGAAATAATATCCCAAGCCTACGGCGACAAACAAAAAAATTGCTGCTGCATAAGGTAATAAGCGATGCATCACAGGTCTCGAACCTGGCGCATCAGCCAAAACTTTGGACATTACCTGACTTTCCAATCTGTGTTGCCAGTCCTCCTCTCCACGGTTCTCCATAGTTAACCAATCAAGCACCCCGTTCCGCAGCATATCTTCTTTAAGTACCCGGGCTAAAAAGGCCGCATTGCCGGGTGCCTTATCTATCCACCGCTGCAATTGGTCGTGTTCGTCATCGGTTAATACACCATCCAAACGTTTCTTTATCAATGCAGCTATTGCTTCCGTCTCTGCTACGCGCTTTTCCATAGTTAATTAGAAACGGTAAAAGAAAATAAACCTTAGTAGAAAAATAAAATTCGTTGCCCAATGTATATGAGGTGCATCAATTGTTGCGGGGGAATTCGGCCATGCCCACTATACAGGTACCAAGTACCAAAATAAGTAACCCAACAAACAAAACGATGAGTGTCTTACGATCAACAACCCGCCATTCATTTGTGAATAGTCCCAATAAATTCGCCGTTGCAATACCCACAGAGTTGAATACCGCCCACCCCACGGATAATCCTAAAGAGCCCATATTCGAAACAGCCATTCCATAACAAGCGATGGTGACAACCCACAGAAATCCCATGATAAATGCAAGTGCATGGTATCCGCCTGTACCCTTGGTTTTAAACCGCTTAAAAGAGTTGTTTCGGTTAAATAGCCAAAGGATGTAAACCAGATTAACGACAAATCCACCGGCTAATGCGATTATCCAAATGGCATTGGAGGCAAGGGTTTCACTGGTCCCCATTTTGGCGGCAACCTGCAATATGCTATCGCCATAGATAAAGGAAACCTGCAACATCGGACTGAAAAGGCCGGCAAACAAGCACAATATAATACCGATCAACGTCGTATTCCTTGTTCGGGGTTCAGCGCTCGGTACAGGTTGAGCGCTGGGGAGACGGCTGCTTTTTTCACGAAGCGCTCCGGCATATCCATTAATTGCCACACCGACTATGATGAACATAACGCCTACAATAACCGAATGGATGCTTTCTGAAGAAGCATTTCCGATTACACCGTCACGAAATAACGGCAGCAGCGCCCCTACTGCAATCGTTATCCCAATATTGATTGAAAAAGCTAAACCAATGCCGATGTAACGAATCCCCAATCCGAAACAAATGGATCCGATTCCCCACAAAAGTCCAAAGAGAAAGATGTAAAATAAGTCCAACAAGCCCACCTCGATCAAGATTTGTCCGAGGTGGGGAATCGTGAAAACGCCCAACATAATGGGAAAGATGACAAATCCCCACACGATAAACACTCCCCATATGTTCTCCCAATTCCATTTCGTTGCAAATTTCATTGGCAACGCGAAAGTACCATTGCAAATACCTGCAAAAACGGTTAACAACATCCAGCCCATAGTTAACGAAAAACTTTAGGAGGATTTTCGACAATGATGCGGTCTATGGTTTCTTTCGCCAAGCCCTCGCTTTCCATCAAAGGGACCACATTTTCGAGAATATGCGCGTATCCCCACCCGCCATAACAGCACAGCATCGATTTCAAACAAATGTCATTGGTGACAAGTAGCTTGTCTATGTATCCTTTTTGTACCAGGTCACGAATAATACGTATGCGTTCAAGATCACGGATAAAAATTCCTCCGGCAAACCCGCGCTCCGAAGGATCGATCACGAACTCCTTGCCGAAATTATCGAACTCAACATATATTCCACGCTCCAAAAGGACTTCGATATAGCTGAGATCGGGTTCTACATCGATATGGCAAAGAACGATCTTATTGGGTGTCACGCCATCTTTAATCAGCATGTCCACTGCCTCAATGCCGGCACGCCCCCATGGATAGGTATGGATGTACACCGGGGCATTCAATTGCCGAAATGCTATCGCCGATGCGTGTAAGTTTTTTTTCTCCTGAGGAAGTATCTCCTGACTGGTTCCAATCTCACCAATTATGCCCGCCTTGATTCCCGTACCGTCAATTCCTTCTTTGAAATCGCGGACAATACCTTCGGCTATTTCTTCAGCAGACCAATCGACCATTTCCTGTGGATGTGTATCCTGCGTGTAGTAGCCAGAACCCGCGATGACGTTAATACCGGTTCGTTCGGATAATTCCCTGAGTTTTTGAGGCTGACGTTTAATGCCAATCGAGGTGCAATCTACCATGGTTTTACCGCCGGCCTTTTTGAACAAAAGCGCCTCGCTTATTGCCGTTTCCATCTCATCCAACACCAGATTATCTTGGAGTGCGTAAGGGTTGAGACGTAACCGGCCAAGATTATTCATGGCTACGGGTTGCTTGCTCAATACATTTTTCTCTTCGTTGTCGAAAGCAGTGAATTGATTACGCAAATCAATGAATAAATGTTCGTGAGGAAGGGTTATTCCCATATCGCTCACCCTTATTGTACCTGTTACTGTTTGAATAGACATCTCTTTATGCATGGGTTAATACGACTCTGAAAAAGAACTAACTGTATAATAGGCCATATTGGATTGGGTGGTGTCCAGCCTTCCAAACATGGCAACAATGGGTAACTCGGACCGCAGACGCACCGCATATTGGGTGAGTGGGGGTATTCGTATGCCACCGATATCCGCAGGAACGTCCAAATGCAACGAAATAACACGCTCGGCACCCACTGTGATTGGAATGTCCCTAATCGCTTCCCGATTTTCGAAATAGATATCCAACTTAATATTAGCTGCCTGATCGTGCACATTCAGGATCATGATGGCCTCATGTGCTTCCATTTTTCCCGGAGTCTTTTCCGGCAAATAGCCATCGGGGAAATACCAGATGTTAGCGCCGCCTATTGGAGTACGAACTGTCATGGTCACGATCTATCAATGCTGTTTTCAACAAGTCGGCGAATAGTCGGTGTAAGCGACTCAGCCCCGTCTTCCCGGATGACAAACCCCTCTTCTATCCGGTTCGATCCATTTGGGTGGCCAAACAGGCTGATATCCGAATTTACACACATCCCGCTTTTTAACTCATACGTTGTGTTTTCGTCGGGATAGGGCGATTCTGCTTCGGCTAAGCCGATACCATGCATAGGAGGGTACAAATCATATCGCTGCATACCATATTTCTTAAAAACCGCTTTCACCGCCCGGACCATGTCGCCAGCTATACAACCATTTTTCAGATACTTATATTGGGCGTCTGCGGCTTCAAACAAAACGTTGAGGAATGCGCTTTGAGCCTGTGAAGCTGTACCGGCAACAAAGGGATATTCTACCGTGGCAACATATCCTTCGTATTGCACTGCCATGGCAGCCATAATCATGTCTCCATCTTCAATAACCT
>Ga0182737_1002604_pt1 | contig 14524 bp, 17 predicted proteins | sample eDN5th30CBELigOP_FD_128878 | JGI IMG/M metagenome (GOLD analysis project Ga0182737, IMG submission 128878) | Enriched Organic Plus compost microbial communities from Emeryville, California, USA - eDNA 5th pass 30_C BE-Lig OP (version 2) (version 2) ... | reverse complement strand
TTAGCGTCATATACATAATGATCTCTCCCCTCGAGACCATTATGTCGTAGACAAGTGAATCTGTACATTTTAATTCAATCTCTTTTGTACATATTTAGACTAGCATTTATAGGCTATACGCAATCCGCCTTCTCTGGTCGTAAAATTGAAGCACTCACGAAAGATAGTATTCGCATGATGTGGTTAGCGCAAGGCTATGAACCTTGCTACCGTACGATCAATCGCTTCCGTGTACATCCTGAAATGAAAGAATTAATTCGCCAGTGCTTTGGTTAATTTCGCTCGAAGTTAGTAGAAGAAAAGGTTATCCACCAGGAAGCTATTTTCATTGACGGCACAAAAATTGAAGCGAATGCCAATAAGTTCACGTTTGTATGGAAAAAGGCGGTGGACAAGCATCATACTCGTCTGATCGAGAAATCGAATCAACTCTACAACGAGCTGCTAGAAAAGAACATTATCCCTGAGCTTGAGCATGAACAGGAACTCTCGACTGAAAACTTGCTTGAGATCGTTGAACACTTAGAGCAAGTCGTTGAGAGCTACACTGCACAGATCGCTGCATCCGAAGACACGGTGGAACGAAAGCAATTACGAAGCAAGCGTAAATTACCGAAACAAATGGTGAAGCAAGTCTATGAGTGGATTGAACGGAAGAAAAAGTACAAGCATCATCAACAACAGTTTGGAAATCGAAACAGCTATTCGAAAACCGATCCCGATGCGACGTTTATGCGTATGAAAGATGACTATATGAAGAATGGTCAGTTAAAGCCTGGTTACAACGTACAAATTGCGACGGAAGGACAATATACACTCGTGTATGGTATCTATCCTAATCCAACAGACACCAAGACACTCATTCCTTTCCTTGATGAAATTGAAACCCAATACTTTGACTTACCTACTTATATTGTGGCGGACGCAGGCTATGGAAGTGAACAAAACTATGAGGATGTCATCACCAATCGTAAGCGTGTTCCATTGATGAAGTACACAATGTATGAGCGTGAGCAAAAGAAGAAGGTAAAGAATGATACCTTTCAACCGAGAAACTGGCACTATGATGCTGAAGAAGATCGATATACTTGTCCTAATGGTCAATCTTTAACCTTTCAGCGCAATGCCACTCGTAAAGATAAATCGGGATTTGAACGTTCGTTTAAGGTATATGAATGTACAAATTGTACAGGATGTCCATTCCGAGCGGAGTGTACAAAAGCGCAAGAAGGAAAGAACCGTCAACTGAAGATGAATGAACGATGGGAACAACAAAAAACCTATGTAAGTGAGCAGCTTTCAGAAGAAAAAACAGGTGAAATCTACCGTCAACGAAAAATCGACGTAGATCCAGTTTTTGGATTCTTGAAGGCTAATTTAGGTTTCGCTCGTCTTTCGGTTCGTGGAAAACGAAAAGTGGAACATGAGATCGGACTAGCCTTGATGGCAGTGAATTTTAAAAATATGTATTACGAACGTAGGTAAGTGAAGAGGAAACAGAACCCAAAAAAGGTGAAATCCACGTGCGGATTTCACCTTTTGCTTGCTTTAAGGACTAGTTATGTCCCAGCCTCTTTCAACTCTATTAACCTAGCAATTTCAATACGTTTTGAGGAGTAGAGTTGGCTTGTGCAAGCATAGAAGTACCAGCTTGAACAAGAATTTGGTTTTTAGTGAATGTTGTCATTTCTTCAGCCATATCAGCATCTTTAATACGAGAATGAGCTGCAGATAGATTTTCAATGTTAACACCCAAGTTATTAATTGTGTGTTCCAGACGATTTTGAACAGCACCGAATTTCGCACGTTGTAGAGATACTTTATCAATCGCTGCAGAGATTGCAGAAATTGCACCAGAAGCACCACCAGCACTAGAGATGCTGATACTTGCGATTCCTAGAGATGTAAGACCCATGTTACCACGGCTAACCGAGATTACATCTTTATTATTTACACCCGTTTGGAATGAGATAGAGCTACCAGTATTCAGTAGGTTAATACCATTGAACTTAGTACCAGCTGCGATCGCACTGATTTCAGTTTTTAACTGATTAACTTCAAGTTGAAGTTTTTTACGGTCACCACTTGCGTAAATTCCGTTTTTAGATTGGTTAGCCAACGTATTGATACGTTGTAGCATTGCGTGAACCTCAGTAAGTGCACCCTCAGCTGTTTGGATTAGAGAGATGCCATCGTTAGCATTACGACGAGCTTGAGTCATACCGTTAATTTGGTAGCGCATATTTTCTGAGATTGCAAGACCTGCTGCATCGTCAGCAGCACGGTTAATGCGGTAACCAGAAGAAAGCTTCTCCATTGTTTTGTTCATTGCATTGTTGTTGAATGAAAGGTTACGACTTGCATTCATTGCACCTACGTTAGTGTTAATAAACATACTATCACCCTCCGTGATAAATAATAAATTCCACATCCATGTGGTTAATTAATATATCGACATACACTGAACAATTCTTTATAGCAAACTTTATTTTTTTTCATCAAAATAGAAAGAAACTATGTCACTATTTTGAATATTCCCGTACGCTTTTAACGTTTTTCGATGAGTAGATACCTGCTTCATAGACTTAGAATTTTCTTCATATAAAGCTGTAACTTGATTTTGAAGCTGATTAGTTTTTAATTGGAGAAGTTCAATAATCTGAATAAGCTGTTGTTTCTGATGCTCTGTCAATGAGTAACCGTTCTGCTTTATAAGCTCATCAATTGCAGTTCTAAGCTGTTGCTTATCACTTTCAATCCTGTGAATCTCGTCCAAATTCTCATCTGACACAGATCCATTAACTAGCTCTAACTGAAGATTTAACAGAGCTAGCATTCGATTATAGCAATCACTTATTAATTGCCATGTATCAGCCATTCATCTGCACTTCCTTGCCAATTTGTTCCCAAGCTGATTTTAATTCACTTATAATGTTAATAGCGTCTTTCATAAATGCAGTGTCTAATTTCGTGTTACTGAGATTCGATAAATCAATTACATAAGTGTATAAAGAGTTTAGATTCTCAGCAATCTCTTTACCCTCTTTAAAATTAAGCGATGAAATCAACTCATAAATAATATCCTGAAACCGCTGAATAGCAATTGATTTACCTTGAATATCTCTTACATCGATACATGCAATGGCTTGATTACCAAAACGAATAGCTCCATCATAAAGCATTAGAACAAGTCTATGTGGAGAAGCTGTTGTATATTTGTTTTGTTGATATGCTTGGTAACCATTAAAGTTAGCTTGCACAGTTCTTCCTCCCCTTTATTGGCATATCAATTCAACGTCTATTTTTTGCTAGTTAAAGTATCAAATTGTGAAGTTAACCAGGATTGCGTATTATTCAAAGACGCTAACATGATTTCCATCGCATTAAATTGCTGTTTATAACGAGCTTCTTTCATTTGCAAAGAACGATCCATGGCTTCTAAACGTTCATCAATCCGGCTAATATCACTGTCATAACCAGCGATTCTAGTAGCCATAGCCCCTTGATAACTAGCTGTCCAGTTGTTATAGATTGTATCAGACATCGTATTCGTAATATTGTTAACAATACTAGTAACTTTAGTAGGGTTTTCTGATGCCGCCTTCGTAAATACATCACGATCAAATGTGATTAATTTAGTCATGCTGCCAGGTGACGTGACACCTTTATCAATACTAAGCCCAATATCCTCCATAAATCCGTAACCACTGACATACTGATTAAACACCTCATACAGACGAGTATTAATTTCACGCAATACTGTATCACTTTGTAGTGGATTAGTAGTCGTAGTTACATCATCAGGCTTAGCTGTAGCTGTTTTTATGCTTTTGATTAAGTCATTATAAGCATCAACAAAGGATTGAATTTTATCTGCCACTTTATCGTTATCCATACCTACAGTTATTGTTATAGGCGTGGTTGATACTTCAGCGTTAGACAAATCTAAGGTTACACCTGGAATAACATCTGAAATAACATTCGATGTTTTCTCGAATGAATTTCCATTAATCTTAAACTTTGCATTTTGACCTACCTGCGAATCAAATTCCCCTGTTTTTTTATCTGATTCAAAAATTAAATTGCTTGTAATGTTAACATTAGATGAATTTTTGTTTACTAATGCAAAGTTAGAATCTGTTATAGCAACAGAAAATGTTCCACTTTGTTGATTATTAATATAACTCGCGATGTTTTTTAATAAATTCTCGTCACTAATATCATTTATATCAACTTCTGTATCATTTACTTTCAATATTTCTTCTCTAACAGCAGCATTAGAAAAATTAATTCCATCAATATTTAAATCATTTGCTTTAAACGCTTCTACAATTTTATTTTTATCAACCTTAAGCGTATTACTAAGGCCTTCAATATCTATTGAAGAAGAATCATTACCTGTAAAATCAACCGTGAAGTTATTGCCGTTTTTTAATATCGACATCGTAGTCCCAGCATTTTTGGAATTGGAGTTTACATAATTCGTTATATTCTTCAACAATGTTTCTGTGTTTGCATCGCCATCTAATCCGATTGCTGATCTTACTCTAGTATCACTGAAATTAATAGCATTCGAACCGCTACCAATCTTTAATTGCCCACTTTTAGCAGCAGCTACTAAATCTTCACCCGTTGTTTGTGCAGTGGCATTTTTTCCAACCTGATCAACTACTATTCTATACGTCCCTGTAATCGCCTCATCGTTAGCTGTTGCTGTAACTTTATCAGATGACGATGTAGCCTTATATGCCTGTAAGCTAAATGAATATTTTAATTCTGATGCAGCAGTGTTCAACAGAGTTAACTTCGTATTAATTGTACGAAATACAGACTGTTGATCTTGAAGTAAAGATTTTTTTTCTGTAAGATTTGTATACGGTACCCTTTCCGTCTCCATTAAACTTTTCACGATCTCATTAACATCGAGCCCCGAACCAGACAGACCTGAAATTGTCAAAGCCATTTTTCTCACCTCTTCTTATAATTTATCGTTTTTCATCGATAAAAAAGCCTACCATATCTTTAAGTTTAGCAGCTAATTCTAGCACATGATTTTCAGGAATTGTGCTTAGCACTTCTTTAGTCATAATATCAACAACTTCAACATAAAATTCTTCCGCGTCCTCATTGAACTTCATACGGAGTGAGTGATTTATCGCTTGAAGCTGATTGTTAGTTTTTTCAAGCTCTTTCGCTAATTCATCCTTATTAAGCACTCCCTGATCATTACCACTTAAAGTATAAGCCACTTCTTCATTCTTCGTTGTATTAACTGTTCGACCAAGAAGCTGACTCCAATCAATTGAGGTTCCTTCCATTCGATTGACTGAATCAAACATCTTTAATTCCTCCTTTATATTTGTTTTGGTTATGTGTCCACTCGTTTCAACTGATCTATCCACTTCTTAGCATCCATGCTATTTGAAGTAGTAGACTGAATGTTTTCATTTTTAATTGCATCATAAACTTCTGATCGTAAAATTTGTACTTGCTTGGGCGCTTCAAAGCCTAACTTAATAACATCGCCTTCTACTGAAAGTACGTGGACTTCGATTTCATTTCCAATACGAACAACTTCTCCAACCTTTCGTTTAAGAACGAGCATCTGCCTCACCTGCCATTATTAAACGTTCGCGCACTTGTACCTTGTCATCAACGATTACATATTGGCATCCTTTCTGTGTTGATGGCACGATTAGAATTGGAGCCTTCAAATTAATGTAAGCTTCATTGTCGATAAATCGCATAATATAAAATGCAACAACATCCTCTTCTTTTTCGATACCAAGTGCACTAACAACTTCATCATCAATATGAAAGTCAGCAGCATTTGCGCAACTTGTAGCTGGTATCAATAACAAGCTGAGCTCCTCGTAAAATGCCTGCAAAATAAATAATTGCGAATCTTCATAAGGCAGGAGCGCAAACTGCTGTAGATGTGAAAATCCAACTATTCCTTGATGAAAATGATAAACTTGATGCTCATCTGGTCTTAACTCACCATATAGCTGACTATGAATCACATGCTCTGATACAGCTTTCTCCCCCATATTTCATTACTCCATTCATAAATTTATCGATATAATCTTAACGAATATAATCAAGCAATGACATTTGCGAAATCTTCGCTCCCATTGACAAAGATGCCTGTAATACGTTTTGTTGCAATTGTAATTGAACAATTGCCTCTGCCATATCAACATCAGCAACCGATGAGCGCAACGTCGTCAAGCTTACTTTTTCATCACCAATTCGGCTTTCGACAAGCTCGAAACGGTTCATACGAGCACCTGTTTCCGCTAGATTTAAGGAAATTTTTTCGATGCCACCTAATATTTTATCCAAGCTGCCCGATAAAGCATCCTGATCATCATCTTGTAATTGCTGCGCAATATCATCAAACAGCTTGAAAATATTATCGTCTGCACCTGGCTCTCCAAATACTTGGGCGCCTGTCAAACTAACCGCAACTTGAACAGAAGGGCTAACATTCAAGTAATAAATACCACCATCCGTAACATCATCGGCCGCTGTATCGCTATTGTACGGGCGAATATCTGTCTTCTGCCCATTAAATATATGTCGACCATCATAGGTGCTATTACCAACAGTTACCATCTGCTCGCGCAGCTGCAACACTTCTAGTCGAATTTGTTCTCTTACTTCTGGTGTTATCGTTGCGTTCGACGCTTGATTGGTAAGTGTATTTAAACGTTGCAATATACTATTTGCCTGCTGTAATACGGAGTCTGTTTGACTTAACCAGCCATAACCTGTTTTTGCATTGGCTAAATATTGTTCGTTACGAGCAAGCTCTGTCGTATAGCGCATCTGATAACCTACACCAACAGGATCATCACTCGGCTTACTAATTTTCTGTCCTGTAGACAGCTTATTTTGCCAATCCAGCATTTCTGTATTGTTATTTCGCAAGTTACGCAACAACTGCGTATTTTTCATAACACTTGTAATTCTCATTGGTTAACCTCCTATCGACCGACTACGCCCATGCCATTAATAATGCGATCGAGCATTTCATCAACGGTTGTCATATTACGTGCCGCTGCATTATAAGCGTGCTGGAAGCGAAGCATTTCCGTTAATTCTTCATCAATGCTTACGCCACTTACCGATTGTCTGCGAATTTCCACGTTATCAACCATGTTTTTGCTTCGATCAAGTCCAGTTAGTGCGATCTGAGAGCGTGTACCTAGATCACTTACAAATGCTCGGAAGTAGTCATCCGTTGTACCAAACGAAAGCGCAGTTAGCGTCGCTGGGAAAGTAAACTTTGCATCACGCAATGTAGATAATGCTAAAGCTACATCACTGTTCCCTTTAGTTGTCTGCATATTCGTGCCATTTATCGTATATTGACCAGAGGCCGCAACCTTGTTCGTATCAGCTAATATATCACCATTTACCGCAATATTATCAATCGTAAACGGAACGCTGTTATCATTTGAAACAAAGAACGAAAGTCCTGTTTCAGCAGGATCGTTGATAGAATAACCTAACTGATGTAATCCATTAAACCCATTCACTTTAAATGTTACGCTTGAGGTAATGTTGGAGCCTGCTGGGATTTCAGTACCTGCTGCGTAATTGGTCACTACTCCATTCGCATCAGTAACCTGAACATTATTTTCAGCGACCATAATGCTCGAGGTGCGATAGCCATTCGGCATCGTAATGTCAATTTCGCCACGTACAAACGTATCGATTAAGGCATTAAGCTGACCGCGTACTAGCTCGATTTCTTCTCTCGCCTTCGCATAGCCAGATACCTCGCCTCCCGTAACTGCATCGGCATCTGCAATAGGTGTTGCCTCGTTACCTGTCACAACCTGCGCTCCGCCAACGAAAATATTCATCATACCGTTAACGTCCTCAGTATACTGAACATCTACGAGCTTAGATAATTGATCCACTAGCAAATCGCGCTGATCGCGATAGTCATTGGCATTATCACCTAAAACCTCAGTTTTCCGAATAACCTCGTTCATATCTGCAATCGACTGTAGCAGACTATTGGCCTCATTTAGTTTAATATCGATATTACCATCGATATCATTTTCTAGTGTTGCAAAAGAAGATCCTATTTTATTAAATGTATCTACAAGATTTTTCGCATTTCCAATAAAATCAACGCGTGCACTTAGAAGGTTCGGATCTCGATTTAATACTTCTAGAGAATTCCAAAAATTATTCATAACTGCACTTAATCCACTATCAGACGGCTCGTTAATAATCGTCTGTATCGATTCCATCGTTGCATTAACTACTGTGTAGTAGCCTAAATCTTGATTCTCACGACGATATTGCATATCTAGATAGCTATCGCGTACTCGCGTAATACTGCTATATTCAACACCTGTACCGATCTGTCCTGGTGTATTCAAGCGAGTAAATCCTGGCACATACACAGGATCAGCACTTTTCAAATTAACCCGTTGTCTGCTGTACCCTTCCGTTGCTGCGTTAGATATATTATTACCTACTGTATGAAGTGCTGTTGCTTGCGTTAAAATTGAACGCTTACTTGTTTCTAATCCATGAAATGTAGAAACCATTGCTTACCTCCTCCAACTGTTATCGATGCTACTACATTCTTCGATCATATATGCCAGTTCGTTTCTGCGAATCATAACTTTGTGTTGGTCGCTTATACGTTACTTCGTCTTCTGGCGGACCACAAATTACATCTAATGAGAAATTAACATACTCTAGTGACAGCTTGATTAGCTCTTGATTATGGGCATTTGCTTGTTTTAATTTATCTGCGATCCCTGCTATCTCCTGTTGCGTATGCGCTAATTCCTTCTTCTGCTCGGGATCAGTCAATAACTGTACCATTTCTGGCAATGTCATCTTCAGCTTAGGTCTAAATCCAAGCTCGCGTTGCAGCTTAGTTATCAGTGACCGAATCCCACTTTCTAATTCTGGAACTGGCTTCATCGCCTTCGTTTCCTTCATCGTAATCATATTGATCAATTCAATATCATTGTTGATGATTGCAGCTTTTTTTTCATCTGCAAATGTAAACAACGCGCGATAAATGAGCAGCAGATGCTTTAACTGTTGTATTAGTAAAGAAAACGTGGACTGTTCCATTTTAGTCCTCCACTACACTAGGATTTGAAAAAAGGAAGCAGTTTTTCTGCAAGCTTCCCAGCTTCAACATGATATGTGCCTGTTTGAACAGCTTGCTTTAAAGCTTTAATTTGTTCTGCACGCTCTGTGCTTTCAGCCCGGCTGCTTTCCAATAGCTCCTGTGCAGCCTGAGAAATTTGCACCTGGTCTTTTTTAGCCGTTTTTGAGCTTTGCTGGCGGTGCTCCACCTGATTCTGATAGCTCTTATTCACACTTGCAACTGAATTTATATCATTAATTTTCATATCGCTCACCTCATTGTTTCCAAACTAAAAAGCCGATAACTACTAATAGTATTATCGGCTTAATTTAAGTTATTATTTATAGCGAATATTGATCAAGTGCGATCTTTATATTGTTTTATTCCTTTATAGACCTCACTAACCTGCTCTGCCTTCAGCTTTTTTTGATTCTCTGCTTCATAGAATAGATTCTTCGAGCCATTAATTAAACGCTTTCTACAGCTGTCGCACAAGTTGTTCGTTTGAATGAGAACGCCGCATGATTCGCATGGATAAGATAAATTTGGCGCATCCATCAATGAAATTCGTCCTTCTCGAATAAACTTTGTAATTTGCTTAATCGATACTTCAGTAGCTTCAGACAATTCCACTATGGAAGCCCCTTTGTTTTCACGCAAAAATTGGGCGCATACCTCGTATTGTTTATCTATTTCACGGACACAAGCAGGACATACATCATGAATACCTTTTGCAAAAAGCTTACCGCAACGAGGACAATTGCCTAAGTTCATTTCAATTCCTCCTTTACTTGCAACTTCTTCTTATATATATTTTATCGTAAAATCAATACGTTTTCATTAGTGGAAAAAAATTCTTATTAAATTAGGATCTCGCCCATGTGACACTGGCAACAACAAGCGGCAGAGGACTCACTCGCAATAACGCTTCGGCGCAAGCATTTAACGTACTCCCTGTCGTATAAACATCATCGACGATTAAAATATTTAACGTTTCCCTCTTACTTATCGCAGTTCCGTTCTCATTCAACCATTGATGCCATTGTTTAATATTACCACTATACTGCTCTTTACTATCCATAACTCTTGCTTGACGCCCTTGGTGGCTATGCCTAACAAGACTATGATGTGTTCGAGAAAGCAGATTGTAGTAGGGAATAAAGCAATGCGTGCTGATGACTGAAGCTAGCCGCTCTGCTTGATTAAAGCCACGTTCCTGCAATCGTTGTACACTTAATGGCACAGCAGTTACTGCGTCCCAGCCATACGTTGTACTGTGCTGCAACCATGCTGTCGGCAGTTTACGACTTTTCCTCCAGCTTTCCTCTAAGCCATAGCGATTAATGAGCTGTAAGCTTACTTGCTCCACTGCGGGTAAAAGCATCTTACCGAATAGAATAGACAACCGTTCATCTCCCTGAAATTTATAGCGATGCAGCCACTGCTTCATCTGTTCATTGTAACGTACTGCGCTTCGATTAACCCATAGAGCTGATTGCAGCTTATGTTGACAGTCGGGACAACGTATACTGCGTCCGCAGCGCCTGCATAGCACCTTATCGAGCCATGAGATCTCATGAATACATTGACGGCACAAGTCTTTTTCTAATTTTAGCTGCGATAACCATGGCAAGCTGTTGTCGTTGATAGGATGGGCTGATATCGGTGTAGAGCAAATAATGCACGGCGTAGAATAGGGCAGCAGAACATTTAGTAAGCTGCGCCAGCCTCCATTAAACATCCTCTATCCCCCTCTCACCTAAATATTGCGGCAATAGGTAGCCTTGCTGCATCGCAAGCCTATTCATGCTTTTTATTTGCTTTATTGCACGCTTCTGCGCCGTACTCCATTGCTGCGATAGAAAATATACCTTCCCATTAGGCGCATCGCTGGAACGCCCTGCACGCCCCGCCATTTGAACGAGCGAAGCCTCGTCAAACAGCTCTGCCTCAGCATCACATATGTAGACATGACTGCGTGGTACAGTAACACCTCTTTCAAGAATCGTCGTTGTTACTAATACTCGAATTTCTCTTTGACGAAATAACATAACTTTTTCTGTTCGCGCTGCATCTTGCGAAGAGGTCGCTTCAATATTGATGTCAGGGAATGAAAGCCGCAGCAGCTTAGCATATGCTTCGGTATGGGCGATACGCTGCAGAAATATAAATACTTGTGCTTCTTCCGCTAACGATTGCTGCAAGGCGCGAATGAGTGGGCGAGGAATAGTGTATGAACGTAGCTGATCGACAACTAACGGTACTTTTAAGCGAATAGGAACCGGCAAGGGATGACGATGATAGCGGACAGGCAGCTTAATATGTGCCAGCCTACCTCGATGGATTTCTTTCTGCAAATAGGAGGGCGGTGTAGCGGATAGCAGAATCGTTACTCCATGAGGAGTACGAGCCTCTGCTGCAACCCGATAGAGGCGCTTATCGCCATGATAAGGAAAAGCATCAAGCTCATCAATAATAACGAGATCAAATCCATGCTGATAACGCATTAGCTGGTGAGTAGTCGCAAGTACAAGCTGCCCATATTGCCAACGCTCCCCGCTCCCACCATAAAGCGTAACAATCGATAGCTCAGGAAATGCTTTATGCAAACGCGGTGAAAGCTCCAGCACTACATCTCTCCGTGGTGTCGCTAACAGCACTCTTCCGCCCAATGCTACCATGTAGGCTACCAGCGGGAATATCATTTCTGTTTTCCCCGCTCCTGTTACAGCCCATAACAAAAACTGCGAGGACAACGGATCTGGCTCCTGATGTCTTTCATGATATATCAGATGCTTCCTTCGATAATATCCTAGTGTGGTTTGTTCCGCATACCTCGATAAACGATTATATACAAAGCTTAAAGCATGATTGGTTGCCATAAGCTGCGCATCGCTTAATGAAAACCTTTCTATCTCAAGTAGATGCTCAGGAGTAAGGCTCGCATAGCTCGTATGTTTGATTATTGGCGAGTAATAGCGGCCGATTAGAAGCGGTGCGCAAGTACGTGATCGCCCCAATTGTAAGCAAGAGCTGCAGTAATAGCAATGTTCACCACAATAACGACACTTTCCTACAGCGCGTATGAGGTTGTTTTCATAGCAGCGCAGGCAGCGAAGCTCCGTTCTCCCTTTCCTTGGGTCCTGCCATTCTACAGCACTTCTCAGCTGCATATGACCATACAGAAGCAACCAACGCCAAGCTTGGAGCAGCTCGGCCTCCCCGATCGGCTGATGCTGTCCACTGCTCGTGGCGCAATTAGCATCAATACCATCCCTTACTTGAAGCTGATCTTTTACAAGTCCCAGCCATTCATCATACAGCAGCTTGCGCCCTTGAACCCACTGCAGAACCTGTGAGCACAAATTCATATAACGAGTATGACTGTTCCTATGTTGTTCACTAAGGGGCTTCAGCTTAACCCAATCAATGCTCATAGCTATACCGATTGAATCTAGTGCAGTGTACACAGCCTGCTCAAGCTGAGCAATCGTCCTTCTGCCTCCCTGGTAGCTACGCAATTTTCGGCACAGCCAATCACCGATGGTAAGCGTTAAGCGTACGTTGCTTACATATAGACTGTCATTCTGCGATAAACACGCCGCCCATTGCTGACATTGCCCATTATGCCGTAATTCATCGGGAAGCAAGATTGCATAGGTATCAACACCCTTGTCCATCAGACCGATTTTACAATACATAATCATTCCTCCAGCTCTTAACCACGCAAAAAAGCACACGCTCGATTGTTTAATCGAATCGTGTGCTTCACGCTTTCATTATAGGGGTAGTATAAACTAGAAAGGAAGCTTGCACAAGTCATGCTCCTTATTAAGATCTATCACAATCGCATGGTCAGGCGCTGCTAATTGTTGCTCAACATGAATAGGGAAGCATTGATGGCTCCAACGATCAACCATATAAGAAAGCTCATTGCTATCATAAGATGGAACAATGGTTACTTGAACTGGAATACCCATCCACCTAGAAAAAGAATGCATGGAACGAATAATCCATTCCATTTGCTCATAGGGTTTCTCGGCTAGCAATACGTAATGCTTTTCAACTTGTCGATGCCGACATATCCAATAATACAAATGAACAAAAAGTGCTGTCAGTACGTAGCATCCAATAACAAAAAGTAGAAGACTTACCATCGTCATTACCTCCTCTTTGCATATTGTATGCACTACATAATCATGGTGACACCTTAGGTCAATAGACGCAAAAATGGTTATGTCGTATCTTATTCGAAGAATAGATATAACATAACCATTAATCCGTAAATATTAAAGCGTTTATATCTCAAACGCACGTTGAAGGTTCTACAATGTAACCCAGCCAAATTTGATGGAATTGATAACAGCCTGCGTGCGATCATCCACTTCCATTTTCTGTAAAATACTACTTACATGGTTCTTAACTGTTTTTTCACTAATAAATAAGTGCTCACCAATCATTTTGTTGCTCTTACCTTCTGCCATTAGTCGTAATACTTCAGCCTCGCGTCGCGTCAACGGGCTTTCTTCAAGCGGAATGTAAGTAGCTCCAATTTCTAATGATTGCGCAGTTGATACACCAATTTCATCCAAGTACGTCATGCGACGCAATTGGTTAATGAGCTTGCCAGTCACTTTAGGATGAATATAAGAATGCCCTTGCGAAACAGCACGGATTGCATTAATTAAAGCTTCTGCCTCCATGTCTTTTAGTAAGTAGCCTGTTGCGCCTTTACGTAGCGATTCAAACACATAGCTTTCATCGTCATGAATAGACAGGATAATAACCTTCACGTCAGGAAATAAATCTCTTAAACGCTCCGTTGTCACGACACCTGTCTCGATAGGCATATTAATATCCATTAACACAATATCAGGTAGTGTGTGATTACAGAATTCAAGTACTTGGATTCCATCTCCACATTCGCCGATGACCTCAAGATCAGCTTCCATATTCAGAATGCGCTTTAAGCCTTCGCGAAATAATTGATGATCATCTGCAAGCAAAATTTTAATCGCTCCTGCTGTTGTGCTGCTACCTTCTCCCTTGTTCATATCACCATTTACTCCTTTCTTAGCTATTTTTGATTGGTATAATAATTTTTATTTCCGTTCCTTTTTCGGGTCCAGATTGAATATCGATGGCCCCCTCTAATAACTGTACACGTTCATACATTCCGATAATACCGTAGTGAGACTGATCATCCTGATTAGGTGGACGTGAAAATCCTCTACCATTATCCTTAATCGTAATCTCCAGCTTACCATTAGAAAAGCTTACGTGCACCAAAACTCGCGAAGCAACTGCATGCTTCTGTACATTGGTTAGTGCCTCTTGAACTAAACGATAGATAGCCGCTTCCATAGAAGAGCTCAAGCGAATCTCTTTGCC